>Ga0137399_10001670_pt1 | contig 10395 bp, 7 predicted proteins | sample czorhiz316metaG_FD_104810 | JGI IMG/M metagenome (GOLD analysis project Ga0137399, IMG submission 104810) | Vadose zone soil microbial communities from Angelo Coast Range Reserve, California, USA - czorhiz3.16 metaG | ecosystem: Environmental > Terrestrial > Soil > Vadose zone | place: USA...
CGATATCGAGCCCGGTTAGAGTACGTTCGATGCCCTTCAAGTCCAGTGGCCATTTCCGCCCGCATCCGGCTTCGAGAATGCGGACGGGGCCAGCTTGGCGCAACTCTCTCCGGATGTGATCCTCAATCAATGCGGTCTGCTCCGAGAACTCGGAGATTACCAGCGGATATTCTCGGCTCATGAGCGGGCTGCCCGTCGGCGTGATGCGGAGTTGCTCAGGCCAGAACGCCTATTACTGTGGCCATCGGAACCCCGAATCAGGACATCACGCAATGCGAATACGGAAATAGCGAAATGAGTGGCTCCCGCCAAGCAATAAGCCCAGGTCACGCCCTGTGCCCCGAACTTCGGGACCAGGTACAGGGCTCCGCCGAAATAGATCGCCGGTATCAGTATCTCCGATGTAATGTACCAGCGGCTGCGGACCAGGGCCACGAGCACGAAACCCAGGGTCCAGGCAGCCATCCTCAACACGTCTCCGAGCAGCTGGAATGGCATGAGATCCCGCACCGGCAGGAACTCCGCCGTGAATACGATCCTTACCACCCAATCGCGCAGGACGAATATCGTCAGCGCAGTGGCAGCCGTTATCCCCACCGCTTGCGCGAAAGTCTGCAGGATCTCCTTGCGCAGCGCCGGTGTGCCCACTACCTCGCCAAGACGGGGATGGAAGTACAGGGAGAGCGACGCCATGACGACACCGAGGTAGACCTCGGAGAGCCGCCAGGTCGCCTGCCAGAGACCTGCTGTCGCCAATCCGAGTTGAAAGGCCACCATGTCCCGAATCAGGATCAACCCGAGCGGCGACATCACTGAGTGGGCAATTAACATCGGCACGAAGCCCAGAATCCGCCGCGCATCCGTGCGATCGAATTCCCCTCGGAAGTCTTCCGGGGACACGCGAGATGACCAGCGCAGAATGACCAGGCTAACCGGTAAGCAGACTGATTGAGATATCGCAAAACCAATCAGGCCGCCGGGGATACCCCATACCACGCTCGCCGGAACGTAAACAGCGCAGCCGACGACGGACGCGATCAGATTGGAGATCACGACCCGACCCAGTTCGCCGGCGCCGTTGATTGCGCTCATGATCACGGTGTTGAGCACCAACGAAGCCACAGCCAAGCCGGCCAGCATCACTGCCGTGCCGTGTTCATCGGATGTCAGCAGCCACCGCGCCAACGGACCAGAGGCCAATGCAATTACCAGAATCGATACCACGGCAAATACGGAGGCGAGACGCCAGGCGGTGGCCAGAAACCGTCTCCGTCCTGCCCAGTCGCTGCGGAATTCCGGGTACAGTCTCGCGGTGGCGGTACCGAGGCCGCCTCCGAGCACGCCATGGCAAATGGAAATGAAATTTCCCAGTTGCGCAACCAAAGCAAGGCCGGACGGCCCTAGATAGATCGCCGTGAACTTGATGCTGATGAAGCTCAGCACGAGCCGCAACAGCGAATGGATTCCGCCCCAGCCGAGCGCCCGATACCATTGCGCGCCGCCTGCCTTGCGCCCAAGAATCCCGGAAGCAGCGAAACCGGGGGGAAATCGCGCGCTCACCTTGTCCTCGCTCTCGCGCAATCGCTCAATTACACGGTCCACGATGCGGGAGTCGGGGAGGCCGTTCTGGTTGAATTCCGGGCCGCGTAGAGTGTATAGACCGCCTCCATCGCGGTCACCGACCGCTCCCCGGTGGCATGCTGCTCCACCCAGGCACGTTGGGCGGTCACGACTGAACGCCGCTCGCGTGCGGTGCGTTGGATCGCTGCGGCCAGCAGCTCGGGCCTGCGCTGGGGCACGACCTGCCACGACAGGGGCAAAATACGACGTATGTCGGAATACTCCGTGCTCACGACCGGCGTGCCGCAAGCCATGGCCTCGAGCACGACATTGGGAAATCCCTCTTGCAACGAAGTCGAGAACAGCACATCGCTTGCAGCGATATGCGCGATCGCATCCGTTCGCTCACCCGTAAAGCGGCAGACATTCTCCAATTGCAACTCACGGAAGCGAGCCTGGACCGCCTGCTGGTACGACCCAGTATCGCGCCACGGGTCACCGACGAACAGGAATCGCCAGCACGGGTCTCGCTGGTGCAGGACCGCGGCTGTATCCAGCGCCAGGAGATGGTCTTTGGGCGGCGTGATGGTTCCCACGTGGCAGGCAATTGAAACTTCCTGTCCAGGCCAGAGAGTGCCGCGCAGCGCAGGCGCGGCCCCAGCTTCCAGGTCGACCTTGGCAAGATCAACCCCGTTCCACACCACGTGTCCGCGATCAGCCGGTATCCGATGCAGAGGGCTGGCAAATGCCAGGCCAGCATGGGAATTCGCAATCAGTGCTGTTTCCCATCCCCGGGTCAGCGCATAGCCCAATCGCTGAACATAGGACAGCCGATAGTTGTCACTGCGCTCGGAGTTGATGACCGGGATGCCTAGCCCGCGCAGCGCGACCCGCGTATAGATATTGCCGTCGTACAGCCAGCCATGCGCTAGTTCCGCGCCCCAGCGGCGGGCGGTGCGCCGAAGCCGCGCGATGACCAGCGGGTCCAGGCGCAGCCGCTTGTGGTCGATGATCACCTCAACGCCACTACCTTTGAGCTCGGGCAGGCGTGGCACCGCGTGACTGAGCGTATAGATCAGCACCTCGTGGCCACGGCGCAGCAATTCCCGCGACAGGATGATAAGCTGTCGCTCGGCGCCACCTCTTGTGAGGCCGCTGATTACGTGGAGAATGCGCAACGTCGCCTCGGGTCGTCTCAGTGGCTCATCCAGCGCGCGCGCCACATCTGGAAGGCGAGCAGCAGCCACACCTTGTCCCCCGCCTGCTTATCCCCTGCCCGAAAACGTGTCAGCAGGCGCCGGACGACCTCGGCATCAAAGATGCCCTGAGCAGCGATCACGCTGGGCTCAATATATTGGTCGATCAGTTGCCGCAAATCTCCCAACCACTGATGCAAGGGGATACCGAAGCCTTGCTTGGGGCGGTCGAGATACTCGCGCGGAACGTACTTGTAGAGCACCTTGCGTAGTAGATGCTTTGGCCCGCTGGCGCCCCGCCGGAATCGAAATGGCAGCGCGAAGGCAAATTCGACGAGCCGGTGGTCGAGGAGGGGCTCGCGTCCCTCGATGCTGACGGACATGGTTGCGCGGTCTACTTTGGTCAGGATATCCGCCGGGAGGTAGTGGTGAAGATCCCACAGGCAAAGTTTCTCGCCGTCTTCGCCCGGGTAGATATCGCAATTCGAACGAGCCGGGTTTCCGTCCCATCCGAGCAAACGCCGCAGTTCGTCGCGAGACCAAAACGCCAAAGCTTGATCGAACATCTCGCCCATCGTGCGTGCCTGGAGGTGGTCCCGGATTTTCGCGGCTGGCACGGTGATTCGACGGCGCAGACAGTGGTTGATCCCCGCCGGCCAGCGTTGCGTTGCGAGCAGGCTGTCGATCCCATTGATCGGCAGGGCTCGCAACGCGGCCACCGTCGCGACGCGCAGCCATTCGGGAACAGCGGCGAGCTTGCGCCTCCGGGCGATCATCCCGGTATAACCGTTGTAGCCGCTGAACAATTCATCCCCGCCGTCGGCGGACAGGACGACTTTCACCGATTCGGATGCGACCTGGGAGACGAGCAGGGTCGGGATGCCTGAATCATCGCCGAAGGGCTCGTCGTACAAATCCCCCCACTTGGGCAGGATCTGCATGGCTTCATTCAGCTTGAGAATGCGGGTCGTGTGCTCGGTGCCCAGGTATTGGGCTACCCGCTCGGCGTGCGGGGACTCGTCGTATGCGGCTTCGTCGAAGCCGATGGTGAAAGTCTTGATCCGTTGGCCTCCATGGCGCTGCAGGATCGCGGCGACGGTCGTGGAGTCGATTCCGCCGGAAAGGAACACGCCCACGGGAACGTCCGAAATCATGCGATAGCGGAAGGCGTCGATCATGAGCGCCTCCAGTTCATCGGCGAGTTCGTCCTCGCTGCCCTGGCGCTGGGTCAGAGCCGAATCGAGCACATTCCAGTAAGGCTGGATTCTCTTTTCGCCTTCCGGACCCAGCTCCAACCAGTGCCCGGCGGGAAGCTTGGAGACGTTTTCATAAATGGATCGCGGCTCGTCGATGTAACCGTAACGGAAGTAATCGCCCATCGCCGACTGGTCGAGCAGCGGGGACCAGTGCTTGAAGGCGCGCAGCGCTTTCAGCTCGGAGCCGAACCAAAGCGAGTCGCCGGTCCATCCGTAATACAGGGGCTTGACCCCCAACCGGTCGCGCAGCAGATAGACCTTCTTGTCCGCTCTCGACCACAGGGCTATGGCGAACATGCCGACGAAGCGACGTACTGCGCCGGGTCCCCACTCGGCGAACGCTTCGACGATCACCTCGGAATCACCCGCCCCGATAAAAATGTGGCCCAGTGTTTCCAGCTCTTTGCGAATTTCGCGAAAGTTGTAGACCTCGCCGTTGAATACCATCACCCAGCGGCCGTTCCGCGAAGCCATGGGTTGATGGCCGAGAGACGACAGGTCAAGGATCGACAGCCGGGCGTGGCCCAGTCCGACACCGCCCTCGAACCATAAGCCCCTGTCGTCCGGGCCGCGGTGATGCAGGCTTGCCACGCCATCCTTCAGCCATTGTTGCGCGGCCTCGGGAACGCGACTCTTGAACCAATATCCGGCGATTCCACACACGATGGCTATTCCCGGCGGACACCGAGCCTGTCGTCAATCGACGTGAGAGGCGAGGTCTGCCGGCCCCTAGTCCATTGCGGCCATTCCGCTGGGCGTGGTTTCGGGGGCTGACGCCAGAGCGCAATAGAGCGCGACACGTGGTCTATAACTGTGGTTTTGCCGTTCGTTGAAAGGTGGTGCGTTCCGAGGAGTCCCTTGCGGAAATTCGGACTGATTGTCGCCACCAGGTCCTCGACATAACGGGATTCAGATAACTCCTTTATTTCGTATGCCAGCAAGCTGTGCCCATATCGGTCAAATCCCTGACATTGAGCCAGCCGGAAAATTTTCTCTCCTTCTATGATCAATCCCGCATTCCGCCCTCCACGAGAATCGATTCGTATCGGGTTTTGCGGGTGCGGGACCCATTTCGTATTCAGGGGCGAGTCGCTCGAGAACAAATACAGCTCAGAGCAGTGATCTCCCGTTCCGGATTCATCGATTGTCGTGAACATCCACCATTTGCCCCCTTTTTGAAACAGCACCGTGTCAGCAGCAGACACACCATCCATGAGTATTTTCTCCAATTGCCATTTCAACGGGAATGCCGTGCAGCGATAGACTCTCAACTGACCTGATGCGCAAGTTTCGGGGCACATGTAAAGTTCCCCTTGGTACTCGAACAAGAACGGGAATGACAGATGGAATGGCTCCTTTAGAGCGATTCCATGCTCGACGATTCTTGTCCCGCTGATCTCCAAGGCGGTTATGTGCGCTTTACCCGTCTTGTAAACGAAATCTTCGACAAAGCAGAATGTCCTGCCGTTATGCGTCCACAAAAATGGGTCTGCCCAAAATCGTCCTCTGGGGGGCAATGCTTCAGTGCTGCGCCAAAACACCGACTCATCCCAGTTGGCCGACAGCACCGAGATCCCCCATCTTTCCCTTGGCATTAGGATCTTGGAGATTCCCTTGACGAAGAGTCGTTTCAGCAGTTTGCACCCGTACACGATGCACTGAACGAGATTAGGCGCGCGAAAGAGAATGTTGGAATAGGGGGCCGGCGCCCGGTCTACCGGTGGCAGGCAGCCGCTTGAGGCTACCTTCTTGAGGAGATTCTTGAGGTGGGTGAGGGACTTCTTGTACATGTGAGCCTGATTAAGGGAGTAGTAATAGCGTGTTCCGAAAAAGCCCCTTACCAGCACCTCCCCGGCGTCGAGTTCCTCGGTCAGACGTTGGATGACAAATCCCGTTTGGGGCCACTGGTGGTAGCACTCCCAGAATCCGGCAGGTCCTCCTCTGTTGACTTTATTGTCACCATGATGAAAGGAAACGACCCCGAGCCGACTTGCGCGAAGAATATCGCCCCGCAATATTCCTTGACCGCACCTTATCAGCAGATCAAGGTCGAGAGCTTTTACCTTCTCGACCTCCTCGTCGGAAAACCGATACACATAACCAGATGGTGAAACGACCGGCCTAATCTCGACGACCTGATGGATTATTTTTGTCAGATCGAAGAATCTATGATGATCCTTGTGAGAATCAATCCGCCTGAGGAGCATCTTCTCGACCCATACTATGGTTCGAAATACTATCTTCGCGGGGAGAAGGTGTAGTCGGCGTCTTAGTATCAGATCCCAAAGCCTGGTGTGTAGTGAGTCTGCTTTGCGCGGGTGAAGGATCAGATGCGAGACATTAATATTCGTCTGGCTTTTCCCCCAAACGGCCAGCTCGTGAACGTACTTGTCCGAATAAACACGATCGAGCATCAAGCCAATTTTGAGCGCGCTCATATCAGCTTCGTTTCGCTGACCGGGCGCGCCGCTGTCGTGTGGCCGACCGAAGCGTGATGCCCGCTACGCTTCGTCCCTTGTTGATCCTGGAACCGCATCCACCACTCTCCCTCCAGGCGACTCAGGAAGGCGTCGCCTCGGTGGATGGCGGCCATGACATCAGGATGGCGGGAATGGACCAAGGTCGACGTACCGTCCCACCGGCACCAGCAGTGCCGATACGAAAGCTCCTGAACGTAGCGCGGGTCGACGCGTCCTCGTACTGCGGCCACACCGTGTCGCCAAGCATCGGCCAGCAGCCGCTGTAACACGCGGTCGAAGGAGCCCTGCCGGGCCGCAATCTGGACGACTTCGCTTACTCCGCCTGCCTGTACGTAGTAGAGGTACCATCCGATGAGCCGCCCGCCGGCGTGTACGGAATGCGCGCGCAGTCGCCCGTGGCACGTCTTGCGTGCAGTCTGATCGAGCAGCCAGGCGAGCGAGCGGGAGTCGTATACCGGCTGCAGGGCATCGCCCCCTATTACGTCGGGCAGATGGGCCAACATCGTGGCCGGGTCGAGCACGTCCTCCACGAGTTCGGTTTCTTCCCGAAGGAACCGGTTCGGGCGTACTCGGGTGGCTACCGCATCTGCCAAGGCCGCGAGTGGGCGCGCTGCGAACGTCAAGGGAGGAGGCAACGCGGCACGTCCTTCCAGAAGCGACAGCGCGTAACGAGCGGGTCGGAGCGGTCGGGTCCAATGGACGTTGTAGAGCAGCGGGACCGCCCCGCCTATCCTCATCCATATGCGCCGAGATAAATCGTTCGCGCCGTCGGCGAGCGTGAGATCCTGCGGCCCCGAGAGACACGCCTGGATTAGCTGCAGCGCCGTGAACCCGTGGCGCCTGTCCGGTTCCACCATGAACTGCGTGCTTACGGCGACGCGGATTAAGCGCCGCCTGAATAACATCGGCCGTGGCATCATGGTCTGGAAGCCTATGATGCGGCCGTCCTCCTCGGCCACCCAGGAGGGCAAATCGAGGTCGCGCCACGGGTTATCGAATAGCATCTCCCGGAAATAAGACTCGCATGCTGTCTGTGAACTCCAGCGCTGTTCCGGGTATACACGTGCGAATAGCGCCGCCACGGCTGGGACATCGTCCTCGGCAAAGACACGAATCGTCCCTTTGGCGAGGTCCGTCCCCTGCCATTGAAGACCGCTTGGCTGGACAGCCGATCTCACTTCTGCGCGCCGCCGGTAGCGCGCCTCGACTCAGTCGGCAGCGGTCGAAAACGGTCGCGCATCGGACCGATCGACTCCACGGTTCACCGCCACCAGGCGTGCGATCCGCTTGAGCGTTCGCAAGTCGTCGAGATCGATGTCGTCGATCTTGATTCGCAGGCCAAAACACTGCTCGAGTTGGACGAGTAGCTCCACGAACTGGAACGAGTCGAGAATGCCGGTCTCGAGCAGATCGGTGTCCGGGGAAGGCGCCTCCATGTGGAAACTCTCGACGAACACTGCGCCGAGGCGCTCGATGATGGCGTCTGCGTCTTTCACTGCCTCCTCCTTTAACGCTGTCCGGGCGCTGCGCTGACCATGCGATCCGTCCCGAGGGCGTGATCGGGCGACGGTGTTTTCGCCTGCACCTGTGGGGCTTCCGCACCGAGGAACGCATTCTTCAATCGGGGTCGGTCGATCTTGCCGTTCTCATTCTTGGGCAGGACCTCGTAGCGCATCCAGCGGGCAGGGAGCATGTAGCTGGGCACCAGCGCGGCCAAGTCCTTTCGCAGGCTTTTCGTGGAGACGCCCGTCCCTGGCGCCGGGACGTAGGCGCAGCAGATCAGCCATCCTTCGAAGCCTTCCGATTGAATCGCGACGACCGCGCTCTCGCGCAAGCTCGCGAGCGAGTGCAGCGCCGCCTCGATCTCGCCCAGCTCGATGCGGTAGCCGCGGCTCTTGATCTGCGTGTCGGCGCGGCCGACGTAATAAAACAGGCCGTCGGGTCCGCGGCGCGCCAGGTCGCCGGTCTTGTAGATGCGGTCCCGCGGACCCCCTCCGCCGGGGTAGGGAAGAAACGCGGCGCGGGTCTTGTCCGGGTCGCGCCAGTAGCCGGGGCTCAAGCCCACGCCGCGGATGTACAAGTCGCCGATTTCGCCCGACGCCACGGGCTGCAGCTGTGCGTCGAGGATCAGCAGCTCCTCGCCGACGCACGCCCGGCCAATGGGAATCGGCTCACGCTCGTCGGCCGGGCATCGGGGCAGCGTGTAGTAGCTGCTCACGATGGTGGTCTCGGTGGGCCCGTACAGATTGGTGAACCGCGCGTGCGGCAGCCGGCGCATCCAATGGATCAGCGTAGGTGTCGGCAACGGTTCTCCGGCAAACAACACTCGGCGAAGGCACGGGAAGTCGTCCTGGCCCACGACATCGAAATTCGCCATCAGGTTGAGGACCGAGGGCACCGAGAACCACTGCGTGAGCCGGGCATCGCGGATGAACTGTGCCAGCTTGTGCGGGAGGAGATTCAGCTCAGGGGGTACGAGGTGCAGCTCGGCCCCCGCCCAAAGGGTGCCGAAAACGTCGAACGTGGATACATCGAAACGCAGCGGCGGGTGCTGCGAGATGCGATCGGTGTAGGCGATGCCGAAGTACGCGCTCGCCCAACGGATGAGGTGCGCGACGCTCGCGTGGGTGATGGTCACGCCCTTGGGAATCCCGGTGGATCCCGATGTGAACAGAATGTGCGCCACCTCGCCGTCGGTGTTGGCGCAGGCGGGCGGCGTCGCCGGGCAGGCGGAGAGATCGCGCAGGGTGAACACCGGATCGACATCGGAGGACGGGTTTTCGTCCAGCCATCCGATCATGGGCCGCTGGGTGAGCGTCGCAGCCGCCAAGGTGTCGCGCAGATTCTGACCGACGGGGCCGGCGGCGAGTATGCAGCGGCAGTCGCTGACTTCGAGCACCCTCGCCTGCCGCGCTGCGGGGCTCGCGGGATCCATCGGCACGTAGATCGCGTCGGCTTTCAGCGCGCCGAGCATGGCCACGATCGCCTCAAGGCTCTTCGGTATCAGCAGACCGATGCGATCTCCCCGGCGGCATCCGGCTTCCTTCAGTGCGCGGGCGAGCCGGTTGCTCGCCTCCTCGAGCTCACCGTAGGTGAGGCGGGTGCCTTTGAACACGAGTGCCGTCGCCTCGGGTCGCGCCTCGGCTTGCGCCGTCACCCCTTGCTGTAACAACATGATCATGCCACGAGGCACCGAGCGACTGCGCGCTCGAAGACGACGCCGGTGTGATGCATCTCTTCCACGCTCGCGGGTACGTCGAGAATGAAGGTGCGGTAGCCGACCTCGACATAACGCGCTACTTCGTCTGCCACCCGATCGTAACTTCCCACGAGAAAAGGACAGACCGCCTTGTAGTTTTGGAAAGGCACCAGCCAGTACGGGTTCTCCGCTCCCGCCCCAGCCTTACCGAGCTCGGAGAGCTGCCGGTGCCAAGACGAATCCGATACTTTCATCGCAAGCTGATGGGTGAGCTGGCCCTTGCGGTCTTCCGGATAGCGGGCGCGAGCGACCGACCAGGCGTCGGCATCTTCGGCTCGCGCGATGATGCCGATGCGGATGCCTCTCGACGCGATGTTCGCCGAAGGAGTGCTCGCGTAGTCGGCAGGCGGTTTCGGGTACTCCACGGCGGTGGCCTTCAGTTGCCGCGCCGCGTCCATGCCTGCCTCCGAGGATCCTGAGACGAGCACGCCCGGCATCAACTCCGCCGGCAGCGGCGGCGTCAGCTTGAGGTTGGTCGCCTTGTAGTACCGCCCTTCGAAGCTGACCGGATCCGCCGTTCGCAACAGGCTCTGAATGACGGTGGTGTATTCCAGCAGTCGCGCATAACGCTCGTCATGAGGCGTGAGGTCGTTCAACGCCAGCAGATCGTTCTTGAATCCCCCGGCCACCATGTTGAGATACAG
>Ga0137399_10001671_pt1 | contig 10394 bp, 9 predicted proteins | sample czorhiz316metaG_FD_104810 | JGI IMG/M metagenome (GOLD analysis project Ga0137399, IMG submission 104810) | Vadose zone soil microbial communities from Angelo Coast Range Reserve, California, USA - czorhiz3.16 metaG | ecosystem: Environmental > Terrestrial > Soil > Vadose zone | place: USA...
ACCGAGTTCTGGCGCACCGCGATCGAGGACTCGAAGGTGCAGCTCGAGGTGCTGAAGGCCATGAAGGTCCTCAGGAGCCCGAGCTTCGCCAAGCTCGTGATCTACGCGACTGATCGCGTCCTGGGCGCCCCGAGAGCTGCCGCGGCTGGACGAGATCTACGTGGACGCTCAGGTCCTGATATTCGCGCTCTCGATCACCGTGGTGACCGGATTCGTCTTCGGGATGGCGCCCGCGTGGTCCGCCTCGCGAGTCGATGTCAACGATGCCTTGAAGCGCACGGGAGGTCTCGCAGGTCGAGCCTCTGGCGGCGGACTCCGCAACGCGCTGGTGGTCATGGAGCTGGCGTTGGCGTTCGTGCTGATCGTGGCGACCGGCCTGTTGGGAAGGAGTTTTCACAATCTCACGACGGTCGATGCGGGCTTCAATCCTCACAATGTGTTGTCGTTGACGCCCGCCATTACCCCGGGCAGCCGGTTCGCCACGGCAGAGGGCCGGCTCGGGTACTACCGCCAAATCATCGAGAGCGTTCGGACCGTCCCCGGCGTCACGGCCGCCGGCATGGTCAGCAATGTTCCGCTCAGCCACTCAGAGCCGATGAAGGCGCGCATCGAGGGGCAGCCGTCTCTCAGCGATGTGGAGACGCCGACGGCAGATGTCTTCTGGATCTCGCCCGATTATCTTCGCGTGCTCGAGATTCCACTCAAGCACGGACGGTTTCTGACCGATCGCGACGGCGCCGGCGTGCCTGCTGCGCTGGTCAGTGAATCGTTCGCAAGAATCAGGTTTCGGGGTACGGATCCGATCGGCCATCGGATCCAACTCGGATCGCAACAGGAGCGTGGACCCTGGTCGGTGATTGTCGGGATCGTCGGTGACGTTCGATACGACCGCCTCGATCGCGAGCCGGGCCAGGCCATCTATCAGCTTCAGGCGATGAACCCATTCCATTACACGCGTTTGGTGGCGCGCACGGCGGGCGATCCGTGGCGTTTCGAACGGGCGGTTCGAGCGGCGATCCGCGACGTCGACCCGGCGCAGGCAGTGTTTCACGTGCAGCCGATGGACTACTACATCGCTTCATCGCTGGCGGATCGCAGCTTCGCGTTGGCCCTGATCGCGCTCTTCGGCGTCCTCGCGTTGCTGCTCTCAGCCGTCGGCATATATGGGCTTGTGTCGTATTCGGTCGTGCAACGCACGCCGGAGCTCGGCGTCCGCGCGGCGCTCGGAGCGAGCAGAGGCAACTTGTTCGCGCTAATCCTGCGGCAGGGGATGATGTTGACGGGAATGGGCTTGGGTCTCGGGTTCCTGATCGCGCTCGGCGTCACGCGGTTGCTCGCGAGCTTCTTGTTTGGCGTCGGCTCCACGGATACGAGCACCCTTGTTGCGACGGCGGGCATCCTGGCGTCGGTGGCCGCAACCGCGTGCTACATGCCAGCACGAACCGCGACGCGGATTGAGCCGGTCGCGGCCCTCCGCGCTGACTAGCGTCTCGCGCAGACCAGAGCCGGTTTCAAAACTGTACGGGATTTGAAACGCTTCAGCGTGGAGCCACGCCGACGACGGAGCGAATCATGCCGTCGGTCTTCGTGAAGATGTTAGAGCTCACCGACCGCGCGACGGCGCCGTTCGCAACGGCTGAGGCGAAAACTGGCTAAAACAACGACCTGTACTTCAGCGAACGAATTTGGTACTCTCGCGCACCGAGACATGGCTCCGCCGCAAGGACACTCAGAGTTGTACCTTTTCAGTTTTCTGGGTACGTCAGCCGCAACAGGGCCGAGGTGCTCGACTACCGCTCTTGGTCCCAGCGCAGTGCGTCATTGAACTTCGATCCAACTTGGCTACATCAGTCGTCCACAATCGGGACATGATGATCGACTTGGTGGACGATCAAGACCACCCCATCGGCCGCATTCGTCGATCAACGGTTTTCGAGCAAAAGGCCAACTTCCGTGTTGCACATGTGTTGATATTCAATAGCTCGGGCAACTTGCTCGTGCAGCGGCTTGCGGCCGATCGTGACCGTCACCCGCTGCGATGGGGATCCTCGGTCGCGTCGTACGTTCCGGCAGGGCATTCGTACGCGGCAGCAGCCAAAGACAGAGTGCTCGCGGAACTAGGAATCCGAGACCTCTCACTGTCGGAATTGGGCAAGACAGTGATGGTCGATGATGGCTGTCGCAAGTTCATTTGCGTGTTTACTGCCACGTATGACGGTCCAGTTGATATCGACAAGAGTCACATTGCAGAAATTCGTTTCGTGACCGTCCGTGACCTGCTCAGCATGGCCGCGCGCGACAGCTTTACTCCCACGTTTCTCTATATCATCCGCGAGATCCTCTCGGACAGGCTCGGGTGAAGCTCCCTAGCGACCCAACTGAACGCGAGCTTTTGGTGAAACTGTACGGGTTCGCGATTGATGAATACCGATTCGCCGTGAGACTCAATTCGGACCGAACAAGGGATTATCTCGTCATCAATTTAGGTCTCATAACGATCACGACTGGCCTATTTCGACTCGACAATGGGCGTGCCGTTACTCTGCTCGTGATACTGATGTTCGCTGTTGGAGTGACGATCTCGTGGTCCGCAGCACGGGCCGCTGCAAAAGGCCACGCCTACTATCGCCGCGCCGCTTTCAAGAAAACCTTGATTGAAGAGCAACTGGGGTTGTTTAGTCGCTTGGATGTCTCGGATCACCCAGATGCAAACTTAGCCATCGGGACGACGTTTGGAATGGCTAATGTCGAGCGGATGCTTCGAGATCCGGATTCATGGCTGAAGGCGCGCCTGTCACCAGGCAGCATCATGTTATTTCTTGTGCGTCTGCTGAAACTCTTGGCATTTGTAAACGCTTGCGGTTTAGTTTTGGGCTTGATTCGACTCTTGCGCGCGACGCCAGCCGTATCGAACAGATTTCCACATCTGTTCGGTTAGCAATATCGGCAACGACAGGCGAACGACGCGATTGGGCCCGATCTGATCGTGGCCCCAAGTAGGGTACGCGAGGTTTACCGCGGAACGGCGGCGATGACCTGGCGGATCATGCCGTCGGTTTTCGTGAAGATGTAGAGCTCGCCCGCTGCGTCGACTGCCACGTGCGCGTCGGCGCGGCCGTCGCCTGATATCGCGCCTCTGCCTGGCAGGTGCGGACTCTTCCCGCCGCGCGCGTGATACGCGGCCTCGGCGACGGGGAACATCGTGTCGTACACCTTTCCGTCAAACAGAATCTTCACCTCGTGCATCGCCGCCGTCGTCTTCGGATCCCCATCGTCGGCGGCCAGCATCTCTTTGTAGTCGGCGTACCAGATGTGACCGGTCGAGATGTCGGTGAAGATGTACTTCCCACGCAGCGCAGGAATCAGCTTGCCTTGATAGAGGAACCCGCTGCCGATCGCGTCGCCGCCGCCTTGGACGTGACCGTACTGAATCACGGGGTAGGTCGGCACGATCTCGCCCCTCGTTTCCGTGTCGCTGAGCATGACGGGAATCTTGTCGACGTCGGGTAACCGGGTCGTCTTGTTGTCGGGTTGCAGCAGTTCGTTCCCCTCGCGCAGCGAGTAGCCGTAGTTCGCGCCCTTGTGAATGATGTTGGCGGTTTCCCAGGTGCGCAGGCCAATCGAGTTGGCGATCAAGCGGCCATCCGCCCAGGTCAGTCGATGGGGATTGCGGAGACCAACGGCCCAGATTTCTTTTCGAGCGCCTGGCGTCGCGACGAACGGGTTGTCGTTGGGAATGCGATAGCGCCCATTTTCGCTGACCGTGCTCGTCGACGTGTGCTCCGCGAGGTCCGGGACGATCCGCAGAATCTTGCCGACCATCGTATCGAGCCGTTGCGGGTTCATCCGCATGGCGAGCCTCGACTCGCCGGATCCGCCGTCGCCGGAGCCGATGTACAGCACGCGCCAGTCGTCGTCGCCCCGGCGCGCCGTGGGATTGAAGCTCAAATCGCCGAGCGGATGAATGCGCGTGTTGAGCTGCACGCGCATCAACTCGCGCGACGAGCCTTCGAACGTCGCGTTGGCCCTGTTCGTGTCGGTCCATTCGATCAGGACGCCTTCCCGCTGGATGTCGCCCGGTGTGGTGACGGCCTTCGTCGTCTGGTAATCGCGCACGTTCAAGCCGGGAACATTCGCGTTGTCGGGCAGATTCGACGCGGTCAGCGCCGGATCCTCGATGTGCACCGTATAGAACCTGCCGTTGGTTCGATAGTCGGGATCGAACTGGACGCTGACCAGGCCGTTCGCGAATCCGGTCTCGAACGCGAACTTGTGGAAGATGCCGGAGTGGCCCTCGCGTCCGTTGAAATCGAGATACGTCGTGAGCTTCTTCGTCGTCTTGTCGAGGATGTAGAGCGGCCCGTTGAGATCGTTGACGAAAAATCGCGTAGCCCCACCCGGTTCCTCTCGCAGCGAGTTCACTCGCGCCAGCATCCCGTCGGTCTGACCCTTGCCGTCGAGAAGACCGGTGATGGGCATCGTCGCGTAGTCCTTGATCTCCAGCGTCACCGGCGGCGCGGAATCCGCGACAGCCCACAACGCCGGTAGAGCGACGACGAGGCACGCGATGCGCAACGGTGTGCTCCTGATCATTTCTGCGTGGTGCCTCGTGATTGGGTCGCCCAATCGTAGTGCTCGATCGCGTGCTTGAGAAGATCCGCGACATCTTCGGACAGCACGTAGCCCTTGGCGATGAGCTCGAGCGTCGCTGCCGCGAACCTGCCGAGGTACTCGTCGCGATTCCGATAGCGCTCGTCGATTGACAGTCGCGGATCGCTCGCGCGCTCGCGGCCGGCGCGCGTGCGCGCGAATGGAATGTAAGATCCGATTTCGCCCGCCAGCCGATCGGGGGCGCCGATCGAGGCGTCGCGATAGTTCCAGCCGGCCTGCGTCGCGAGCGGCACGGCGATATCCGGGAGCCGGATGCCCGCGCGGACGTTGCCGTCGGCGTCGACCGCTGGAACGCGGGACGCGAACGGCTTGCCGATTTCGGGAGGCTCGACGCTGACGATCCCCTTCGACCAGTCGGGACCGAAGTTCAGATGAAAGGCGCGCAGCGGCTGCTGCGGCAGCTGAAAACCGGGAATCGCCGGCCAACCGGCGCGATCCGGTGACGTCAGCGTGCCGTCGGCGATGCGTGGATACGCGCTCGGCGGCGGCGCGACGTCGTCGACGACCCACCGATCCAGCGCGCGAAACAGTGCGCGCGTCGCGGGCGAATAGTTCAGCGGATTGAGAGCCGCGCGGCCGATCATGCCGCCGCCGCGATTCGACGCCGGCGGAAACGGTCCGGGGCCGTGCGGCGCCGACGCGATCGTGTAGATGCGCGTGTTCGGCGGAAGCTCGGCGTCCCTTGTCCCGGTCGGATCCATGTGCACGAGCGAGCCGGCCCGATTGAAGTACTCCGAGTTCGTCAGCAGATGAAAGATCTTCGGCGCCGTGTTGGTCCTCTCCGCGCGCGCGAGCAGGCTGTCGGTGATGCCGGTTTCGGGATCGGTCGCGGGTCCGTCGCTGAACGGAAACAGATCCACCGGGAAAAGAATGTTGAAGAACTGCAGCGCGTCTCGCGAGGCCTGGCCGAAGCGGTGATTGAACGATCCGCGGCCCGCGCCGCCGACCTGATCGAAGACGCCGTCGAACACGCGACGGCCCTGCTCGTCTTCGTTGAAGCCCTGATACAGGAAATGCCGGAGAAAGCGTCCGCTCTGCGACACGCCCCAGCCGATCGCATGTTTCAGTCCCGGCATCGGGTTCTCGGCCGACGCGTCGTTCTTGAAGAAGCTGACGAGATCGCGTGTCCCCGCGAGTCCCACGCCGACGACTCGTGGGTCGGCGGTGCGGTAGACGACGTCGTAGATGCGGCCGGGCTCGAAGCCGCCGTCGAGCGCGACCATTCCCGTCTTGCCGTCGTCTACGAAGCGCCACCTCGATCGCGGGATGATCGAGCCTTTCGCGGTCGGATCGTCGCGTACCGTCATCACGCTTTCCGCGCTCTGCGGATCGATTGGCGTGTAGGCGTGGTGATTGCGATCCGCGACCGGCGCCGTGGATGACTTCTCGTTGAGGATGAAGTTGCCGCGGACGAGTCCAGTGATCCGGCGGCCGTTCTCCATCGCGATCGGCATCTGCATCCGCATCGTGCCGGGGCGCTCGGGGACGTCCCACTGCCATCCCATCCAGAGCAGCGTGAAGCCCTGTCGCATCAGCGCGCCGTCGCCGAACTCGGCCTCGGTCGCCGGATCGGGCGAGCCGGTCGCCTTCTGGAAGGTCGCGAGCATCGACTTCCCGCCGCGATTGCCGACCTCGTAGAACAATCGGCCATTGCCGCGTCGCGGATCGACGGGCTTCAGCAGGTAGAAGTCGGCGCTGAACTCGACCTCGCCGCGCGCGTTGCGTGGCGCGAGCTTCAGATCGACGATCGCCTCATTGCGCGGCAAGTCAGGATCGAGGGCGAAGTCGACCGTGCCGACGAGTTTTTCGTACGGTCGCGCGGCGCCGAATGGACGTCCGTCGAGCACGACTTCCCGTCGCTCGATCCGCAGCCGCACGACGCGCGCCTCGGCAACTGAGGCGATCAGTGCCAGCATCATCGTCGCGATCAGAATGTTTCGCATACAAGCTCCAGAACGATCGGCGTCAGGCGCCAGAACGATCGGCGAAGTCTCCAGAACGTTCAGCGAAGAAGCGTCTCTACTGCGTGCTCGTCCGAATCGTTGGGGCCTTTGGTTTCGCGTCCGCGTTCGCGATGTCCCAGCTCGCCTGATGCACGAGCCTCGCGATCTTCTCCATCTTCACGTAGTTGATCTTCTCCGGGCGGTCGTACTGCGTGTGATAGTCGGGATGCAGCCCCGTCATGAAGCCGACCGCGGGCACGCCGCGCTGCAGGAACGGCCACTGATCGCTGCGGCGGACGAGATTCGAGCTGTTGTTGTCGTACCGCTTCTTCACCTCGAGACCGATGGTGGCGTTCGCCCTGTCGACGGCTGCAGTGACGTCGGGCACTTTCGAGAATGCCATCAGGTTCACGGCGTTGTTGTTCGACTCGGCGCTCTGCACCTCGAATCCCGCGAACCGGCCGCCGCCGCCGACGGGGATTTCCTCGTTCCTCCCGATCATGTCCATGTTCAGCACGGCGGCAATGCTCATGAGCGGCGCGAGCGGCTGCTCGGTGTACGCCCACGCGCCGAGCAGTCCTCGCTCTTCGGAGTTCCACGCCGCGAAGAGCACGCTGCGCTTCGGCCGCTGACCGTCCTTCGCCGCGAGCGCGTACGCCTCGGCGATTTCGATGAGCGCGACGGTTCCCGATCCGTTGTCGTCGGCGCCGTTGAAAATCTGCGTCGCGTCCGCGCCGTTGTGGTCGAAGTGCGCCGACACGATGACCCATTCGTTCTTCAACCGTGGATCGCTGCCCTCCAGGATCGCGACGATGTTGCGATCCGGCACGATGTGGCGGTCGACGGCGGTCTGCAAATCGACACGCGCGCCCGGCAGCGCCAGCGGCGTCGATCCGCGGATCGTCTCTGCGGACTTCGAAAGGTCTTCGAGCGATTTGCCGGTGCCCGCGACGAGCGACGCGGCGAGCGCCGGTGAAATCTGCGCGACCGGAATCCGGATCCGGTCCGCCCACGAGGCGAGCGTGTAATTGAGGATCCGCGGCGGCTTCTCCGGCCAGTAATTGCGCGCCGCCGCTTCGAAGTTCGCCGCGCCCGGATGATTGTGGACGTCGCTGACGAACAGCACCGCGACTGCGCCCTTCTCCTGAGCCGCCAGAGCCTTTCGCCACGCGGTCGATGGTTCCGAGGTGACGACGCCGTCGAACGGGCTGTTCGGATCGCGCTCGCCCGGCTCGTGGTCGAGCGCAAGGACGATCTTGCCCTTGATACTGTCTCCAGGACCGTTGTAGTCGTCGTACTGCAGGTGCGGTGCGCTGATACCGAAGCCGGCGAAGACCACCGGCCCGCCGACGTGACCGCTTGCGCCGAACCGGTGAGGGTAGAACTCCTGTCCGTCGCGCAGGTGACGCGTCGCGCCGCCCTCGCCGGCGACGAGGTCGAGCGCGTTGCCCTCGCCGAGCGTCGCGACCATCAGGTTGTACGGCTGGTAGTACGAGTCGTTCGGAGCGGCCGGCTTCAGGCCCATGCGCTCGAAGCGCGACTTGATGAAGTCCCCCGCCGCGCGGTTCTCCTCCGTGTCGGTGAGGCGGCCGCGCAGCGAATCGCCGGCGAGGAAGAAGAGATCGGCGCGCAGATCCGACTGTCGAATGGAGTCGTTCTGCGGCGCGCGCGTCTGCGCGTCGAGGGACCCGCCGAGCGCGATCACGATCGAGAGGAGTAACAGCTTCTTGGGCATGGAGGGGATTATACCGACCGCCTTTCGCATGCAACGCTCCCGCCGCGATTTCCTGCGAGCTGCCGCGGTCGCGCCAGCTCTGGCGCTTCCGCAGACGTCCGCCCGGCTCGGCTAAGCCTTCGCTACGACTGTCGCGCCTCACCGTCTTGGTAGCGCGAAGGCTTCAGCCGAGCGAACAGATCACGCCGAATACGTATCTCGCACTCGCTTCGACTTGAACAGATACGTCAACCAGATCGCGTGATACGCAAGCGAGACGGCGAGCACGATCGTCGTGTCGCCGGGCATCCGGCTGTTCGGAAAGTACGGCGTCGTGTAGACGAACACGTCGGTCACCGCCGACGCGACGAGCGACGCTTTCGCGATCGTGACCGCGGCAGGATGGCGGCGGAGCAGCGCGAGTCCGGCGGCGATGCCAAACGCGGTGACGACGACGCGCAGGAGGAGCAGGAGTGCAAACGGCCACCCGCGAATCGCCAATCTGTTGAGGACGCTCGATGCGACCAGTCCGAAACTGACCGGCTGCCAGACGAGGAGTAGCAGACACAGCACGAGCAGCCAGCCGCCTATCCCGTCTGTCCCGCTCATCCCGCCCGTCCTGCCACTCATGCGCGATACTAGGATGCATGATTTCACGCATTCTTCTCGCGATCGCGCCGCTCGTCGCCGCGGCACCGGATCGCGCGCACGTCAAGAAGGTTGAAGAGTGGCGCGCGAAGCACGAATCCGATTGCCGGCGCGACTGGGTGACGGTCGCCGGCCTGCATTCCCTCAAGCCCGGCGCGAACACCGCCGGCAGCACGAAATCGAATGACATCATCGTGTCGCCGAATGTGCGGGCGACCATCGGACGGTTCGTCCTCGACGGCCAGCGCGTGCGATTCGAGCCGCAGGCCGGCGTCACGATGCAGCGGAAGGATCAGCCGGTCACGACCGCGATCGATCTGAAAGACGACAGCCAGCCGGACGCCGACGAGCTCGTGATCAACAACGTCCGCCTGGTGATCCACTTGAGCGGTGACAAGCGGTCGCTTCGCGTGCGCGATTCAACTGGCCGAAGGTGTTCTTATATCTGATCCATCACGGCGAAGCGGTCGGGCCCGAGCTCGACCCTCGGCGTCCGTTGTCGCCGCGCGGGCAGGGGCAGGCGGAACGGGTCGCCGCCGACGCCGCGTCGCGCGGCGCGCGGCCGCTCGTCGTCTGGCACAGCGGCAAGCTGCGCGCGAAGCAGACGGCCGAAGCGTTCTGGCGTGCGTGCAATCCGCTGGCGGAATTCGCTGCAACGCGCGATGTGCAGCCCGACGATCCGCCTGAGTGGATTCGTGATCGGCTTCGCGCGGAATCGCGAGACGTCGCGATCGCCGGACACTTTCCCTATCTTCCGCGCCTGATCGCGCTGCTGCTCGGCGGCGTCGAAGACTTTCCGCCGCACGGCATGGTCGCCCTCGCCACCGACGACGAGGGCACGACCTGGCGGGAGCTCTGGAGGATCGAATAGGAAAACCGGTTTCATAATCCGTAGCGCGGCCTTCCGCGCTCCTACGGTTGTGAAACCGGTTTCTACACGAGCATCAGCGCAGGACTACACCCACCGCCGCGCGCCAGAAATGGAGCTGGCCCGGGGCGTTCAGGTCGATCACGTTCACGCCGGTATTCGTGTCTTCGAAACCGCGCAAGTACTTGATATCGCCGCGCAGCCCGACGTGATCGTTGAAGAAGCCCATCACACCCGCGCCGGCGTTCCAGCCGAGCATGTTGTTCGACGATGACACGGTCGCGATCGTGCCTCCATCGATTTGTGTGCGGATGAGTCCGAGACCCGCGGTCGCGAACGGCCGCACGCCGCCGCCGTGCGTGCCGCCGATCGGCACCCCGACGATCACGTTGCCCATGAGGTTAATCACGCTGTTGTTGCCGAAGTCATTCTTCGTTCCGAAGAAGCTCGGGCTCCAGCCGAAGTCGAGCTCGCCTCCGATGACGCCGGCGCCCATGCCGCCCGCGTTCACACCGAAGCCGGCGCGACCGTTGTCGAAGCTGCTGCCCGT
>Ga0137399_10001672_pt1 | contig 10392 bp, 9 predicted proteins | sample czorhiz316metaG_FD_104810 | JGI IMG/M metagenome (GOLD analysis project Ga0137399, IMG submission 104810) | Vadose zone soil microbial communities from Angelo Coast Range Reserve, California, USA - czorhiz3.16 metaG | ecosystem: Environmental > Terrestrial > Soil > Vadose zone | place: USA...
ACAACAACGCTCTGGCAAGACCGTGACCGGGCTGCTCCGGCGGCGGCGCCTGTGGATCGTGGCGACGGTCGCCGCCTGCGTCGCCCTCGCCGACGTGATCGCGCTGCTGACCCCGCCGATCTACGAGGCCACCGCCCTGCTGGTCATCGATCAGCGAGCCACCTCCCCGAACGCGGACTTGAATGCGACGCTGAACACGGGCCAGCTGCTGGCGGCGCACTACATCAAGCTGGCGACCACGAAGACCGTGCTCGACAAGGTCTGCGCCGATACCGGCGGCTCGTGCACCTACGACTCGCTGAAGAATCGTGTCACGGCCACCACCGTCAAGGGGACGGACCTGATGTCGGTGACCGTGAGCGACTCCGGCGCCGCCCAGGCCGCGAACCTGGCCAATCTCGTCACCACCGAGCTGCTGGGCGAGCAGCGCCGTGAAGTCGCCAACGCGCTGAAGCCGACGATGTCCTATCTGGACAGCGAGCTGTCCCGACTGGCCAAGGCCCTCGGCACGGCGCACCCCGAGTACGTGGCCGCGCTGCAGGCCCAATACACGACCGCCTACAACCACCGCGAGGCCGTCTCCGAACAGGAGACCCGGCTGAACGGCAGCCTGTCGGTGATGGAGGCCGCCGCGGTCCCGGTCAGACACGCGTACTCGCGCGTCAAGCTCTATCTCATCGCCGGTCTGGCCGTCGGACTGGTCGCCGCCATTGTCGTCGCCCTGATCGTGGATCGCCTCGATTCCCGAATCTTTGGTACGCAGGCGCTTTCCGACGCGACGGCGGCCCCGGTGGTGCTCGCGTGCTAGGCCGGCCGCGGCCGGCGAAACCGGATAGCACTGCGTCGTACGCCGTCCTCTGGGCCAGCCTCCGCAAGCGTTTTCCCGGCCTGCGAACGATTCTGGTCACCGCCGCCTCATACAGCGACGATGCAACGGTGGCGGCGCTCGGTGTCGTCGAAGCCGCGGTGGGCCTGGACGGCGGTGCCGGTCTCGTGCTGGTGCTGGATGCCGCGATGCGCGATCGTCGCCACCCGGATCCGCCCGGGCCGTCCGTGCAAATCATCGTCGCCCTCTCGGTCGGCCAGGTGCGTACCGTCCTGTCTGAGCTCGACGACGAGTTCGGAGTCGTGATCATCGTCGCGCCGCCACCGCAGCAGGGCACCGAGTGCATCGCCATCGCGGGCGCCGCCGATGCGGCGATCCTGGTGGCGAGGTCGGGAAAAACCCGATTCGCGGAGGCCCAGCTGGCGGCCGAGCTGCTGCGCCACGCCGGGGTGACGACCGCGGCGTCGCTGCTGCTGACCAGGCGAGCGCCTGGCAGGCCGGTGGAGGCTCAGGCCGTTACCGCCGACGGCCAGATCGCCGAGCTGCGACCGCGTGCCCAACTCGAGGCGCGGAGTGAGGCGTCGGTCGGCATTGAGCTACTGAACTGACCGCCGTCCTTCTCGCCATGGCGCTCGTCGCCGGGATGGCCATCATCATCCTCACGGCACGCCGGCCCATTGTGGGCTGCGCCCTGCTGGCGGTCGGCGTTCCGCTGACGACGGCGCTGGGCCGCGACACCGTGATCCCGGTGCTGCGGCCCAACGAGGCGATCCTCCTCCTGGTGCTCGCCGGCCTGGCGCTGCATCAGCTCTGGACCCGGCAGGCCTTCGCCTATCACCAGCTCGACATCGCGATCCTGCTATTTTCGGTTGTCAGCGTCCTGATCCCCTGGCTGGTGCTGTTTCTTGCCCAGAGCTGGATCGACTTCGACACCTGGCGTGCGGTCCTCGGGCCCCTCCAGTTCCTTGCCGTGTACTGGTGCTTCGCGCAGCTCAGGGTGTCGGACAACCATTTGACGTGGCTGCTCAACCTGACGCTGTTGATCAGTCTGATCGCGGGCGTGATGGCCCTCGTCGAGCTTCAGGACTTTCCTTCCGGCGCCCGGGCTTTCCTGCTGACCTACTTTCCGCCGAACCGCTTTGCGGTCTACGACACGGTCTACCGGCCCACCTCGACCCTGGGTGCGTATGGCGCGGTCGGCGCCTTCGCCGCGCTCAACTTCATCCTGGCGCTGACGCTGGCCAACCGAAAAACCTCCCGCCGCACCAGCGCCTGGTTGACCACCGTGATGGTGGTGAACCTGGCGGCGCTGGTTGCCAGCCTGACCTGGGCTCCGGGGGCGGCCCTGCTCCTGGGCGCGGCGACGGTCATCAGGTTCGCGCGTCGCGTGCCGCGACAGATCTGGATCGCCGCCGCGGCCGTGGTGGTGGCCATCATCATCCTCTGGCCGGCGGTCAGCATCCGCCTCGACCAGCAGCAGATCGCGCTCGGGAACATCCAGACGGTGGATCAGCGCCTCCGAAACTGGCAGGTGTATTTCCTGCCGGCGCTCGTGGACCACGTCTGGCTGGGGAGCGGCACGTTAATGCCGAACGATATTCCGCCGTACCTGTTCGACTTTGTCGACAATGAGTTTCTCCGGATCGGGTTCAGAGCCGGGCTGTTCGGCATCGGGATCTTGCTCGTCATGCTGTCGGTGGTTGGCGTCAGCGCCTGGCGTTGTCGAGAGAGTGTGGATCCCTGGCGGCGGACGCTCGGGGCCATCGTGCTGGCGACCGTCCTGACCATCGTTCTGACCGGCTTCACGGCCGAGTATTTGAGCTTTGGCGGCCTGTCACAATACATCGCTATGTTGTTCGGCTTGCTGGCGGCGCGACTTCGTGTCGCGGCTCCCTCGCCGTTGGTCGATCGCATCCCCCGAGCTCGAGCGATCGCCTACGGCGCGGCGACGTGAGCCGGCGTCACGCATCGATCGTTCTCGTAATGTTCGCGATCGCGGTAACCTGTAATGCTGCGGCTCAGGCTCCGATCGCGCGGGCGAGGGTGACCGCCATGGCCACGGCGGCGCCGTCCATCGCGTCACCGGCGTCAAGGCCGTCAACGCCGTCCGGGTCAGGGACGCCGATCGCGACACCGAAGGCGACGACCAGACGAGCCCCGTCCGGGCCGGCTCCGCTGACCTGGCGCCCGCCCACCCTCAAGAACCCATTCACGCTGACGCTCTGCAACTGCAACATCCACGACGGCCAGATCATCGTGGATCTCAGCCCCGGCAAGGACTACATCTTGAAAGACCCCGTCGTGCTGACCTATCCCGTCGTGATCCAGGGTGGTCACAACGTCGTCTGGATCGGCGGCCACATCCGGCCGGTTTCAGGGCCCGCCATCGGGATTCAGCTGATTCGTGGCGTGGGCTCCGGAGGTGGCACGGTCCACCTGGAGGGGATCTACTTCGATGGTGTCAACGGCGTCGTCACCGATGGCATCGTGGGCGGCGAATGGGCGAGCCTTTCCAGGCCAAGCGGCACGCTGGCCGACGCCACCCTGCAGATCGAGAACGTCCGCATCGACCGCCTGTCCGGCAGCTCGGCCGACAATCATCAGGACTGCGTCCAGCAATACGGCGGCTGGAGAGACCTGCGTGTCGATCGGTTCACGTGCCAGACGCTCTACCAGGGCTTCTACCTCCCCTGGGAAGACACCGCCGGCAACAACCAGGGGGTGTTGTCGCATTGGGACCTGCGCAACGCCAACCTGCGCGACGGGCCGAACTCGACCGGCGACGGGATGCAAACCCTGATCCACTTCGGCGACCGGGGCTGCTGCTTCAACGCGACCACGCACCAGCAGGGCGGCAACCTCGTCAACGTCTACCTCCACGCAACCCAGAAGTCGCTCGACCAGGAGACATATCCGAACTCCGGCACGAGCAGCCTGGACGGCACCACCGTGCACGCCAGGGTCAACGACAACGGCACCATCGCGTGGGCCCACGCCTGGGCCATCGCGGGTTTCGTCATCCCCGGCGATCCACCGGGCGGTGACTTCGTCCCGCCGGGCATCGCCGGCCTCCGGTACATCAGTCCCGGTTATGAATAGGTAGGCAGCCCTATTGCCGGGCCGCGCCGACGCGGCGTACGGTGACCGAAAAGCTCGCGATGGGTCTGAAGTGATGAGACGCGCCCTGGTCGTACTGAGCAGTCTGCTGCTGGCGCTGGCCTCCGCCGTGGCCGCCCCGCCACTGCCGATCGCGGCGGCCCCAACCGACCTCTTGACCTGGCGGCCGCCGGTGCTGACGAATCCGATCACGGTCGCGCTCTGCAACTGCAACATCTACAACGGCGTCATCATCGTGAACCTCAAAATCGGACAGGACTACATCCTGACCGACTCCGTCGTGCTGACCTATCCCGTCCTGATCCAGGGCGGACACAATATTGTCTGGATCGGCGGTGAAGTGCGGCCGGCCGTAGGCCCCGATATTGGCGTCAAATTCATCCGCAACGCCGGCTATGGTGGCGGCACCATCCACCTGGAAGGCGTGTACCTGAACGGCATCGACGGCGTCCTGACCGATGGCATCGAGGGCGGTGAGTGGGCCAGCACCTACCAGCCGAGCGGCACGCTCGCCGACGCCACCCTCCAGATCGAGAATGTCCGCATCGATCACATTTCCGGCGACTCGTCCGTCACCCACCAGGACTGCATCCAGCAGTACGGTGGCTGGAAAGACCTCCGCGTCGACCACTTCACCTGCCAGACGGTCTACCAGGGCTTCTACCTGCCCTGGGAAGACGGGGCCAGTAATAACCAGGGCGCACTCTCGCACTGGGACCTGCGCAACGCCAACCTGTCTGACGCACCGAACCCGACCGGGAGCGGGATGCAAACCCTGATCCATTTCGGCGACCGAGCCGGCTACTTCGACGCCACCAGCCACCAGCAGGGCGGCAACCTGATGAACGTCTACCTGCACGCCACCCAGCGATCGTTCAACTCGGAGACCTATCCCAACGCCGGGACCGCGACAGCGAGCACCGATGGCACGATCGTCCATTCCACCATCAATCCGGACGGCACCATCGGCTGGGCGAACAGCTGGGCCATTTCCGGCGTCGTCACCCCCGGCGATCCACCCGCGGGCGATTACGTCCCGCCCGGGGTGGCGGGCCTGAATTACGTCAGTCCCGGCTACCAGTAGCGGTCCGCAGCCCCGCCCCGGAGAATTCGGCGCCCAGCAGGGCCTCGAGCTCGCCTCGCTGCCGGTACCAGGCCAGCCGCTTCTCCTCCCGCAGGAGCTCCATCTCCCGTTGAAATTCCGCCTGGTGGTCGAGGACGTCTTCGATGCCCGCCCGGATGCCGGCGACGGTGCCGTTGACGAACCGGGCACCCCGCGTGAAGTAGCCGCGCAACGCCGCGGTATCCGAGGTGATGAGCGGGCGGCCCGCGAACATCGCCTCCCAGCCGCCGCGGAGGATGGTGTTCTCCTGTCGGGTCAGCGTCAGGATCGCCGACGCGCGCTGCACGTGCTGCCAGAAGGTAGGCAGCGAGACATAGCCGGTCAGCGCCACGTTGGGCGGGCAGCGGTTGAGCCAGCCGCGCGGCGCGCGACGGATGTCTCCGGAGATGCGAAAGCGCACCTGGAGGAGGGCGGCGGCGGCCCCCAGGATCTCCGGGATGGCTTCGTCCGGGCTGTACGTGGCGATCACGAACACGAACCGCTCCGTATCGCGGTCGCCCTCCGGCTGGGCCTGACCCAGGCCGTCGGGCAACTGCGGCGGCGGATCAGCAATGATCAGCGCCCGGGCCGGCCAGGCCTCGACCAGCTCCCGGTGGACGCGGTTGGTCACGATCACACCGGCCGCCCGGCGGGCGAAGGCGCGCTGCAATGGCAGGCTCCAGCGCCACTTCCGGCTTTCGAAGGCACCCGAGTGGCAGTCGATCAGGTAGCGCGCCCCGGTCCGCGCCGCATAGGCGGCGACCGCCGCCACCGCGAAGACCGGGGGGTTCATGACGAAGACGACCTCGGGCCGGAGCCGGTGAAGGCGGCGGAGCGTATCGATGAATTGCGGGGCATATTTGAGGGGCGCGGAGACGACGTCGCGCGGCCGCAGGTAGCTGCTGTAGATGGGGGTCAACCCGAGCGCGTCGATGAATCCCTGGCTACGCCCGCAGGACGGCGCCCACGAAACGAACGCACCCCTAACCATGCGCGATCGGATCGTAGGGGACCGGTCCGGCCGCGCCAATAGCCGCAGGCACCAGCCCCGCCCTGCGCGTCACGAGTGGCATGGGCGTTTGGTCCCGGGCGAATGGGACCGGCGTCCCGATCGTGGCCACCGAAGTTGATTGACGCTGCGAAGCGCGGGCGCGATGCTGGGATCGGGGTTTCGCCAACTACCTGTGAGGATGCGCCAATGATCAACGTCGCCTTGCTCGGCGCCGGCTACTGGGGATCCAACCTCTGCCGTGTCCTGGCGCAGAGCAGGCGATTCAATCTCAAATGGGTCAGCGATCTCAACCCGGCGACGCTCGAGCGGGCGCGCCGGGTGGCGCCCATGGCCCAGCTGAGCTCCGACCCCGCCGCGCCACTCTCCGATCCAGCGGTCAATGCCGTCGTCGTCGCCACTCCCGTCGCCTCGCACGCGACGGTGGCGCTCAGCGCCCTCGAAGCGGGCAAGCACGTCTTCGTCGAAAAGCCGCTGGCCGCATCGGGCGCCGAGGCGGAACAGATGTGCCTTCGGGCGGAACGGCTGAACCTCCGCCTGATGGTTGGCCACACCTTCCTCTACAACGGCGCGGTCCGCCAGGTCAAATCGATCATCGATTCCGGTGCCCTGGGCGACATCTACTACGTATTCAGCCGGCGGCTCCAGCTGGGAATCGTGCGTCACGATGTCGATGCCCTGTGGAACCTGGCGCCGCACGACATCTCCATCATGAACTACTGGATCGGCCGCCCGATCGAGACCGTGGCGTCCGTCGGCCAGGCCTTCCTCCAACCGAACATCGCCGACGTGGTCTTCGCCCACCTGATGTACGCCGGAAACGTCGCCGGACACATCCATGTCAGCTGGCTGGACCCCAACAAGGTCCGGCAGGTGACGGTGGTGGGGAGCCGAAAAATGCTCGTCTTCGATGACGTCGCCAAGGAGACGCCGATCCAGATCTTCGACAAAGGGATCGACATCGAGAGCATCGAGGCGAACCTCGGAACCTTCCAAACCTATGCCCAGCACCGGCTCGTCGTCCGTGCGGGTGACGTCTGGATCCAGCACGTGGACGTCGTCGAGCCGCTCGAGGTCGAGCTGAACGAGTTCGCGGACAGCATCGAAGAGGGCCGCCAGCCCCTGACCGACGGCCGGAAAGGCCTCGAAGTGGTCCAGATCCTCGAACGCCTGAGCAAGGCCATGAACCTTGAGCAAGCCAGACTTTCGCTCGTATCCTAACGTCCGTCTCGGCGCGGGGACCTCAGTCCAGGCGTTCTGCGTGCTGGGCGTCCCGGCAAAAGGGCGGGCGCCGGGCCAGGATGCCCTCATCATCGGGGCGGACGGCACGATCCGCTCGCATACGACGATCTATGCCGGGACGCGCATCGGCAAGCGGGTGCAGACCGGACACTCCGTGTTGATCCGTGAAGCCACCCGGATCGGTGACGATTGTTCGATCGGGACGGGGTCCGTGGTGGAATTTGCGGTCGTCATCGGCGATCGGGTGCGGCTGCATTCGCAGTGTTTCATCCCCGAGTACTCGGTTCTCGAGGACGATTGTTGGCTGGGGCCGCGCGTCGTCATCACCAACGCGCGCTATCCGGCGAGCCGGCGTGCCAAGCAAAGCCTCGAGGGGGTGCGCATCTGCCGCCTGGCCAGGATCGGGGCCAACGCGACGCTTCTTCCAGGAATCGTCGTCGGCGAGGGGGCTCTGGTTGGGGCGGGCGCGGTCGTGACCCACGACGTCCCGGCCGGCATGGTAGTCGTTGGAAACCCGGCGCGACCGCTGTACCACGTCAGTGAAATCGAAGATGAAGGAGGACTCGTGTATGCCGATGAAGCAGCAACGCTCGCGGCCGGCCACGCCCGTACCGCTCGCTGATCTGCGGGCCCAGCACCAGCAGTTGGGGCCCGATCTGCAGGCGGCGATCGATCGAGTTTTTGCCGCCTCTGACTTCGTCCTGGGGAAAGAGGTCCGGCAATTCGAAGAGGAATGGGCGGCCTACTGCGGCACCAGCGACGCCATCGGCTGCGCGAATGGGACCGACGCCCTGGAGCTGGCGCTCTCGGCGATCGGCGTGGGCTCTGGCGATGAGGTGATCACGGTGGCGAACACCTTTGCCGCCACCGCCGAAGCCATCGTGCGCTGCGGTGCCGTCCCGCGATTCATCGACGTGGACCCGCAGACCTTGCTGATGGACGTCACCGGGCTGGAGCGCGCCATCACCCCGCGGACGCGCGCCGTCATCCCAGTCCACCTGTACGGAAGTTGCGTCGACATGAAAGCCGTCATGGCGATCGCCGCGCGCTATGGCATCGTCGTGATCGAGGACGCGGCCCAGGCGCAGGGAGCGACCAGCTGGGGCACGCGGTCCGGGGCCACCGGCCACGCCGGATGCTTCAGCTTCTATCCCGGCAAGAACCTGGGGGCCTGCGGGGACGCGGGGGCGGTGGTGACATCGGACCCCGAACTCGCGGCTCGAGTGCGGCAGGCTCGAGACCATGGCCGCGCCGGCAAGAAGTACGAGCATGTCATGGTTGGCCGCAACAGCCGGATGGACGGCCTTCAGGGCGCGATTCTCCGCGTCAAGCTTCGCCACCTGGACGCCTGGAATGCCCGGCGCCGGGAGATCGCGGCGATGTATCGCGACCTGCTCACTGGCAGCGGCGTGGTTCCGATTGTGGTCCCCGAGTCGAGCGAACCCGTCTACCACCAATTCGTCGTCAGGACCGCCCAACGGGAGACGCTCCGCGAAGCGCTGACCGTCCGCGGCATCCAGACCGGCATTCACTATCCGATCCCGTTGCACCAGCAACCGGCATTCGCGGCCTACGGACCGGAATCCTTCGGTGAGGTCCTTAAGGCCACCGACGCGGCGGCCGCAGAGATCGTGTCGTTGCCCATGTTTCCCGAGCTCTCGGACGCCGACGTTCGCCGCGTCGCGGCGTCGGTGCAAACGTGCCTCCAGAGCCCGGCGGCCGCGGTCGCCTAGGCTGGGATGCGCCTCCGGGCCTCGGTCTGCATCCCCACTCGTAACCGGGCCGATATGCTGCGCCTGACCCTGGAGAGCCTCAACCGCCAATCGGTGTCACCGGACCGTCTCCAGGTGGTGGTGGGCGATGATGGGTCGATCGACACGACCCTGCGGCTGCTGCAGGAGTTTCCGGCGCGGTTCGACCTCGCGTGGATCCGCGCGGCGGGTCGCGGCGCCGGGGCTGCCCGTAACGCCGCCGCGCGCGTCGCCAGCCACGAAGTCCTGATCTTCCTCGACGACGACCAGATCACCTCCCCCGACCTGGTCGCGGCTCACCTGGAAACCCAGGAGCGCCGCGGCAGCGTGGTCGTCCAGGGCGACTACCCGCTGGCGCCAGGCCGGGATCGCAGCGGGGCCTCCATCATCTATGAACGCTCGCGCACCAACTGCATGGGCACCGCGCACGATGGGACGGTCTTCTGTCATCTGTGGGGCGCCAACTTCTCGGTTCGACGGGAGACGTGGGCGGCGGTCGGCGGCTTCGATGAGGACCTGCCTCGCAACCAGGACCTCGATTTCGGTTTGCGTCTCAAGGATCTCGGCGTGCCGCTGGTGGCCTCGCGGCAGGCCACCTCACAGCATCTGCACACGGTCAGCATCGCCGGCCTCCGGCAACAGTCCTTCGACATGGGCCGCTGCCTGGTCAGGATCGCGCGCAAACGCGGTGTCTCGGTCGAGTCGCTCCTGAGCAGTCCACTGGACCGCCGGCTGGATCGGATCGTCAGCCGCTTCTGGCTCCGATCCGCCGGCTGGGCACGGGCCAGCGGCCAGATCGGCAGCGCCCTCCTGTGGGCTGCTGACCGCATCGGGCTGCGGCCGGCCCAGGTCTTTTCGGCGCGCTTGCTCCGTCGCTACCACCTGCTCGGTGGGATCGCGCTGGAGACCGCGTCCACTCGGCCATGATGCTGGCGGACGGTCGGGTCGAGCGGTACTTCGCCGCCAACGCGGTCTTCTGGAAGGACGTCTATGGACGGACGGATGTCTTCAGCGGCATCATCCGGCGCCGCCAGGCCATCGCCCTCAAATGGATCGACGGCCTCCACCTGGAGCCGCGGACGCCGGTGCTCGAGGTGGGCTGCGGAGCAGGTTCACTGTCGCTCGCGCTGGCCCAGCGAGGCATGACCGTGCAGGCGATCGACTCGGTGCCTGCCATGGTCGTCCAGACCCGGCGCCGCGTCCATGATGCTCGCCTCGGCCAGGCGGTGAACGTGCGGGTGGACGATGTGCACCGGCTGGGCTTCGCTGACGCCAGCTTCTCGGTGGTCGCCGCCCTCTTAGAACAGAAATGGCTGCACTCCCCCTCACTGGCCATCGATGAGAT
>Ga0137399_10001674_pt1 | contig 10390 bp, 6 predicted proteins | sample czorhiz316metaG_FD_104810 | JGI IMG/M metagenome (GOLD analysis project Ga0137399, IMG submission 104810) | Vadose zone soil microbial communities from Angelo Coast Range Reserve, California, USA - czorhiz3.16 metaG | ecosystem: Environmental > Terrestrial > Soil > Vadose zone | place: USA...
AGAGAAATTGGATATGAATGAGCGCAAAAACGTGATGGTCGTCATCGGAACGCGGCCCGAGGCAATCAAACTGGCGCCGGTAGTGCTGGAGTTGCGGAAACATGGTGAGAGCTTTTCGACCCAGATTTGCGTCACCGGGCAGCACCGGGAAATGCTCGATCAGATGTTACAAGTTTTCGGTCTGCGGCCTGACCATGACCTTGGGGTCATGAAGGCGGGACAAAGTCTTGCAGAGGTGACTGCAGCTTGTGTGACCGGGATGGACGGAGTCCTGAGGCGGGAACGGCCCGACGTGGTGCTTGTGCAGGGAGACACAACTACGACGCTTGCCGCCTCGCTCGCTGCGTACTACTGCCATATTCCTGTTGGGCACATCGAAGCCGGCCTGCGGACGGGGAAAAAGAACGATCCCTTCCCCGAAGAGATCAATCGCTGCCTGACTACCCAAATGTCGGATTTTCATTTCGCTCCCACGGAAGTCGCGCGGAAGAACCTACTCCGGGAAGGGGTCAACCCGGACAACATATGCGTTACCGGGAACACGGTTGTTGATGCCCTGTTACTGACACAGACACGCCTGCGGAAGGAACCGACCCTCGCCGTCGACTGCTTGGGCGCGACCGATGGGTTGCGCATTATTCTGGTAACGGCTCATCGAAGAGAGAGTTTCGGTCTCCCGTTCCGCGGAATCTGCGAAGCAATTCGATCGATTGCAGAGAAACGACGCGATGTCCTGGTCGTGTATCCCGTTCATCTGAACCCCAACGTTCAGGCCCCGGTACGTGAGATTCTCGACGGAGTGCCCAACGTCAAGCTGCTTGCCCCGCTGGACTACGTCTCCTTTGTCGCCTGTATGCAGCGTGCGCATATTCTGCTCACAGACTCCGGAGGGATTCAGGAAGAGGGACCGGCCTTGGGCAAGCCAGTTCTAGTAATGCGCGAAGTCTCAGAACGACCCGAAGCAATTGCTGCCGGAACGGCGTGCCTCACGGGTACCGATCCTGAAGGAATTTTTCAAGCCGTCAGTTCGCTTCTTGACGACTCGGCTCGATACAACTGGATGAGCAGTCGGCCCAATCCGTACGGCAACGGTGATGCTTCCGAGCGAATCGTCAAATTCCTCGCAGCACAGCTGATCAAGCCTGCCCTCGAGATGGAAGCGTAATCGAGAGGCAGCTGGCGGGAGGGCGGCGGAATGAAATACAGGGTTCATGCCAGGATCTCTCAAATTACAAACGGTGCATCTGGCGAATAGCTGCGTCGAACTCAGCCGACCTATGACAACAGGGGTGTATCAAATGAAGCGTTTCCGCCCCCTACATAAGCTCTACGGTGGCATGCGAATTGTCCAAGCGTGCGAGGACTGGCCAAAGTGGTTTCAAGAATATTTCAACGGGCCGGGCGATGGATCGGCGACCTCTTACAAAATGCGGTGTGGCATCGATCTAAATACCCGTCGCAATGGCTCGGATATCTACATGATCGATGAGATATAATATGACTACTTCGGGTATCGGATCGCGCCGGGCGATATAGTGGTCGACATCGGCGCCAATATCGGGACATTCTCGACCTATGCGGCAACGGTGTGTAGAGCATCACGCGTTCTGTCGTTCGAGCCGTTTCCCGATAACTACCGCATGTTATGTAAGAACGTGAACGAGAACAAACTCAATAATGTGACGTGTGTGAACCAAGCGGTCGCTGGCAGCCGAGGCCGTCGAACGACGGTTTTGGACTCGTTAGTTCCCGGGTCTCATAGCTTGGTCCTGAATTCATCAGAAGCCAAAATCGAGGTTGAGTGCCGCACGCTTGATGACATTTTCGAACGATTTTCTTTGGCGAAGATAGACTACTTGAAAATGGATTGCGAAGGCGCGGAATACGAGATTTTCGAAAATGCGAAGTCAAGGTTCAGGCAGATAAATCGGATCTCGATGGAAACGCATACTGTGGGGAACCGGAAGGCCGAGGATCTCGGGAAGCTGTTAGGTGAATCCGGCTTCGACGTTAGGCTTTTCGGCGGCCACCGGCTCTACGCAACCAGACGGTCTTGAACCCCGAGATTCGTGGGCCGGGCGGTTACTTGATCGAGGGACGGCACGTCGACCCGGTTGCGTGCGCCGCTCGTTAAGACGCATGCGGTCTAGTAGGAAACATCAAGTCCCGGCGCTTCGTAGCTCTGCCTAGGAGACGGAATGATCCCATTTGACAGCAGCGGCGCTTTTCACCCTGTAGCCGAAGGCGGCGAATTGCGCCGCCTTGCGGTTCGAGGCGCGGCCGCGACGCTCTCTGCCGCGGCGCTCTCGCTGGGACTACGCGTAATCGGCACGGTGCTCCTGGCCAGGCTGCTGACGCCTACCGATTTCGGCGTCGTGGCGATGGTCACAACGTTCAGTTTGCTGCTGATGAGCTTCGGCACAAGTGGCTTGAGCGAGGCTGTCATTCAACGTGAAGAGATCAACGAATCTCAGGCCAGCAATCTTTTCTGGATCACGTGCGTGATCGGGCTGATCCTGACGCTCGGGTTTGCCGCGTCGGGGCCCCTGCTCGCGCGATTCTTCCGAAATGCCCTGGTTGTGCCCGTCACGGCCGGGACATCGATTGCGATTTTCGTTAACGGAGCCGGCACCGTACACTCGGCTCTCCTCAAGCGAGCGATGCGGTTCACTGCCGTTTCTGCCAACGATCTTGTGGCTCTAGTGACCTATACCGCTGTTGCGATCGTGCTGGCCTTGAGAGGGTGGGGATACTGGGCTCTGGTAGGGGCGATTGTCGCACAGGTGCTCAGCTTGACAATCGGAGCGTTCTGGCTATGCAGGTGGATTCCGAGCCGGCCACGGTGGGGAGTAGGGCCCCGGGCCTTCTTAGGATTCGCCGCAACAGTGTATGCCAGGTTCAGCGCGAACTATTTTACGAGAAACTTCGACAATCTTCTGGTTGGCTGGCGATTTAATGCGGCGACCCTTGGATTCTACAAAAAAGCATATGATTTATTCGCCCTTACGGCTAGCCAGCTCACGGCACCCCTCGACAACGTCGCCCTGGCAGCGTTGAGCCGCCTGAATCAGGATCCGCCCCGCTTCAGGCGGTATCTCGCCAGTTCGCTTGGAATGATTGCATTCGTCGGGTTGGCAGTGAGTGCCGATCTTACTTTGATTGGCAGGGATGTGGTGCGGCTCGTACTCGGGCCACAATGGTCGGAGGCCGGCAGAATCTTCCAGCTGTTCGGACCGGGAATCGCAGGCATGTTGCTCGCTAGCACCGTCGGCTGGATCCACCTTTCCATCGGGCAACCGGGACGCTGGTTTCGCTGGACGGTGATCGAGTCAACTGCTACGGCTTTGTTGTTTGTTGTGGCATTGCCGTGGGGCGTTGCGGGAATCGCGTTGGCATGGAGCGTCTCATATTGGACCCTTCTCATTCCGTCCTTCTGGTATGCTGGCCGGCCGATCGGGTTTGGCGTTTCAGCTTTCGTGGCTGCTGTGTGGAGGTATGCCGCTGCATCGTTGTTGGCGTGCTTTGGAACGGCAGCGATCTTCCGAGGCACGGCAGTGTGGGCTCGTCCAACAGCGGCTGGCGCGGCGCTGGAGGCCGCCGTCATTATTTCATCGGCGCTGCTCCTTCTTTATCTGGGCGCCGTACTCCTGTTGCATTGGGGTTTTGCACCTTTGCGCCAGCTTGCAAGCATTCTACGGGAACTCGCCCCTCGACGAACTGTCACAACCCCGGCCGCCGAACCCGTTGGAGAATGCAAGTGAGCCAGCAAGCAACCCACGCGCAGAGCGGGGCGGGCAGCTACTTGGCAAGGGCACGGGAGCGGTTTGCAATGGAGGCGGCAAGGGCCTTGGTCAGAAGGCAGCTCACTGTGAGGACCACGGCTCCCCTAATCTCCTTCACCTTCGATGACTTTCCCCGGTCGGCTTTCCTCGAAGCCGGCTCGATCCTGAAGCGATATGACGCTTTGGGAACATACTATGTATCCCTAAGCCTCATGGGAAAACCATCTCCTATGGGACCGATGTTCGAGGCAGGGGATCTCAAGGAACTCGTCCATGTGGGTCACGAGCTCGGATGCCACACGTATGGGCACTGCCATTCCTGGAACACGCCTCCCGATGAATACGAAAGGGCAATCCTCGACAATCAGCTGGCGCTGACTGAATTGCTGCCGGGTGCGTCGTTCCAAACCTTTTCCTACCCCTACAGTGGCCCTCGGCTGGCGGTGAAACAAGTTGCCGCCAGAAGCTTCGTATGCTGTCGCGGAGGGGGCCTGAGGGTCTGGCGGCATCTTTTTCGCCATGCTGCGGGAGGCCAGACGTTCAACTCCGGAGCCACGGATCTCAACTTGCTTTGTGCGTTTTTCTTGGAACAGAGCCGCGAAAATCCCGAGGCGGTGAAGCGCTTAATCGATCGGAATGCCCAAGCGCGGGGATGGCTGATTTTTGCGACTCACGATGTTCGTGATACGCCCAGCCGGTTCGGGTGCACTCCCGCTTTCTTCGAGCAGGTCGTGCAATGGTCGTTAGAGTCAGGCGCACGGATCCTCCCCGTTGTGAAGGCTTTGGAAGTGCTCAAAGCCTCGCAGCCGAAGCAGGAAGGGATGCTCCGTTGATGCTGCCCGTATGTCAGTTAACAACAGCCGAGAGGTTCGATGGGGCGGCCGGGGAGCCGGTGGAGCTGCCAGCATACGGGTAAGCTCCCATGTCAGGCGCGCTCCCGGTCAACACTTGTACGCCATCCGACTTGCTATAGAGGTACACGCCCTGCCCCGCTGAACGGCTGATGGAACTGGCCAGCGTTAGCGTATTGGTTGTGTAGTTGACCGTCGTGACACAGACATGGTTCGAGGGCGTTCCGACAGCGATGCAATCACCATTCACTGTGGAATATGCGTTGGAGAGACCGTAGCCGTCCTGGAAATACGTAGCGTCGCTCACGACAAGCGATGTGCCTGACCCTGAATCACCGGCAGCGACAGTTGTTAAATACGTCCCTGCTGCGATGGCAGGAGAACCGGCTTGCAAGTGGTAATTGTTGCTCGCATTTCCGGGGCTGATGTAATTTACAAACAGCGGGTCTGCGTTCTTGTTGCCTGGGTCGCCCAAAAACGACAATAATCCGTACAGGTGACCGAAGACCGTCGTGCATCCCTTCGAACACCAGTAGAGGCTATGCCCGTAGTTGGCGCATCCTGAACACGCATACGGGTTCCAGTTGGAGAAGTTTTGCGATTCGAACCATATGCTGTTCAGAACGGCCATGCCTCCGCCGGTACTCATCATATCGTCGCCGCCGTTCGAGAGCAAACTTTCCATGCCTTCATCGACGAAGGTACTGTTATAGACCTTTACGTTCGGCCAGCTCTTGTCATTCGTGATCGCTCCCGACCCGATGCGGGATACCGCGTTAAACCGCTCAATGATATTTCCCCATGTGCAGGAACTAGAGCAGGCGTCATTCTGTGACAATACACCCTTGGCATTAGGCCCAACCGCATTCCGCTCGAAATTCCCTTCGAGCACAAGATTGCCGGTCGAGTAGTTCGGCTCCATGTAGATAATGTCGCTGTGCTGATTCGATCCGGCCTCAGATTCGAACTGGTCATGGAAGGTGTTATTACGCCAGATGTGATGAGTGCCCTGAATGTTCGCGCCCAGTTGATAGTGGGAAAAGTCATTGTTTTCCACTAGGCTATAGTCTCCCCAATCCGCAATCCACTGCCCGCAAGTGTGGTTCAGATTGGGCGGGGCGCAACCTGCGTATGCGAATGTGTTCCCCTGGATGGAGTAGTACGTGTTCCCTGAGACTGGATTAATACGGCCACACGCGAGTAGCGTGTTCCCTCGAATGAACACGTCAGTCGCTCCGCCGCTCAGGGCTAGGCACGTACCTCCGGGGGAAGATGAATGGTCGAACGTGAATCCACACGATCCGGCCGCCGCGCCGGGAGTGCAGTTTCCTGCCAGTTTCGTATGAGGGCCTAGCGTGACCGAATTAACGGTAACCACGTCGGAGCCGTTCACGGTGATGGTCTTGTAATTGCCCGCCGTCCCCGCCGGTACCGTAACGTTCTCGTTGTACGTCCCCGCGAATACCGTGCAAGTGTCTCCGGACGCCATTGCCGTGGCGCACTGCTGAATGGTGGAATAGTTCCCTCCACCTCCAGACTTCACCGTATAATTGGTAGCCAGCAGAGGAATGGGCCACAGCGCCGCAGCTGCCAAAAGGGTAGAAATATAGATTGCCGATGTCAAGGTTCGCTGCATTCGTCCCATGATGTTCCGTTCCTCTATAATCTGTGCGGGATTTCCTGCTTTGCAGGAAATCCCGGATTGGTATTTCGTTATCCCCGCAAAGGCCATGGGTGTTGTTCAGCACTTACACAGTTGGACGTCGCTCCTCTGCGAAAGCTAGACGCATTCTAATGCCTATACAAAGCCCTCCGCAATTGGCACGAAGTACAGACTTGTTACAGGTTGACAACCCTGACCCAGAGTACAGGACGAATATTGACGAGCAAGGACGAGGCACTCAATATCTCCCGGTTCGAATTGAGTATTGGCGATCAGTTGTTCGGATACCACACTGCCCTGGGTTGCTTGAAGAATCGCCCGCTTCAGTGATTGCAAGGGCCGCCCCAGGAGCAACCACACACCGGTTCTGGTTACACCGATGAAGTGGTGTGAAGATTTTTGGTGAAAAAGGGGAACTAATCGTGAAAATCAGTGTCTTTGGCTTAGGTTATGTCGGGACTGTGTCCGCGGGCTGCTTTGCGCGAGACGGGCACGAAGTGATCGGCGTCGACCCGGTTCGCACCAAAGTCGACCTCATCAACGCCGGACAAACTCCCATTATCGAAGCGGAGATCGGCGAAATCATTGCCGCGGCTGTCAGGTCCGGTCGACTCCGGGCAACGAACAACCAGGACGAAGCGATCTGCCAAACGGACCTGTCATTCGTCTGTGTTGGTACTCCAAGCCAAATCAACGGCAATCTAGATTTGACGTATATCCGACGTGTTTGTGAACTGATCGGCAGGGCCATCAAGAATAAACCGGCCCGTCACACGATTGTCATACGCAGCACGATTTTGCCCGGCACGATGCGTCAGATCGTTATTCCCACTTTAGACGAATACTCTGGGAAGAAAGCGGGAGTTGACTTTGGCGTCTGCAATAACCCTGAGTTTCTGAGGGAAGGTTCGGCGGTAAAGGACTTCAATTCTCCTCCGAAGACGGTGATTGGACAGTTGGATCACGCCAGCGGCGAGCTGCTGGCTGCGTTGTATGCGAAACTGGAAGCACCCTTCATTCGCACAGATCTGGAAACTTCGGAGATGATCAAGTATGTGGATAACAGCTGGCATGCGCTCAAGATCGGTTTTGCGAATGAGATCGGGAATCTTTGCAAGTCCTTTTCCATTGATGCGCATGAGGTCATGAAGATCTTCTGTCAAGACAAGAAGCTCAACATCTCTCCCACGTATCTTACGCCCGGTTTTGCCTTCGGCGGCTCGTGTTTGCCGAAGGATTTGCGTGCTTTGGCGTATAAAGCTAAAACGCACGATCTGCAGTTACCGATCCTGAGTGCAATCCTGCCGAGCAACGCATTGCAAGTTGCAAGGGGCTTGCAACTCATAACCGAAAACGGACGCAGACGGATCGGTGTGCTGGGGTTCAGTTTCAAGGCAGGAACAGATGATCTACGAGAGAGCCCGATGATCGAAGTGATCGAGCACCTCATCGGCAAAGGCTACGATCTCCGCATTTTTGACAAAAGCGTGAATATGGCAAGCCTGGTTGGCGCGAATCGGGACTTCATCCTCAACCGCATTCCGCACATTTCCCGCCTCATGGTGAACGACATAGATAGCGTTCTCGATCACGCCCAAACTGTTGTGATTGGTAATAAGGATCCTGAGTTTCATGGCGTCCTCGAGCGCTTGCACGACGGTCAGCATCTAGTAGACTTCGTTCGGATTACAGATCGCAGGAGCGAAAATGGCAAGTACGACGGTATCTGTTGGTAAGAAAACTGGCGTTGAAGGCGCTCGTTTAATTTCGAAGGATCAGATTTCTGATTCCATGGGTCGGCTCTCCGGCTGGCTGGAGAAGAATGACTATCGCGGCTATGATACTTTTGATGGCTTAAGCGCGAAGTATCTTCGCCCACTGACCTTCGAAACTAAGTTTCTGCGAACGGTGCTCCAACAGGGGGTCCGTCGGTTTCCTATCAACCTGCGACCAGTTTTGGGGATTCCTAAGGATCGTTCCACTAAGGGGATGGGCTATCTGGTCAAAGCGTTCATCCGCCTGCAACAGGCCACCGGCGATAAGTCCTGGGGGGATAAGGCGGAGTCTGCATTGCAGTGGCTGGTTGAGAACCAGTCAAGAGGCTACTCGGGAGCGTGCTGGGGCAATCATTTCGATTATCAATCAAGGGGTTTTTATCTTCCCAAGGGTGTACCAACTATCGTATGGACCTCACTGATTGGCCACGCATTTCTAGACGCTTTTGACCACTTCCAGAAAGACCGCTATCTACAGGTTGCTGTCAGCGCTTGCGAGCATATTTTGCGCGATTTGGACACCCTTAAGGAAGGAGACTCTCTTTGCATCAGCTACATTCCGATTGCCAACAAACCGTGCCACAACTCCAATACGCTTGGGGCTAGCTTGTTAGCCCGCACCTATTCTCACACGCGAAAAGAGTCCTACCAAGTTTTGGCCCAGAAAGCAATTCAGTACGCGGCGGGGCATCAGAGAGCTGATTCGTCATGGTATTATGGCGAATTAGCCAATATGCGCTGGGTGGACAATTTTCACACCGCCTATGTGCTGGACTCTTTTAAGTATTACATAGAGGCGACGGGCGATGGTCGCTTCGAGGACAACCTAACGAGAGGGTACGAATATTGGAAGAATACTTTTTTTCTGGCGGATGGCACTCCCAGATACTATAACCATAAGACCTTGCCAATCGACATTCAGTGTTCCTCACAGGCTATCGACACACTTGTTTTCTTCAATGATCGAGACCCCGGCAACTTGTCCCTGGCCCTGAAAGTCGCCAAGTGGACCATCGACAACATGCAGGATCGTAGTGGTTATTTCTATTATCGTCGCTATGCGTCGTGGCTGGTGAACAAAACCCCCACGTTACATTGGGGGCAGGCAACCATGCTTTGCGCGCTCGCCGGGCTTTACAAATTGTTGTGAGAGAGTGAAACCCCATTTGTGAAACGAAAAGTCCTCATCATCGTGGAAAACCAGTCTGTCCCTCCGGACCCGCGTGTCTGGAGGGAGGCCCTCTCGCTTCATAACAACGGGTACGAGGTGACCATCCTGTGTCCTCGGGGCGAAGGTAACGGCCAAAGATATCAAGAGATCGATGGAATTCGTATCTACCGACACCCGATGCCCAAGGAAGGAAGCACTCCTTACGGGTATCTATGGGAGTACAGCTGGGCGCTATTTTTGGAGTTTTTGTTTACGTGCTGGATTTATGTGCGCCATGGATTTCATGTCATCCAGGGCTGCAATCCCCCTGACGATATTTTCTTGGTTGCTCTGCCCTTTAAACTCTTGGGAGTCAAATATATTTTCGACCATCACGATGCTGATCCCGAACTGTACCTTTCGAAGTACGACAAGAAAGGATTCTTATACAAGGTTCTGGTTTGGCTCGAAAAGCAGAGCTATCGTTTCAGCGACGTGGTCATAGCCACCAATTTCAGCTACAGAGACTTGGCCATAACCAGAGGGGGTCTCGCCTCGGATGATGTGTTCGTTGTCCGCAATGGACCCGATGTGGAGACTTTGAAGGCTGTTCCTCCCAATCCTGCGCTGAAGCACGGCAAATCTTACCTAGTCGGTTATGTTGGAAACATGGGTATCCAAGACGGCTTGGATATCCTTTTGGATGTAGTGCTACATATCAAGAAACTAGGAAGACGCGACATCCATTTCACCTGCGTCGGTGGAGGTTCTGAACTGGCAAAACTCCGGAAGATGACACAGGACATGAATCTCTCGGACATGGTCAACTTCCCCGGAAGAATTCCCGATCAGGAATTGTTTGAGATCCTCTCGACGGCAGATGTATGCGTAAACCCTGACAAGCCATGTCAGATGAACGATATTTCCACTATGATCAAAATCATGGAATATATGGCTCTTGGCAAGCCCATCGTGCAATTTGATTCGAAGGAAGGCAGGTTCAGTGCCAATGAAGCGTCTCTTTATGCCGACAAAGAAGATGGGGTGAAACATTTCGCCAACAAAATCCTCTGGTTGCTTGATAAGCCCGACGAGAGAAGAAGGATGGGCGAATTCGGACGAAGGAGAGTCGAAGAAGAACTCGCCTGGAAATATTCTATTCAAAATCT
>Ga0137399_10001677_pt1 | contig 10385 bp, 7 predicted proteins | sample czorhiz316metaG_FD_104810 | JGI IMG/M metagenome (GOLD analysis project Ga0137399, IMG submission 104810) | Vadose zone soil microbial communities from Angelo Coast Range Reserve, California, USA - czorhiz3.16 metaG | ecosystem: Environmental > Terrestrial > Soil > Vadose zone | place: USA...
AACAAGGTCCCGTGCAGCGCCGGCAGTCGGGTACTGGTGTCGATGCGGAGCCGAGTGAGTCGCAACGGGTCGGTGGCGCGAGAGTTGAGGCGCCGCCGCGCGATTACCGCGGCCTCGTAACCGGCCTCGCGTGCTAGGGCGCGCACCGCGGCGTTTTGCTTGCCGTAGGGATAGCACAGCACCCGTACGGGTCCGCCGAGCAGCTGCTGGAGGGCGGCGCGGGAGTCGCGCAGCTCCACCAGGGCGCGTTGGGGCGGCAGGGCCGTGAGGGCCGGGTGGGTGCGGGTGTGCGATCCGAACTCGATGCGCCCCGCCCGCATCGCCGCGATTGCGGCGGCGTCGAGCAGGGGCTCTTGAATCTCCTCGGCGTCCCAGGCGTTGGTCTTGCCGATCAGGTCCGAGACCAGAAACACGGTAGCGGTCGCGCCGTGGCGCTTGAGCAGGGGCCACGCGACCTCGTACGTGGAGCGGTAGCCGTCGTCGAAGGTGAGGATGATCGGCCGGGGCGGGAGCGTCCCCTCGCCGCGCCGGTAGGCGAGCCAGTCGGCGAAGGAAATCGTCTCATAGCCCCAGCGTTTCAAGGCCGCGAGCTGGGCGTCGAACTGCTCGGGGAGCACGTAATTGCGATGGTAGCGCGCGCCCGGAGGCGGAGGAAGCCGATCGATCTTGTGATACATCAGAATCGGCAGCCTCATCTGGGGCGGGGCGTCGGCTCCGCTCGCTCGAGCTCCCAGAGATAAGCGTACTTGAGGAAGCCGGCGCAGGCGGTGAGCAGCGACGTCACCAGTCCGAAACTCCCGTCGCGCCAGCTGCCGTACAGGACGTAGTCGCGCACGAACCGCCAGGCCGGGCGGCCGAGCAGGTCCCAGGCGGTCGCGTGGCGGCCGCGCGCGTGCAGGTCCTGGGCGCCCCAGCGGGCATACACGATCATCTTCTCGAGGTGGTGCGTTAAGTCCCGGTACGGCACGTGCTGGATCGGGGCGCGCAGCGCTCCCACATCCTGCACCGCTTCGAGATGCTCGTGGACGCGATCTTCTGAAAAGCGGCGGTCCCGGCGGAACAACCGGACGTGCCAGTCACGGCCCCAACGGCCGCGCTTGCGCTCCCGTCCCAGGAAGTAGTTCTCGCACCGCACGCGGTACGCTTCGTGGGCCGGCGCGGCGAGCACGCGGGCGAGCTCCTCGCGCAGCGCGGCAGTCACGCGCTCGTCCGCGTCGAGCGCCAGCACCCATTCGTTTCGGGCGCGCGCGATCGCGGCATTGCGCTGGGCCCCGATGCTCGTGCCTCGCACATCGATCACCACGGCACCGCCGCGGCGGGCGAGCTCGGCCGTCCGGTCGGTCGAGCCGCCGTCGGCGACGATGACTTCTTCCGCCCAGCGCAGCGCCTCGAGCGCCGCCCCGATCTGGCCCTCCTCGTTCAGCGTCGGAATGACGACGGTCAGCGGGACCGACATGACCACACCTGCCTTCCTCGCGCGGTTTGAGAAGCGGAACAATACGCGGCGCGGGGGCGCCGGTCTATCGGTGGGGATCGGGGGCTAGCGCCGGGCGGGCGCGAGCGCCAAGCTAGGCGAGGTAGTGATCCAGCGACCAGGCGATTTCGAACTCGCCGCCACAACCCGTGCAACGCATGCTGGGAACGCGGCGACCGAGCGGTGCGCGCGCGCAGCAATTGGGACAGACCGCGTAGATGTTGCCCCAGCTGAGGGGCATGTCGACGGTGTCACGCGGGCGCGGGACTACCGACCAGACCTGGGGCCGGGTCGGCACGACCTGCAGCAGATCGAGCGGCACCGTCATAGAGCGGTGGTTCACGTCGAGCAGCGCCACGCCATGTGTGAGCTGCACGACCTGGTACCACGCGCCGCGACGCAGCGGGTAGCTGACGCCGGTCTTGAGCCGGGCCCATTGAGGGACGTCTGGCATGTCGCTCTAGCTCCGACTATCGCTGGGGCGCACGGTCTACGTATAGGGAACCGAGCGCCTGGAAGTCAAGAGATCGGTTGAGGTGGCATTAGTTAACGGTCTATCACCATTGCACTTAATTCCACGGGTGCGATTCATGAAATTCCCCGACTGCATTGCTCTCCTCGCCGTCGCCACGCTGCCGGGCGTGGTTTCGACGGTCGATGCACAGGAGTGGGCCGTGTACGGAGGTGGGCCGGAGAGCATCCGCTACTCGTCCCTCACGCAGATCAACCGCGCCAACGTGACGCGCCTCCAGGTGGCGTGGACGTTCGACGCCAGCGACGGGACTGTGGGCACCGAGCTGGAGGTCAATCCCATCGTGGTCCACGGGGTGTTGTACGCCACGACCGCCAGTCTCAACGTCGTGGCGCTCAACGCCGCGACGGGCGAGCTGGTGTGGCGCTTCGACCCGTACAACGGCCGGCACGTGCGCGGCGGAGGCGGTCGGGTCCGCGGCGTGGCGTATTGGGGTGACGGCACGGACGAGCGCATCTTCGTCGGCGTGCAGCAGTTCCTCTACGCGCTGGACGCGAAGACGGGGCGTGCCATCGGCTCGTTCGGGCACGGCGGACGGATCGACATGCGGGACGACCTCCGGCCGGGCGAGAAACTGATGATCTCGCTCGGGACGCCGGGCATCGTCTACAAGGATCTGCTCATCCTCGGCAGCCGCACGGCCGAAAGTCTGCCGACGCCACCCGGCGACGTGCGGGCGTACGACGTCAGGACCGGGAGGTTACGCTGGATCTTCCACACGGTCCCGCAGCCCGGTGAGCGCGGGTACGAGACTTGGCCGAAGGACGCGTGGACGTATACGGGCGCGGCGAACAACTGGGCGGGGATGTCGCTCGACGTGCAACGCGGCCTGGTATTCGTGCCCACGGGCTCGGCGGCGGACGACTACTACGGCGCCAACCGCGTGGGGGACGACCTGTACGCCGATGCGCTGATTGCGCTCAACGCGGAGACGGGCGAGCGGGTGTGGCATTTCCAGTTTGTCCGGCACGATATCTGGGATCGGGATCTGCCGGCGCCCGCCAATCTCGTGACGCTGCGCCGGGACGGCCGCGAGATCGACGCTGTCGCGCAGATCACCAAATCGGGCCATGTGTTCGTGTTCGAGCGCGAAACCGGCAAGCCGCTGTTTCCGATCGAATACCGCAAGTACCCGCCGTCGGACGTCGAGGGCGAGGTGGCCGCCGATTCTCAGCCGCTCCCGCTCGTTCCAGAGCCGTTCGCGCGCCAGCGAGTGACGGAGGACATACTCACCGATCGCACGCCCGAGGCCCATCGCGCGGCGTTGAAGCGATTCCGCGTGGTGCGGAGCGGCGGTCAGTTCGTCCCGGCAAGCCTGCAGGGCACGATCGTGTTCCCCGGCTTGGACGGCGGGGGGGAATGGGGCGGTGCGGCCTTCGATCCCGCGACGTCGGTGCTGTACGTCAACGCAAACGAGATGGCGTGGATCGTGAGCCTGGTGCAGCGCGCTCCGGCGGCGGCGACGACGAGCGGCAGAGAGCTGTACGCGACGCACTGTGCCGGCTGTCACGGAGTCGACCGGAAGGGGACACCACCGGCGTTCCCGTCGCTGCTCGATCTGACGGACCGACTCACTAGCCCCGAGATCCATGCGGTCCTCGCGGAGGGGAGCGGGCGGATGCCGGGGTTCGCGCGACTCGGCTCGGACGCCTTGTCGGCCATTCAGCGCTACATCCTGTCCTCACCCCCTGGCCCCCTCTCCGTCCCGGAGAGGGGGAACTCGGAGCGTCCCCCCTCTCCCGAAGGGAGCGGGGGACAGGGGGTGACGTCTCCGATCGACCAGAAGTACCGCGTCCAGTACTCGAAATTCCTCGACCCCGATGGCTATCCGGCGGTGCAACCGCCCTGGGGCACGCTCAGCGCGATCGATCTCAATACGGGCAAGTATCTCTGGAAGATCCCGTTGGGCGAGTATCGCGAGCTGGCGGCCCAGGGGATGACGAACACGGGATGCGAGAACTACGGCGGTCCGGTGGTCACGGCGGGCGGCTTGGTGTTCATCGGGGCGACGAACTATGACGGCAAGTTCCGCGTGTTCGACAAGGCGACCGGCGGGCTGTTGTGGGAGACCACGCTCCCGGCGCCTGGGAACGCGACGCCCGCGACGTACGAGGTCAACGGGCGGCAGTTCGTGGTGATCGCGGCCAGTAGCGGCAAGGCGAGAGGGCAGCAGGTACCCGCGAGCTACGTGGCGTTTGCGCTGCCGCCGGGGCCGTGAGGTGGGCGTCGGCATCTGACGCCCGCCGCCGTAGCCGTTGCCGCCCAGCCACAGTTCTGTGGCCCGTGCGCTCTCGGAACGACCACAGCCGTCCCCTCGCCGCACGGCACGAGGGTTGCTCAGAGCAATAGCGACTTGGGACTCGGGAACACGGAGGAGGGCATCTTGCGGGACGGCGGCGCGTCTTGTCACGTCGCGATCATCGGGGCGGGGCCGTACGGATTGGCCGCCGCGGCGCACCTCCGCGCCAAGCACGTCGAAACGCGGATCTTCGGCGAGCCGATGGCGTTCTGGGAACGGCACATGCCGAAAGGCATGTTCTTGCGTTCGAGCCCGGGCGCTTCCAGTCTCGCTGATCCCGATGGTCGGCTGCGACTCGACCGCTACCATACCCTCCATGGTCTCCCGCACGTCAAGCCGGTGCCGATCGAGGATTTCGTGCGCTACGGGCACTGGTTCCAGCAGCAAGCGGTACCGGATGTAGATCGGCGCACCGTTACCCACGTCGCCGCCGACTCGCAAGGGTTCCGCGTGCGCCTGGCGGACGGGGAGGAATTTCCCGCGCGGCGCGTGGTGGTGGCCACGGGCATCAGCCCATTCGCCCGGCGCCCGGCGCAATTTGCGGGACTGCCGGCACCGCTCGCGTCTCATTCCTTCGACCACGCCGATCTGAGTCGGTTCGCCCGCCAGCGGGTCGTGGTGGTGGGTGCCGGGCAGAGCGCGCTCGAATCGGCGGCCCTGCTCCACGAGGCCGGCGCGGAAGTCGAAGTCGTGGCCCGGGCTCCCGGCACGTACTTCATCCCTGACTGGCCGCAGACTGCGCTCGTCCGTGCGGCGCGCCGGCTGCTCAGCCCCATCGCCCGTCCCCCGTTCGATATCATGGGCCCACGCTTCGTGAGCTGGCTCATCGCGTGGCCCCGGCTGTTTCGAAGCTCGCCGCGAGCGCTGCAGGATTTCCTTACGGGGCGTGCCGTGCGGCCGGCCGGCGCGAGCTGGTTAGCGTCGCGCCTGGCCGCGGTACCCATCACCGCCGGCCGTACTGTTGCGGCAGCGACTCCCACCGGCTCGCAGCTCCGCCTGCGGCTCGACGACGGCACCGAGCGACTGGTGGATCACCTGCTCCTCGCCACGGGTTATCGCGTGGACGCCGCGCGATACGCGTTCCTGGCGCCGAGCGTCCTGCAGGCTCTGCGCAGCCGCGATGGGTATCCCGAGCTGGATGTGGGTTTCGAATCGTCCGTACCAGGCCTCCACTTCGTCGGGACACCTGCCGCCGGCACCTTCGGCCCGCTCTGTCGCTTTGTGGTGGGAACCAGGTACATGGCGCGCACGCTGACACGGTACATCACCCATGCGGGCGGGAACGGTCACATCCGTTCCGGGCGGCCAATGGCAAACGGTTTGCTCGCCGCGCGACATGGATAATGCCGTGGGTAGGCCGTGGGCCGTCGTTCTCAGCTCGGACTTGGTCGGCCTGGGGGCGGTCCGGAGCCTGCACGCCGGCGGCGTCCCCACCCTCGTTGTCATGCTCGATCCGTTGGAGCCCGTGCGCGTCTCGCGGTACGGCGACAAGATTCTCGTCCCCAAGTCGCACGACGTGGAGGGCGCCCTCCTAAATGCGCTGGCCGAGATCAATCGGGGACCGCGGCCGGTCCTCATTCCGACGTCGGATCATCTCGTCCATTTCATGGCCAAGCACCGGGCCCACCTGGAAGTGCACTTCCGGTGCTGTATCCCCCCGAATGCCGCCGTCGATATCGCCCTCGACAAGGCGAAGGACACGCAACTGCTCCAGGGGACCCAGGTCCCGCTCCCCAAGACCGTGCAGATGTTGCCGGCCTCACCCGCCGACTTGATCCGCCAACTGGGCCTGCCCCTCATCGTGAAACCCCGCACGCATGTGGATAAGGAAGGGCTGGGGTGGAGGAACGTCATTATCCGGAGCGCGGCCGACGCCGAGGCGTTCTACCGCACGAGCAGCGCGGTGTTCAACCGCGTCATCGCGCAGGAGTTGATTCCCGGCCCCGATGAGACGTTGTGGGAGTGCATCTGCCTGTTCGACGCCGAGAGTGAGATCGCCCGCGCGTTCACCTTCCGCAAGCTCTCGACCATGCCGGCCCACTACGGAGCCACCAGCCGCGGGAGGAGCGAGCGCAACGATGCGCTCGTGGAGCTCGCCGCTCAAGTCGGCAAACAGTTCAACTATACCGGCATCGGCGACATCGACGTGAAGTACGATGCGCGCGACCGGCGTTACAAGTATTTGGAGCTCAACCCTCGACTGGGCATGTGCCACTACTTCGGCACCCGCTGCGGCAAGAATGTGACCCTCGACGCCTATCGCCTGGCCTGCGGTGAGGTTCTACCGGCGGATGCCCCGCAAGTCGAGGGACGAACCTTCTTGGCCGTGCTGGAGGAGATCGGCGGCAGGTTGCAGGACGGCGATTCCTTGCTGGCGGTGTTGCGCGGTCTCCTGGCCGCACTCATGCGCCGGCCGGTGGGGGCGTACTTCGCCCCGGACGATGTCTGGCCCGGGCCCTTTGCGGTGTTTCGAATCTGTTACCGACTGCTGGCGAGGGCGTGGCGCGGGCAGCTCGGCGCCGTGTTCACGAAGCAGTTCAACCCGAGCGGTTGAACGACGGAGGGCAGAGGATTCGAACCTCTACGGGCTTGCGCCCAGCGGTTTTCAAGACCGCCGCCTTACCAGTTAGGTCTAGCCCTCCCAACCAGCCACGCTGGAACCTACGTGCGCCGGCCAGCCCGCGACAGCGGGGGCGTTTCACGGTTGTTTCCCATTAATGGCTGAAACACTGAGGGGCCTGAAGCGCGTGCTCTGACCGCCGAAATCCTACGGTGCCACGAAGGACCAATCCGCGCTGGCCGTTCCCCGCGCACCCGACACGGTTACGGTACCGCTCACCGTCGCGTTCCGGACCGGGATCGAAGAGAGCCGAAAGGTTGCCAGCAACTTCGGGCCGGCGGGTTCGCCGGCGAGCGACTGGAGCACCGGGAGCAGCTGCGAGGGGTCGGTCACGCCCGCGTAGATTCCTCCGGTGCGCAACGCCAGCTCCCGCATGACTTCGACCGCACGGTCCTGGGTCTTGGCACCTTGGTCGGAGGCGGGACCGACTCCAACGGCGAAGATACGAACCTGACTCGCGTTCGCCGCTGCGAAGAGGGAATCCTTGTAATTCTGCGTCGTATCAGTCGGCAACCCATCCGTGATGATCACGAGGTAGCGCTTGTGAGCCACGCTGGTCAGGGTCGTGTCCGTCCAGCGCACGACCTCGATCCCTGAGTGGTACAGGTATGTGGATCCGCTGAGTGGCTGGATGGCCGGGATCTGACCGTCCAGCTCTGTCGGGTTGGTTGTATATGGTTGCAACAGCCTCGTCCGGGCAAACCCGGGACTGGGCGAGCTCCCCCCGAAATCCAGCAGCGCGACACGGTTGGCCGCCCTTGCCCCAAGCACCTCGCGCCAAAACAGCTGCGCTGCAGACGTGCGCAGCCGATCGGGATCACTCCAGCGCATCGATGGAGAGTCATCGATATCGATGGCGGCAGCGACCAGCGTCGTGTCCGGTAGCTCCACGCTCTGACTGTTCACTGGAAGCGGGGCCGCGACCGGGCCCGTAAGCGTCGCTGTGACGCTCCAGCTGTCAGTCACCAGCGGTCGCCCCGTCTGATCCACCGGCACTAGCTCGACGGTGAATTCACCGCGTGACCGAAACGCTGCCGAGTCGACTCGTAGTCCTACGAACAAACTCAAAAAGCCCTGGCGTGGACCGCAACACTCAGTCTGGCGGCAGGCTTGTGCCACGACTGCCAGAAGGGCTGATGCGACAACCGCCGCTACCCGACCATGCACTTGCAACGTGATTCCCCAGAGCGAGTTCATCGCTCAGCGATGGCAAGAGGCAGGCCAGGGGTGACCCGGCGCAGATCTGTGGGCCTTGAGGCGAAGTAGACTCATGCAATGGCAGCGGCCTGCAGCAGTCCTGTGGCGATTGCGTTACAACCTCGGGGACTTGAGGAAGGAGAGACCGGACCGGGGGAGAGATGGGACGAGTACGACCGGACCGTTACAGCGACAGGTCCGTCAGAACGTCGGCGAGCACCTCGCCTTCCTCCCGCGTCAGCGCATCCCACACGCCCCGGCTGCCATCCGCCCGCACCACTTCGAACACCGCCCGAGCGGCCGGACGCCCCCCGACCGTCCAGCGCGCTCGAGCGATCCAGAACCCGGACGCGCCGTCGGCGTCGTTCTCGTAGCACTCCGCAATCCGGGAGGCCACGGCGTGGCAAGCAAAGCCCTTGGGTAAGGACTGCTGGCACGCCGTCAGCGCCGCCGCGAGTTGCTCAACAACGCTGGTCGCCTGGTGCGTGGTCATCGTTGTCGCTGGGTGCACGGGGAACCGTGTGGGTTGTGGGTTCCCCGAGGATGCCGGAAGGCGCGTCGGGGTAACGGTGCCCGGCTTAGCGAGCGCCGCTCACCGCTCCGGCGGGGGAATGAACCCGTAGTTGGTGTTCTTGAAGATCGAATCCGCCAGCACCAGCGCCCTGGCGGCTTCCTGCGGCTTCTGCTTCTGCAGCAGCTGGGCCAGCCCCTGGTACACGATGCCGTACGTCGCCAGGATCCCCTCGGACGGCTTGTCGACCCAGCCGCGCGGGCGGTGCCGCGCGGCCGTGTCGCCGTGGTACACCTGGAACGCGAGCACTTCGGTGCGCGGGACGTTCACGTACCCGAGGCCCTGGATCCCCTTGATGCTGTCGGATTCCGTGATGGGGTCCTGGTGCAGCTTCCGCACGAATCCCTGGCCTTCGAGGTACCCCGTGAGGCCGAACTGATCGGCGTAGGGGCCGACGGTGCGCGAGAAGTACAGCGGCCGTTTCCCCATCTGATCCTTGATCGCCTGTAGCGTGACCACGTCCGCCTTCTCGAGATACTGGCGGCCGAGCTGCGCCGGATCGAGCGTCACGCCGATGCCGCCCAGGTTGACGGTGGCCTTCTTCTCGAGGAAGTACACGGGCTGCAGCCCGTCGAGCTGCGCGTCGCTGAAGCTCAACACCTTGCCGCTCGGCTTGGGCCAGGTGCGGCCGCGGTAGATGGCGGGCGCCTTGTCGGGGTCGAAGTCGTAGACCGGCCGGCGCTGCATCTGCCGGAGGTACCAGTCGGTGTTGGCGAGCGACAGGTTCAGCACGACGACGTCCTTGCGGATTCCCTCCACCTCTTGCGCGTACCACAGCGGGAAGGTGTCGTTGTCCCCGGCGGTGACGAGGATGCCGTACGGCTCCACCGACTGCAGAATGTCGTAAGCGAAGTCGCGGGCGAGCGTCTCGCCGGCGCGCGACGCGGTGAGGCGGTTCCCGGCGAGCGGGATCAGCGCGAGCAGGAGCACGGGCGTGGCGAAGCGCCAGCGGCGCTCGGGGTCGGGCTCGCGGTCGGCGAGCCACTCCGTCGCCCACTCCATCAGCGTGGCCAGCCCCATCCCCACCCACACGCCCCACAGCGCGAACGAGGCGATGAAGAAGTAGTCGCGCTCACGCACCTCGTGCAGCGGTTGCGCCAGGTCGGGGCGCTGCGAGTAGCCGTACTTGAAGTTCAGGTAGAAGGTCAAGAGCAGCGTGAACGTCGCCATCAGCGTCGTCATGGCGAGCGCCGTGCGCTGGTCGGCCTTCCAGTGCCGCCACGCGCCGAGCAGGCCGAGCGCGCCGAACACGACCGCGAGCGCGCGCTGCAGGCCCCCCATCCAGTCGCGGCCCCACTGCCAGCTGAAGTACTGCAACCACATCCCGATCTGCGCGGCGATCGACGCCTGCCGCTGGCTCACGGGGGGTTTGCCGTACTGCTGGCGCGTCAGCACTTCCCACAGTGCCTGCCCGCTGGTCGGCTCCCCTTCGTTGATCGCCGGGAAGTGGGCAGAGCGAATCGGCAGGAACAGGTACACGGAGATCCCTACGACGGCCACGCCGAGCACCGCGAGCGCGAAGTCCCAATTGCGGGCCCGGAACAGGGCGTTCCCGAGCGCGGCCAGGAACAGCACGGCGGCGGCCTTCAGCGGCATCGCGTTCTCGAGACCCGTGGCCACGATCATGCCGTACACGCTGCAGAACAGGAACCACTGCGACCATTCTTCCCGGCGCGACGCGTCGTCCGGCGG
>Ga0137399_10001678_pt1 | contig 10382 bp, 6 predicted proteins | sample czorhiz316metaG_FD_104810 | JGI IMG/M metagenome (GOLD analysis project Ga0137399, IMG submission 104810) | Vadose zone soil microbial communities from Angelo Coast Range Reserve, California, USA - czorhiz3.16 metaG | ecosystem: Environmental > Terrestrial > Soil > Vadose zone | place: USA...
CGTGGAGGCGGCTCACCCCGACCGCCTGGTCGGCGAGCCGCAGCGCCGCATAGGTCGTGCACAGCCGCTCACGCGGATCGCCTGGGCGCTGACGGCCGAGGTCCATGAAGCGGTCGAAGGAGATGCCGACCTCGGTGAGGTATGGGTTGAGGAGGTCCCATACAAGCCCAGGCTCGAAGTAATCGCTGCCGGCCGCAATCGGCGTGTGAGTGGTGAACACGATGCCTGCGCGCGCGACGAGCCGCGCTTCCTCCAACGTCATCTGCCGCGAGGCGCGCAGCTCCCGGATTCGCTCCATGGCGCAAAGAAAGCTGTGACCTTCGTTGAGATGGAAGACGCCCGCGACCATGCCCAGCGCGCGGAGCGCGCGCACGCCGCCGATGCCGAGCACGATCTCCTGCCGCAGGCGGCGGTCCGGCTCTGGCACATACAGACGGTCGGTGATGTTGCGAAGATCGGGCGGGTTGGATTCCAGGTCGGTGTCGAGCAGGAAGAGCGGAACGCGGCCGACCTGCGCGCGCCACACGCCGATCTTCACCTTGCGGTCGCCGATCGGAGCGTCGACCTCGACGCCTTCGACTCGTCTCACCGGAAGCTCCTCGCCTTTGTTCTCGAAATACACCTCGACCTGGCGCCCTCCGGCGTCGATCTCCTGGCGCCCGAAACCCTGCTTGTAGAAAAGGCCCACCGCGACCAGTGGCAGGCCCAGGTCGCTCGTCGCCTTCAGGTGGTCGCCGGCCAGCACTCCAAGGCCACCCGAGTAGATCGGCAGGCACTCGGCCAACCCGAACTCCAGTGAGAAGTACCCGACGACCATGGGCGCTCGCGCGTCCATGAAGGGCGGCCGGCGGTCGTAGTACTCGCGATACGCGGTGCGAGCGCGCTCCAGCGCCTCGCGAACCTCGGCGCGCTCGAGCGCCGCGGCTATGCCCTTCTCGCCGAGCTTGAGCAGCAGAAGCACGGGATTCTGCCGCGTTGATTCCCAAAGCTCGCCATCGAGGGCCTGGAACAAGCCTTCGATGCGTGGCTCCCAGGTCCAGAGCAGATCGCGGGCGAATTGATTCAGTTCGTCATACAAGACCTACGATGGTATCGACTGTCATGGGTGCGACATGAAGGCCGTCGTGATGGCTGGCGGCGAAGGGTCGCGCCTGCGCCCGCTGACGAGCAGGCAGCCGAAGCCCCTGGTGCCGGTCGCGGGGCGGCCGATCATGGAGCACATCCTTCTGCACCTGCGTCGGCACCAGATGCGCGACGTGATCGCCACGGTGCAGTACCTGGGCGCTTCGATCCGCAACTACTTCGGAGATGGGTCGGAGCAGGGCGTGGCGCTGACCTACTCGGTCGAGGACTCGCCGCTCGGCACCGCCGGGTCGGTCATGCTCGCGCGCCAGCAGCTCAACGAGCCGTTCCTGGTCATCTCCGGCGATGCGCTGACCGACGTCGACCTCGGTGCCGCGGTCCGCTTCCACCGCGAGCACCGCGCCCTCGCGACCATCGTGCTCAAGCCGGTGCCCAACCCGCTCGAGTACGGGGTCGTGTCGTGGACGACGGCGGGGCCGTGCAGCGATTCATCGAGAAGCCCAGTTGGGGCGAGGTCATCTCCGACCTGGCCAACACCGGCATCTACATCCTCGATCCCGCGGTCTTCGATTTCTTCAGGCCGGGCGAGGTCACCGACTGGTCGGGTGACGTCTTTCCCAAGCTCCTGAAGCAAGGTGAGCCGGTATTCGGCTGGGTCACCTCGGGCTACTGGGAGGACGTCGGCAGCCATGCCGCGTACGTGAAGGCCAACTTCGACTGCCTCGAAGGCCGGGTCAAGGTCGACATCCCCGCCGTTCGCAAGAGCGACTCGGTCTGGATCCACGAGGAGGCCGAGGTGGCCGAAGGCGCACGCATCGACGGTCCGGCTTTGATCTGCGCCGGTGCGCAGGTGCGCTCCGGGGCCTGGGTCAACGGCCCCTGCGTGATCGGCGGCTACACGACCATCGACTCGGGAGCGAAGATCTCCAACTCGATCATGTGGGACCACTCCTATGTGGGTCTCAACTCGCGGCTTCGTGGCGCGGTGGTGTGCCGTTCGGTGACGATCAAGAACGGATGCCTCCTCGAGGAAGGCAGCGTGATCGGCGGCGAGGTCGTGCTCGGCTCGGGCGTGACCGTGAACGCCAACGTGCGGATCTGGCCCAACAAAGAGGTCGAGCCCGGTGCCGTCGTGCACGAATCGATCATCTGGGCGGGGTCGTGGAAGCGCGGCCTCTTCACCTCATATGGGCTTTCGGGGCTCTTCAACGTTGAGTTCACGCCAGAGTTCGCCTCGCGCCTGGGCGCCGCGGTCGGCGCGCTCAGCCCGAAGGGAACCGAGATCGCCATCTCACGCGACTACACGCGCGCCGCGCGAATGATCCACCGCGCGGTCATGTCCGGCATGACCTCATCCGGCGCCAACGCCACCGATCTCTCCGTATTGCCGGCGCCCGTGGCACGCTACTGGGCGCGCCACAACCACGTTTCCGCCGTGCATGTGCAGACCTCGCCGGTCGATCCGCGCTCGGCCGACATCCGGCTCTTCGACGACCACGGCCTCGACATCGACAGCCGCACCGAGCGCAAGCTCGAGAGCCTGTACTTCCGCGAGGACATCCGGCGCGTCCTTCATTACGAGATGGGCCGCATCGTCCGGCGCGACAGCCAGACCGACCGCTACGTCGAGGACATGCTGGCGAAGATCGACCTCGAGACCGTGCGCGGGGCGGCCTCGAAAGTGCTGATCGACTACAACAACGGCGCCGCCGCCCTGGTCCTGCCGCGCGTGCTCCAGGAGATGAACTGCACCGTCATCCCGCTCAACGCCTCGCCGGCCGAGATCGTCCTGGAGCAGACCGAGGACACATTCCGCGATCACCTCCAGGAGATGGGGCTCATCGCGAAGGCGGTCAAGTCCAGGCTGGGCATCTTCGTGGACTCGCCCGGCGAGCGCTGCTTCCTGGTCGACGAGACCGGCGAGGTCCTCGACCACGACACCGCGTTCGCGGTATTGAGCCAGCTGGCGCTCGCGGCCAAGCCAGGGATGCTGCTGGGCCCCGCCTCGTCATCGCTCGCGTTCTCGATGATCGCGGAGGAGATGAACAGCCGGTTCGTGCCCACCAAGATCACGCCCGGCGCGGTGCTGCGTGCGGCGCAGCACGCCGAAACGGTGCTCGCCTCCGATGGATCGGGCGGCTACTGCTGGCCGGACTTCGCGGTCGCCTTCGACGCTATGTTCACGACCGTTCGCGCCCTCGAGCTCCTGGCGCAGAGCGGCGCCTCGATCGCAACTCTCAAGGGCCGCATCCCGCAGGTCGCTCACAAGAAGGCCGTGGAGTTTTGCCCCTGGGACGTCAAGGGCCGCGTGATGCGGACGATGATGGAGCGCCACCTCAGGGACCGGGTGGACCTCACAGATGGGGTCAAGGTGTTCGTCGACGGCGGCTGGGTGCTGGTGGTGCCGGACGCGGACCGGCCCGAGTACCACATCATCGCCTCGACTCTCGATCCGGCCAAATCGTCATCGCTGGTCGAGGAGTACTCGGCGCTCGTGCGCTCGGTGGTCACCGTGGCAGCGCCCGAATCGGAAGGCGTGGTCGAAAAAACCTGAGCGCCTAGAATCGACTCTCGGTGCGGGCGTAGCTCACCTGGTAGAGCGCAACCTTCCCAAGGTTGAGGTAGCCGGTTCGAGGCCGGTCGCCCGCTCCAATTTGATTCTTAAGCATTCATCGCTTATCTTCCTAAGACTGCGTCGGGGTCGTCTCCTCCAAGGGGGTTTCACATGAAAAAGCTCAAGCTCGTTGGAATCGCCGTGCCAGCCATGCTGTTTGCCTCATTCACGGTCACGCCGATGTCTGCCGCCGGCTCGGGAGTCGGCAATTCGCCACCGGGCACACAATCCGACTTTGCCTACGCCCAGAGCTTTGCATCCAACCACGTGACGAACGTCTTCGCGACTACCCAGACCAGCTGCTATAGACCAGAAGACCCGTACACGGCCAATGCCGGGTCGAACGACGGCTACAGCGGAGCCACCCCCTGCCCGGGGGCGGCGACGGGCGAGGACACCGGCGCGAATGCTCCCTACGCCACACAGGTCGGGAGCAACCCGGGGTTTGCAACCGGCCCATCGAACGTGGCGAAGAACCACTCAGAATCGGATATCCGAGTCGACCCCACGAACTCTGGCCACCTGATCGGTTCAGTCAAATGGTTTGCCAGCGCCGAGGGCTACAACCACGTGCTCGGCTTCTACGAGTCTTTTGACGGGGGGGCGACCTGGCCGGTCCAGGGCCACATTCCCGGTTACGAAGGCTGGACCGACAACACCGACCCCGTGGGCGCCTTTGACGGATTCGGCAACTACTACGAGCTGATCCTCCCTTACCAGTTCTATTACAACGCCGACGGCTCCCACAACTTCCAGACCAACCCGAACAAGGAGCCCAATCCGTCGCAGCCGGCGGAAGTCATCTCGGTCGCTGTGCGACCCCACGGCGCGACCACCGCGGAACAGTGGTTCACCAGCCATCTGAACGCTGCCGGGGTGACCGGGCCGGACTTTGTGGCTCCTTATGCCGCCAAGGGACAGGAGCCTGACAAGCAGTGGATTACTATCGATGCCAACCCGACGAGCCCGTTCTACAACAGGATCTACGCCATGTGGGTGGTATTCGACGGGATCAACAGCAAGCCGTTCGTCTCCACCGCGCTGGCGAAAGCCGACGGCACACACACAGATTGGTCGACGCCTCAACTCCTGCCGACGGTCAACAACACGGCCAGCGACAGCTACCTGCTGCCGCACGTGGCGCCCGACGGCACCGTCTACACGTCGGTGACGAACTTCCCCGGCAAGCACGGGTTTTGCTGCTTCTCAGTTTCGGTTGACAGATCAGCGGATGGAGGGAATACCTGGACCCGCCTGGCGACCGCCATTCAGAACATCCCCGGCCCCGCATTCGTAGGCGGGTACGCGAATACGACGTTCACCGACGGAATCGACAACACCTTCGCGGTGGGGACGCAGCTGGTCAACGGCCACTATCCCCTCTACATCGCCTACAACGAGCGGCTTACAACAGTCGCCAACGTCCTGATCACGGCTTCCTACGACGGTGGTCTGAGCTGGGCGCCGTCCATCCGGGTCAACGACAACGCGAGCGCCGTTGACGAGTTCCAGCCCAATCTCGCGGTGGCCGCAAGCGGGACGGTCAGCGTCAACTTCTATGACCGGCGTCTTATCTGCCCGAAATCTGGAACACAGGAGGCCATAGACGCCGGCCTGGCTCTGGATATGGTGAACCCGAACTTCCCAGGCACGCCGCCGTACGGCGCCACCAACTATTGCGTCAACACCAGCATCCAGTTCTACACGCCAGGACTCGGCATGCTCGGGCACAACATCCGCCTGAGCCAGCACACCTGGGACCCGCAGCTGAACTCGCCGTACCGCTTCTGCGTCTGCAACGCGGCCGCGGGCTTCATCGGCGACTACTTCGGCAACACGACCGGTGGGTCGACCGACTACACGACGTCGGTCAGCACGTTCGACGACGGCAGCAACCACGGCCACTTCCAGCAGCAGGTGGTGGCGACGGTCGCGATTCCGTAGCGACAGGGAGTTGATTTGCGATTCGGCAGCGAGCCTTCCATAAACTTGGGGGCTCTACTCTTTTTGGAAATGGAGGCAACGTAAATGGCCCGCACGCCCCTGCTTCGGAAGATCCAGGCCCTTTTCGAGGATTTCGAGGAGGCCGATAGGTCGGGCCGCAGCGTCGAGGCGGTGCAAGAAGAACGCCGGCAGATGCGCCTGTCCCGAAGAGACTTCCTGAAGCTCACGGGCGCCGGCGTCGGAGCCGCGGCACTCGGGGGCCCGGTGGCGGCGCTGGCCGCATCGATCCCGAAAGCGGGTGGAACGTCCCGTATCGCGATCATCGGCGGTGGCATCGCCGGCCTCAACGCCGCCCTGACCCTGCAAGACGCAGGCTTTGCTTCCACCGTCTACGAAGCGTCGCCACGTGTGGGCGGTCGCATGCACTCGGACACGACGTCGTGGCTGAACGGCCAGACCAGCGAGCACTGCGGGGAGTTGATCGACAGCAAACACAAAACTATCCTGGGCCTTGCCAGCCGGTTCAAGATCCCGACCGTCGACCTGCTGGCGGCAGAGCCCGTTCACTCGACAGAGACGGACTTCTTCTCAGGTGGCTACTACACCTCGGCGCAAGAGAACGTCGACTTCAATCCCGTCTGGAGTGCCGTCAAGAAGGACCTGAACTCGGCCCCCTTCCCGACGCTCTACAACAGCTCCACGCCGGCGGGTCAGGCTCTTGACAACCTGAGCCTGTTCCAGTGGATCGAGACCAGGGTCCCAGGCGGGCATTCGTCGAGAATGGGCAACCTGCTAGACGTCGCTTACAACATCGAGTACGGCAACGTGACCACCGAGCAGAGCTCGCTCAACCTGATCTACCTGCTCGGCTTCCAGCCGATGCCGGGCCAGTTCCGGATCTTCGGAGCGTCAGACGAGCGCTATCACATGGCCGGCGGCAACGAGCAGCTGCCGCAGGCGATCGCGGCCGCGCTGGCGCCGGGCACGGTGCAGCTCAACACCGCGCTGACCGGGATCATTCACAACATGGACAACACGTACACGTTGACCTTGAAGAGCGGGAGCACCACCACCAACAAGTCTTTCGACCGCGTGGTCATGGCGATCCCGTTTTCGGTGCTGCGAACGATCCTCGGCTCAGACGCGGCCTTTCGCGCCGCGGGCTTCGACAGCACCAAGCAGATCGCGATCCAGCAGCTCGGCTACGGCAAGAACTGCAAGCTCCAGCTGCAGTTCAACAACCGCTACTGGAACCAGAGCGGGCCGTGGGGCATCGGCAATGGCGCCACGTACTCGGACACCGGTTACCAGAACACATGGGACGTCACCCGCGCTCAGGATGGCGCCACGGGCATCCTGGTCGACTACACCGGCGGCGGCGTGCCGTTGGGTTCGTTCAGCGGCGATCCCACTAATCCCAAGGTCGTTGCAGGCTTTGCCAGGACTTTTCTGAACCAGATCGAACCTGTCTTCCCCGGCATCTCGCAGCAGTGGAACGGCAAGGCGACCCTCGATGTGCCGCTGACCAATCCGTTCCTGCTTGGCTCCTACTCCTACTGGAAGGTCGGCCAGTACACGTTGTTCAGTGGTTACGAAGGACTGCGCCAGCCCGACATCCACACCGGCAAGTGCCACTTCGCCGGTGAGCACTGCTCTATCAACTTCCAGGGCTTCATGGAGGGAGGCGCGGCGGAAGGTGCGCGCGCAGCCGGCGAGATCCTGGCCGACTTCAAGGGCGGCATATTCCCATGAGCCCGCAGTCGGGCTAGCATCGCGTTGAGGGTGTAACTGCGTTCACAAAGGAGGCCACCGCCATGCCGACCTACATCTCATTGATGAAGTTCACCGAGCAGGGGATCAGAAACGTCAAGGACCACCCGAAACGCAGGGAAAATGCCGCCAAAGGCATCGAGTCGATGGGTGGCAAGCTGCTTCATACCTACTTGACGATGGGCCGCTACGACATCGTGGCGATCATCGAGGCACCCGATGACGATGTCGCCGCCAAGTTCGCGGTCATCACGGGTATGCAGGGCAATGTGTCGACCGAAACGATGCGCGCGCTCGACGAGGGCGAGTTCGACCGCCTCCTCAAGTCGTTGTAACGCGGGGTTCGGCCGGAGGGATCCGCAGCGATAGCGCCAGCCAGCCCATCACCAGCGCGGCGATCATCCCCGGAACGAAGGCCAGCACGGCCCGGCCGGTCGCGTCCCACACCGCGCCCGCGACAAGCGGGATGAGGAATGCGGTCGCGTACTGAAAAGTGAATACGCCGGCGCTCATCCGATGCACGTCGCCCGGGGCGGCGATGCGCGGCGGCATCGTGAGGACGACGATGAACGCGAGAGCGGCCGCAAAGCCGAGGAGCAAGGCCCACAGCAGCACGCCGGCGCCTGGTGTCACCACGATGCCGAGCTGGGCGGCCGCCATCAGGCCCGCCGAGCCGAGGAATCCAAGCCGGCCGGTTAGGAGACGGTCCCACACCGCAACCACCGGCGCGGTCAAGAGCTGAGCGCCGTTGAAGATGGCCAGGGTCGGCGCGATGAGCTGATGCCTGCCGGTCTGGTCCAGGAAGTCCGGGATGTATGCGTTGGTCGCGAAGTAGACGGCGGATGCCATGCCCATCACGATCCCGAGCCGCACGGTCTGGCCCTCGCGCCATGACGGCCACCACCGCGTCGGCACCGCCGGCCTTGGCCCGCGCTTCGGCGCCGCCAGCGTGATCGCCACCGCGCTAAGAGCCACCACCACGGACCACGTGGCCAGGGCCCACCGCCAGTCGCCATGTGCGAGGGGAAGCACGCCCACAGGCGTTGTCAGCGCCGTGGGCAGCGTCTCGCCGATGAGGATGCCGTTGCTGTAGACAGCGGTGGCGACCGCTATGCGTCTCGGAAACCATTCCCTCACGATCGTGGGGAAGGCGGGCTGGGTCACCGCCACGCCGACGCCCATCAGGAACGTGGTGGTGAACAGGACCGGGATGCTCGGGCCGAAGCCACGCAGTGCGCCGAAGACGGCGACCAGCCCGAGCCCGGTCGCGAGGGCGCCGCGAACGCCGAGGCGGGCGATGAGGAGCGAGCCCGGGACCGCCGCGGTCGCGAGCAGGAGCACCGGCAGCGACACCAGCGCGCCCACGCCCTTCTCGTCCAGGTGCAGCTCGTGGTGGATCTGAGGGATCAGAGGGGGCACCGCAAGCATCGTCAGGCGGATGTCGATGCCTCCCAGCCACAGCAGAAGAAGGTGGACCACGTCTCGCCGCGTGAGCCTCACGACATCGCCCTTCGCCACATCAAGCGGCCATAATGGGCGGCGTGCCGCGTCTGCTGATAGTTGCGTCGAGCGGACCGACAGACCCCACGCGCGCCAGCATCCCCTTCCACATCGCAGCCAACGGCGCGACGCCTGCGGGCACAGAGGTGGGGATAGCGTTGGCAGGCGACGCCACGGAGCTCATGAAGCCCGACACAATCGCCAACGTGTACGGCCAGGGCGTGCCGCCATTGCGGGATCTGCTCGACAAATGCCTGGAGCAGAACGTTCCCTTCTACGTTTGAAAAGGCTGCGCTGAGGCCCGTGGGGTCTTGCCGTCGATGATGACTCCGAACGCAACCTTCATCACCCCGCCAGACCTGGTGCGGCTGACCATGGAAGCGGAGAAAGTCCTCAGCTTCTAATTCACCTCCCCACCCTGCGGGGAAGCTTGGTGCGGCTCCCAATTCACCTCCCCGCCCTGCGGGGAAGTTTGATGCGACTCCCAATTCACCTCCCCGCCCTGCGGGGAGGCGGCCCCGGCCGCGCAGCGGCCGCGGCGGTGGGGTGCGCCGAATTATTCAGCTGCGAGTCGCGCCTATCGCGGCGAGCGCACTGGGGTTCTCGAGCGAAGACAGATCGCCGGGGTCCGCGCCCGTATAGACGGAGCGCACCACCCGGCGAAGGATCTTTGCGTTGCGCGTGCGGGGCAGGTCGGTGACGAAATGAACCGCTTTCGGCCGCAGCGGCTTGCCGAGCGCGGCCGCCACGAGGTCTTGAAGCTCGACCGCGAGCTCAGCTGATGCTTGGCGCCCGGGGCGCAGGATGACGAAGCACACGAGCGCCTCGCCCTTGAGCTCGTCCGGAACTCCGATCGCAGCAGCCTCCGCCACCGCCGCGTTGCCGACCAGCACCGACTCGACCTCCGCCGGGCCCAGCCGCTTGCCCGCGACCTTGATGGTGTCGTCGGAGCGGCCCAACACGTACCAGAGGCCATCTTCCGGGTCCACGTACGCCCAGTCTCCGTGCACCCATATGTCGGGGAAACGGCCCCAGTACGTCTCGAGGTAACGCTGGCGGTCGCCCCAGAACCCGCGCGTCATCCCCGGCCACGGATTGCGGATGACGAGCTCGCCCACCTCTCCTCTCACCGAGCGGCCCTCGCCGTCGACCACGTCCGCGGCCATGCCCGGCAGCGGCCCCGCAAACGACGTCGGGCGCAGGTGCGTGATCACGTTGCCGCAGAGAATGCCGCCCGAGATCTCGGTGCCGCCGGTGTAGTTGATGACCGGGATCCGCCCACCGCCGATGTTCTTGAAGACCCACGCGAAGGGATCGGGGTTCCACGGCTCGCCGGTGCCGCCGAGGATGCGCAGGCTGGTCAGGTCGTAGTGTGCCGGCACCTCGTCGCCGTGAGTCATCAGGCCGCGCACCAGGGTGGGGGAGACGCCGAGCACCGTGACCTTGTGGTCGGCGACCATCCGCCACAGCC
>Ga0137399_10001679_pt1 | contig 10382 bp, 6 predicted proteins | sample czorhiz316metaG_FD_104810 | JGI IMG/M metagenome (GOLD analysis project Ga0137399, IMG submission 104810) | Vadose zone soil microbial communities from Angelo Coast Range Reserve, California, USA - czorhiz3.16 metaG | ecosystem: Environmental > Terrestrial > Soil > Vadose zone | place: USA...
CCGTTTCGCGTGTCCTGTAACCTGAGATCAAGACGAATTTGCCCGTCAGACTTCGCGCCCAATGTCGCGTATGAGCCCACGACAACAAAATCGGTCCCTAGATTTTTGCGAATTCGCTTCAAGCTACCCGGGCTGAGCGTGTCCATATCGATCAGGGAAAGCTCCGTCTTCATTCGCGCAACACTTTCTCCAGGTATCGTGCGCAATTGTTCGCCAGCCGTGAGTTCTGTCACGAGCCAGTCGGAAAACGCAGTGGACAGCCATCCTTCTTGGGCGTCGCCGGAGAGATTCGTGAATCCCAAAACTGCCACGGACTGCCGCAAATTATTGCCGTTTGCTAACCCTGCTGGACCGGAGGAAGCCTGAATTCTTGTGTAGGTAAACGCGGCCAAAATCACGAACACCAATGCGGCGGCCAAAACCGCGGTCCGCCGACGGCCGGACCATGTGTGCAAATCCAGAGAGGTCAGAAAACGTTGGAAGCGGTTGGGCTTTTCTTCTTCTCCGGAAGCAATTCTTGGCTGGCCAACAACGGAAGGGCTGACCGAAAAACCTGCAGCTTCCGCCCCTTCGTGATACCCGTACACGGGGGCCAAAAAGCGATATCCATGCCGCGGAATCGTTTCGACGTACCGCGGACTTTCCGCCGAATCTCCGAGGGCGGACCGCAGCTTGGTCATCGCTTTGTTGAGGCTGCGGTCGAAATCAACGAACGTATGAGCCGGCCAGAGCTTTTGCCGCAACTCTCCTCGCGTCACCACCTGTCCGGAATGGTCCAAGAGAAGACAAAGAATCCGGAAGGGCTGTTCTTGCAGCTTGATCCTAACGCCGCGCTTTCGCAGCTCCGCCGCCCGCTCGTCCACCTCAAAAACCCCAAACCCACGAGTCTGTGGTCGGTCCTCGGTAGTTCGCATGACACCACTCCGCAAGATTGCTGAGCAGGGTAGCACGCGGATTTGGCCGGTTCAATACTCTCCTCCAGCCTTCTCTCCTACAGCCTTCCTGGGCGCCTCCTCGTTCGAACATGCCGCTCGCGGAAAAATATCGCTCGATCTTTCGGCCTGTCGGCTTTTCAATCCACCAGAATAGTTTGAGAACATTTTCCTCCAGTGTAAACTTGTGCGCATGCCTCGGCTTCGGCAAATCCGCAATTCACAGTTCGGTTCGCACCGGAGCAAAATCCTCTCGATTTTTCTGCCTGATCTTTTCTTACTTGCTCTATTCTCGCTCGCTCTTTCTTCCCCACTCCTGGCTCAATCGAATCCCGATTCGAATGACACTCGCGTGCAAGAGCTCTACGCTCAGGCAAAGGCCGCGGAGGCCCGCGGCGATCTCGCAGCCGCAGCTCAAATCTATGAATCGCTTTTGCAGGCTTCCCCGCGCCTCGCTCCCGCCTACAACAATCTGGGCGCGCTGTACTTGAAGCAGCATGAGTATCGAAAAGCTGCCACCATTCTGGAACGGGGACTGAAGATCGATCCCAAAATGTTTTCCGCCTTCGCATTGCTAGGGATTGTGCGCTACGAAATGGGAGACTATGCCGGGGCACGCCGCAGTTTGGAAGCAGCCCTGCACGGCAACCCAAAAGATGGCAACGTGGAACTCTTTTTGGCGAATGACTTAATCAAGCTCGACGAACTCGATCTCGCGGCGGACCATCTCCGGCAGCTCTCGCAGCGCCAGCCGAGGAACCAGGAAATCTGGTACCTCCTCGGTAAGGTGCACATGAAATTGTCCGAGCAGGCATTGTCCAAACTCAATGAAATCGATCCAAACTCCGTCTGGTCGCACGAAATTTCCGGCGAAGTCATGGAAAGCATGAAGAATTACGATGGGGCTCTGATCGAATACAAAAAAGCAGTGGAGATGGCTCCGCAAAACTCCGGCACCCACTATCTGCTTGGCAACGCATACTGGTCGCTTAGCATGTGGGACGCCGCCAACGAACAGTTTCAAGCGGAACTCATTAACGATCCAGCAAACTGCCTTGCGCAATGGAAGATTGGCAATATCGTCCTCGAACAACGCGGAAACCCCGAAGAAGCGCTTAGAAGCGTCGAGAAAGCCTTAGCCATTTGCCCGAACCTGATGGCGGCCAGGGTGGACCGCGGCCGCGCGCTGATGAAATTGGATCGCCATGCGGAGGCGGTGAAAGACCTTGAGATGGCCGAGAAGTCCGACCCTGCCGAGCCATCCACGCATTTTCTGCTGGCCCAAACGTACCGCGCCATCGGAAGAACACAGGAAGCCCAGGCCGAAATGAAACTCTTCAGCAAATTAGAGGAGAGCGCAAGGGCGGCGACAGCCGAACGAGCAAAGCAGCTACTCCAGGAAAAAAATAAAGACCAACCATAAACACCTGCCGAGTCAAGCGATCCCTCCGGGTGCGAACCGTAAGACCCGCCGAATCAAACGCTCTCTCCAGACAGGGACTCTGGGTCGCGAGATTTCCGGCAAGCTTGAATCCTTCATGGCCGGGGCGTTGGCGGGACGGAGTGGCTTCCGGCCAGAGCGGTACAGCGCTCGTATTCGAAGTTCGCTTTTTCGACAATGCCCTGCTTCCGGTAGATCGGAGCGAGCATGCAGTGGAGGTTGGCGCTTTGGGGAGATAATTCCACAGCCTTTTCCAACTCCGCAAGAGCCTTCGGGAGTTGATCCAGGCGGGTGTAGGCCTTTCCCAACAGTTCGTGTGTGCGAGACTCGCGCGGGGCGATTCCAACCGCCTGGAGGAGAAAGGAAACGGCTTCCTCATTACGATTCTCGTCCAGGAGAAGATCTCCGAAATCAATATACGGTTCAGGGGTTTTTAGGGCGGCTCCGGACTGCCAGGCGATGGCTTGCTGATAGGCTGCCGCCGCTTCTTCCCTGCGACCAAGCCCGGCATAGGACAATCCCAGATTGTCCTCGGCCTTGAGGTTCCTGGGGTCCAGCTTCAAACAATGTTGGAAGGCGTCGACGGCCTCCGCGAACCTATTTTCGTTATATTTTGTTCGGCCTAAGTAATACCATCCTTCGGCATCGTTAGGAGTCCACTGCAGCATTTTCGTCAGCCATTTGTCTGCATCCACGTAGTCGCCCAGCAAAACGTAATCGAATGCGACGATTTTCAGATCGGCAGGGCTGGGGTCACGGAGCTTCGCGCCGGCGGTGAATTCCGCGAGCGAAGCTCTGGCCTTTTCCTCACCATGCTTCGTAGGTGAAGCGCCTGCGCCGAGAATCTGCACGCCCTCCAACTGCGTCCCGGGTCTGGCTTCACTCTGAATTTCCCGAAAGAGGATGTGCCCGAGCAGGAAGTGGCCTTCGGCGGATTCCGGTTGAGCGCCGAGAAACTGGCGAACCACGCGGTCCGCCTCATTCACTCTTCCTTGTTGCAACAATGATTTTGCTTCAGCCAGAGCCGGGTTCGCCAAATCCGCGGGTGACGGCTGCGAACCACTCGACGGGGATTGACAGAACGCGGTGCACGAAAAAATGAGAAGCAGCAAGAAAGATGAAAGGCGCATATGTCAAAAGGCGGGGCCGTTGTTGTCCACCATCTTTTGGGGCTCGAAATTGGCGCGCAGCGCGGTGCCTTCGATCTTGCAGTTGAATTCGACGTTCTTTTCATCGCTTCGAATTGTGGGATCGCCCGACGCAGTTTTCTTGGGAAAGAAGAAGACGGCGGACGTGACCAGCTGTCCTTTTTCATCGCGTTCATAACGGACACTGCTAGGCGCGAATTTCTGTTTGGTTTTTCTCACATCCAGAAAAGGGTTGGCTTGGAAGAACTTTTCGTCATGGCGAAAGAGGGGCACCATGTCCTCTGACTGCACGACGATCTGATACTCCTCCTGCGGCTCACTTGCGTACTTTTCCACATCCACGTCTTTCTTTCCCCCATGCGGCACAGCTTTGCGTGCGGAAGCGGCGCGCATCACTCGGGAAGACGCCCAGAAGACATGAAAGTTCAGTTCGCCGGCAACGGACGTCTCGGCGGAACGGCCTAGGGTGGCGGGAAGCCCTCTGTCACGCCCGGCGATGGGTTCATTGGGCAGGTCCTTCGTCGTGAGGGGAACCCAGGTGCGGGTAATAGCCGTTGTGCGAACCCAGGACGAATCGGTGAAGACTCGTTGTAGGTCTTGCTCATCCCAGTGGTCGTACGGTTTGCCCTTCCAGGGCACGTCGCTTCCCCAGGCAAGCGATGTGAAGACTAGAAGAGCGGAAAAGGACTTGATCGTGCTTTGCACAGTGTTTCGCATGGTTTGTCACCTTTGCTTCAACAACGAACATTATAGAGACTCCGCCAAGGGACTCACAATCCCACAAAGAAGGAGCGGCTTGAGGCCGAACGAGCTTGGGACTGGAACTTGACCAGCGAACGCAGACTGCTTCTACCCTCAACAATCTCAATCCTCTGGCCTGCAGGAATATTCTGAAACGACTGCCGAAGTCCGCTGGGCCATTCGATTTGCAGCTCATTCACTTGCTTCTCGCGGCTCAGACCGAGATGAGCAATCCGCGAGTTATTGCAGCCGAAACCATTGCCGCCATTCACCCACTTGATGATTCTGTGCTTTCCTGCCAGTGCCGAAACTTTTGTGCCAATGGCATCGCGGTTTGAGCGTGTCCCGATGAGCCGAATCTCGAGGGACAGGTTCCCGGAGCCCAAGTTCCGGTACAGGCGGCTCGTTTCGCGGGAGCCCCAGTAAAATCCGCCAAACGATCCGAAGAGACTCAAGTTGCCGCTATTGTCGAAGTCGGCGAGCGCAGTGCCGTGCAGCATGCCAAAATGCACTAGTCCGGAGGACTCACCGACATCGGTGAAGCGGCCTTTGCCGTCGTAGTGGAATAACGGTTTCGGCTCGGCCCAGTCCAGTTCGGGGTTTCCCGTGCCGATGGTGATTTCATCGAAGCCATCGTTATCGAAGTCGCCGACCTGCGTGGACATTCCACCGTACCAGCCGGTAATGCCCGCTTCCTCGGTGACATTGCGAAACGTTCCGTCCCCGTTATTGTGGAACAATAGTTGGTGTTGTGCGCGGGGGACAGTAGCGCCGCTGATCTTCGCTTTGATCATGTCATTGACTGTCAAGTCCCCGCCGGGGTAGGTGCAGACAAAGAGATCAAGGTTGCCGTCGTTGTCGTAGTCAAAAAACACGGGGGTATACGCAGCTGCCTGGGTACGGATACCAGCTTGCACGCTGACATCCGCAAAGCGCCCGTCGCCGAGATTCCGGAACAAGAAAGGACCGGCATCGAAACTGGCGGCGAGCAAATCCTGGCGGCCGTCGCCGTCATAATCTCCCCAACTCAGGGAGATCCAGCGCGCTCGCTGAGTGAGACCCGCTTGTTCGCCCATCTCACGAAACTTTTCGTTGCCGTCATTGTGATAGAGCCGGATACGATCCCCTCCCTCGGGGTCAATGATTCCGGTGGCGACGGCAAGATCGACACGCCCATCATTATCGTAATCGGCCCAGGAAGAGCCGAAGGCGTTGACGGGGGCAGCGAGTCCCGCGTTCTCGGTGACGTCTATGAAGCGCTTGCCGCCCTCGTTGTGGAACAGGAAGAGCCGTCCGCCTCCACCCCATCCATTGCTCGTTAGAAAGATGTCCTGGAAGCCGTCATTGTCGTAGTCAATGAATTGGGAAGCGTAGCAACCCAGCCCCTCAGGGTCGGTCAGACCCATCTTACCCGCCACGTCCTCAAACGTCCCGTCGCCACGGTTACGAAACAGACAGAAGGGCGCACGCTCCGCACCCACGAGAATGTCCTCACGGCCGTCATTGTCGAAGTCGCCCCAGGCTGCGCCGCGTCCGAGGGCCAGCCTTCCGGGGCCGGAGGAATCCGTGACATCACGGAAGTGAAAGCTTGAGGGAGAGACTGGGGGGATTTTTAACCGGAACTCCTTGGGAATCGTACTCTCGGGTTGCCCTGCGTGCAGGGTGAGAACCCGCAACATCCATCGGTAACGGATATCGTCCGGAGTATCGCGGCAGGCTTGGAGGGCGTAAGGAATGCCCTCGGCGTGGCGCTCCATCCTAAGGTAAATAGCCGCAATGGTGTAAGGAACGACCCCGGGGCGCTCTTTCAGGGCGGGGATCAAGGTTTTTAAGGCTTCGTCAAAGCGGCCGGCAAGAAGCGGGTGCTGCGCCTCTTCGTATTGAGCCAGATCCGCGAAATGTGCCTGAGTGGGATGAGCACCATCGTGCTGGAAGAGGAGTTCCTCGAGAGGGTCGCGACGCAAGAAGAACAGAGGATGCCAGACGGCGCCCACTCCGAGGACAGCTTCTTTGATGAAATCGCGGCGTTGCAAGAATTCCTCTCGGCCCATGTTTCTGGTTCTAATTTTCTGGAGACGAAGAAATGTTAGCACTGATCTGCGGGGGCGAGCATTGCCACACTGGGTCATCGAATGCAAATGCCGTGGTAATGGCTCGATTAGCCCCAATCTAGAGCGCGGGGCCGTTCTGATCCACCATCTTTTGCGGCTCGAAATTGACGCGTAACGTGGAACCCTCGATCTTGCAACTAAATTCGACGTTCTTTTCATCACCGCCAATTGTGGGGTCGCCCGACGGAGTTTTCTTGGGGAAGAAGAAGATGGCGGATGTGACTAACTGTCCTTTTTCATCATGTTCGTAGCGAACATGGCCAGGAGGGAGTTTCTGCTTGGATTTTCTCAACTCAAGGAAAGCGTTGGCCTGGAAGAATTTTTCATCGTGGCGAACAAAGGGAGCCATGTCTTCTGATTGCAGGACGATCTGATACTCCTCCTGCGGCTCGCTTGCGTACTTTTCCACATCCACGTTCTTCTGTGCTCCGTGCAGGATGGCCTTGCGTGCCGATGCCCCGCGCATCACTCGGGAAGACGCCCAGTAAACGTAAAAATTCAGCTCGCCGCCCACGGACGTCTCGGCGGAACGGTCTACCGTGCCGGGAAGCCCTCTGCCACGCCCAGCGATGGTTTCATTTGGCAGGTCCTCCGCCTTGAGGGGAACCCAGGTGCGAGTAATGGTCGTTGTGCGCACCCAGGGGGAATCGGTGAAGACCCTTTGCAGATCCTTCTCATCCCACTGGTCGTAGGGTTTACCTTTCCAGGGCACGTCAGACGCCCAAGCGAGCGCTGTAACGATTAGAAGAGCAGGAAAAGACTTGATCGTGTTTTGTAAAGTGTTTCGCATAGTTTGGTCCCCTTTCGTTCAACACCTAACATTATAAAGATTGCGCCAAGGGACTCACAATCCTACAAGAAGGAACTGCTTAAGGGCCAATGAGATGGGACTTGAATTTGAACAGCGAGTGCAGACTATCTTTGCCTTCGACGGTTTCAATCCTCTGCCGGCGGGAATATTCTCAAAGGATTGCCGAAGCCACTGGGCCATTCCACTTGCAACTCATTCACTTAGTAGATGGTTGCAATGGTGTAAGGCACGACCCCGGGTCGCTCTTTCATCGCCGGAGTGAGCACTTTCAAGACTTCGTCGAAATGCCCTGCAAGAAGAGGGTGCTGCGCCTCTTCGTACCGGGCCAGATCGGGGAAATGCGCCTGAGTGGAACGAGCGGCATCGTGTTGAAAGCCAAGGAACTCTTCGAGAGGGTCCCGATCGAAGAAAAATGGAGGCTGCCAGATGACTCCTACGCCGAGGACCGCTTCTTTGATAAAGTTGCGGCGTTTCAAGGGTTCCTCTCGCTAGCGCACATCTTAACCGCTGCCGCAAGAGTAGGGAGGCTATCGGCACTTGCAGACGCAACCGCCTTGGCCGTTCAGATGCCCGAGCCCGAGCTGCCTCAGAACTTAAAGGTCAGGTGCAATTGCCCTTGCCGCGGAGTGATTCCCTGGCAGGGTTGACCGGAATTGATGATGCCAAAGTTTCCGTCATTCACGTTGGTGTCAGGACCGCCGCAGACCCGCATGCGGTTAAAAAGGTTGTAGAATTCGGTTTTCAACTGGAAGCTCATGCGTTCACCAAAGAAGAAAGTCTTGGCCAGTGCAACATTTTCGTTCGCGAAGAACGGAGTGCGCAAATTGCTCAAGTTGCGAGGTTCATTCCCTGCCCTGAAGCCGGGGTCGGAAAAGGCGGCGGTGTTGAACACCGGTAGGCCTTTGTAATAGTTGTTCCAGTTCACCTTCAAAGGAACGGTCGGATCGTAGTTGGCGCGGTTAAAACCGTTAAGAAACACATCGTTGTTGTTAGAGGAAGTGATGCTAAGTGGTGTGCCACTCTGGTAGGTCAAGAAGCCGCTTATCTGCCAGCCTCCGAGCAGATTCTTCATCGCGGAACCGCCGTGGTTCAGTAGCGCCTTACCGGGACCGAGCGGCAGCTCATATCGTCCAGACATGTTCAGGATATGCGTTTGGTCGTTCCCGGCAATGGACCACTCCGCTTTCTGGTTGAAGCCGTTGAGAGCCCCGAAGTTGAAGGTCGAAAAACCGCTGTCCGTGTTGGACATGTTCTTCGACAGCGAGTAATTAACCAGGAATTCTAAGCCGTTCGAGAACCGTTTTTGGACAGAAGCCTGCAGCGCGTTGTAGACAGACGAACCCGCCATATTGAACTCGTTGGTAAGACCTCCTGCCGACTCGCTGGGGTTGAACATGGGATGGGGGAGCAACGCCTGCGCAAGGCCAGCACTGTCTCCATAGTCGCACTCAAAATTCACGTAGGGCGTAAAGAGCGGACCGCTGCCACATGGGCTGGTCGCCTGGGCAAAACCCAGGGACTGCAGCGCCGCTTGCGAAGCAGGAGTCGTCCACGCGTGCGCTGCTCCAGAGGCCATGAGACACGTCGCGTCCCCCGGGTTGCCGGTCGGACAAAACTGCGTAACATATTTGGGATTGGTCTGGTTGATAGGATTCAACATGGAGGTCAGATGGACGGCCCTGTTCCCGATGTAGGACACCGTAAGCAAGATGTTTCCAGGCAGCTCGCGTTGGATGCCAGCATTCCACATCTGGATGTACGCATTCGGTCCGGGATTTTTGGAGAACTGAAACAGGGGGCCGGTGCCATTGAAAGCTATGGGGCTAAATTTAGCCAGTGATGGAACTCCGAGGGGATTGTTGTCCCATATGCCATAGTGGGGTATGTTGCTCCCAAACGAGTTCACCACGATCTGGCCACCCGAAAGACTACCGTAATCCACGGACAACTTGTTGTTTCCGAACTCGTACGGGCCTTGATCCAGGAAATTCACCGAGAAGCCTGCTAGAACAACGGTGTTCTTTATAGCTTGATATGCGAAACCGAGACGCGGGCTGAAATCCTTCCAGTGTGTATCCGCACGGCGGTAACCCACGCAGCCTGCACAAGCGCCCAACTTGGCAGCCGCACCGAGCAGAGGTGTTCCTCCCGGTGTAACCGCTCCGGGATTCGGTCCTGTGGAGTTGAAGAAGGTAACGTTGTCGCTGCTTTCCAGGAAAGGCCGCGGGATGTCCCAGCGTAGTCCTGCATTGAGCGTAAATTTCGGCGTGAGTTTGATGTTGTCCTGCATGTAGGGAGCAAAATAGATGTTGCGTAGCTTGTTTTCGGCCACGAATCTACGAAAGGCGCTGTCGACATCGCCCAACAGGAAGCTGGCGAATGCGGCGCCAGTACTTCCGCTGAAATTGTTTGGATCTGCCGTCGTCGCAGCGTTGAAGGCGAAACCGCCGCCGCAGCCTTGGCATTCGTTGTCGTCTTGGTAGGCACGCCGAATCTCAAAGCCAAAATTGTACGTGTTTCGCCCACGGATATATAGCCAGTTGTTGTCGAAGCCCAATCCTAACTTGCGGTTGAGCGAGAAGGTCTCCCCAAAGAGAGGGCCGCTGCTTGCTTGCATTCCCCAGCTGCTGGGATTCCAAGGTTGACTGGCATTCCCGTTGAAACGGATAAACGGGAGGGTGATGCTGTTGACGACTCCCGGAAAACTCACGTTCGTGTGAGTATTGAATTGGTTGTTGATCTCCCCGAGCCAACTGAATCCAGCCGTCATCACTAGGCTGCTCGAAAATGTATGGGAAGATGTTAGAACAAAGCCGGTCCCTAAATTTGGATTGATCTGCGCCCCAGAGAACTCATTGTTGAAGAAGACGCAGTTAACGCTGCAACCTAGATTGTTCCATTTGTCGCGCCACCACGCCGCGTGGAAGGCTTGCTTATCGCCGAAGTTCTGGTCAACCGTGAACCCTATGTTGGTTTGCCGGGTGGGCAGCACGCTGACCTGCGGCGGCAAGTTTTGGATCAAAACGGAAGAAACAGGCTTTGGAACCAACGGTAGAAGGCTGCCGGAAAGTTTGCTGAAGCAAGAGGTCGGGATCACGTCGCCCGCCCAAGGCTGCCCTGGCACAGGTGCTGTGCAACCGGATGGCACTGCGACACCTGAGAAGTTCGGTGGTACGTAGATCTGGTTCATGACATGGC
>Ga0137399_10001680_pt1 | contig 10381 bp, 8 predicted proteins | sample czorhiz316metaG_FD_104810 | JGI IMG/M metagenome (GOLD analysis project Ga0137399, IMG submission 104810) | Vadose zone soil microbial communities from Angelo Coast Range Reserve, California, USA - czorhiz3.16 metaG | ecosystem: Environmental > Terrestrial > Soil > Vadose zone | place: USA...
AGCGGCGCGCTCCCGGCGATCAGGAGCAGGTCAAGCGCGGCGCGGAGCCCGGTCCGCGGCTGCGAAGCATAGTCTCCACCCTTCCACTCCGGATCGCTCTCGATCACGTCGCGCACCATCGAGCGCCACAGGCGATTGCGGCCCACGATTGGAACCGGCTGGCACGCGAGCGGCATCAGGGCGTCCATGAAATCCGGGTAGGTCTCGGCCCACACCCAGGTGTGCATGCCGCCCATGGAAGTGCCCATGACGAGGCGCAGGTGATTCACGCCGAGTTGCTCGATCACGAGCCGGTGCTGGGCTTCCACCATGTCGTCGTAGTCGTAGTGCGGGAATTTCATGTGAAGCCCGTCGCTCGGCTTGCTCGAGCGGCCGTGGCCGATTCCGTCGGGCAGAATGACGTAATAACGCGTGGTATCGAGCGGCGCCCCGGGCCCAAACAGCTCGCCCGCGAACTGGGGCGCCATGAACTGGCGGCCGGTGCCGCCGGTGCCGTGGAGGATGAGCACCGCGTTCGTGGTGCGCCCGCGCGCGTCGCGCGCCGGATGGCCGAGCGCGAGGTAGTGCATGCGCAGCTCGGGCAGCGTCTCCCCGGACCGGAACTTGAACTCCTTGATCACGAAGTCCCCTTCGCGCGGCGCCGCGGTTGGCGCGGAAGCGAAGGTGGCACCCGCGAGACCCAGGGCGAGGATCAGACCTGCGACGCGGGCGTGACGGATCATCGAACGTGACCTCCTGTTCGCGCCCCGGACCGGCCGGCCGGAGGCGATCAACGATAGTGGAGCTTCAGGCGTCCCCAGCTCGGCGCGCGCGCCGGGACCGGCGCGACCCAGACATCCGTGATCGGCGCCTCGCCCGCGGACAGGCCGAATGCCGGGAGTCCGAGAGCTTCGCAGATCGTACGGACCACCGTGTAGTGCGTGACATTCGCATTCGAGGCCGCCCCCGGCATGACCGGGGCGCCGACCATCACGGTCAGGATGTGATTGTCGGTGGAATTGTCGTCCTCGTCCCAGGTGAGGATCAGCACACCGGTGGGTCCGAGCGCGCCCAGCATCGCGGGCAGATTCGCCGCGAGCCAGGCGTCCCCGTCCGGGACGGTGCAGCCGGGCGTGCCGCTGTTGTGAGTATTGTGGCAGTTGTCGGGAACGATGAAGGCCAGTGCCGGAAGCGTGCCGGCCGCGAGATCGAGCGCGAGGTCGGAATACGGGCGCTCATTCGTGTGATCGAGGTTTCCGAACTGGGTCCACGGCGCGTGCTTCCGCGTGTAGAGCCCGGTGCTGATGTCGCCGTCGTACGAGCAGACCGTCGATCCCGGAGCCGGCAGGTCCTCGCTGTACGCGCGCCAGCTCTTCCCCGCCGCCTCGCACGCGTGTCCGAAGTTCTCGGCCGTGAAGGGTGATGAAGGCGCGGGACAGCCGTTCGTGGTGACACCCAGCGTGCTGGCGGCCCACAACGCCAGGTAATTGGGCTGCGAAGGATGGGTGACGCCGTGCGAGTGCGGGACCGCCGCGCCCGAGGCGATCAGACTCGCGACGTAGGGTTGGGTTCGCACCTGATCGTAGCTCTTGTTCTCCATCACCACGACCACCACGTGATTCAGGTGCGGAACTCCCGCCGCGGTGGCATTCAAGGCGCCGAGCGCGAGCGCCGCCGCCGCACCGGCGCACCCCGCCCACCGCGCGCCGGCGCGGCACGACGGAGGGACGCGAGGGTGCGAAACACGCATGAGGGACTCCGGTATTTCAGACTCGCGCCGGCTCTACCGAAACGGCCAGCGCGATGCGATTCTCGGAGGGATCCGCGAAACGGATCGTGCCGCCTTCCTCCCGGATCGGGACGCCGCCGGCCCGGACGCGCTCGGCGACCCGCCGGCACTGCTCAGTGTCGGATAATTGAACCACAAAATGGCGCAGGCCGAGCGCGCCTTCGGGAGGCGCGGGCGCGCCCACCCCGCCCCAGGTGTTGAGCCCGACGTGATGATGGTAACCGCCGGCGGAGACGAACAGCGCGGAGTGGCCGAGGCGCGCGATCCGATCGAACCCCATGAGACCGACGTAGAATCGCTCGCATTCATCGAGGTTCGATACCCGGAGATGGATGTGGCCGATGGTGGTTCCGGGCTCGAGCGTGGGCGGCGCCGGCGCGCCTCCCGGGCGCCCGGCGAGCAGCCGGTCCAGATCGATCTCCCGGTTCACGAACTGGACCTGCCCGTTCTCGAGCGGCCATTCGGAGCGCGGCCGATCGCAGTACAACTCGATGCCGTTGCCCTCGGGATCCGCGAGGTAGAGCGCCTCGCTCACGCCGTGATCGGCCGCGCCCCCGAGCGGCGTGCCCGTGGCGGCGAGCCGCGCGAGCGCGTCGGCCAGCGCGGCGCGCGAAGGCATCAGCACCGCGAAGTGGAACAGCCCGGTGGTCCGGTGCGGCCGCGGCGCGGCGCGATCCTCGTGCAGCACCAGCAAGTCCGCACCGCCGGCCCCGAGCCGCGCCACGTTCGACTCGTTTCCCGCGACGCGAAATCCCAGCCGCTCGGCGTAGAACGCGATCGACGCCGGGAGACTCGAGACCGTGAGGTGCACCGCGCCGATGTGCGCGCGGGGATCGATGCGTTCGGTTGCCATCCCGGTCCCCGCGCTAGCGATCGTCCGGATGAAGGAATCGGAAGACCAGGGCCGCCACGACCGCGGCGGCGATCTCGGCCACGAGATAGGTCCCGAGATTCGTCCACGGCAGGATCCTGAAGAGGCCGAGCGCAACCGCGACCGCCGGATTGAACGCCCCGCCCGAGATTCCTCCCACCGCGAACGCCCCTGCCATCACCGTCATGCCGATCGCGAGGCCGAAGTATGAATTGCCTGCGGTAGCCTTCGCGGTCGCGACGTTCAGGACCACATACGCGAGCGCGAACGTGAACAGGAACTCCGCCAGGAACGCGGGGAGCGCGGCGGGGTGGAACGCCGGTGCGGTGGTCCCACCGGAGAGCCGGAGCACGACCTGGGTCGCGAGCGCCGCGCCGAGCAGCTGGGCGATCCAGTAGGGCACCACGTCCTTGAGCGCGCACTTCCCACGCAGCCAGACCGCCACCGTGACCGCGGGATTGTAATGGGCGCCCGAGAGATGTCCGCCGGCGTAGACCATCACCATCAGGACCGCGCCGATCGCGAGCGGCGGGATGACTCCAGGGCTTCCCAGGATCACGGTGCAACCGATGGTGAAGACCAGAAAAAAAGTTCCGATCAGCTCGGCGACATAGCGGGACATCGCGGCTCCTCCCTGAGGGTCATCCGACGTGGAACTCGGCCACGATCACGGTCACGTTGTCACGGCCACCGTGCTCGAGCGCCAGATCCACCAATGCACCACATGCGTCCTCGCTGGTTCCCTTCGTCCCCAGCACCTTCGCGATCTCGTCCTCGGACACCATGTCGGTGAGCCCGTCCGAGCACAACAGCAGCCGGTCGCCGTCTCCGATCGAGAGATGATGGAGGTCCCCCTCCAGCTCCGGCTCGGGTCCGCCGAGCGCGCGCGTCAGCACGTGGTGTTGGCGATGCCGGGCCACCTCTTCCTGGGGGATCACGCCGAGGTCGGCGTACTCCTGCGCCACGGTGTGATCGTGCGTGATCTTCTGCAGCCGCCCGTCGCGGAGCAGGAATGCCTTGGTGTCGCCGACGTGGAGCACGAACAGGTCGGTCCCCACGGCGTAAGCCCCGGTGAGCGTCGTGCTCATCCCGTGTAGCTCGGGATTCCGGGCCGCCTGCCGCCGCAGCGCCTCGTGCACGCCGGCCAGGTAGCCGCGCGTGCGCTGCATCAGGTCGCGGATCTCCTGTTCGCGCGTCTCCGGATCGTCGAGCTTGAGGCCCCAGCGCGGGGATCGCAGGATGAGCTGGAGCGCGGTGATGAGCGCGCTGCGGCTCGCCACGTCGCCGGCTTCGTGACCGCCGAGTCCGTCGGCCACGATCATCATGTGCCCGGAATCCTCGAATCGCGACGGCAGCTCGGCCTCCGGCACGTTGCTGGTCACGCGTTCGAGGTAGCGCCCGATGCGAAACACCAGGAACGCGTCCTCGTTCGCGGCCCGCACGTGGCCGCAATGGCTGAGCGCGCCGATTTCGAGGCGCACGGCCTTCCGTGACGCGCCCGAGCTGCCGCCGGTTCCAGGCGCGACGCGGACCGGCGGGGACGGTTGGGACATGGAGAGACGACCTCGGGGGTGAAATGCGACCCGGGACGGCCCAAACACTACGCCGCGGTGAGAACCGCAACAAGCGCGTGGGGAGGGCCGGCCGGGCCCCATCGCGCGCCGGCCGAAGGCGCGCTAGCCTCCGCGCCGCTTCTCCGCGAACAACTCAAGGTCCCGGCCGCTCGGCCGGGACAGACCCGACCCGGAGACGACCCATGCGCATGGCCCGATCCATCGCCGCCCTCCTGATCTTCATCGCCCTCCCGTCGCTGGCCGGCTCGCCCGCGGGCGCCGCTCCATCCGCGGACGCCGACACCGCGAAGGCGCGCACGCTCTCCGATCGGTTCGAGGGGATGTCGTTTCGCTGCATCGGTCCGTACCGGGGCGGGCGGGTGTGCGCGGTGACCGGCGTACGGCATCGTCCGCTCACGTTCTACATGGGAGCGACCGGGGGCGGCGTGTGGCGCACCACCGACGGCGGCTCGAACTGGGAAGTCCTGACCGACAAGGACTTCAAGCGCGGGTCGATCGGCGCGATCGCGGTGGCGGAATCGGATCCCAACGTGATCTACGTGGGAAGCGGCGAGGAGCCGGTGCGCGGGAACGTGTCGGCCGGAGACGGCGTGTACAAGTCCTCCGACGGCGGCCAGACCTGGAAGAACGTCGGCCTGCGCGACGCCGGACAGATCGCGCGCGTTCGCGTTCATCCCAACAATCCCGATCTGGTGTACGTCGCGGCGCAGGGGCACGTGTTCGGTCCGAATCACGAGCGCGGCATCTACCGCTCGGAGGACGGCGGCCGGACCTGGAAGAACGTGCTGGCGGTGAATGATTCGACCGGCGCCTCGGATCTCTCGATGGATCCGAGCAACCCACGGGTTCTGTACGCCGGCTTCTGGCAGCATCTTCGCCGGCCGTGGGAATTTGTGAGCGGCGGCCGCGGCAGCGGGCTGTGGCGCTCGCTGGATGGCGGCGACACCTGGAAGAAGCTCACGAACGGCCTGCCCGAGGGATTGCTCGGCAAGGTCGGCGTGGCCGCCTCGGCCGCCCGACCGGGACAAGTCTGGGCGCTGGTCGAATCGAAGCGCGGCGGGCTCTATCGCAGCGACGATCGCGGCGACAAGTGGACCTGGGTCAACGACGAGCACAAGATCCGCGAGCGCGCCTGGTATTACACGTGGGTCTACCCCGACCCGCGGAATCCCGACAAGTTGTACCTGCCGAACGTGTTCATGCACCGCTCGACCGACGGCGGACGCTCGTTCTCGAACCTCTCGGTACCGCATGGAGACAACCACGACCTGTGGATCGACCCCGATGATCCGGATCGCATGATCCTCGGCAACGACGGGGGTGCCACCATCACGTACAACGGCGGGCGCACCTGGTCCACCGAGGACAACCAGCCCACCGCGCAGTTCTATCGCGTGGCGGTGGACGACCGCTTCCCGTACTGGGTCTACGGCGCACAGCAGGACAATTCCAGCGTCGCGACGCCGAGCGGCGTGACCGGAAACGGTATCGGCGCCACCGACTGGCACGTGATCGGCGGCGGCGAATCGGGATGGATCGCGCCGAGTCCGAGAGATCCCGAAGTGGAGTTCGGCGGAGGCTATGGCGGCTCGCTGGTCCGTTACGACCACCGGCTGGAGTCGTGGCGCGAAGTCACGGCGTGGCCGCAGCTCGCGAGCGGGCGGCCGACGCGGATCCTGCGCTACCGCTGGCAGTGGAACGCCCCCACGCTGATTTCGAGGTGGGACTCGACCACCGTGTACCACGCGGCGCAGGTGCTGCTGAAGAGCCGCGACGAAGGTCAGACCTGGCAGGAGATCAGCCCCGACCTGACTCGCAACGACGTCTCGAAGCAGGGCCTGTCGGGCGGGCCGATCACGATCGACGTGACCGGAGTCGAGGTGTACTGCACCATCTTCGCGCTGGCGGAATCGCCGGTGAAGCAGGGCGTGATGTGGGCGGGAAGCGACGACGGACTGATTCACGTGACGCGCGACGGCGGTGGACACTGGGAGAACGTGACCCCGAAGGGACTGCCGGAGTGGAGCCAGATCAATTGCATCGACGCGTCGCCGCACGACGCCGCGTGCGCGTACGTCGCGGCCACGCGCTACAAGCTCGATGACGATCAGCCCCTGCTCTACCGGACCGCCGATTACGGCAGGAGCTGGACCCGGATCGTGACCGGCATTCCCGCCGGGTCGTTCACGCGGGCGATTCGCGAGGATCCGGCGCGGCGCGGCCTGCTGTACGCCGGCACCGAGACCGGCCTATTCGTCTCGTTCGACGACGGCGGGCACTGGGAGGGCTTCCAGCGCAATCTCCCGGCGACGCCGATCACGGACCTGCTGGTCAAGAATTCCGATCTCGTGATCGCGACCCAGGGGAGGTCGTTCTGGATTCTGGACGACCTCACGCCGCTGCGCCGCTGGAACGACACGATGGCTCGCGCCGACGCCGCGCTGCTCCCGCCGCGCCCGGCCTACCGGTTCCAGAGCCAGCCGCCCGGCGACGAACCGCCGCGGAACGTCGGACAGAACCTTCCGAACGGCGTGATCGTGAACTACTGGCTGGCCAAGAAGCCGGGACCGAAGGATCGCGTGAAGCTCGAGATCTTCTCGGGGGATTCCCTGCTGCGCTCGTTCACGAACGAGAAGAAGGATCCCGAGCCCACGCTCCAGGAGCAGGCGGCGCGGGCGGAGGCCGAGGAATACAAGGAGAAGCCGCTCGAGCCTCGTGCCGGACTCAATCGATTCCTGTGGGACATGCGCGTGCTGAAGCCCACGCTGGTCCCGAAGGCGGTGTTCAACGAGGGCGACAAGGCGCCGCCCAAGGTGGGCGCGGGCACCTACACGGTCCGGCTCACGGCGGCGGGCAAGACGTTCAGGGAAACCGCCGAGGTGCGCCCTCAGCCGCACGGTCTCGCGAGCCAGGGGGACCTGAAGGCGCAGTTTGCTTTGCTGGCCGCGATCCGCGACCGGCTCTCCGAAGCCCATGTCGCGGTGATGACGTCGCGCGAAGTCCGCCAGCAGATCACCGATCTGGTGGCGCGCGCCGGGCGCATCGGGCGGGCCGGCGATCTCGAAGCGAAATCGAAGCCGCTGATCGAGAAGTTGAAGGGGATCGAGGACGACCTCATCAACCCCGAGATCAAGGCCGACGAGGACGACCTGAATTATCCGCCGAAGCTCGACCACGACTTCACTGCGCTCGCGGGCGTGGTGGGGAGCGCGGACGCACGACCCACCGACGGGTCGGAAGCTTACTATCGAACGCTGGAGGAAAAACTCGTGGCGGTGCGAAAGCGGCTGGCGGACGTGCTGGCTCGCGATCTCGAGGATTTCAACGGCGCGGTGCGCTCGCCGGGGATTCCGGCGATCGTGGCGGCGCCCAAGATCGAGCGGTAGCCTAGGTGCCCTCGATCAGCACCATGCGAGTGTTCGCGGAGCGTTGCCGGAGCGCTTTGGGCTCCCGGTAGGACTCCGACTCCCACCAGGCACGGGCCTGCGCCGCATTCGGGAATTCGAGGATCACGAGGCGGCGCGGGGCCCAGCCACCTTCCAGAGCCTGGCAGGCTCCGCCGCGTGCGAGGTAGCGACCACCGTGCTCGGCGATCGAGCGCGGGGCCTGCTGCTTGTAGTCCTCGTACGGAACGGGATCGGTGACGTCGATCTCCACCACGACGTAGGCTGCCATGGATGATCTCCTTTCGAGCCGGTCTCGAAGCTCGCCCAGCCTAGCCCACCTCGAGCCCGAGCCGCGAACGCGCCGCGCACCAGACCCGCCACGGAACTTCCGCATCCCCTGATTCGCGCGCATGCGATAGACTGCGCCGTGATCCCCGTTCGCCGTGAAACCCAAGCCCGAGGAGGGCACCGCTGACGTCCGAAGTCCGTGGCATGCGTCTCGATGGGCTCTCCGCCTACGCTCCGGCGGAGGTCTGGAGCAACGCGCGCGTCGCCGCCCGCCTGAGGCTCGAGCGCATGCGGCTCAACGCCGGCGCTTCGGCCGCGGGGCGCGTGGCCCCCGAGGCCGGGGAACTGAAACTGTTCGAGACCAGCGATCGCTGGGTGCGCCGTTTCATCGGCTTCAGTGAGCGCCGGTTCGTACGCGAAGGTGAGGGAACCATCGATCTCGCCACGCGCGCGTCACGATTGCTGCTCGAGCGGACCGGACGATCGGCGAGCGAGATCGACGCCATCGTGATCGCGAGCGTCACGCCCTCCCACCTCTACAGTCCGCCCGATGCCGCTCTGCTCCAGAAGGAACTCGGCGTTCCGGTATGGAATGGGAGCGTGCCGCGCGAGATCAAAGGCGCCGACGTTTCGCTGGCGTGCAGCAGCTGGGTGGCCTCGCTCGCGCTGTGTTACGCGCTGATTCGCTCGGGAATGTCGGAGCGCGTGCTGCTGGTCGGCGCCGACCGCATGAGCGCCACGATCAACTGGCGCGACCGCAGCTTTGCGACCGTGCTCGGCGACGCCGGAACCGCGACCCTCTGCACCGCGACGCCGCCCGCGGAGGACTGGTTCTCCCCCGCGCAATTCTGGAGCTGGCTGGACGGCTCGCACTCCGACATCATCCTGACGCCCGCAGGCGGATCCCGCCAGCCCGCGCCGTCGGACGAAGACCTGGCCGCGGGCCGTCACCGGCTCGCGATGGACGGCGCCGAAGTGCGCACCATCCTGGTCCCGTTCATGGGCGGACCGGCGATCGAGGCGGCGCTGGCCAAGGCGAAATGGCGCATCGAGGATTTCGACCTCGCGACCCTGCATGAAGCCAACCTGGTGTTGAACGCCGCGATCGTGAAATCGTGGCGCGAGCGTGGATTCCGCGGACAGGTGCTGGATGCCGGGGGCCGGTTCGGCAACACCACCAGCGCCTCGATTCCACTCGCGCTGGCGATGAATCCCGCCGAGCTCAAGGTCGGGCGCAAGTTCGGTCTGTTCGGATTCGGCGGCGGGCTCTCCGCCAGCTTCGCGTTCGGAACCCTGCGCCATCCGCTCCCCACCTGGACCAATCTCGAGTGAAGCCACCGCCGGAGTCGCCGGAGCAGCGTCCCGATCCACCGCTCGCGTACCGGGACCCGGAATTCCTCGACAGTGACGAGGCACGCCCCATCCGCATGCTGGCCGAGTACCTCGCCCCGATGCGCGCGTTCCAGCGCGAGAAAGTGCGCGACACCATCGTGTTCTTCGGGTCGGCGCGGATGCGCGAAGACGGCCCGCATGCGCGCTTCTACGCCGAGGCGCGCGAGCTGGCGCGGCTCGTCACCGAATGGTCCCATGAGCTGGACTCACCGGCGCAGTGCTGCATGGTATGCACCGGAGGCGGGGGCGGCATCATGGAAGCCGCGAATCGCGGCGCCGCGGACGCCAGCGGGCGCAGCATCGGGCTCAACATCGGGCTGCCCAAGGAGCAGCGTCCGAACCCGTGGATCACGCCGGAGCTGAGCTTCGAGTTCCACTATTTCTTCATGCGCAAGCTGTGGTTCGCCCACCTCGCCCGGGCGATCATCGCGTTTCCGGGCGGATTCGGCACGCTGGACGAGCTGTTCGAGCTGCTGACGCTCTCGCAGACCCGGAAACTCGAGCGTCCGATCGCGATTCTGCTCTACGGCACGAGTTACTGGGACGAGGTGCTGAATCTCGAGGCGCTGGCGCGGCAGGGGATGGTGGACCCCGAGGACCTGAAGCTCATCCAGCGTGTGGACTCCCCGGCTGCCGCGCTCGCGACCTTGAAGCGCCTGGTCCCGCCGGAGCCGGGAACTCCGACTCCGGCGTTCGCCCGGTCGGCGTCCTGCGGGGACTTCCGTCCGCCGCGCGCGCGGCGCCGCGATCCCGGGAGCACGTGACCATTCCACGCGAGCAGCAGCGCGATCTGCTGCTGCGCGTCGCGCGCCGGGCGCTGGTGCAGCGCGGCTTTCAGCCCGACTTTCCGCCGCCCGCGCTCGCCGAAGCCACGGCGCTCCTGGGCCCCGCGAATTCCGGTGCGGCACGCGATCTGCGGGACCGGCTGTGGTGCTCGATCGACAACGACGATTCGCGCGACCTCGACCAGCTCACGCTCGCCGAACCGCTCGACGCCGGCCGGACCCGGATCCTGGTCGCGGTCGCGGACGTGGCGGCCGTGGTGGGTCCGCGTTCCGCGCTGGACGCGCACGCGCGCATCAACACGACGTCGGTCTACACC
>Ga0137399_10001683_pt1 | contig 10371 bp, 7 predicted proteins | sample czorhiz316metaG_FD_104810 | JGI IMG/M metagenome (GOLD analysis project Ga0137399, IMG submission 104810) | Vadose zone soil microbial communities from Angelo Coast Range Reserve, California, USA - czorhiz3.16 metaG | ecosystem: Environmental > Terrestrial > Soil > Vadose zone | place: USA...
AGCCGAATACTGCCGTACCTACTTCGGATTTGTACTACGGACTTCCGATGCTCCCCACCGGCAAGTACGTGGTGGAAGTCGTCGTGCCTCCAGGCTACGAATTGGTGAAAGAGGAAGACAAGAACATTCTGATCGGCGACAATTACATTGCGCCGGTGACCCAGCAGTTCGGCGGCCTGGGCAATGTATTCATTGTTCCCGATCAGGCTCAGATTGGCGCCGCCTACAACCCGAATAGCGCGCAGAATCCCACGCAGAGCTTCGGGGCCCAGCCAACCAATGGAATCGTACCTGGATTTGTGCCTGAGCCGGTTTGGCCGTGCGTCGGCGAAGCCCGCATCGTTCCCGACTACATCAGCCTGTACCCGCAGTCCAAACAGGTAGCGCCCTTTGCCGGAGCTACCCGCAACCTGTGCGACCGCAAGGAAGTGACGCTGAGCGACCAGATGGGCGCGATCGCGAAGTTCTTCCTCTACACCTCGACCCACATCGCCTCCAAGTTCACCGGCGGCATCACCGACGACTACACTTCGGAATTCGATCCCTTCTCTCCGCAGTTCGGCGAGAAGTTTTCTCCGCCAGACCTGCCCATATCGATCAAGGATTGGGCCGGAAACGAAACCAACCGCGTGTATGCGGACCACTGGGGATCCTACGACGGAATGACGTACTCGACCTGGGAAGTCAACCCGCCCAACCCGACCGGGTATGCGCCCACGATGATGGTGGTTTGCATGAACGACCCCGGACCGATTCCCGGTCCCGGCGGAAGTTTGATCACCGATCCGCTGTTCACGCAGGGTTACAGCCAGTTCTGCTACGAACTGCCGTTCATGCCGGGGACGACCCAGTACCTCGATACCCCGGTCGTGCCCACGTCCGCTTTTGCTGGTGCGGGCTACAACAATGTGGACTGCGCCTACCCGGATGCCACGCCGGCCATCAGTGAAGTGGATGGCGACGGAGCAGGACCCTGGGTGAGCCTGCCCGGTAACACTCTCACCATCACCGCGTTGGGCGACCAGGCCGTGCCCAACAATGCATACTCCGGCCCCTCGGCCACCACGGCTCCCTACAACGCCAAGACCATCACTCGCCACTACGGGTTTGGCGGGACACAGGGAACCGGGAGCGTGACCATCGGCGGGATGAATGCGACCGTTACGTCTTGGAGTGACAACCAGATCAAGGTCACTGTGCCGGCCGGCGTGCCCGCATGTGCCATCCAGCAGCAGGCCCAATACGGAGGCTCGGCTGCGCAGTGCGGTCAACTGGTCATCACGGCAGGCAACGGCAGGCAGTCGATCGACGCCATTACCGTCACCGTTGGCGGCAAAGCGCCGACCCACGTCGCTGCCTCGGCCTCGATCCAGGGTGCAATTGACGCGGCCCAGCCGGGCGACTTGATCATCATCGACCCGACTTGCCCTGCCACCGGCTGTACCGCCGGTGCGACCACCAACACGAGCGCTGCCCACAACGAGTTGCTCCTGATGTGGAAGCCGGTCCGGTTGCAAGGTGTCGGCGCGGCCAGCACCATCATCAACGCCAATACTCATCCAGCGGGCAAGCTGGATGTCTGGCGCCGGCAGGTGAATTGCCTGTTCGGATTGGCGATGAACGGTTCACCCATCACCGCCACGAATACGTTTGATCCGACCAACAACTTCACCTGCTCGACGGCCATGAATGCCGCAGTGGATCGTTTACCGCTGGAGGCAACCGTGGGCTGGGACGCCAGCCTCAACGGCAACCTGGCCGAGTTGTTGCAAGAGCCCTCGCTGATGGGCGCGCTCGAAGGAGCAGGCATTACGGTCCTGGCCAAAGGAGTCGACTTCCACGGACAGAATCCCTACGACCCCACTCTTCTGGGCGGGTTCCCCACCGGCACGACTCTGCTTACGACCGGCAGTTGCGGGTCCACTGCAGGGCCGAATCCATTCCCCAGCAACTTCCAATGCAATCCGTCGAGCATCGATGGCTTGGGCATCACCAACAGCTCGCAAGGCGGCGGCGGCATCTTTGTGCACGGCTGGGGGCATAACCTGCAAATTGCCAACAACCGGATCTACAACAATGCCGGCACGCTTTCGGGCGGCATTAACCTGGGTCAGGGTGAATTCCCGCCTGCCTACCTCCAGGGCAGCGCCACCAACGCGGCCCCCGGTTCGTGCCAGACCAGCCCCGTCGCGGGTGTTGAGCTGCCTTACTGTCACAACCTCAACGTGAACATGCATAACAACTACGTCTCTCTGAACTCTTCCACCGGTGACGAGCTGTTCTCAGCCACGCCGGCAGGGGCAGGCGGAGTCAGCTTCTGCACGGGGTCCGACTATTACAAGTTCAACAACAACTGGGTATGCGGCAACCTGAGCAGTGGTGATGGCGGCGGCATCGGTCACCTTGGATTCAGCTACAACGGTGACATCGAGCACAACGCAATCCTGTTCAATCAGAGTATCAACCCGACCATCCCAGCCAACGGCGGTGGCATCATCGTCATGGGTGCCCCCGACGTTGATCCTCCGTGCGGCACCAACACCGATGCAGACTGCGTGCCTCCACTCGGCACCGTTGGACCGAGCGACGGCGTTGGTCCCAACCTGGTCATCAATGCCAACCTGATTATGGGCAACGCTGCCGAAAGCGGCACGGGCGGCGGCGTGTCCTTCCAGAGCGTCAACGGCGCCGATGTGATTGCCTTCCCCAAAACGCCCGCGCAATGGTACTCAGTGACGTTTACCAACAATATCGTGGCCGATAACCTTGCCGGATGGGACGGAGCCGGAGTCTCGCTGCTGGACGCGCTCAATACCAACCTCGTCAACAACACGATTGTTTCCAACACCAGCACCGCCTCCGCGGGCATCCTGTTCAACACCATCGGCGGTCCCCTGGCCAGCCAGCAGGGCCCGACCTGTACTTCAAACTGCGGCACCACTTCGAAACCTCAGGTCGCCGGACTGGTAAGCCTCCAGAACAGCGCCGTTTTGGAAGCCAATCTCCCCGCGGGCGGGGTCACCTGCCCCGCGGGCCATTACGCGGGTACAACCGCCACCAATGGGACCTGCGCGAAGGCCTCCTATCCGCTCCTGGCGAACGATGTATTCTGGCAGAACAGTTCGTACTACATCGGCGTGGGAGCTTTGAGCACGACCTACCAGCAGAATGTAGTCGCGCTGTATAACGCCTTCACCACGACGCAAGTGGCAACCGAGTCCGCCACCGGTGCGTGCCTGCCCGGTCGAAGCTATTGGGACATCGGCGTGCGCGGCGACACCGGACCGGCCAACCACGCTTCCGGGGTCACGCTTGCCCCGACGTACTCGGTGCTGACCGACGCCGCGGACTATCCCGGTTCGAATAACTTGGGCTCGAACCCGACCTTTGTCAGCCAGTATTGCGACGGTTCGCGGACTCCTCCGGAATTCAAGTTGTCCGGCTGGCAAGTGCCTCCCGGCATTTCCGACGCGACCGTGCCTAACCCAGTCTTCAACCTGACTCCAGTGGCAACCGTGGACGAGGGCAACAACTGGATCAATCTGCGGTGGGGCCCGTTGGCCCTGTCCAACCCGGTGACCGGCGCCACGCTCGCAAACTATGCATTGGCGGCCAATTCACCGGCCATCAATTACATCCCGAACACCTCCCCGACCTTCAGTATCGCGCCGTCTACGGACTTCTTCGGAAATCCGAGGCCGGATTCAGGCAACGCGAGTCACATTGACGTCGGTGCGGTCGAATTCGTCTCGGGCAGTACAGCGGTCGCGACTGGTTTCGTTACACCTGCTGGGCAGGTGCAGTTCGGTCCTGTCTTAGTCGGCACGACCAGCGCGACACGCAACGTGACGCTCCACAGCAACGGCACCGCGCCCCTGACGGGAATCGCGCTGACCTTTGAGGGACCGTTCGCGCGCTCGACGACGGCACCCGGCACCTGCGGGACGACTCTGGCTGCGGGAGCAACCTGCACGATCGGCGTCGTTTTCCAACCGCTCACCGCCGGCCCAGCAAGTGGCTCGCTCATCATCGTGACTTCGGGGACGTTGACCGGTTCACCGGTAACTCTGACTGGAACCGGCGTCCTGCCGACGTGGACCCCGTCGTCGCACAACTTCGGCACTGTGACCAGGGGAACTGCCGGTCCGTTCACGTTCTTCCTGCTCACCAACCCAGGGAACGACACCCTGACTGGCATCAACCAAGCCGTTCTCGGTGGAGCGAATGCGAATGAGTTCACGATCATTCCTTTGCTCTCGACTTGCGGCCCAGCGGGCAATGGCCAGTTCTTCTCTCAGACGACACTGGCACCGGGCGGGTCCTGCCTCGTGACGGTTCAGTTCACGCCCCAGACAGGCCAACCGACTGGTGCCCAGAACGCGACCCTTTCCGTGACGGACGTGTCTGGCACTCAGTTCGCTACCTTGACAGGAACGGCGCGGTGAGGTCGATGTAGACAAGTAATAGCGATGCTGCTCGCGGGAGTCACTCGCGGGCAGCATCGTTTTGTTGACAAGAATTTCTCGGGAGCAAGATCGGCTCGGTCACTTCTCCCCTGCCGGGCTGGAGTGCTCGAATCCAGAACTGACGTGGTTTAGAATGGCGAACAAGGAAAGGGTCCAACCATGAAGATCTTTCGCATCACATGTCTGTCTGCAGCCCTCGCACTTCCACCCTTGGCGTTGGCCAAGCTTGCACTGCCCAACGACCTCTTTGGGAAAGTCGAGGGAACCCTGGATTTCTGCGCTCAGGCGAATCCGCAGTCGGCCGCGAAGTACCAGGAGCAAAAAAAGGCTCTCGTGCAAGGCGCCTCGGACCAGGAATTGACCGAGGCCCGTGCCAGCAAGGAATACAAAGAGGGCTATGACGCCGCCACTGACGAAATGGGGAAACAACCCAAAGACCAGGTAAAGAAGGCGTGCGCAGCAGTGCTGGCGCCAAAGAACTAGAGATCACCTCGGGTACGGCACGTAAGTGACATTGACCCCGGTGCCGCTGCCGCATCAGGATAACCAGATGTTGATGCAGTCAAGCCAGAGTACGGGAACGCGATTGCGGTCGGGAGCAATCGAGAGCAACGCGTTGAGCCGCGCGTTCGAAAGGAAATCAGCCGCAGCCAGTCGGCTCCTGCTGGTTGGGGTCTTGCTCGCGAGCAGCGTCGTTTTCTCGAGAGCGCAGTCGCCTGCCGACAAAGAGCAGCCTGCTGCCGGGGCCGGGAAGCCTGCGGTGACCGGGTCTCCCTATCGAAATCAGCCCAGTCGCATTGCGAACAAAGCTCGCGCGTACTACGGACTGGTCTGGGGCGTCGAAGGCCTCAGCGTCAAGGTCGTGGAGTCGGGCGAGATGATCAGGTTTAGCTACCACGTTTTAGACCCGGAAAAAGCCAAGCCCCTCAACGACAAAAAGGTCGAGCCTGTCCTGATCAGCCCCGACAAGAGGGTGAAGCTGGTCATCCCGTCGCTCGAAAAGGTCGGGCAATTGCGGCAGAGCGCCACGCCCGAGGCGGGAAAGTCCTACTGGATGGCTTTCTCGAACAAGGGCGGCGTGGTGAAACGCGGCGACCGGATAAACATCGTGATCGGGAATTTCCACGCGGACGGACTCGAAGTCGAGTAGCTGCCTGGCCCGAGTGAAAACGCCTTTTTAAGGTTGAGCAAGCCCGTGGGGCGCTCACTGGGAAGGCGAGCGGGTTTTTTGAAACGCGTGCATTTTGTTTTGTGCGATTCCAGTGCTTGTCGTACCTCCCTCCCCGCATGATGCCTCACGTCCTCGACACAGTTGCATGGACCAAGGACAAGGACAAGGAACAGATCCAGACGACAGCCTCGAATCAAGCAGGGACGATTCGCAGCGCCAGCTTGGGCATGCCACCGATTGGAGGCGTGGATCGCCATGGTGTGGGCCGGTCGCGATGCCCCCTGCGAAGTCGAAGCACGAGCATCAGTCATTGGGTTTGGGATTGCTGACCTATGTCAGCCAAAGGAGAATGATATGACGTTCAGAACCGCGTCCGCGATGATGGTGGTGCTTCTTGCAACAGCGGTTTGGGCCCAGAGTACCCCGCCGCTGACCCAACCGGCAGGCGGCAGGCAGGCAGTCGTTGCCACCAGGGGCAAGTCAGATGCCCAGAGCCAAACCAACGGCGTGCAGGTTCCGATCACACCTCGGCAACGCATGCAAGTGATGCAGGAGACCCTTACCAGAATGCACGGGCTGCTGAAACAGATGCGCGCCAAGGCCGCTTCGAGTGGCTCCAGGGATCCGCTTGCCAAAGCCAACCTCGACATGTGGGAATTGATGCTGGGCCAGCTGGACCAGCAATTCGAGCAGCTACGGATCGCGACCCTCCGGGCTGACCTCGACGCTCGCCGGGCTTCCCTGTACAAGCAGGCGGACGAGAGGGCAGCGGCGGCGGCCCGCCTCGCTGCCGCACAGGGTTCAGGTGCTGCTGCCGAACAGGCCGCTGGAACGACCGCGCCGGGTACTGAAGCGCGCAAGGCCGGTCAGGCTGCGACGGGTGCAGCAGCGGATCAAAATCCTCAACCGCCGTCAGCCCGTGACGCTGCCTCGCCAAAACAGGACTGAGTCTTGCCGCGGAATAAAAGGCATTGCTGTGTCGTAAGGCACGCAATTCGACCGGAAGCCGTCCGGCGAGCTTTTGTCAAAGGCGAAGTTGCCAAGGAGGGATTCGGTGCATCGCAAGCTTAGTAGATGCCCGACACAAAAACCGATGAAACCACGCTTCTTGAAAACCATGTTCACGTTCGTTCTCGTTCTCGGAGTCTGTTCAGGCATGCGCCCTCGCGGCTATGCCCAAGCCCGGTCGGGCGCGATAGCCAGCCCTCGCCGTCTGCGGCAAGGGCTGACTTTGGAGGATCAAGTCAGGAACCTGACCCGGGCGCTGGACTTGGATTCGACTCAACAAGACAAGGTGAAGGTGATTCTCGAGTATCGTCAGATGCGACTGCGTCGGGTTTATGAGAACAGGTCGCTTTCTGCTGTGGATCGGTTTACCGCGCTCAAAGCGGTGCATGAAAGGTCAGACGATCAGATCAGGCACATTTTGAACCCCGAGCAGGCAGGCAAGTTCGAGCAGTTTCGGCACGGTGCGCTACCCCAGACTCAGCCAAAGCCTGAATAGCGGGCAAGATCGCTGAAGGAAGATCGCTGCCCATCGCACCGACCGAACCTCGAAGAAATCTTCAGGCCAGCGGGTGATCTTCCTGGCGGTCGCCTGCCTCGCAATCAGAGAATGGGACCAAGGTGTCGCCGGGGATGAGAGACCCGCGGCAGGTCTCAGTTGCGCGTCGAGCACCTATGGCGGATGAGGACAATGCTTTCAGCTGTCATCTTTTTTCTACCCACTCCAACAAGGGTGTATCCAGAACAGGTTGTATCCCGGTGACGGTTGACCACCATGCGAAGGTTCCAGGCTATTGCTTCTGAAAAATCCGGCGGCGCATGGATCAACCTGAAATCACCATCGGATTCTCAGTCGAGGGGCAGACCGAGCCAGCTCCGCTTTCAGAGAGCGAGCCGTGTCCGGTCTGCCAAAAGCCGCTCGTAGCGCACCGCAAGGAGGAAGTTTTCGGCTGCGGCGGAAAACAACGAGAAGAACTGCCAAACCCCAGACAGCCCCAACACTTTTAAGATATTCCTGCCGACTGACGTACCTGCTGCGGGGTCGCTTCTACCCCAATTCCCACTCCTCTAGCCGCATCCCGGCGTAGCTTCCCAATGGGGTCTCCCGCCCCCACCTGGTTTCTCCTGACTCCCACGTTGAAGTGGACCGGACATCTCGCATTTTTTGATCCCTCCACTCGAATTGCCCTCCAAGGTGCAAACTTCTGCGGTCATGGTTACTTTCGTGCCATAAGATGCCCAACGTTAAGTTCTTTCAGGACAACAAATTGGGATTGGCTACTCCTGGTACAAAATCTGCTACATCTCAGCATGAATGCTTCAGAGTCGGAGATGATGCGGGCGGTGTCTGATGCCCGCATCCGAGGCGGATGAACCGAACCGCGGGAACTGTTTTAGGAAGAAAACCTTACGAGGGTAGGAGAGTGTCGATGAAGTCGCGTTTGATGATCTGCATCCTGTTACTTGCACTGTCTGCAGTGCCGGCGTTAGCGGACAGCCTTACACTCACGATTACGAACCAAGGCACGCTAGCCGGGAGTCAGCTGGGCAGCGGAGGTATCAGCGCGTTCTCCGATATCAGCAGCACCCTCATCAGCCTCTACAACTCTCCGATCGCCAGCACAACGGGTGGTTGGCTCGGGTTTAGTACTGGCATGTTCACGGGGAGCCTCGCTCAAGGGCTCAGCTTCACAGGCGGAGAATTCGGGTTCAGCATTGGCGGGGGCGCGGTGATTCTCGTGAATAACTTCATGGGAACCTTGACCAAGATGGGTGACGATTTCAATCTGGTCGGCACGTTCTCCGGCGTCTACCAGGGTGTCTACTTTACGGGTTCCACCAACCAGATCTTCGGCTTCGAAGATGATCACGGCGAAAGCGGCTTCGAGGATCTGCATGGGACGACGACGGTCGTCACCACCGCGGTTCCTGAGCCCGGAACTTTGACGCTGTTCGGTACAGGTTTGATGGCGTTGGCTGGTGCAGTCCGACGGAAATTGCAGGCTGGCCGGGCCGCTTAAGGCGTAGGATCACGTCGCGAGCGCACCCACATCTTTGGTGTTCCGCCAGAGGCATGGGTGCGTTGTTTTGTGGTCGGGCTTGCTGATCGCCGAGTCACGCTTGTCACCAGAACGGGTTACCTGTTGCAGGTCGGGCCGCGCCCCGGGCCTCTGAAGGCCAGGTTGCGTGAGGTTTACCAAGTGCTTCAATCCAGGCCAGTACTTGATCACGATCGACATGCCAAAGAGACGGGAACGGCTCCTTCATCGGGTTTTCAAGAATCTCCGCGCCGGTCAAGACCGTCTGGTTTTTGCTTGACAACGCCCAACGCGGCGTGGTGTAGTCTCTCATTCCAATCTCCCGCTCTGTCGGTTGACGGTCCTGACAAGGGAACGCCAACCCGCACGAGGATCAGAGCTTGGCGAGTAGTTGGATGCGAACCGCAATCCCCCCGCGGCGCGCAAGAGCCCCCCCCTTATTGAGCTGCAGGTCAGCATCACCTTCAGCGATCAACAGAAGAGCCGTGTTTGGAGTTCTCGGTAAATGGCAATTTTGCGCGGTCTGCCGAACCTGGCGATGAAATTATCTGCCGCTCAACACCGGCGTCCTCAGATCGTCGCCGGCGCGCGGGAACCGTCCGTTCCGGCATCGACTCATTCCGATGGGCGTCCTTTCCATCTCCTTATGGCGGGTTTCGAGGCGCTGGATCTGGTCAACGTAGGCCTGATTGTGATCGGCGCAGCGGGCCAGTTGCTTTTGGCCAATCGGACGGCCGAGCAGATTCTTGAGTCCCACGATGGCCTGGAATTAACGCCCCGGGGTGGGGTACGGACCTCGATGAAATCGACGCCAGCCCTGGGTGTGCTGGTGGAAGCGGCTGGAAAGGCAGAACCCACCGATGTCCCCGACTCGATTCTTGCGGTTCGACGGCCTTCCGGGAAACGACCTCTTACGTTGGTGATTCGCCCTCTACAAAAGATTTCGTCGAAGCAGGATCCCATGGCGCCCACCGCGCTGGTCTTCGTTCTCGATCCCGAGTTCCCGGTGGAGACCGCGGAAGCGGACTTGCGGCAGCTCTACGGCCTGACCTCCACCGAAGCTTGCCTGGCAAACCTCCTCATGGAAGGCAAGACGCTCGACGAGTGCTGCGAGCTACTCGGCATTCGCCGTTCTACCGCGCGCACCCATCTGCAGCACTTGTTTGAGAAAGTTGGGGTGCAGAGGCAGAGCGAACTGGTCTCGTTGTTGCTGAAAAGCATTGGCCTCGTTCGCACCGGCGTTAAGCCCTTGAAGGGGCGTTCGACGCGTCGACCAGCAAGCCTGTAGGTCCGAGCCGATCCACCCGACACAATCTAACCCAGAGCTGAAAATTGGAAGTTGTTTCGATGTGCTGCGGACCTATGCCCTGCGGGCAGCGGGTTGGGTGATCCGCTCCCGGGGGGATCTTTGGTTGGGCTTTGGCGCAGGGAGCGTTCCGAGAAAATCGAACAGTGGCTCCGCAAGGTCAAGCAGCCGGGCATCCTCTGGGCAGTGTCCGCTCCTGTTGCGTTCACGAGCCACTATCTTCTGCAGACGTGCCGACGTCTGGGCGCGGCGCGCAGGGTCTTCCTCCATGGCAAGCCCGTGGCAGAGCTCACGCCAGAGTTTTTTCTGCTCGTCCATCGTCTTCTTCTTCATTCCAGTTTCCGCCCGGTCCGGTTCTTGAGCAGCGCCCGCACTGACGAAGCA
>Ga0137399_10001686_pt1 | contig 10355 bp, 7 predicted proteins | sample czorhiz316metaG_FD_104810 | JGI IMG/M metagenome (GOLD analysis project Ga0137399, IMG submission 104810) | Vadose zone soil microbial communities from Angelo Coast Range Reserve, California, USA - czorhiz3.16 metaG | ecosystem: Environmental > Terrestrial > Soil > Vadose zone | place: USA...
GTGCCCGCGGCCAACATCGCCGTGTACTTCGCTCCCAACACAGATGCCGGCTTTCACGATGCCGTGACCACCGCGATTCACGACGCGAAGAACAAGCCCTCAGTCCTTTCCATCAGTTGGGGCGGCCCTGAGTCTACATGGACTGCGCAAGCCATGACGGCGCTCGACGATGCTTTTCAGGCCGCTGCGGCCATGGGCATTACCGTGTGCGTGGCCTCCGGCGACAGCGGATCCACCGACGGCGTCGGCGATGGCAGTGATCACGTAGACTTTCCGGCCTCGAGCCCCTACGCCCTCGGTTGCGGCGGCACCAGCCTGCGCGCCAGTCAGACCGCTATCACCAGTGAGGTCGTATGGAACGGCGCGAACGGCGGCGCGAGCGGCGGCGGTGTCAGCAGCTTCTTCCCGACGCCTGGCTGGCAGATGGGCAAGACCGCAACCCATCTCGGCGGCGAGCCGGTCGCCCTCACGAAGCGCGGAGTGCCCGATGTGGCCGGCGATGCGGACCCGGACACCGGATACAACGTGCGGATCGACGGCACCGACACCGTCATCGGCGGCACCAGCGCCGTCGCACCGCTATGGGCCGGCCTGATCGCTCGCATCAATCAATCCAACGGGACTCCCGCCGGGTATTTGAATCCCATGCTGTACGGCAAACCGCAGGCGCTGCGAGACATCATCAGCGGCAGTAACGGCGACTTCGAAGCGGCAAAAGGTTGGGACCCGTGCACCGGTCTCGGAACGCCGAATGGTGCGGCGCTGCCGGGCGCAATTTGAGGTGATGGAAGGTCCGACGTTCCCCCCGGGCGGTGGTGGAGGCGCCGCTCGGGGGCACACCTGCAATCTCGATATCGACTCCCTTTCTTAAGAGCCTCCGGCTCAGCGGTGCACCCAAAATCCCGGGTGTACCCAAAATCCCGCGCGCAACAGACCTAACCCTCAGATATTCAACGGTTTTATCCCAATGAGACCGGGCCGCCCTCCATCGGCCGCTCCAAAAAGGAGTTGACAGCAAACTCATTTTGCGGATAATCGCTGCCTAAGCAGTAATTGCCGAGGCACTAAATGTCCAAGCAGCATTATCAAGTCTCGACCTACCGGGCCCAGAGCAGCATCGGGTATCTCACGAAGCGCGCGCATTCCCTGATGCTGGATGTCATGGAACCGTTGCTGGAGGAGCGTGGATTCAGTTTCATTCAGTACGTCATCTTGGCCTGGCTGCGGGACGGCCTCGCGGTCAACCCCAAGGACATCTGTTCCCAGTATCGCCACAACAGCGGCGCCCTCACGCGCGTCATCGACCAACTGGCGGCGCGCGGCTTCTTGGAGCGCGTACGCCGCGACCGCGACCGGCGCAAGGTGGAGCTGCAGCTGACCCCGGCGGGCCGCGAAGCGGTGGAGCGTCTCATTCCCCTGGTCGTCGAGAAACTCAACCTCGCGCTGGCCGACTTCAGCAGCGTCGAGGTGCAGGAATTCCACCGCCTCCTCATCAAGTTCAATACCGCGCTGCAATCGTCCACCGAGCCGCGGGCCGCAGCCGCAGTCGGCGCGGACTCCTAAGGCCAAGCCATGTACCTCAAGATCTTGCTATTGATGAGCTTCGTCGCCTTGTCGGGATGCGTTCTCCCGCCGAAGGAAGCTCCGCACCCGCCGCGCTTGGCGAATGACAGCGTCGGTCTGACCGGCGTCGCCGCCGAGCCGGCCGCCGACGGCTGGTGGAATACCTTTCAAGACCCAGAGCTCGATCGGCTGATTCGGCTGGGGCTCAAAGACAGCCCGACCCTGGCCGAAGCCCAAGCCCGGGTGGGCGAAGCCGTCGCGCAGGCCCAATCGGCGAAGGCAGGGCTGCTCCCCAGCGCCAACCTCGATGCGAGCGCCTTGTACCAGCGCGCCCCCCAGAATTACGTCATCCCCCCGCCGCTCGCGGGACACAGCTTCTGGGAGGGTCAAGCCGGCGCGACCTTGAACTGGGATCTCGATTTCTGGGGACGCCAGGCCGACGCCGTGCATCGCGCGCAGGCTCTCACTCAATCCGCCCGCTTCGATGTGGACAACGCGCGGCTCATGCTCGCCGGCGCCATCACCCAGGCCTACGTCGAGCTGTACCGCGAATACGCGCTCGCGGACATTGCCGAACGCTCCGAGGCGCAGCGCCAGAACATCGTCAACATCACGCGACGCCGTGTGGCCGCCGGGCTCGACACGCAACTCGAGTTGCGCCAGGCCGAAGGCCAATTGCCGCAGGCACGCGTGGCGCGCGAGCAGGCCCAGGCCGCCGCCGATCTTGCCGTCCACCAGCTCGCCGCATTGACCGGACAAGGTGCCGACGCCTACGCATTGATTCAACGGCCGGTGCTCCACGTCGAAGCAGCGCTGCCCGTCCCGACGGCGCTGCCCATCAACCTGCTCGCGCGCCGGCCCGATGTCCTGTCCTCACGCCTGACCGTGGAAGCCGCCGATGCACAGCGCCTCGCTTCCAAAGCGGCGTTCTATCCGAGTGTGAGTCTGCGCGCGCTGGCAGGCTTCGGCGCGTTCGGCATGCATAATCTTGTGCAGTCGAGCGCCGGGGGATACGGTGCCGGTCCTTTCATCTCGCTGCCGCTGTTCGACGGTGGCCGTCTGCGCGCGGAGTACCGTGGGAGCGAGGCGCAGCTCGATGCGGCGATCGCCGGCTACAACGACACAGTCCTTCGCGCCGTGCAGCAGACCGCCGATCAAATCACGCGCCTGGACGCCCTGGAGCGCGAGCGGCTCGATCAGCAGCAAACGCTCGATGCCACCGAAGCCGCCTACAAGTTGGCCGAGGAGCGTTACCGGGCCGGACTGGCGAGCTATCTGTCCGTGCTCAACGCGGAGACGCAGGTACTCACCGCGCGCCAGTCCATGGTGGACATCCAGACCAGCCAGGCCGTATCCCGAGTGACCCTGCTGCTCGCGGTCGGCGGCAGCTTCGATCCCCGTGCGTCCGGCGCGCTCGCCGATGCACCACACCCAGAACCTTCTTCCGGAATTCTTACGCGGACAAACCCATGAGCACGCAAGAACCCAACGCGGTCAACTCCATGAGCACTCAAGAGACTACGGCGACTTCCGAGTCCCAACCCACGCAATCGCCGGGCTCCGCGCAATCTCCGGGCCCCGCGCAATCTCCGGGCTCCACGCAATCGCCGGGCGCAACGCAGTCCCCCGGCCGTGCGCGCCGGCTGGGTCTGTTCGGACTGGGCGCCGTGGTCGCGCTCTCCGGCCTCGGCTACTTGGGATACTGGTTTTTCGACGGCCGGTATTACGAGTCCACCGACGACGCCTACGTCAACGGCGACGTGGTGCAGGTGACCAGCGAAGTTCCCGGCACCGTCATCGCCCTGAACGTGGATGACACTCAGCCCGTCCGCGCCGGGCAGTCGCTGCTGGAACTCGATCCCGCGGATGCGAAGATCGCGGAGGCCAATGCGGAAGCGGATCTCGCCCGCGCCGTACGCCAGGTGCGCGGCCTGTTCGCGCAAGGCAAGGAACTGCGCGCCCAGATCGAAAACCGCGAACAGGCAGAGCGAACCGCGGACGATGACTTGAAGCGGCGCGGCGGACTCATCGCCGACGGCGCCATTTCCGCCGAAGAGCTTTCGCACGCGCGCGACGCGGTGACGACCACGCGCGCGAACGTCGCCGCCGCCCGCCAACAGCTGAGTCAGACCATCGCCCAGATCGACGGCACCACCATTGCCGATCATCCGCAGGTGCTGGCCGCCGCTGCCGCCGTTCGCAACGCGGCACTCGCCCTGCATCGCACCGAGCTCACGTCGCCGGTCAGCGGCGTGATCGCCAAACGCTCCGTGCAGGTGGGGCAGCGGGTGGCCGCAGGCTCGCCGCTCCTCGCGGTCGTGCCGCTCGATGACGTGTGGGTCGACGCCAACTTCAAGGAGGGGCAGCTCGAACGCATGCGCGCCGGCCAGCCCGTCACCGTGCACACCGATTTGTATGGCGGCGGTGTGACCTACCACGGACATGTGGTGGGCATGGCCGCGGGCAGCGGCAACGCCTTTGCGCTGTTGCCGTCGCAAAACGCCTCGGGGAACTGGATCAAGATCGTGCAGCGCGTGCCGGTGCGCATTCTCCTCGACCCCAAAGAACTCCAGGCGCACCCGCTGCGCGTCGGACTGTCGACCACGGTCAGTGTGGATTTGCATGACGCCTCGGGGCCTCTGATGACCCTGGCCGTGCGCAATGTGCCGCAGCCCACGCAGCAGAGCGCGGGCAATGATCCGGCGGTCGGTGAACGGATCGCGGAAATCGTCGCCGAGAATGCGGGCCCCAAGGCGCACGAGCCGGCGCGCCTCAGCCGCAAGAGCAAGACTGACGCCGCGAGCGACTTGACGGTGGTGGCCTCCGGTTCATGAGCGCGAATTCCGCCATCATTGCTCCGGCTTCGGCCCTTATGGGCAGCCGCAAGGCCGTGACCGCGGTGGCCCTGGCCTTGGGCACGTTCATGCAGGTGCTCGACACCTCCATTGCGAACGTTTCCATCCCGACCATCGCCGGCAACCTGGGGGTCAGCTCGGATCAGGGCACCTGGGTGATCACCTCGTTCGCGGTGGCCAACGGCGTGTCGGTGCCGCTCACCGGGTGGCTCATGCAGCGCTTCGGCGTGGTGCGTACCTTCGTCATCTCGGTCGCGCTGTTCACGATCGCCTCCTTGCTCTGCGGCTTGGCCTGGAGCCTTCCGTCGCTGATCGCGTTTCGTGTGCTGCAAGGCGCGGTGTCCGGCCCCATGATTCCCGGCAGCCAGGCGCTCCTCATCGAAGTATTCGGTCCGGCCAAGCGTCATACCGCGCTCGCCATCTGGTCGCTGACCACGCTGGTGGCGCCCATCGCGGGCCCCCTGCTCGGCGGCTATATCTCGGATAACTATGTGTGGCCGTGGATATTCCTGATCAACGTTCCCGTAGGCGTATTCTGCGCGTTTCTGTGCTGGAACAACCTCAAATCCCACGAAACGCCGACCAAGAAGCTGCCCATCGATCGCGTCGGGCTGATGCTCTTGTTCGTCTGGGTGGGCGCGCTGCAGATCATGCTCGACAAGGGCAAGGATCTCGACTGGTTCAATTCGCCCGTCATCGTGATCTTGACTCTGATCACCGTCATTGGCTTCGCCGCCTGGCTGATCTGGGAACTGACCGACAAGCACCCCATCGTGGACTTGAGCCTCTTCAAGTCGCGCAGCTTCTCGCTCGGCGCCGTGGCACTGTGCTTAGGGTACGGCGTCTTTTTCGGCAACGTCGTGCTCATGCCGCTGTGGCTGCAGAGCTTCCTGGGCTACACGGCCACCTGGGCCGGCTTGGTCTCTGCGCCGAGCGGCGTGACCGCCGTGCTGACCTCGCTCATGATCGGACGCCTGATGCGCCGCTTCGATCCGCGCGTGCTGGCCGCCGCCTCGTTCAGCTTTTTCGCGGCCTCCTATTTCATGCGCGCCGGGCTCACCTCCGATGCCAGCTTCTTTGCCTTCGTGGCGCCGCAGCTGGTGCAGGGGTTCGCCATGGGACTCTTCTTCGTCTCCCTGCTCTCGGTGATCTTCGATCGCCTCCCGCCGCACAAGATACCCGCGGCGTCGGGCCTGTCCAATTTCCTGCGCATCACCGCAGGCAGCTTCGCCACCTCGCTGACCACCACGTTCTGGGATCGGCGCGAAGCGCTGCATCAGACGCGGCTCGCGGACACCATCAGCGTATACACGCCCGCCTATCAGCAATCGCTCGCGCAAATGCACCAATTCGGGCTGAACGATCAGGCGGCCGCGGGCGCGATCACCCAAGGTCTCATTGGGCAGAGTTACCTGTTGTCCTCACTCGATCTCTTTTATATATCCGCATGGATAGCCGTGGCGCTGATTCCGCTGTGCTTTCTCGTGCGGCGGCCTGCCGCGGGCGGCCCTACGCCGGTGGCGGCGGACTGAGCCGCACAAGACCGACCTTCGCCTCCCAAAATCGCTCCCTCAGCCAGGCCGCTCGCTTGACGCACCACCCCATGAGGGTCATGTGCAGCTCGCCCATGGGCTCGGTGGACGGTATGAAGCAGCAATAACCCGTCAGATCGCCCGAGGTGTGCAAACCCCATGCACCGAGCCGCGGCACGAAATCGATTTCCTCCAGTTCCAGCGCATTCAGCCCGGCGCAAATCTCCGCGGAATTGGCCGGCACCTGTGTCAGCGGCAAGGAGATGGTCGCGAGGTAGCCGGCGCCGGCGATCGGATGCGGAACTCCCACAGTCACTTGCAGCAGAGCGGTCTCGGCTTGTGGATCGATCGCTCGCGACGGGCAATCGCCGCTCAGCGGAAATTCCGCCCACATGGAGGTGGCGTCATTTGATGCGGCCAAGCCGCGTTGCCGAAGAGCGGTGGTGGCCGCCGTCAGAGCATCCTCATCCAAGGGCTTCGGCCATCGGCCCGGGATCGCATGGTGCGCGCGTTGCTGCTTCAGGGCCGCGGCAGAAGTGGTCGCCAGCGCAGTGGATCGTCCAAGCGGCAGCTGACCCCCGAATGCATTGAGAATGCTCTGCGTCGCCAGATGTACGGCGGGTTCGTTGGCATAGATGGAATATTGCGCCGTCTGCCGCAACCGGCCGTTGTCGAGCTGGTAGGCCCCATGCACCGACCACGAGTTGAGCCTCTGCACGCCGGTCGCGTGAAAAGCCGGGAGACCCGCCGAACCATGCTCAGCCACGATCTCAGCAACCGACACGACCTGCCATTCGCCGCGGACCACATTGGCGGGCAATAGCCGTAATAGGCTGACGCCCGCTCCTTGCGGATGCACCAGCCGATATCCATGCTCTATTCGCTCGAGCGAATGGCGTGCCAGCGCCCGGTGAATCCGCTCTTCTACTTCACTGCTCACGGTATTCCTTCTCTCTTGGATGAGCGCGCACGGCACCCGCCAAACTCAGCACGACGAACGGGCGGCGATCCGTCAATGCGATTGCGTTTCCGGAGCAGCGTTCGAATAGCGCTTGGCTGAAGCCCGGTTGGCGACCGGCGCGCGCCTGGCCAATTTCGCCTCGGCCGCGCTGATTTTGGCGGCGAGGCCCGGCGTGTCCGGTGCCAGCGCAGCCGCGCGGCGATAGTTGCGAATGGCGTCCGCCGGACGCTGCACGCGTTGCAGAGCATCCCCGAAACCCACGAGAAGCGCAGGATCATCCGGGCTCCAACGAATGGCATCGTAGCATGCGTCCAGATTCGCCTGCTTGCGGCAGCGCGCGGAGTCGCGCTCGAGCTTCGCTGCGGCGGCCTTGTCGGTCAATGGCGATGCCGCCTCCCGCGGCCACGCCGCCGCGGACAGGAGCAGGAACGCCAGAGCCAAGCACGTGGCCGCCGCCTTCGAGAACCCGTCGTCCTTGATGAGAATGCGCAACGTCACTGCTCGATATCTCTGATCAGTCGAATTCCCACGCTGCTGGTCCGGTGGTCGATCGCGAAGTGATTGCGATAATCGGCCCGCACATAGGCTGGAGCGGTGAACCATGAACCCCCGCGAAGCTCGCGCTCGGAGCAATTGCCGTCGGTGCGCGCCGAACCGTCGATCGGCGCACCGCTGTAATCCGGGCGCCAGCAATCTTCGGTCCATTGAAGGACATTGCCCAACATGTCGTTGAGGCCAAACGAGTTGGCTTTGAACGAGCCGACCGGCGCCGTGTAAACGTAGCCATCGTCACAGCCGAATACCGTCCACCCCGGATACCGGTGCGCCGCGCTTTCGTCGGCCAGGTTCGCGTTTGCGCACGCGCTAGAGCCATCCGCACTCCACGGCTGCACAGCCTCGCCGCCGGCGCGCGCCGCATATTCCCATTCCGATGCGCTGGGCAGCCGGTATCGATGTTTGGTTTCCGTCGATAGCCATCGTGCATAAGCCTCGGCATCATTCCACGATGCACACGTGACCGGATGTGTTCCGGCTTGAGTGAACCCGGGGTTCTTCCAATTGTTCTTCGGCCGATGCTTCCATTCGCCGTCGTACGTGTCGCAGCCCTGCATGTCCCTTCCTGAGGCCGTGATGAATTCGTGGAATTCATCCACGGTGACGGCATTCGTCGACATGGCGAACGAACTCCCGATGGCCACCCAATGCTGCGGCTTTGCGAACGCGAAGCCGTTCTCGGCAGGCGCCGAACCCTGTTTGAATCGACCCGCGGGCAGCACCGTCATGGCGGGACACGTCGGGCAGTCGCGGATCACCGTGCCTGGAGTTGGAACCGCCGGGGATGAAGCCGCCGGCGCCGGTACCGGCGCGCGATGGATGGAAAACCAGGCGACCACGACGAACGCCAGCGCCGCGGCGGCCACCCCTGCCGCGCGCGCAATCACACGGGGATTTATTGCGCGCGCGATCACACCGGACTTTATCGTACGCGCGATCACACCGGACTTTATCGTGCGCCCAATCGCACCGGGTTTCCAACCCGCGCGGCGCAGAGGTGCCGAGAATTCCGCCACGAATTGCCTCACCGTCCGCGTGCGATCGTTTCCGTCGGGCTGCAGGCCGTGCACCAGAGCCGAGTACTGCGGCGCCGACAATTCCGCCCGGTGCGGCGGCGGAAATTTCAGCGATTGCGCTCCCACTCCGGCCTCGTCAAACGGATGGGTTCCCGTCAAGAGCTCGTACGCCAGACACGCCAACGCATAAACGTCATCGGCAGGCTCGGGTTTTTGCCCTGCCATCAATTGCGGACTGGCGTAGCCGGGCGTCACCCCCGGCGGAGACCCTTGCTGCGGCGATTCTCGTCGTTCGACACCCGCCTCGGGCCGGGCGACCCAGCGCGCCATATCGAAGTCGATGATCTTGATCTCGCCGCGATTCAGGACGACGACATTGCCGGGCTTCAAGTCGCCGTGCACCACGCCGTTCCGGTGGGCGTAGTCCAGCGCATCCGCAACGGCCAAGATGATGTGCTGCGCCTCGTCGCGGCCCAATCCCGAGGGCGGCTTTCCGGCCGCCGCGCCGCCGTAAAGCTTGGCATACAACGACGGACCGGCGAGGTACTCCATGGTGATGAACACGATCGAGCCGTCCCGATCGCAATCGAAAACACGCACCATATTCGGATGCGTGAGACCCCGGAGCTTCTGAACCTCCTTTCGAAACGCAGCGAACGATCCGTTGTCTTCACTGATTGGAGATCTGAACACCTTGACCGCAATGTGGGAATCCGGTGAGACCGAGGTCGTCTTCCCTAAGTCCGTCGCCTTGAAGACGCGGCTCATGCCGCCCTCGCCGATCAGCGCCACCAATCGATAGCGATCCAGCAAAACGTCGCCCACCTCGACCGAATCTCGGCTGAGAGCCTCCTCAATCACGGTGGGCTGCTCGATGACTTGGTCGAACCCGTCCAATTCGATCGTGACCTCGTCCGCCACTGCCGCCTCCACGGCCCACGGCGGGGGCGCAGGGATCGTCGTTGGCTCAGGCTTTGAAACGGCGGTGGACGCCGGGGACGAGTCCGGAGCGCTCGTCTGCGCTGGAGCCGGAGGTGGAGTCTCAGTCTTAGCTGCAACGGTGTCCGGTGTCGGCGTGCGAGTCGGGGGCACCGCGGTGTTCGGCTCCATAGCCGGTCTTTGAGTCGACGTCGACTCGGGGAACAAACTCAGAGCTATCGTCTGCGCCGAAACCAGGGGTGGAGTCTCAGTCTTAGCTGCAACCGCCGACGCTGGAGACGAACTCGAAGTCGTCGGCTGCACCGGAATCGGCGTAGGAGTTCCTGACTTAGGCGGAGCCGAACTCGGCGGCGGCGATCTCGTAGGAGTCACAACCGCGCGCTCCCCTTCAGCTGGACCTCGACCCGGCCCAATGCCCGGAATCGGACCGGGGGTCACAGTCGGCGTTGGATCTGGAGCCTTGGCCGGAGACGTCGTCGGAATTCGAGAAGAAACAGGACGCGCAGCCTTCGTCAGCGCAATCTGAATTGGGGTCGGTGGAACCGAAACCGTTGGCGTCGTTCGATTGGGAGTTCCCGTTGGGCTCAACTCCGGAGGTCGAAGCGACGTCACCACGACGCTTGCCTTGGCTGCACGTTTGGTCTGCTCCATGGGCGGAGCCATTGGCGTCACCCGAGGCGGCGCGGGAAGTGAATCTGGGATTTGAACTGTCGGAGTAGAGGGTGTTGGCTTCAATGCCTCGTCAGACTCTATCAGCACCCCCGCACGTCGCATCGCTTCATTGAGAACGCCGAGGACTTCCGCATACGCCTTCTCTGACAACGGCTCGATCAATTTGCGGCGCCGCATGATTTCCAACAGCGCCGCCGGCGATGCCTCGGTAACGAGAAGTAGCCGCTGCAGTTCCGCGACAACATCGGCGTCGCTGAAGTCA
>Ga0137399_10001687_pt1 | contig 10353 bp, 10 predicted proteins | sample czorhiz316metaG_FD_104810 | JGI IMG/M metagenome (GOLD analysis project Ga0137399, IMG submission 104810) | Vadose zone soil microbial communities from Angelo Coast Range Reserve, California, USA - czorhiz3.16 metaG | ecosystem: Environmental > Terrestrial > Soil > Vadose zone | place: USA...
CCGCTGAGGAGGAGGACGGCTGGTGGAGCAGTAGGGTGGGATTTCAACGCAGAAGCCTCTACGAAGAAATCTAAGCCAGGTGGAACTTCAGAGCTGCCATCCGCACACACGACTCTGGTCGGCGTGCGGTCGCGCGGGGTGTCCTCCGCGGCCGCTCTGAAGTTCCGCCTGGCTTAGATTTCTTCGAGGAGGCTTCTGCGTTGAAATCCCACCCTACTGCTCCACCAGCCGTCCTCCTCCTCAGCGGCGGACTCGATTCGACCACCGTGCTCGCAGTCGCGCAGCACGAGGGGTTCGCCGTGCACGCACTCACCTTCCGCTACGGCCAGCGCCACTCAACAGAGATCGCGGCGGCGAAAAGGATCGCGCGAAACGCGGGCGTCATCCAGCATCGCGTAATCGACATCGATCTCACGGTGTTTGGCGGCTCAGCGCTCACCGCTTCGACTCCGGTGCCGAAGGATCGCGATCTCTCAGCGCTTTCATTGAGCGCAAAGGAGATCCCGGTCACCTATGTTCCAGCTCGGAACACGATATTTCTTTCCTACGCCCTGGCTTTCGCGGAGGTCCTGGGCGCTGCCGACCTATTCATCGGCGTCAACGCGCTCGACTACAGCGGCTATCCCGACTGCCGGCCGGAATACATTCGCGCCTTCGAGGAGATGGCGAATCTCGCCACTCGCGCCGGTGTCGAGGGCAGCACACGACTCACAATCCGCACGCCCCTCATCTCGCTCACCAAAGCGGCGATCATCCAGCTCGGCACATCGCTGGGTGTCGACTACTCCGCCACCACCAGCTGCTACGATCCGGGCAAGAATGGCGATGCGTGCGGGAGGTGTGACGCGTGTCAGCTGCGACTCAAGGGATTCAGCGAAGCGGGACTCCCGGACCCGATCGAGTATGCGACTGCGCGAGGGCGGGCGCGCGCCAGCAGGACTGCGCGATGACCTACACCGTGAAGGAGATTTTTTACACGCTCCAGGGAGAAGGAGCGCAAAGCGGCAGGGCGGCGGTGTTTTGTCGGTTCTCGGGGTGCAACCTCTGGTCGGGGCGAGAAGAAGACCGCTCGCGGGCGGTATGTCAATTCTGCGACACCGATTTCGTCGGCACAGGACCCGATGGCGGCAGATTCTCCAGCGCGAACCAGCTTGCCGACGCGATCGATCGATGCTGGGGAGGAGTCGCTTCCAGTGCGGCACTCGCCTTTTCACCATCGGAGAACGGTGGATCGAGTTCCGCGCCTGGGCGTGCTCGTCGTCCCGGAAACAAGTTCGTCGTCTGCACGGGAGGGGAGCCGTTACTGCAGCTCGACGAACAGCTGATCGATGCGCTGCACGAGCGCGGTTTCGAGGTAGCGGTGGAGACGAATGGCACTCGGCCCGCCCCCGCATCTCTCGATTGGGTCTGTGTCAGCCCGAAAGCGGGGGCGCCGTTCGTGCAGACCAGCGGCAACGAGCTCAAGCTTGTTTATCCCCAGGAGAATGCACCGCCCGAGACGTTCGCGCGTCTCGATTTCAAACACTTCTTTCTTCAGCCGATGGACGGGCCCGACATCGCCATCAATACCGGGCGGGCGATCGAGTATTGTCTGCGGAATCCGAACTGGCGCCTCAGCATTCAGACCCACAAGCTGGTTGGAATCAGGTAATCACTAGGGCCGCATCGCCGGACCCAATGCGCTCTTTCGCGGGGTCTTTCGCGCCTTCGATTTGGTCTCGAACAGGTCGAGGTACTTGATCCCCGAACCGGTGTTGAAGAGCACGACCCTCTCATCCGGCTTCACGGCACCGCGCGCGACCAGTTGGCGGACTGCCGGCACACACGCGCCGCCCTCAGGGGAGGCAAAAATTCCTTCGCTGCGCGCAAGCTCCTTCGCCCCCTCGATGAGCTCTTCGTCGGTGACGGAGACCGCCGTTCCCTCAGATTCGCGGATTGCATCGAGGATGAGAAAATCACCAATGGCTTTGGGGACACGGAGGCCGGACGCCACCGTTGCAGCGTTCTCGAATTCTTCAGCAAATCGATCGCCCGCTTCAAGCGCGCGCACGATCGGTGCGCAGCCGGCAGCTTGTACCGAGATCATCCGCGGCCGCTTTTCGCCAATCCAACCCAGCTGCTGCAGCTCGTCGAACGCCTTCCACATTCCGATCAGTCCCGTCCCTCCACCCGTCGGATAGACGATGACGTCAGGCAGAGTCCAGGCCAATTGTTCCGCGATCTCGTAGCCGAGAGTTTTTTTTCCCTCGACGCGGTACGGCTCCTTCAGCGTGGAGACATCGAACCATCCCTCGCTCTCCTTCAGTCGCGCGACTTCGGCTCCGCAATCCGTAATCAAACCATCCATCAGCCGGACGTGCGCCCCCGCGACCTCGCACTCGATTATGTTGGCGCGCGGAGTGTCTCTCGGCATGACGAGGTAGGCGCCAATCCGAGCGTGCGCGCAATACGCCGCGAGCGCTCCAGCGGCATTACCGGCCGAGGGCGCCGCCAGCTTTTTCGCACCAAGCTCTTTCGCCATGGAAACGGCCACTGACATCCCGCGGGCCTTGAAGCTCTGGGTAGGGTTGAGGGATTCATCCTTGACGTAAAGCTCGCTCAGCCCGAGGGATTCGCCGAGCGTTTTGACATGGAGGAGCGGGGTCCAGCCTTCGCCTAGAGTGACGATGTTGTCCTCACGACGAACGGGAAGCAGCTCTCGGTAGCGCCAGATGTCGGACCGGCGCGCGAAGAGGGATTGCCGCGTCATGAACTTCGCAATGCGCTTCAGGTCGTAGCGTACGAGCAGCGGCTTGCCGCACTCAGTGCAGACGTTGTGGAGTCGCCTTGGTTCGTACTCGCGATGGCAGAAAGAGCACTCGAGATTCTTTACGTGCATGCAAAGTCGCTTCGGAACGGAAGGAGTGGGCGGGCGGATGCTTGCGCTGTAGCTTTACGAAAACTTACATGCGCCTCCAAACCCTTGCGCCGGGAAGTCCATCCCAAGTCATCGATTTCTCTACGGGCTGCGCCTCGTTGGGGCACTTCTGATCGCGACACTGGTACCGCTTCTGATCGATCTCCGCGCCCGACGCTCGAGCCGCACCCGCCAATAGATGTACATCGGACACGTCGGCGCCGCTCTCGGCGCGAAGCGCGTGCGCGCGAGCATCGGCCTTCTCGTTCTCCTGGTCGCGACTTATACCCCCGACTGGGTAGACGTCGGGTTGTGCCTGGCCGGCGTGGACAACCGGGTGGGAATGCTCTCCCATTCAATTCCAGCGATTGCGCTGTTCACGATGCTCGGATTTGCGGTGTATGCGACAGGCACGCGCGACTGGAGAGCCGCGCTCGTCGTTGCCGCGGTGGTGCTCTCGCACATGTTCCTCGACTGGATCACCGGCTACAAGCCGACGTGGCCCGGAGGACCGATGATCGGCCTTAAACTCTACGATCATCCCATGGCGGATTTTCTCGCCGAGGGAGTGGTGATCGTGATCGGCGCGCTACTATACGCGCGAACGCTTCCGCCTCGAAAAAGCCCGTCGATCGACCTTACGTTAATGCTCGGCGCTCTGTTGTTGCTCCAGTTGGGAGTCGACATCGCGCGGATGTTGATGAAGTCACTGCCCAAATGCTGATACCATCGCGTCCCGGTTTCGCGACTCCGCGACCGGCATGGTTTCTACCGGTCTCGACAAATCCGAGAGAGGTATTCATAGATTTCGCAGTGATCGACACACACGCTAATCCAACCGGAAAGAAATGACAGATTCGAAGGCCCTTCCCTCCCGCTCCGAGACTCTCGCGCTGATGCGCGAGTACACCGCGAGCGAATCGCTGCGGAAGCACATGCTCTCCGTCGAAGCCGCCATGCGGGCCTACGCCGGGAAATTCGGTGAGGACGAAGAGCGCTGGGGAACGACGGGGCTCATTCACGACTTCGACTACGAGCGATTCCCCAACAGCGCTCACTCGCCGACGGAGGAGCATCCGTCGGAGGGAGTTCGGATTCTGAGAGCGAAGGGATATCCCGAGGACATCCTTGAGGCGATCCTCGGCCACGCGCAGTACTGCAATACCCCCCGCGAGTCGCGCATGGCGAAGACGCTCTTCGCGGTCGACGAGCTGACCGGCCTGATCACGGCGACAGCGCTGGTGCGCCCGACGAAGAGCGTGCACGAGGTGGACGCGAAGTCGGTGCGGAAGAAGATGAAGGACAAGGCGTTCGCGCGCGGAGTGAGTCGAGAGGATGTGATCAACGGCGCGCAGGAGCTGGGCGTTGACCTCGACGAGCACATCACGTTCGTCATAGGCGCCATGCAGGCGCGCTCGGCCGATCTCGGGCTGTCCGGGTCATAGCACCGGTACTGCGCACGTCTGCCTACGCATTTACGCGCCGTTAGGCGCGCGCTTCGACTTGCATCTCGTGTTGGGGAGGTGGGGGTGTCCTCTTCGGAGGCAGCACTTGGCTCGGGCGGAGCCCCTAACTACGCTCCCTCGCTCTGCTAGGTCGCGGGTCTCCTTGTCGCCAAGTGGGTGCCTCCTGCGAGGACACCCCCACCTCCCCCGCATGGATCCATGAGTGCGCGCGCCTTCGGCGCGTGATGCGTAACGGCTGCGCAGTTCCTGCGCGTGCGCCCGGCTCGCCCGTCTCGACGCTCACCGCGCCGGCTTGCTGGCGTTACGTAGTTGGTACGAGGTAAGCTGGCGCGATCTGGTCGCTATTCGCGATCCGGGAGGTGCCGCGCAGGTCGAGATTATGTCTGGTAGGGAAGTCGAAGAGGATCGGGGCGCAGGCGACATCTCGCGTAGCAAAAAACCGGCTGGGTGCCCGCTCGCGAGCGCAAGCCGCGAGCGGGCTGACGGGTTCGCAGCGTGTAAGCGAGCAGTCGCCGAAGCCTCGATCCTCTTCGACTGACCGGCGGCGCCAAGGTCTAAAACGCGCGGGCTACCCTCACTCCATTGCGAATTCGCGATTGAAGATCACGTCGAACGCGAAGCTCTTGGGCTTGGTCTTCAGTTCCATGACCTGCGCGATGCGCTCGAGACGCGCGGGAATCCCCATGATCTTTTCCTGCGCCTTCCGCCCGAGATCGTTCAACCCGTCGATAGTATCGATCGACCAGTACTTGATCAGTTCCTCGACAATCCTGAGATAGTCGCGCGGACCATATATCTCCGCCCGGCGCACCACGTCGGCCAGTTCGCGAAAATGCGGCATGTTCACGCCCGGCATGTCGATCGCCGGCATGATCTTGGCCGCTGCGACGAGGCCCTGGTTCGGATCGCGCTCCAGCACCGCCTTGAACACCGAGCGATAAAAGGTGTAGTGGCGGGCCTCCTCCTTGGCGACGTTCTGCAACACCGTCCCGATCGTCGGCTCGTACTGCGACGCGTACTTGCCGGTGTTGGCGTGGGAGACCTGCGTCGCCCTCTCCTGCAGCGACGTATACACGAAGACACGATAAGGATCCTTGTCCCACTCCGGCTCGAACCCAGCCCTTATGTAATCGAACTGCATCTTCTCGATCACCACCGGATCGAAGACCCCAGCGTCGCGCGTGTAGTCGTGGAGAATCGCCCCGTGCCGATCCTCTTCCGCCGTCCACAGATTGTTCCACTTGGCCCAGATGCTGTCCGTCCCGAGATAGACGGCGAGCAGGCGGTGAAAATGCGGTAGTCCTTCCTCGGTGAGCAGGTTCAGCGCGAGCGCCACGCGGGCGGGATCGCTTATCCCCCTCGCCCGCTCTCTGAGGGCTTTCAGGTGATGATCCGGATCTTCGCCCGGAGCGGGCTCGAGCAATTCCGCCGGAAACCAGAGCACGCGCTTCGCTTCGTGCGCGGTCATTAACTCCACCACAAGGGGCTCGAGGTCGGCGAGCACCTCGATCTTCGACAGCGTCTCAGCCTCGACTGGATTCACTGACCACCTCGGAGTTTCTTGGCCACTGCTTTTAGTTTCTTGGCCACTGCTTTTAACATAAGCGCTCACAGACGTGCGAGAAGGGAAGAAATCCACAATGCCACCTGGCTGGCAGGGTTTCTTCTATCCCTCGAAATTACGGCCTGACGCTTGCACGTCCAGCAGCAGCATCATTTAACTCGAATATCGCGGCAGGAGACCAATAATGGCAGACGAGCGTAACAACCAGGACGCAAGAATGGACGAGCGGAACAGAAGCGGCGGAGTCGGAAGTGGAGGCGGTGGAATGAGCGGGCGCAACGATGGTGCAGGAGAATCTCGTAGCACGAGCAACATCCGCAAGACACCTCGCGGATTTGCCGCGATGGACCCGCAGGCACAGCGCGCGATCGCGGCGAAAGGTGGACGCGCGGCGCACCAGAAAGGAACGGCGCACGAGTTCACCAGCGAAGAGGCGCGCGTCGCGGGAAGAAAAGGCGGAGAAGCATCTCGCGGTGGACGGAGATCTGGCGGAATAGGTCAGGGCAGCGGCTGACCGACCCCGCGGGGACAGAAGCGAACGGGGGGCACGGTGAAAGCCGTGCCCCGTCGTTTTTTGCGCCGAGATCGTTCGGCCTTGGAGTTGCATCTCCCATCCTCCGAGCGCTCCCGCTCAATCCAGGTGCCGGAGATGATGGACCCCCAGCAGCAAAGCACGGTCGCTGACACGCGTGAAGCGCCGCGAAAAGGACGAGATGCGAACACTCTCCAGTACAAGGAGCTGCTCGCCTCGAGAGACGCGATCGACTACGAGCGTCAGAAGTATTTCGAGCTGTTCGAGTTCGCACCCGACGCCTGCTTCCTTACCGACTCTCACGGAACCATCCGTGAAGCGAACGTCGCCGCGAGTCAGCTGCTCGGCGTACCCGATCAGTTTCTCGCCGGCAAGACGCTTGCTGGTTTTTTCGACGAGCCCGCCCGCAAGGCCTACCGTCATCAGCTCGATCAGCTGTGCGGATCCGAGAGATCCGACGACTGGGAGATACAGATTCGCCCGCGCAACGGGCCCCCGACCGAGGTATCAGTTTCGATTGCGCGGATGACTGCACGGGACAAGAGCCTCGCGGGCTACCGCTGGGTAGTGCGCAAAATCTCCAAGCGCGAACAGGGGGAGAGCTCAGTGCGCGAGCTCAATCGCGAACTCGAGCTTCGCGTCGCATCGCGCACGACTCAGCTCGCCGCCGCGAACCGCATGAAGGACGAGCTTCTCACCAGTGAACGCAAAGCGCGCGAAGACGCGGAAGTCTCCAACCGCATCAAGTCCGACTTCCTCGCGTTATTGAGTCACGAGTTCCGGACGCCGCTCCAGGCAATTTTTGGGTACACAGAGCTGCTCGAGCGCGAGATTCACGGGCCGCTCAGCGAACCGCAGCGCCGTTACCTTAGGCGCATCCAGCAGAGCCAGCAGCTGCTTCTCGGGCTCATCACCACGATCCTTGATTTCGCGAAGCTCGAGAGCGGACAATCACTCGATCTGGCACTTCATCCGACTGTGATCCACGAGGTGCTGGTGCACATGGAAGGACTCGTTGGCGCCCAGCTCGAGGAGAAAGAGCTGAGTTACGCCTATCGCTGCGAAGATTGCTCGATGGTCGCCAACGCCGACGCCGGCAAGGTCCAGCAGATTCTCCTCAATCTGCTCGCGAATGCGATCAAGTTCACCGATCGCGGCGGAAGCATCGCGCTCCAGTGTGAGCTCGACCCTGAAGCTATCGCAATCCGGGTGACGGACACCGGCAAAGGGATTCCTCCCGACAAGCTCGAAGCGATCTTCGAGCCATTCGTGCAGCTCAAGCCCAAAGGCGCTGTGACGAATGGAACCGGTCTCGGACTACCCATTAGCCGGAGGCTCGCGACGGCCATGGGCGGCTCGCTCAGCGCCGCAAGCGAGCCCGGGAAAGGCTCGACTTTTACTCTCCGGCTTCAGCGCTCAACTTGAGGCTTACTAGAACTGAACGGGTGCGAGTTGTCAGTAGCGTAGCTGTTAGTTGCCAGTTCACTACGCCCTGACTTATCCCGGTGGCGTTCGGAGTAACTGCTTGTGCCATAACGCCAGTAGTGAAGTCTGGGCGTAGTGAACTGAAAACTCCAAGCTGTGGTACTGGTGACTCGCACCCGTTCAGTTGCAGTTAGCCTTTCCGTACAGCCTGTTCGACGGACACTTTGCAGCAGTGCTCGAGCATCGACACGATCTCGTCCATCGTCGTCAGCCCGCGATCCCGTGCATAAAAGGTCCTGATCTCCTTGTAGCGCTCGTCCTTGGGGAGGAGCATCCCTTTCTCCAACACCCATTTCTGTAGTGCTCTCGGACGCGGCCCCCACCACCCGCACTCCTCGTATTTCTTGTTGAGGAGTATCACTATCGGAATCGAGCGAGACTTGCCGGTCAGGTGCGTGTCCATGATGTCCAGGTTCTCGTCGCGGGAGAGAATCCGCATATCCATGTTGCTCACCGACTCGGTCAGCCTGGCCACTATTGGAACGATGTTGACGGAATCGCCACACCAGTCCTCACTGAGCACCAACAAGTGCCAGTGGCCGCCGAGTGCTTCGACGCGTGCGGATATCTCCAGTGTGATCGACACGTGGCGCGTGATCCCGACCCACAGTGCGTGGTCGATCGTCTCCCGTGCCATGAACTCGGCGAAGGTCTCCCCTTCGCAGTAGCGCGCTTTGGTTATCACAATATTTGGGCTAGCGGACCATGTCGACGTGCATGATTCCATCCTCTTCATAGGGCGCGGACACCGTCGTGAAGCCAAAGTCCGCGTAGAACGCCTCGAGGCGGCGCTGCGCCGCGAGCTTGATCTTCTCACCGGGCGCGAGCGTCTCCAGCCGCTGCAGGGCTTCAGCCATGAGCCGCCTCCCGACCCCGGTTCTTCGCACCTCCCGGACTGTCGCGACACGTCCGATCGATCCTTCCGTGTAACGCACTCCGGGCTCGAACACGCGCGCGTACGCCACCAGGTCGCGCTCGGCCCCGGTCCGCTGGTTCCAGCCGAGCAGATGCCAGGCGCGAGGATCGCGGCCGTCGGCGTCGAGGTAGGCACAATTCTGCTCGACGACGAACACCGCTTCCCGCAGACGTATCACGGCATAGAGATCGTCCGGCCGGAGCTCGCTGAATCGCGACCACTGCCAGATGATGTCGAGCGGATCAGTCCTGATTTCGCCGGCGATCGAAGGGCCGGACACGCTTGTCTTGCTCACTTCACGTCCATATTCTGAGCCGTTGAAACCGTCCACATCAGGATAACATAACATGCGCATCTCAGCTCTTTGGTCTTCCGCCGCCACATTGGCGCTCGTCACGATCGCCGCCCCGCTTTCAGCTCAGCGGAACGTCACGACCTCGGCAGTGCCGGACGTCACGATCGGATTGATCCGGGATCCCGCGCTGGCGGCGACAATCGCTGAAATCTCGGCCGCCCGCATACGCGAGACGGATTCCGCACTCGTTTCGTTCGGAACGCGTCACACCATGAGCGACACATTGAGCAACACCCGCGGGATCGGCGCGGCCAGGCGATATCTGTTCGCCAAATTGGATGGATATGGCAAGGCGTGCGGTGGATGCCTTCGCGTCGAGTACGATCCCGCATTGCTGGAAATGCGCGGGCACCCGAATCATCCGATGGTGAACGTCGTCAACGTTCTCGCCTGGCTGCCTGGTCGCGACACCACTCGTGTGCTGGTGATGGGTGGCCATTACGACTCGTGCGTGTGTGGGCGCACGGATCTCGGTGCGCTCGCGCGATTCGAGGCGACCCAGGACGCGCCGGGCGCCGATGATGACGGCTCCGGCACAGCCGCGGTGGTTGAGCTGGCGCGAGTGTTCTCGAAGCGCTTTCCCCGCGGGCTCGCGACATCGATGATCTTTGTCGCCTACTCTGGAGAGGAGGAGGGCCTGTACGGCTCCTCGCATCTCGCTCAGCGGCTTCACGCCGCGGGTTACCAGGTCGTGTCCGCGTTCACCGACGACATCGTCGGCAACGTCGTCGCCGATGATGGCACTGTCGATTCGACCAGCGTACGGATTTTTGGTGCCGATCCCGATAACGGACCGAGCCGTGAGCTCGCGCGGTACGCCTGGGCAGCCGGAACGATCTACAACCCAGGATTTCGAATTCTTCCGGTGTTCCGCCTCGATCGCATCTCGCGTGGCGGCGACCACAGCCCATACGTAAGTCTTGGCGATCCCGGTCTGCGCTTCACGGAACGACTCGAGAACTACAAGCGCCAGCATCTGCCCACGGACGACTTCGCGCACGTGAACTTTGGCTACGTCGCGAACGTCGCCAAGCTCAACGCAGCGGTGGTCGGATCGCTGGCCAACGCTCCCCCGCCTCCGCCGGCTCTGGCGCGACGCGATCAGGCGTCGGGCGGACAGAAGTGGATGGTGAGCTGGC
>Ga0137399_10001689_pt1 | contig 10352 bp, 7 predicted proteins | sample czorhiz316metaG_FD_104810 | JGI IMG/M metagenome (GOLD analysis project Ga0137399, IMG submission 104810) | Vadose zone soil microbial communities from Angelo Coast Range Reserve, California, USA - czorhiz3.16 metaG | ecosystem: Environmental > Terrestrial > Soil > Vadose zone | place: USA...
AAAAATCCTCAGAGGCCGCGGCGCTGTGCCGCGCTTTCAATATCACTGTACACCAAAGGGGCTACCGCCGGGAACTGGCCGAAGGGGCGGTGGAAAGTGCACAAATAGAAAGAGTTGGCGACAGGGTGGAGGAGAAGGAGGTGGCTACAAATCAGCCTCTTGACAATTGTCGTTATAACGAATATTATGTGTTTGCACGACCCAGGAGGTGGGCCTTGATGGATATTCTTAAAAGCGATGAACGCGGGCACGCGAACCACGGCTGGCTGGATTCGCGTTTTTCATTTTCGTTCGCAGATTATTTTGATCCCAAGCATGTGCAATTCCGCACGCTGCGGGTGATGAACGACGACCACGTCGCGGGGGGCGGCGGTTTTCCGAAGCATCCCCATCGCGATATGGAAATCGTGACCTACGTGCTGGAAGGCGCGCTGGAGCACAAGGACAGCATGGGCAACGGTTCGGTGATCAAGCCAGGAGACGTGCAGTACATGAGCGCGGGAACAGGCGTGGCCCACAGCGAGTTCAACGCTTCAAAGACGGAGCCTGTACACCTGTATCAAATTTGGATGTTGCCCGAAAAGCAGGGGCTGAAGCCGGCCTACGACCAAAAGAACTTCAGCGAAAACGAAAAGCGCGGGAAGCTGCGGCTGGTGGCTTCGCCGGATGGGCGTGATGGCTCCGTAAAGATCCGCCAGAACAATGAGCTGTACGCAACGTTGCTCAGTACCGGCGAGACGGTGAAGCATGAGCTGAAGAAGGATCGCCACGCCTACGTGCAGGTGGCGCGCGGCAGCGTCAAGCTGAACGGCACTCCGCTTGAAACGGGAGATGGCGCCGCCATCTCCGCCGAAAAGGCCGTGGAGCTCACTGGCGTGAAAGACGCTGAGGTGCTGCTCTTTGACTTGGCGTAAGAATGAACTACCAACAAGGCGCGTAGCAGGATACTCCTTCTGCGCGCTAAGTTTTTTTGAGCGATTGTTTTCAACCGCAGGCGCGGCGGAATTCGCGCATGAAGCTGGTGAGGGCTTCGACGGCTTCGGGCGTCACCGCGTTATACAGAGAGACGCGCATGCCTCCGACCGAGCGATGGCCGGGCGTGCCGACCAGGCCGGCCGCGGCAGCTTCAACGGCAAACTTCTTTTCGATGGCCTCGTCTCCCCCGGCTACGCGGAAGACCACGTTCATTTTTGAACGCGAGGATTTTTCGACGGGGCAGGAATAGAAGCCGCCGCTTGATTCGATGGCGTCGTAAAGCAGCCCGGCCTTAGCGTTATTCCGTTTTTCCATCCCAGGAACTCCGCCTTCGGATTCGATCCATTCCAGCACCAGCCCGACGATGTACACCGCGAAAGTCGGTGGCGTGTGGTAAAGCGACTTCTCCTTGATGTGCGTGCGGTATTGAAGAAGCGTGGGGAGATTCTTGTCGGCGCGCTCCGCGAGATCCTTTCGAATGATCACGATCGTCACGCCCGAGGGCCCCAGATTTTTCTGCGCGCCGGCGAAGACGACACCGTACTTGTTCACATCGATGGCGCGCGAAGCGATATCCGAAGACATGTCGGCGACCAGCGGCGTTCCGCCCGTTTCCGGCAGCGAAGTCCACTGCGTGCCTTCGATGGTGTTGTTCGTACACATGTGGACGTAGGAAGCGTCCGGGGAAAATCTCATTTCCTCGCGGCGGGGAAGGCGCGTGAATTTTTCCGACTCGGTCGAAGCGGCAATGTTGTGCAGAATTCCTTTTTTCAATTCACCGATGGCTTTGGCGGTCCAAGTTCCGGTGTGCAGGACGTCCACAGGTTTTCCAGGCAGGCACAGGTTCATCGGCGCCATGGTGAACTGCATGCTTCCGCCGCCCTGGACGAAGATGACCGCGTAGTCATCTGAAATCCCAAGTAGTTCGCGGAGCTTGCCTTCGGCGTTCGCGTTGATGCTCTCAAACTCAGGCGAGCGGTGGCTCATTTCCATGACTGACATGCCGCTGCCGCGCCAGTCGAGGAGTTCCTCGCGGATGCGCTCGAGGACCGGAAGGGGAAGCGCCCCAGGACCGGCATTGAAATTGAAAGCGCGCTTGGCGGTTCGTGCGGAAAGCGTTGACGAAGTCACGACGGGAAATCCTCTCTGATCAAGAATGCCCGCGCGGCATTGGGCCATTCCAGAATAACAGAAATCGCCGAGGCCCCCGAATGGCGGCCTGTTCCGTGGAAAAATCGCGCCGCAGAAAACGCCAGGTAGCTAAGGCGCCAAGTAACAGGAACTCTGCGAAGTTAGTACCTGCCGGCACGCAGGTGAGAAATTGAGCAAAGTCCTCTTGACTAAGTGGGGTGTCCGCAAGCAAAACTAATAGAGCTTCCTTCCCCCAGGGGCTTGAAAAAAGCGGGATTGCGCCTCCTCTCCCCGCACTGGCGCGCTCGCTGCACAATTAAGGAGCAGATTGAACGCACCGCTCGCCACTTCAGGGCGCGGTTTACAGCAGCAGTTCGAGCTATCGATCGGCTGCGTGCCCCTCCGTCTTCAAATCTCTGACTCACAGCTTTTGGGTGCGGCCTCGCGGCGCTACGCCGCGTTTACCGATGTGCACGAACACCCGATTGCGATTGCACTGAACGACGCGGCACTTCCAGAGCGCGAACCTACCGACTTTGGGTGCGAGTTCGAAGGTGCGGTACTACGCGCTTTTTCGAGTGGCATTCGTTTCGATGGCGTCAAAAACCAATATGCACTCGATTCCCTGCTTCGGATTTTCCTGAGTTGGAAGCTTCTCGAATACCAGGGATTTTTGCTGCACGCGGCCACCGTTATCCGGAACGGAAAAGCTTACATATTCACCGGCAGGTCGGGAGCCGGGAAAAGTACCGTGGCCACCTTGTCGCCGCAGGGAAGCGTCCTCACGGACGAGATTTCCCTCCTTCGCAGGGAACAAGCAGTTTGGCGGGCTTACGGGACGCCGTTCTGGGGTGAATTCAAGGCCGCCGGATCAAATTCGAGTGCTCCGGTCGCGGGAATATTTCGACTGTTGCAGGCGGCGGAAAACCGAGTGGTGCCCATCCGCCCGATGGCGATTCTGCGCACACTTCTGCCCAATGTACTTTTCTTCTCCGCAGAAGCGGAAGCCAACCGCCAGCTTCTTGAGATCATAAGCCGTGCCGCAACCGAACTCGACGGCTATAACTTGTCCTTCCGCAAGAATGCGACGTTCTGGGAGGTCCTTCCGGCATGAGTACCCCAGCCTCAGTGACCTGGCAAAAGAATCCCGCCCTGGCCTGGAGAGAAATCGACGACGAAACCGTCATCATCTCCCCGAATGACAGCGTGATGCATGAACTCAACGACACCGGGAGTTTTCTTTGGAAGAACATTGACGGCAAAAAATCCGCGGCGGAGCTGGCAGAACTCCTGGCTGAAAACTACCAAGTCACTCCAGACATGGCGTTATCCGACACCCAGGCTCTTTTAGAAGAGATGTCTTCCCGGAAATTGGTGGTAACCGTCGCGGCGACAGGAGCAGTGTCGCCTTGACCATGACTCCATCGCCAGTCGCCACCCCTGTAATGGATCGTCTGATCTCCCGCACGGTGCAAAAGCACCGGCCGCTCAGCGTGCATTTTGATTTGACTTACCGCTGTAACGAGCGCTGCGTGCACTGCTATCTGGATCACGACGATCATGGGGAACTGACCACCGCCGAGTGTTTGAAGGTGCTGGATGATCTGGCGCGCTCGGGAACTCTTTTTCTCACCTTCAGCGGCGGAGAGATTTTCTTGCGCCCCGATCTCTATGAAATTCTGGCCGCCGCGCGGCGGCTGCATTTCGACATCAGCCTGAAGTCCAATGCGTTGCTCGTTACGGCTGGACGTGCCGCGAAGTTGCGCGAATTTGGCGTGCGGCGCGTGCAAATCAGCGTTTATAGCGACATTCCCGCGATCCACGACGCCATCACAAAAGTGCCGGGATCGCTCGAAAGAACCTTGGCCGCGATTCCGATTTTGCTCGAGCATAAGTTGCAGGTGAAGCTGGCCTGCCCGTTGATGCGGGAAAACTTGACGGCTTACCGCGGCGTGATGGCGCTCGCGGAGAAACTGGGTGTTCCCTACATTCTGGATCTGACCATTACTCCGATGATGGATGGCTCAAGCGGGCCGTTGGAGCACCGCGCATCGGTATCTGCACTTCTACCGGTGTTACGAGATCCTGTGCTCAACGCCTGCAGGCCGCAACCTACCGCGCAAGCATCCAGCGCCATAAGCGCATCGCCCTCCACGTTCGGCAGCGCCGTATCGAGTGGCATCGAGAGCGCGGCTTACGAAGACCTGCCGTGCAGCGCGGGCCACAATAGTTGTTACATTTCACCTTACGGTGATGTGTTTCCCTGCGTGCAATTGCCCCAGGCAGCCGGAAATCTGCGGCAAGAAAAATTCGAGGATATCTGGTACCACGCGCCGCAGCTCGAACGTCTGCGCAGTATTCGCGAGAGCCAGCTTCCCATCTGTTCGCAATGCGAAATACGCAGTTACTGCGAACGGTGCCCCGGCCTGGCGCTGATGGAAGGCGGAGATATGCTTGGGGCTTACGAGCGCGCCTGTGCTCTCGCAGAAGAGAAAGCAAGACTGGCAGGTGTAGACGATCCCGTTAGCGCGCTTCATCTAAAACAAGCCGCTGCATCGGTTCAGGCTGCAACCGAGGGCGAATTTGCTTCTATTGCTGCGGATTCTAGTTCAGACTAAGGGAACACAGAATGCCTGAAGACAATAAGAACTCTCCCCAAGCGTCCGGCGGAAAGAAGCCGTACACGAAACCGAGCGTGGTGTCGGAACCGATTTACGAAACGCTGGCGTTGGCCTGCGGCAAATTGCCGGGTCAGGGCGGCGTCTGCAACGGTGCTCCGCGCCGGTCTTGAAACTGACCCAAGGGCGACGACGAAGTAGCTCTTGGTTAATAGACTAGTTCTCGAGAAACTCCACTCCAGCTATGCAATTGGACAAGTAGGCCGAAGGTTCCATTGACCATCCCACAGTGAAACAGATTACGCTTGAAACAGTGCCGATACAGCACGCCTGTTCCCGATTGGAACTGCCATCCCTTCCCATTTAGGCACCATAGTCGCAAGGAAAGATTGGTCATGAAAGTTAGCGATAAATTGAAAAAGAGACTGCTCCTCGCCCTGCTGTTGAGTGCGGCCTGGGATTGCAGTCCTGTGGCGGCACGAGAGCAGAAAACTCTGACACTGACGACGGCGGCAACGCGCGCTGGGGACACCTACATAGACTCAAGCGCCACAACGTCCAATTTTGGGACCGCCACAAACCTTAACGTTGCTGGAAAAAACTCTGGTGCAAATCCGGTCAGAGCACTGATCCAATTTGACTTGACTTCGTTGCCGAGCATCGGCGTGAAACAAGCGAAGATAAATCTTTTTGTTTCTTCGATCAATAAGGCCGGGTTCATTTATGAAGCGCACCTACTGACCAGCTTGTGGACAGAGTCCGGCGCGACTTGGGCTAATCGGCTGGCGACGACTGCATGGGCTACAGCAGGCGGCGTCTACAATGCGACCGCATCGTCTTCACTGACACCGAACAATACAACTGACGTTGGAATTTACCATGCGTGGGACATCACGGCGGATGCGCAGAGCTGGTACAGCGGGACACAGAATTTTGGACACCTTTTCTTGCAGAACCAGACACACGGTAACGATGCGACAGGCATCAACATCAACTCTCGTGAAGCTGCAACGAACAATCCACAGATTGCCTTGACGTTCCTCCAGCAAATTTCGAGCTTAAATGCTGCGGCGGGCAACGGCAGCGTGGCACTCTCGTGGACAAATCCAACACCGATTAGCGGGTCAACGGTGCTGGAAGCTTATACGGGCGTGCTCATTTTGCGCCAGCAGGATAAGGCCGTGGCGGCTGCCTCTGTCCCTGCCGACGGAACCACCTATAGCCAGTGCAGCACGATCGGCAGCAACAACGACGTGGTCGTATTTGTAAGCACTTCCAGCGCGACCACATTTACCGATAGCGGCGTGTGCGGCGGCCTGACCAACGACCATCTTTATTTCTATAAAGTTTTTGCGCTGGACGCCGCGACAAATTACTCGACCGAATGCGGGACGGCGACCAGCGGTACGGGGGCGTGCTCGGCAAACGGGTCCGCGATCGTGCCTGAGGTGACGGCCGTTCCAAGCGCCACTGCGCCTTACCATGCTGCCTGGGTTTTCAACACGTTGGCAGGCTCGCTCTCTTCTCCGGGCGTGGATCCGGGAGCAAGCGTGGTGACTGCCAGCAATGCGCTAATGTTTGATCTCAATCCTCAAACCGGCGCGCCGGTGGCTCCGCCCATTGGCATCGGAGGGGCAGTCGCGGGCCGGCCGGTGCTGATCGATGGTCCCGACGACTCCATCGGACACAACGTCGCTTACGTTCCAGCGCAAGACAATTTCGTCTACGCCGCAAATACGGATACGGGCTCCCTAGATTGGGTCGTGAATCCCAGCAGCGTCCCTTTTGTTGCCAGCGCCGGAATCCAGGCAAAACTCTTCAGCGGCGCGAGCTATATATTGGCACAAGATCTCGTTGTAGTGGGCACACACAACGCCGGTTCTACCAGCGCCAATCAGATTTTTGGTTTGAATGGAAACTCTGGAGCCACCGTGTGGACTTTCACGGGAGGTGGCCTCAACCCCAGTCTCGACATCATCAGTTCCGCGCCCTCGGTGGACTATGTGCACGGCGCCATCTGGGTGACCAGCCGCAGCAACGGTGGAACTTCTCAGCCGAGTCTCTGGAAGCTGAACCCTAATACCGGCGTGGTCCTTTTTTCCGCGAAGCTCGGTCCCATTGACTACAGCCCCACGCTCTCGCCGCAATCCGATGTCTTGTTTGTTTCGGTTAACGGTGGTGCGCTGACGGCTATCGACCCGGTCACCGGCAGCACGCTGGGCTCCATCAATCCTGGCGATGGCGGCGTAAAGAATTCCCCCGCCGTAGCTACGGCTTCCATGCCCTACACCGTGGTCCTCACTACAAACTCGCAAGTGTGGTCTTACCAGTTTTCTTGTCTGACCAATCCTTGCCTGCCAGGCGGAGGAACATTCACGAAGTTCTGGGGCGGAACAGCGATTAATAATCCTTCGGCGCCACTGACTTATTCAGGATTGACCAAAGTTTATGTCGGCGGCGGCGATGGAAAGATTCACGAACTTGATTTGGCAACTGGCGTCGATGGAAAACAGCGTTTGTTAAATACCAGCGTTACGGTCGGCGATGTGGGAATTGATACCGTCCTGTCGCTGGCGTTGGCGTCGGCATCGGACGGCCGGTGTTACGCCTTTGCGATTCCGTTCTAAGCAGGCAATGAAATGAGTTCAATGAAAAGACAATTTCGGCTTCCATCGCTGCTCTTGCCGGTTCTGGGAAGCATCATGATTGCCATCGGCGGTTGCGCGATGAACTCTCCAATCATGATTGTGGCGCCACAACCTGCGCCTCTCGCCATGGCCGTGCGACTATGCGACAGCGCTGCTCTTGGCTGTGTTAATACTACCAATTTCAGTCTCGCATCCATGCGGGATTTGACCGTGAACGTGGACTGGCAAAATGTTCCTGGTGGGACACACACACAACAGCTAGCCGTCCTCCTCCCCAACGGAGTGGTTTACCAAACAATTTCACAAGGATTTGGAGTACCCGAGAGCACACTGGGTTCGCCAACTGTCATCGATGCCATGCCGGTGGCCGGAACCTTTATCACTCAGAGGCAGCTTGCCGGGGAGTGGACGGTACAAGTTTCACTGGATGGTGCGGTGGTTGGGTTACAGAAATTCCAGTTGGAGGCAAACTAGGAGCACCGGCGTTGCCCAGCGCCGAACGACCGGGCCCCCCTGTTGGTTGTTGTTCCTTTCGTGAACGCGCTAACCTTCCTTAAACTGTTTTGATTGAGCACTGTAGCTTTGGACAAGCAAGTACTTGCAGCCCATTGACCATTCTCCGCATAGAGGCCAACCTGTTACCATAAGTTGGAACAGTTTTAACCTCGAACGACATCTCCGGGATTTATCTAGTTCGGGACGGGCCTGCAAGAGGCGTGCTTGCATTTGACGCTCGTGTGTTTTTGCGTCTCTCTGGAAGTTCGAAACATACAGGCATATTCGGCGGATTTCAAGCAGTGAGGTTTGATGAAGAATCGGAAAGACCAGGGAACAAAGACCCATCGGATCGGCGGAGAACGCCGTGCCGACGATGTGCTGTGCATTGCGGGCGCTTTGAAGCGGCGTGGCCGGATTTCCCTGCGGGTTCACGGTACCAGCATGCAGCTCTGGGTGCGGCCCAAAGATATTGCCATGATCCGGCAAATCTCCATTGAAAATGTGCGCTGCGGCGACGTCGTGTTGTTCCGCCGCCAAAATCGCCTCTTAGTTCACCGCATTGTCAAGAAGCGCGGGTCGCTGAATGCTTCCCAACTTTTCTCCAAAGGCGACGCCCACCCGACCTCCGATGGCGTCGTCCAGGAGCAGGAACTCTTGGGCCGAGTGATGCGCATCTACCGGGGTGGCCGGCGAATTGATCTTGATGCGCCGCGCCAGCTTGCTCTCGGACTTTTCATCTCCCAGCTCTCGCTGCACAGCCGTTTTTGGTATCCGCTGGCAAAATTTGCTGCCGTGGTGACGCGGCCCGTGCGGCGGATGATGAACGCGCTTCACGCTTCTAATGCTGCAGTACGCTAAATTCTCGGGCTTCCTTCTCTAATTCTTCTCTACCAGTGCAAACTCGACGCGTTTCCGCATTGGGTCGATCCGTTCCGCGCGTACGCGAACTTTGTCGCCAAGGTGCCATTCGAGTTGGCGGGGTTTTGCGCCGCGGCTTCGGCGCGTCCCGGGGGCTCCGCGGCCGCCGCCACCCTGCAAGGCCACGATGGCGTGATCTCGTTCACGAATAGCACATCGCGCGCCCGCGAATTCCTCGAGCGCCCCGATGGGCAGCAGGCCTTCCACGAAGACCTCGAAAAGTTCCACAAAACAGCCGTACTTCTGCACGGAAATGATTAACCCATCGTATTCTTCGCCGAGGTGCTCCTCCATGAATTGAGCCGTCTTCCAGTCCATCAGTTCGCGCTCGGCGCCATTAGCGCGGCGTTCCGCCTCGGACGTTTCGGAAGCGATTTCCTCCAGGTTCTTGTGCGAATAGAGCGTCGCCTCCGCTCCTGACAATGCGGCAATATGGTTTTTTGCGGAGGCCGGGGCCTCTTTTGGATGCTCGAGAGCCCACTTCAGAATGCGATGCACGATGAGGTCTGGATACCGCCGGATGGGCGAAGTGAAATGCGTGTATTCGTCGAATCCCAGCGCAAAATGGCCGAGCGGCTCAGCGGCGTAACGCGCCTGCTTCAAAGAACGCAACATGAGATAGGAAACGATCCGTTCTTCCGGCTTGCCGATAACTTTTCGAATCAGGCGCTGATAGTGCTGCGGCGTGATGCGCAGTTCGCCGCCCGGGAGCGCTACTTTCATTCCGCGTTCACGGCCATGGCCGTAAGAATCGGGGCGTCCGGCTTTTGCCGGCGCTGGAACGCGGCCATGGCGAACAGCGACCTCGCGCTGGTGCAAATTCTCGACGCCCAGAGAGTAACCGAAGGCGCGGGCCAATTCTTCGAACTCCAGGACTTTGCGGGCGTCCGGCTTTTCGTGAACGCGATGCAGCGATTCGATGCCCCGCTGCAGGAGATACGAGTCGACGGCGCGATTGGCGGCCAGCATGAACTCTTCAATGAGCCGGTGCGCAATGTTGCGTTCGCTGCGCGTGATGTTCGTCATGCGCTGCTCTTCGTCGAACTCGATCACCGGTTCGGGAAGATCGAAGTCGATGGAGCCGTGTTCGTTGCGGCGGGCATTCAAGAGCAGCGCCAGTTCTTTCATCTCGCGGAAGCGGGACGCTAGCGTGGCGTAACGCTCCGTCATTTCGGCGTCGCCTTCCAGGACTTTGTTCACGTTGGTGTACGTCATGCGCTCGGCGGAGCGAATCACGCCGCTCGTCATGCGCGAGGATTTCATGTGGCCGGCGGCATTGAATTCCATAAGCGCGCTCATGACCAGCCGCTCCTCGTGCGGCTTCAGCGAGCACATGCCATTGGACAGCGCTTCCGGAAGCATCGGCACCGCGCGATCGGGAAAATAAACCGAGGTGCCTCGCACGCGCGCCTCCCTGTCAAGCGCACTCCCCGTTCGAACGTAATGCGCTACATCAGCAATGTGAACTTGCAGGTGCCAGCCGCCATCCGCGCGATGCTCAACAAATACCGCGGCATCGAAACCGGCCAGAGAAGCGCAGCGCGCCGGGCGCGAGGATTTCATG
>Ga0137399_10001692_pt1 | contig 10348 bp, 8 predicted proteins | sample czorhiz316metaG_FD_104810 | JGI IMG/M metagenome (GOLD analysis project Ga0137399, IMG submission 104810) | Vadose zone soil microbial communities from Angelo Coast Range Reserve, California, USA - czorhiz3.16 metaG | ecosystem: Environmental > Terrestrial > Soil > Vadose zone | place: USA...
GTCGCTCGAGCAACGTAAAATTCATCGCTTCTAGTCTGGGCGAGTTGCGTTCGTTCGCAACTCCGCTAAACGCAAAACCCAGCCCCAGTTTTTCTAGCGAGCTTTAATCGGCTCTACTTCTTTAAGAAAAACTGGGGCTGGGCTTTGCGTTTAGCGCGGACCGCGCGGTTAAATCAACCGCCCTGCTGCTTCGATCGTTCCTCGATGTATTTGATGACGTCGCCGACCGTCTGCAGTTTTTCGGCATCTTCATCCGGAACCTCGACCGAAAATTCCTCTTCAAAAGCCATCACCAATTCCACGATGTCGAGCGAATCAGCGCCCAAGTCTTCGATGAAAGACGCGGTGGGCGTGACCTGTTCGGGATTGACCCCAAGTTGCTCGACGATAATGTCCTTGACCTTCTCTTCGATTGATTTCTCGGCCATAAAATTTTCAGTTGTTGCCGGGAAAGGCTTAAACCAGTCCCAGCAGAATCTGCAAGTAAATGAATTAGACAGCTTGTCAATCAATTTCGGGTCACGACCCGAAACGATCGATATCGCGGCGGCGAGTTTACTTCGGACAGGCTTGGCGTAGAAGAGAACGGTGCCTGCTTCTTCCCTTGAACCGGTCGATTTGCTCGATCTCAAATTGCTGCCCGCGTGGGTGAATGAACAGAAGAACTACGCGCATTACCAGGGAGATGAGGGTGGACCGGTTGAGCGCGCTTCAATTCATCCACGGCGCGGAAAAGATCGACCATCACGCAAAGCGAAGCCGTCGCGCGCATTCAAGAAACCGGGCGAGGGCGATCGACGATTGCCCGCGCGCCGCGAGCAAGATCGACAGAGAAAAGATCGACATAAACCTTTCGACGTTGTCGCGTCACAAGTTGCGATTCACTTTTTGCCGCGTGCCCCGGCGCTTGAAAATGTTGCCGCGCAGATCAAATCGGGCTCGGTGGCATATTCACTTTTCGCTCTGGCCCGGCTTTTCCTCGAAAAGCCGGAGCGCTACCGCCTTCGTTTGGCCACGAAACCGGAATCGCCTCTCTATCAACTTGGAGAGAGCGGAGTCATTTCGGCGGATCAACAGTTTCTCGAGAACAATGCTTTTCGCTTCGCGAAAGAAGATTTTTACAAGATCGACATCACTCAGTCCGATCCGATTAAGGGAAATTTTTCGAACGTCGCGCGATGCAAATTGAGCGGCACGCTGCTGGGTCCGACGAATCATCACGATTATCAAAGAGGATTGCGCAATTTGTACGAGCAGCGCTTCAGCCGCCGGATGAGTTTCGCCGATTACCAGCGGCAGATCGACATCGCGAACGATCCGGCCGCGGTCGAACAATGGAAAGAAGAGGCGCGTAAGGTCACGACCTTTACGACCCTGCGTGAAGAAACGCCGGCGACATTTGCGTCCGCGGTGGAAGCAGAACGGCATTTCCGGCAAAATTATCTCCCAGGTTTGATTCGGACCGCCCAGGAAATCGCAATCGACGGGGTGCTAAGCCGGCGTCTGCCGGACCGCGCGCTTCACCGCGCGATCGAAGATGCCTGGACGCGCGAAACGCGCTCGCCTTCAAGGATGATGCAGGAGCTAGCGGGAAAATTCCGCGAAGCTGGATTGAATATCTTTCGGCATCGCCGCGGAATGCTCTTCGTCTCGTCGATCCGCGCGCGTGCTTTGGTTCAAGAGAGCGCGGCGGTCTCCTCAGCGGTCAGCGCCATTCTCGAAGCATTGCGCGCCACGCCGGGCATCAATCGGAAGGAACTTGCTGAAAAGTTGATTGTCGATCTTGCAAACGAAGACGCGGAGCAGCGAAAACTCGCGCTCGCTTCCGACCTGCACTGGTTGATCAGCGAGGGCTACGTAATCGAGTTCAATGACGGTTCGCTCGATCTGCCGCGGGGCAAGATTGTGCCGAACACAAGGGTTCATGAGCCGATGGATGATGCGCCAGTAAATCCCAGCCAGGATGACCGACGACTTACCAGCGCCGACCAATAATCCAGCATCGCAGATCGCGCTGTATTCTTGCCGCCACGGGAGCTTGTTGCACAATCCGCAGGATCAGACCATCGGAGCTTCGCTGAGCGAATATGGCGAGTGGGCCGAGGAAGAGCTCTTCCTCCTCTCGCACTTGATCGAGCGCGACCACACTGTTCTCGACCTTGGGGCAAATGTCGGCACGCATGCGCTTGCTTTCAGCCGGTTCGTCGGGCCAGCCGGACGCGTCGTCGCAATTGATGCGCAGCCGGTCGCCTTTCGGCTGCTGACCTTAAATTTATTGATGAACGATGTCTCAGGGGCGATTCCTATTTGCGCGGTCGTCAGTAACACGAGCGGTAGTCGCCTGGTTGCCTTGGATACTCCGCAGCTTCAGCGCAACTTGGGGAGCACAACTTTTGTTGGCAGCAACACGCCCTTCTGCGGCGAGCTGGCGAGCAGCGGCGTATCTGTGCCTGTAGCAGTAACAACAATCGATGCGCTCAGGTTCGACAGATGTGACCTGATTAAAATCGATGTCGAAGGAATGGAACTTGAGGCGCTAAAGGGTGCGGAAGCAACGCTCTGCCGCTTCACGCCTGTCCTCTATTATGAACAAGTTTACGCGGCCAACTTTGGTGAGATTTTTTCGTATTTGCGAGGCCTCGGATACGTTTTGTATTGGCACGTGGCGCGACCTTTCAACCGGAACAACTTCAAACGGGCGACGCACAACATTTTTGGAGTCACTCGCGAGGTGAACGTCTTAGCGGTTGCATCGGCGAGGAAGTTGCCCGACGCCGTCTTACAACTTGTTTGCGGTCCAATTGTCAGCGCTAATTACGAGCCGCCTCTCGCGGCAGTGCCTTTCGACGGGTGGGCGCTGCCGGAGAATGCATACGCAAACTTACCTGCGTTCCAAGCAAAGATGTCGCCACTGGTTCAAGCGATAGTCCGTGGTTATAAGGCAGTAAGGCAGTGATTTCGCCATCGGCTCCCGATCGACAACAACCTGGAGACGCGCTCGAAATCAGCGGCTGATGACGCCGGCTTTTTTCAACGCCGCGTAGGCGCCGTGTTTGTTGATTGTCTTCAATCCGCGCGTAGTCACGCGGACGCGCACAAATTTTTTCAACTCCGACACCCAGACACGATGCGTGTGCAGGTTGGGAGAAAAAAAACGCGGCACATTTTTGGTCACGTGCCGGCCGACGCCACCCTTCTTCTTCGCCATGCCGCGCCGATGAATGACGCTGCCGCGCGTCGCTCTTGATCCTGTGATGATGCAAATTTTTGACATCGGGAAAGGGGAAAAGGTCGCGTAAGCTGGCGTGCCGGGTTGCGCGGGTCAAGCGAATCTTGACTCGCGAACGCTTTCGGAGTTGAACGGTTAATGCACCCCTCTGTCAAACTTAGCTCGCGCAATGCGCGGCGCTCTGCGCAAGATCGAGGATGGCATTGAGGTATGACGCAAAAAAATAATCAGAAATTGCGCATCGGGATCATCGGGGCAGGGAACATCGTGCGCACGCGGCATCTGCCGGCGCTGAAAAAACATCCGGAGATCGAGATCGTCGCCGTCTCGAATTCGACTTACGAAAGCTCGGAGAAATTTTGCCGCGAAAATGTCCCGCAAGCGACGCCGATGCGAAATTGGCCGGAGCTGCTCGCGGTTCCCGAGCTCGACATTATCTGGATTGGCACCCCGCCGTATATGCATTCGGCGGTGACAATTTCGGCGCTCGAAGCGGGAAAACATGTTTTTTGTCAGGCGCGCATGGCAATGGACCGGGTGGAAGCGGAAGAAATGCTCGCGGCGTCGAAACGTTATCCGGAACTGGTGACTATGCTTTGTCCGCCGCCGTTCGGGATGCGCGCCGATCTGTTGGTGAAAAAACTGCTCGCGGAAAATTACATCGGCCGGCCGCATCATGTGCGATTGCAAAGCTTCACCGGCGCATATCTCGATCCGGAAGCGCCCGCGCATTGGCGGCAGCGAATCGAGATCAGCGGGCTGAACGTGCTCACGCTTGGAATCTACGTGGAGGTTTTGAACCGCTGGCTGGGCGACATCATCGGCGTCTTTGCGCGTGGGAAAGTTTTGCAGCCGTTGCGTCAAGGTTACGAAGTGATCATTCCCGATTTGCTTACGGTGCTATGCAGTTTTGAAAACGGCGCGGAAGGCGTTCTCGAATTCAGCGGGGTGAACGCGCACGCGTCGTCGGATCGGGCCGAGATTTACGGCGATCGGGGAACGCTCACCTACGATTTCGCCACCGATATTGTGCAAGCGGGTAAAGTCGGCGACAAAGCACTGCGAGTGGTCGATCTAACGCCCGAGCTGGAGAGCGAATGGCGGGTAGAGGAAGATTTCCTCGCCGCGGTGAAATCGAAAGGCCGGATTCGCCCCCATCCAAGTTTTGAAGATGGCGTGCGTTACATGTGCGTCGTCCAAGCCGTGGCCGATTCCCGCGCGCGCAACGAGTGGGTCGCGATCAAGAAATAGTCCTCCCCGCGCCTACAGTTGCTGTAAGTTGGATAGGCCGAATAATTCCGCCTAAACCCCGTTAGATCGTGCACATCTTGTTCCTGCCGATTTGGATTCTCGCCATCCTCGTCATCTGGCGGAGATTGTTTAAGCTGTCGAGGACTTACCGCATCGCGCTCATCATTTTCATAACCCTCGTGATATTTTCACTGGCAGAGGCTCTGAACCTTCATGTAGCCGCAGCTAAACTAGTTTCTCTTAATAGTCCGCTGGCCGCTCGCCAAGCTCGATATGATCAGCTTGGGAGCTGCGTGGCCTTTGCGATATCATTTGCATCGTTCGTTGCGTTTTTGTTCTTGAGTGTTCAAGGAGCACTTGTTGCTAGGCGAACCCGACCGATCTAACCAATCGCTCCGCTAACCGCTGGCCCGTGCGATGGCCAGACTCGATTTTATGAAACAGTTGTCGACGCCGCGAAAGCTCGGATCCGCCAGCGGTAGCTGAGTTCGATCTAACGCGACGCGCTCTACGAGGCGATAAAAAGATTGAGGCTTCGGAAAAGCAGGTAGGCTAGACCGCCGGCGCAGGGGATCGTAAAAATCCAAGCCCAGACAATTCGCTCCGCCACTACTTTGTCCAGCGAACCCGGCTGCTTCGCCGCTCCGACTCCCATGATTGAAGTCGTGATCGCGTGAGTGGTGGAAACTGGCATTCCCAACCTGCCAGCGACCAGCAAGATCGTCGCGCCGGTTGTTTCCGCCGCGAAGCCATGGACGGGTCGCATCGTTATCAGCTTGTGGCCCAAAGTGCGAATGATGCGCCAACCACCGGCCCAGGTTCCCGCGCCCATCACCACCGCGCACGCGACTTTGATCCACAAGTGAACTTCAAACTTCGGCGTATATAAAAACCCAAAGACCGCCGGCAGATGCTCCAGCTTTCCCGCCTTCGTCGCGGCGAATGTCGCCAGCGCGATGACGCCCATTGTTTTTTGCGCGTCGGCGAAACCATGTCCCCATGCCATGTAACCGGCGCTCAAGAGTTGCAGCTTTCCAAATGTTTTGTTGACCGCCCACGGAGTCCATTTTCGAACAATCACGAACAACAGCATCATAATCACGTAACCACCAACCAGGCCTGCGACCGGCGAGCTGATCATGGGCAGGATGACTTTTGGGAGAAGGCCGTCCCAAGCCGTGCTTCCAGTATGAGGATCTACCTTGGTCAATGACCACTTGATCACGCTCCATTTCCCGCCCGCAGACGCTAACGCAGCACCGCACAGCCCTCCGATCAATGCGTGACTCGAGCTGGTCGGCAGTCCAAGCCACCACGTGAAAAGATTCCAGAAAATTCCGCCGAGCATCGCGGCGAGAATCGTCAACGATGTCACGTAAGCCGTATCGACCAGTCCGGCGCCGACGGTTTTTGCGACAGCTTCGCCAGAGAGCGCGCCAACCAAGTTGAAACATGCTGCAAGCAGCACAGCGAGCCGAGGCGTCAGAACCCTCGTGGAAACAACCGTCGCAATCGCATTGGCCGCGTCATGGAAGCCGTTGATGTATTCGAAAACAAAGACGACGAAGATGACGAGCAGAAGAAATAGCATGGCTCGGGCGAATGCCGCGATCAGGCGTACTTGAGCACGACTTGCAGGACGATGTTGCCGGCGTCACGGCAGCGATCGATCACCTTCTCCAGCAGATCGTAGAGGTCGCGGAGGAAAATCATATGCTTGGTGTCGTAGTTGCCGTGGTAAAGATCGCGCAACAAATCGAGCTCGAGTTTGTCCGCGTCGCCTTCGATGGTCTGAAGGTTGTCATTCATATCGCGCACGGTCGCAATGTCGGTTCCCTTGCGTAACTCCTTTACCATGGCGAGCACGGCCTCGGCAGCCTGATCGAGAAACTCCACCTGCTTGGCAAAGCTCCGGCCATGCAGATCCTCCGGACAAATCAAAATGCGTTCCCCGATTTTTTCGACCGTCTTCGGTATTTTATAAAGCGCAGCCGCCAGCGCCTGAATGTCTTCGCGTTCGAGCGGCGTGATAAATGTTTTGCAAAGCTGCTCGGTCAACTCCTGCGTGATGCGTTTGTCTTCGCGCCGGCTGTGCACGAAGGCCTCGAGGCTTTGCGGCGAAGCGCCGTGCTCGACCTGGGCCAGTAGCGCCACCAGTTCGTGTACGCTGCTATCGGCCTGTTGCGCGCTGGCTTCGAGCAAATCGAAAAATTTTTCGTCCTGGCCCAGCAGCTTGCGAATCGAGAACATAACGTCGTCAGCTTAAAGCATCGCTCCTCGCATGATGAGCAGCGCAATGCTGAAATAAATAATTAATCCAGTCACGTCCACCAGTGTGGCCACGAATGGCGCGGATGAAGTCGCCGGATCCGCGCCCACCCGGCGCAAAATAAATGGGAGCATCGAGCCGGAGAGCGATCCCCATAGAACAACGCCAACGAGGGCCGCGCCTACGGTGAGCGCGACCAGCGGCCAATGCGGCCCGTACAATTGTCGATGCATATAGCGATCGCCGACAATTGACCAGAGGGCGACGCGCCCGGCGCCGATCACACCCAGGATTACGCCGAGCGATAAACCGGCGCGAATCTCGCGACTGGCCACTCGCCACCAATCGCGCAGCGTCACTTCGCCCAGCGCCATCGCTCGAATGATCAACGTGGATGCTTGCGAGCCGGAGTTGCCGCCGCTGGAAATGATCAGCGGCAAAAACAACGCCAGCACCACCGCCTTGGCGATTTCGTCCTGATAATTTGCCATCGCGGTAGCGGTCAACATTTCGCCGAGAAACAAAATCACCAGCCAGCCGGCGCGTTTGCGCACCATGCGCCAGAGCGAGATGCGCATGTAGGGCTCGTCCAGCGCTTCCAGGCCGCCAAACTTTTGGATGTCCTCGGTGGCCTCTTCTTCGGCGACGTCGAGCATGTCGTCGATCGTGACGATTCCGACGAGCACGCCAGCTGAATCGACCACCGGCAATGCCGTGCGGTCATACTTGCGGAACACGTTCAGCGCATCTTCCTGCGAATCGTGCACGTTCAGCGTGACGAAAGTTTTCTCCATCAAGTCGCTCACTTTGTGCGCGAGCGGCTTGAGCAAAAATTCGCGCATCCGCACGTCGTCGATCAGCTTGCCGCTTTCATCCACCACGTAGATGACGTTGAGTGTCTCGCTGTCCTGACCATGCTCGCGCACGTAATCGAGCACCGCTTGCACCGACCAATCTTCACGCACCGCGATGAAATCGGGCGTCATCAAACGGCCGACGCTGCCTTCCGGATAACCGAGGAGCGCTTGGGCGATGCGCCGTTCTTCCGGCGTGAGCAGTTTGATCAGTTGCCGCGCCGCCGCGCTGGGTAATTCCTCCAGCAACGCCGTGCGATCGTCCGGCGACATTTCGTTGAGGATCCCGACCACCTGCTCGTGGGCCATCGCGCGCAACAATTTCTGCTGCGCATCCAGATCGAGATATTCAAAAACATCCGCCGCCAGCGCATGCGGCAGGACGCGAAAGATGATCACCTGTTCATCTCCTGGCATGTCGAGAATCACTTCGGCCACGTCCACCGGGGGCCATTCGGCAAACAACTCGCGCAAGGCGCCAAAATTGCGCGCATCGATCAGGCTTTTGATTTCGGGGATGAGAATTTTGCCGACCATAAATTGCAGCGGCCAAACGCCGGTCGAGTTCTAACATTCACGCTTGCTCAGCGCAACGGCCCTTGTAGAGGGGTTTGTGCCAAACGTCTGTTTAAATACTTAGGCGCTTGACACAAGCGCCTCTACAACTTCTCCACGCTTGGAATTTCTTCGAAACCGGCCAAAATTAATCCGGTGCCGGCGACGTTATCTAGATCGATGATTCAGCGCGAAATTGGCGACGATCATATTTGCCTGCTCACATTCGATCGCCCCGAATCCGGCGCGAATATCTTTGACGCCGCGACGCTCAATGAGCTCAACCAACAAGTGGATCTTATCGAGAACGATTCGTCGTTACGCGGCTTGGTCATCGCCTCCGCGAAAAGATCAATTTTTATCGCGGGCGCTGACTTGGAGACACTGTTCCGCCGGGCGAAGACCGGCGAGTTGCGTGCTTTCATCGCGGAGGGTCAGCGCGTTTTTAATCGCCTGGCCGCGCTAAAAATTCCGACTTGTGCCGCAATTCACGGCGCGTGTGCCGGTGGTGGTTACGAGATCGCGCTGGCGTGCGATTATCGCGTCGCGTCGGACGATCCGGCCACGCGCATCGGGTTGCCGGAAACTACGCTCGGTTTAGTCCCGGCCTGGGGCGGCTCGACCCGCCTGCCGCGTTTGATCGGCGCGGAACGCGCCGCCGAAGTGATTTTGAAAGGAAAACTTCATTCCGCGCAAGAGGCGTTGAAACTTGGCCTTATCGATGAAGTTGCCCCCCGCGACAAACTCCTCGAGGTCGCGCGGAAAAAATTACTCGAGGGCAAACGAAGAATTTTGTCGCCGCCGAAGATCGACAAGGAAATTCCTGTGCCGCGCAATCACAACCCGGCCCCTGCTCGCGCTCTCGAAGTGATCAAGAAAGGCCTCGCCAGCTCGGTCGATCAATCACTCGCGCTCGAGCTCGATGCGATTGTCGATCTCGGCGAGACGGAATCGACCCAGAACTTGATTCGCAATTTCTTTCTGGCCGAGAAATACAAGAAAGGAACGTTAAAAACTGCGCCGGCAAAAGTCGTACACGCCGCGGTGATTGGCGCCGGCGTAATGGGCTCCGGGATCGCGCAGTGGCTCAGCTCGCATGGGGTTACGGTGATTCTGCGCGATGTCGGTCGCGAACAGCTCGACCGCGGCCTGGCCGCTATTGAGCAAGCTTACGCGGACGCGGTTAAACGCGGTTTGATGAGTGAAGAGAAAGCGAAAGAAGGTCGCGCCCGCATCGTTGCCTCGGCTGTTCCCATCGAGCTGCGCGATGTGCAAGTGGTCATTGAAGCCGCCTCGGAAAAGATCGACATCAAAAAGGAAATCTTTCGCGAGCTCTCGAACAAAGCCGGTCCGAAGACGATCCTCGCGACAAATACCTCGGCCTTGCCGATTGGCGAACTGGCTGGCGTAACGAGTTCTCCCGACCGGGTGATCGGTTTGCACTTTTTCAATCCGCCGCAGCGGATGAAACTGGTCGAAGTCGTCATCGGCGAAAAAACGTCGGAGGAAACTCGCGAGCGCGCGCTCGCATTTACGCGCCAGATCGGAAAGTTGCCGGTAGAGGTGCGCGACCGTCCCGGCTTTCTCGTCAATCGTGTTTTGTTTCCTTATCTGCTCGATGCCGCGGAACTTTTCGAGGCGGGAATGGATGCAACGCAGATCGACGATGCGCTTGTCACCTGGGGGATGCCGATGGGGCCGTTGCGTTTGATCGACGAGATCGGCGTGGACATCACGGTTGACATCGCCGGGACGCTGGAAAAGGCCTACGGCCGTCGCGATCGCGCTCCCGCCGTCCTGCATTGGCTGCGCGATGGTGGAATGCTCGGTCGCAAAACCGCCAGCGGTTTTTGCAAATACGAAGGCAAAACGCAAACTGCGAATGAAGCGCTCGAGAAATGGCGTAGAAGCGACGCCCCGTCGCGTAGTTTCAAACAAGCCAGCGGCGAGGGTGCCGCTTCCACTCTGAGCAACCGCCTTGTCTTTCTCATGGTGAACGAAGCCGCTCGTTGTGTGGAAGAAAAAGTCGTCGCGTCGCCCGAAGATGCCGATTACGGAATGATCCTCGGCACTGGATTCGCACCCTTCCGTGGCGGACCGCTTCGATTTGCCGAACATTTTGGTTTAAACAAAATCGTCGATGAAATGAATCGGCTCGGGCAGAGCGACAAAAAATTTGCGCCCTGCGAA
>Ga0137399_10001693_pt1 | contig 10347 bp, 9 predicted proteins | sample czorhiz316metaG_FD_104810 | JGI IMG/M metagenome (GOLD analysis project Ga0137399, IMG submission 104810) | Vadose zone soil microbial communities from Angelo Coast Range Reserve, California, USA - czorhiz3.16 metaG | ecosystem: Environmental > Terrestrial > Soil > Vadose zone | place: USA...
CGCCGTTGACGCCGACACCGTCAATGACGTTGGCATCGAAACGGACGAGGAGAGTGCCGCGGTCTTTGGTGCGCTCGACGACAACGGCGTCGTAGATTTCGTCCACGTAATATTTGTGCAGAAGCAATTGGTAGAGATTGGGTAATTTCCCGGCGACGAGTTCGGGCGCATATCGCTTGGCGCGATAGAATTCGTAAGCGAGCCAAATGCCTGCCGCGACAATGGAAAGCGACAACGCCATCAAAAAGATTTCTTTTCCCACAGCGTGGTGCGCGATCTTGACCGTTCCTGTCTCAGGTATTACGCCGGTCAAGACGGGTTCGAGAAACCGCTCGAAACGGTTCTCCCCCCAGAGCGCACTAGGCCATCCGATCCAGCCGCCAATGACAGAAAGTCCGGCGAGAATGACGAGCGGAACGGTCATTGCCCAGGGCGATTCGTGGATATGCTTCTCAACATGCTCGTCAGCGCGGCAGTAGCCGAAGAACGTAAGGAAGAGCAGGCGAAACATATAAAACGCCGTCAGACCTGCGGTGATGAAGCCGATAATCCACAACAAGAAAAAGCGGTCAAAGGCCTGACCGAGAATTTCATCCTTGCTGAAGAATCCGGCGAAGGGAAAAATTCCGGCGATCGCCATGGTGGCGATCAGCATCGTGACATAGGTGTACTTGATCTTGTTGTTGAGGCCGCCCATCTTGCGTATGTCCTGCTCGCCGCCCATGGCATGGATTACGCTGCCTGCGCCGAGGAACAAAAGGGCTTTGAAGAAAGCGTGAGTCATCAGATGGAAGATTCCCGCGGCAAAAGCGCCGACGCCGAGAGCGAGGAACATGTAGCCAAGCTGACTGATCGTGGAATAGGCAAGGACCTTCTTGATGTCGTTCTGCACCAGGGCCATGGAAGCGGCAAAAATGGCGGTTACAGCTCCGACCACGGCGACGACATCCATGGCAAGAGGCGCGAGTTGGTAGACGGCGTTCATGCGCGCGACCATGTAAACGCCGGCGGTGACCATAGTGGCGGCATGGATTAACGCGCTTACCGGAGTCGGGCCTTCCATAGCGTCGGGAAGCCAGACATACAAGGGAATCTGCGCAGATTTTCCCATCGCTCCTATAAAGAGAAGGAGCGCGATGCCGGCAAGCACTGGCGCGCCGTAGGCCAGCGCGTGTGACTCAACAGCAGCGTTCAGCGCCTGAAAAATTCCGGAGTAACCCGCGGAATCCGGCAAACCTTGAGCCGTAAAACGGATGGTGCCAAGAGTCACGGCGGTTAGGAGAATACCGAGGATGAAACCGGCGTCACCGATGCGATTCACGATGAAGGCTTTTTTGCCGGCATCGGAAGCAGATTTTTTCAGGAAATAAAAACCGATCAGCAAGTAACTGCACAGGCCGACGCCCTCCCAGCCTACGAACATGAGAAGCATGTTGTTGGCAAGGACCAGCGTGAGCATGTTGAACATGAAAAGATTCATGTAGCCGAAGAAGCGGTAGTAGCCGCCTTCATGACCCATGTAGCCGACGGAGTAGACGTGAATCAGGAAGCCGACGCCGGTAACAACCAGCACCATCACGCAGGAAAGAGGATCCAGGAGAAATCCCCAGTCGGCAACAAAACGAATGGTGTGGCCGCCGGTGATCTGCAACGGGCCAGGGGTCAGCCATTCGAACATGATTTGCTGGGCGACGCGGTGCTCTGGATCCGCAGCCAGTAACTGAATCACCGCGCCCGCCGCATAGATGAAAGACAAGCCGACGCTTCCAACGCAGAGCACGCTGACGGCGACGTTCGGCAGGCGCTTGCCGAAGAAAAGCATCAGCGCCGCGGTCGCGAGCGGGAACAGCGGGATCAGCCAGAGATGGCCGAGAAAGTAGCCCGTGAGCGTCATGCCGTTTTCATTTCTTTCTTCATCTCGTCACGCTACCACTTCAATAAATCCATTTCGTCCGCCAAGACCGTTTCGCGGTTCCGGAAAAAGGCGATGATGATTCCGAGGCCGACGGCGGCTTCCGCAGCCGCATCCGCGATGATAAACAGCGCGAAGACCTGCCCTGCGACGTCACCGTACAAACGGGAAAAAGCGACCAGGTTGATGTTCACGGCATTCAAGATCAGCTCGATGGACATGAGCACGACGATGACGTTGCGCCGCGTAACGACTCCGATCACGCCGATGATGAAGAGCGCGAGACTCAGGAACAGGTAATGCCCGATCGGAAGCATCGCTGCGTTACGTCCTTTTCTTGGCCATGACGACGGCTCCAATCATGGCCACCAGCAACAAGACCGAGGCAATCTCAAACGGCAAGAGATAAGCATCGAATAAACTGTGTGCCACCGTTTCGGAATTGGGCGGCAAGTTTGAGGCAACCGCCGCGGTCAGCACCGGCAAGCCCTGCCCGGGCATTTTACCGGAGGACCAGAACATGAGGCCGACCTGGCCGGCCAGTGCCAGCGCAACAAGAAGGGCAACCCATTTCTGCCGCGCGAACTGAATCTGCTGCAGCGCTACGTCCAGATTGACCAGCATGATGACGAAGACGAACAGCACCATGATGCCGCCGACATAAAGAATGATCTGGACGATGAACAAAAACTCGGCGCGCAACTGCAGGAAAATTCCGGCGGTGGCAAGCAGAGCGGTGATCAGAAAGATGGCGCTGTGAACGACATTTCGCCGCGTCACCATGAGCACGGCGCTGGCCACCGCGACAGCCGCGAAGAAATAAAACAGGATCTTATCCAGCATAGAAATCCGAAGCGGCGTTGGGATCGTGCCGTGCGTCGCGTTCTTTGTCGACAGCCAGAATGAGAAGCGCGGCCACAAGGGTAATAACGGCCGCAGGAGTCGTAACCAGGAGAAGTCCCCAACCTTGCAAATGGAAGTACGATCCGGCAATCAAGGCCACACCGACCAGCAAAACGTTGATGATGGATAACGGGATCAGGAAATGCCAGCCCAGGCGCATCAACTGGTCAAAGCGGTAGCGCGGGATCGTGAAGCGCAGCCACATGAAAAAATAAATGTAGAGGCTGACTTTCGAAATGAACCAGAAGCCGCCGTGAATACCGGCATAAAATGGTTTTGCGACCGGCAAAACTACAGGCGCGACCAGCGCTAGACCCACGACGAAGCACAACCCCGCCACAGCCATCATAAACGACTGCTGCACGCGCGTCGGCTGTTTCGGCACTCGGACGACGCAATATGCTGCGACAGCCACCATCAGAAGCGCGGGAAGAAAATCCAGAACATTCAGCCACGGGACACTGGCGAAGGGGCGAAGCCAGCCGCCAAGAAACAACGTGGTTGCTACGGAGGCCACGACGATCATGTTCGCGTACTCCGCAAGGAAATAGAGCGACCAACGGAATCCGCTGAACTCCGTCATGTATCCGGCGACAAGTTCAGACTCGGCTTCGGGCAAATCGAACGGTGCGCGGTTGGTTTCTGCAATGGAAGCGACGAGGTAGGTAAAAAAGGCAACAGGCGCCAGCATCACGAACCAAATGCCTTCTTTGCTCTGCGCTTCCACGATCGATTTGATGTTCAGAGTGCCCGTGAACAGGAGCGCGCTCACCAGCGCCATGCCCGCGGCGGTTTCGTAACTCACTAACTGTGCCGAACTGCGCAGCGCTCCCATCAGCGAATAGTGGCTGTTCGAAGCCCAACCGCCGAGCACGATGCCAAAAATTCCCAGCGCGCTGATGCCCACGACGAAGAGAATGCCGATGTTGATGTCCTGCGCGATCTGAAATGCCGGGCCAATGGCCAGGCCAGCGAGCGAAAGCAGCGCTGCGCCAACGGAAAGCACGGGCGCCAGCCAAAAGACGAGCTTGTCGGCGTTATCAGGGATGATGTCTTCTTTAATGAGCAGCTTCACGGCGTCGGCAATCGGTTGCAGCAAACCGTGCGGCCCCACGCGCATGGGGCCCAGCCGAGCCTGCATGTCCGCCATGAGTTTGCGTTCCACCAGCACGATGTAGCCGACGATCAGCGGCAGAACGGCGACAACCGCGACGCCACAAAGCAGCGGCGCCCAGTAGAGCTTCAGGAAGTCGATCGTTCCATGGAGGAGTGCTTCCATCATCGGTCGACTTCTCCAAGCACAATATCTATCGTTCCGATGATGGCGACTACATCGGCCACGAGATGTCCCCGCACCATGCGGTCGAAGGCCTGCAAATTGATAAAAGAGGGCGGCCGGATATGCACACGATACGGCATGACGGTGCCATCGCTCACGATGTAATAGCCGATTTCGCCTTTCGGCGCTTCGATGGCGTGATAAACCTCACCCGGCGGCGGCTTCAGCACTTTGCCTACTTTTCCGAGAATCGGACCGCTGGGAATATTTTCGATGGCTTGCAGGCAAATCAGCCGCGACTGCCGCATCTCTTCCATCCGTACGAGATATCGATCGTACGTATCACCGGTCGTGCCGACGGGAATCTCAAATTTGTATTGATCGTAAGCCGCGTAAGGAGCGGCCTTGCGGATGTCCCATTTCACGCCGCTGGCGCGGAGCACCGGCCCGGTCACACCAAACGCGATGGCGTCTGCCGCCGTCAGAATCCCCACGCCCTTGGTGCGCCCGATCCAGATGCGATTGTTCGTGAGCAGCGTTTCGTATTCCGCGATCCGCGATTCAAAATCCTTGCAGAAGCGTTCGACGTCCTTCTCGAACGTGTCGTAGGCTTCGTACTGCAGTCCGCCAATGCGAAAAGCGTGAGTGGTCAGGCGCGCTCCGCAATATTTTTCAAAAATCTTCAGAATTTCTTCGCGCTCACGGAAACAGTAGAAAAGCGGAGTGAGAGCGCCGATGTCCAGCGCATGCGTTCCAAGCCAAAGGAGATGGCTGGCGATTCTCTGCAGCTCCGTCAAGATAGTTCGAATGACGCGCGCCCGTGGCGGAGCCTCCGCCAAAAGCAATTTTTCCACGGCCTCGCAGTATCCGAGACCGCTGCTGACGGCCGCGACGTAGTCCATACGGTCGACATACGGCGCAAATTGCTGATAAGTACGATTCTCCGCGATTTTTTCGACGCCGCGGTGCAAATAGCCGATGATGCACTCCGAGCCGATCACGCGCTCGCCATCGAGCTTCAACTTGACGCGCAGCACGCCGTGGGTGGACGGGTGCTGCGGGCCCATGTTGATGATCAGCTCGTCCGCGCCGAGCAGTGTCTTATGGTCGTTGGTGGTCTCGATTGTCAGCGTCTTCTTCCCTTTTCCGTTAGGACTCGCTCACTGCCCACTTTCAATACCAAGATTTTCACGGACCCAGGCGGTGTCCTGCTGCAGGATGTCGTAGTCTTTCCGCAGCGGATAGCCTTGCCACTCGTCCGGCAACAGAATGCGTTTCAAATCCGGGTGCCCGGAGAAAACAATTCCGAACATATCGAATACTTCGCGCTCCTGCCAATTCGCCGTGGGCCAGACGCTGACGACGCTCGGTACTTCCTCCGCGTCAGCGGCATGTGCTTTCACCATCAGCCGCTCATTTTTGGCGAAGGAATAAAGGTTGAGCACCACGTCGAAGCGTTTTTCTCGCTTTGGCCAATCGACCGCTGTCAAATCGGCAAGCATGTCGAATTTTTCTTCATCGCGCAGGTGCAGGGCTATTTCTACCAGCCGTGAGCGATCCACAAGGAGAATGGCCTGCTTGCGATCTTGAATGGCTTCCAAAAGCGCCGCACCGAACTTGACCTGAACTCGCGTGACAAATTCGTTGTCGAGAGGGGTTTGCAGGACTACGGGCGGCCTCGGAGGTGCAGGAGCCGTGGCTTTTGGAGGAGCGGCGGGCGCGCTTGCATCCGCTGATTTGGCAGGGGGAGCAGACACAGGGGGTGCGCTGCTTGCGGGCTTATCGCCCGTGGGGACTTGAGGCGGTTTAGGTTCCTTCGGCTCTTCAGCCATGGACCCCGGGGTTCGGCAGGCTGCGGTGAACTGCTTTGCGTTCACAAACTGCAACAAGGGAGCAGCCGAAAATTCAAACGCCGCGTTTCTAACACACGCCGCCAACCGAGTCAATCAGAACAACTTGCGAACGAGATGATGTGCCTTAGGGAATGAACGAGCTCGCAACTCAAGCCCACTCAAGAGCGCCCTTTTTGTACAGCCATAAATAGCCGACGAGCAGGATTCCGAGGAACACGACCATCGAAACGAGCGCGAAGAGACCCTGGTGCGCTGCGACCCAGCCTTTGTACAGAATTGCCCAGGGAATGAGGAACATCGTCTCCACGTCGAAAATTACGAACAGCATGGCCACGATGTAAAAGCGCACCGAATAGCGTCCGCGCGCATCACTCTCTGGAGGAATCCCGCACTCGTACGGCTTGAGCTTGGCGCCAAAGGATGTGGATGCCGGACGAATAAACTTTGCCAGGACCAGCGTGACCGCGGGAAACGCAATCACCAGCACGGCGTAAATCAGCACGGGAATGTACGCGCTCTGCATTACTCCCTCACACGCAGCATCCTATCACCGCTGTCAATCCCAGGGCTGGCTTACTTCTCGAACAGCAGCTCTCCGGCGCGGCTGGTGGCCTTCACAACGGCTTTGATGAGCGTCACACGGAGCTTGCCTTCTTCCAGCTCCATGATTCCGTCAATCGTACAGCCTGCGGGCGTCGTCACTGCGTCCTTCAGCAGCGCGGGGTGATCGCCCGTTTCCAGAACTACACTGGCCGCGCCTTTCATGGTTTGCGCAGCCAGCAATGTGGAGACGTCACGCGGCAAGCCGACCTTGACGCCGGCTTCCGCGAGCGACTCGAGAATAATGTAGGCAAAGGCCGGGCCGCTGGCCGAGAGGCCAGTGACTGCATCCATATTTTTTTCGTCAACGACCACCGTTCGCCCGACGGCGTTGAACATGGCACGCGCCATTTCGAGGTGCTCCGCACTCGCATGAGCGCCGCGGCAAATGCCGGTCATTCCGCAGCCCACGGCCGAAGGCGTGTTGGGCATCGCACGGATCACCGGAACTTTTCCGCCAAGGCGTTGCTCGATATAACTGGTCGGCACGGATGCGGCGACGGAAATGACCAGCGTCTTCTCATTCAATTCCGGAGCAATTTCCTTGAGCACATCGCCAACGACTTGCGGCTTAACGCCCAGGAGCACGATGTCCGCACCCCGCACCGCGTTGCGATTCTCGGTAGACACGGAGACGCCCAACTCTTTTGCCAGGGCAGATGCCTTTTCAGCGTGTTTCACCGTCGCGGTTAGGCGCTTTGGCGAAAAAAGATCCTGCTTCAAGTAAGCCCGCAGGAGAATCCCACCGAGCTTTCCCATACCGAGAACAGCCAGTTTCTTGTCCGATAGTTTGAGCGCCATGATGCAATCATTCTTGACTTGAATCCGCCATCGGTCAACTCAAGAATGAGGTTCTCAGGAGAATGACGGCTCGCGTCTTTTGTGCTGCTTCGCTACCGCGCGGTGGAACCAGCCACCGCAGCGGCGACGCGATCGGCGTCCAACATGAGCGAAGTCTCCAGCACCATTTCGAATTGATAGCCCTCGTCAAAAACAACGTCCCCTGCGTGCCGCCGCCCCAGAAGAATTGCCGTAACCGTGACTGCCGCGAGGACCCCTAGGCCGATTCCCGTCACTTCGCCGATGCTCGGTCCTAGTCTTGGCAGCGGCGGCAATGGCGGCGGTTGTTGCTGGCCTAGCGCAAAGGCCGCCGTGCGTCTGCCTTCTGGAAAGGCGGCCTGGAGTAGATTCAAATCGGGTTCACTAGCTTGCGCAATCGCGTTCGCGCCGTCGAGCACCACGTTATAACCATTTGCAAAAACGATCCGCGTGAAATGCATCTCCAGGCCGGCATGGCCCGTCGGAGCTCGCTTCAGCACTCGATCGATCAGCCCCTCGACGTAGGTGCCCGCCGGAATCACCACTTGCTTCCCTACCGTCACGGGAAATGCAGTGACGGCACGCACGGAATCTCCCGGATGGGCGGTTTTTACGCGCATCGCATTTGTGAGAGTCAACGCCACGCGAGTGCCGGCAGGAACTGTGACTGCTTGTTTCTCCTGCTCGGCCGGCGCCTGTGCCTGAACCGGAGGCGCCGCCTGGGGGACCTGGAGTTCCTGCGCGGCACTATTCGTTGCCGCAAGAAGTGCCAACATTAGAAGCTGCCGCATGACCTGATTCCTCCGTTCCCAGCGCAGCAAACGAACAGCCTCTTCTCTGGACACACCCCTGCGCCTGATTGTGTCCCGCGGAAACTCTACCCCGCGCTAGTCGAAGAATAGCGCGAACGTCTCACCCGCAAATTGCAGCGATCCAAGCGAAATGGTTCCGTCGGCATTCGTGCGCGGCACCACTTCGTCAGTGGCCGGCCTGATTCCCAGGATCACAACTCGCGCGCGCATTTGAACAACCTGCCTCTTGTTCAGGACGATCTCTACTTGCGCCGTTGGGCCAAGCCCCGTCCACCGAACCTGATATTTTCCGGCAACAAGTCGGGCGCCACCTGCCTGCATCGCACTCGTCACGGAAATCATTTTCGTGTGCACGTCTTTCCCGATCGGCACCGAGGTCACTATGGGCGGCCCGGGGCATACCGTGCCTGGTGTCCCTGGAGTGCCCGGGATCACCGTCGCCGGAGTCGCGGGACTTCCCGGAACGACCGTTGGCGGCATACCGGGTGCTCCTGGAATTACCGTATCCGGCGTGCCAGGCGAGCCGGGAATGACCGTGTCTGATGTTCCCGGCGTGCCCGGAGTCGGCACGCATCGCGTCGACGATTTTGTGGCCGTAAATTGCAGCGGCCTGGATCGGCTGACTGCCGCAGCAACAGAGCTGGCATCGAGCGAGATCGGGCTCTGCAACAGCATTTCGATGGGCGCGCCGTTATCCAGCAAAACGTCATTCCTCGGCGTGACTTCCACGTAAACTCGCGCGACCGCCGCCTCCACATACAGCGTCGAGGGCTGCGTTGCGCTCGCCCCTGCGGCCAACTGAGACACCATGGCGTTGCTGCCTGCAGGTGGATTCGCGGAGTCGCCGCGATCTTCAACGACTTCCGGAAGTTCGACGGTGTAACCGTTGGCGAAAACCAACTTTGTAAAATGGAATTGAAACTCGGCGTGATTTGAGAACCAACCGGGACGCTTTAGCGCGTCAATCGTGCCCTCGACGTACGTGCCCGGCGGAATCGCCATCTGATTGCCGACGGCCACGGGAAAAGATGTTGCCGAATGGATGCTGTCTCCGACCCTGGCTGATCTCGCCCAAATCGGACTCGTCAGGGCCAATGCGACTTTGGTCCCGGCCGGAACAATAATCGCAGCTTTCTGATTGCCGCTCGCGTTTTGTGCGGGGGATGGAATGTCAGATTGCGTCGCTTGCCCTGCGGCTTGCTGCGAAAGGCCTGCCCAAGCGGTCAACAAAATTGCTGCCACAATTTGTCGCATCGCTGGCCACCTCCGAATTTTAACTCATCGGCGCCTGTTCAACAGACGGACGAGCCTGACCGGAGGTTTCACTCTTATTCAACTATCCGCCGCACAATTCACCTGCGGCCAATCAAATGAGTTCCTTTCTGCGTGCTCCCGTCTTCGGGATGACGATTTGCAGAAAAGCTTGACAAGGCGCAAAAGGTGTTGTATTTAACAAGCGTGTTATTTAACAGGAGCATTTAATACACCTCATGCCGGACCACCTCAGCACTACCCTCGCCGCTCTGGCCGACCCCACTCGGCGCGCCATCCTTGCCCGGCTTTCCGCTGGCCAAGCGACCGTCACCGAGCTGGCGGCTCCCTTCTCGATGAGCATGCCCGCTGTGTCCCGGCACCTGAAGGTGTTGGAACACGCCGGCTTGATTACACGCGGACGCGAGGCGCAGTGGCGGCCCTGCCGGATCACCGCCGCGCCCTTGAAAGACGTCGCTGATTGGGTGGCGCACTACCGGAAGTTTTGGATGGAGAGCTTCGATCGCCTCGACGATTATTTGCGCGACGTGCAAAAGAAGGGGAAAAAGCATGGCCACGGGAAACCTCATTGCAAGTAGCGAGCAGGAATTGGTGCTCATGCGGATATTGCGCGCACCGAGAAAGCTGGTGTTTAAGGCCTGGACCGATGCAAAATGCATGGCCGTGTGGTGGGGTCCGCACCAATTCACCAACCCGGTCTGCGAACTGGACGCCAGGCCCGGCGGCGCGATCCGCATCCACATGCGCGCCCCCACCGGCATCGTTTATCCCATGACCGGCGTCTTTCAGGAAGTAATCGAACCGGAACGCATTGTTTTCACCAGCGCCGCGCTGGACGATAAAGGCAATCCGATGTTCGAGGTACTGACTACCGTCACCTTCTCAGAGCAAGGTGGC
>Ga0137399_10001695_pt1 | contig 10338 bp, 4 predicted proteins | sample czorhiz316metaG_FD_104810 | JGI IMG/M metagenome (GOLD analysis project Ga0137399, IMG submission 104810) | Vadose zone soil microbial communities from Angelo Coast Range Reserve, California, USA - czorhiz3.16 metaG | ecosystem: Environmental > Terrestrial > Soil > Vadose zone | place: USA...
GATGTGCTCGAGCGAGCTTCCCGCGATCGCCCGGCAGGCGGGGGCGCGCTCGCAGGCGCGGTTGAACTTGTCGCGCATCGCGGGCGCGTAATTCGGGTACCAGGGGTAGTCGGGACCGTCCAGAGGATAGGCTCCATCGAGCACCAGGGAGCGCAGCCGCTGCGGGTGCCGCAGCGCAAAGACCTGCGCGAAGTAGCTGCCGTATGAATCGCCGTACAGGTCGATGCGCCCGAGCGACAGCGCCTCCACGATCGCAGCCAGGTCATCGGTCGCCAGCGCGGTGCTGTAGAGCGGCGCCGCTCGCCCGAGCGTGCGCCCGCAGACCCCGACATTGGCCTCGGTGAGCACCACCGCAGTCTGCAACGGCTCGCAGTCGAGAGCGGCCGAGCGTCCCGTTCCCCGATTGTCCATGATCAACACATCGTGGTTCGCCCGCAGGGGCGCAAACAGTGCCAGGTACTCGCTCCGGGACCCAGTGGCCGGATAGCCGGGGCCGCCCTCGGTCGCCACCAGGGTGCCGGCGGCAGCACCACCGCCGGTATGCGGGTAGTACTCGAAGTAGACCGATATGCTGCCGGGGACTGCGCCGCCGGGGTCGAGGCGGCGGGAGAGGCTCCCACACCAGGGCGCTCGCGTCTCGCAGCGGTGCAGGGTCAATCGTCCCACCTGCAGCGCCGCCATCGGGCGTGCATCCGATGCGGGCGCGCTGATCCCCGCCAACAGCAGCGCGCTCAAGACGCGTGCAGGGCTGATGTTGCAGTCAACGCTCGGCACGCTCTCATCCCGGCGCGTCGTTCTTATTGAACGTCTGTATCATAAGGATCGCGCGGCAAGCTGTCGCGAGCGGCGCTGCGCAGGTGTCACAGGAGCAGGCTCATGTTGCCCCGAATTGCTTCCGGTACCCTCTGGTGCGCTCTGCTTCTGGCACTCACCGCGTTCCAGCCCGCCGCGCGCGCTCAGACCGCGAGCCCGCCCAAGACGCGCAACGTCGTGCTCATCGTCAGCGATGGTCTTCGCTGGCAGGAAGTATTCACCGGCGCCGACCCTCTCCTGTTGAACGAGAAGAATGGCGGCATCTGGGATAAGGAGCAGGAGCTGCGGCGCGAATTCTGGCGCGCCGACCCGGGCGAACGCCGCAAGGCCCTGTTCCCGTTCCTGTGGACCACGGTCGCCGCACGCGGCCAGATCTTCGGCAACCAGACCAAAGGCAGCATCGCCCGCGTCACCAACGGCTTGGCCTTCTCTTACCCCGGATACAATGAAATGCTCACCGGCCATCCCGACCCGCGCATCAACTCCAACCAGTTCGGACCGAATCCGAACTCCACGGTGTTCGAATGGTTGAATGGTCTTCCGGATCTGCACGGGCGCGTGAGCGTGTACGCAACCTGGGAGACCTTCAAGGATATCTTCAACGTTCGACGCAGCAATCTTCCGCTGCAGGTCGGATGGGATCTGCCCTATCACGGCACGCTCACTCCGCGGCAGGAGCTGCTCAACCAGCTCTACCGGACCACGACCAGGTTGGACGACGAGGATGTCTACAACGCGTTCCTGCAGATCCCGTTGCTCGATTCCTTGCGCGAGCAGCAACCGCGTGTCCTGTTCGTCGGCTACGGCGAGACCGACAACTGGGGGCACGCGGGCCGCTACGACCTGCTGCTCCACAGCGCGCACCTCTTCGATCACTTCGTCGAGGAGCTCTGGCATAGCCTGCAGGGCCTGCCGGCGTATCGCGATCAGACGACTTTCATCATCACGACCGATCATGGCCGCGGCAGCGGACCGATCGATTGGAAAGAGCACGGCGTCGAGCAGCCCGGCTCGGAGAACATCTGGATCGCGGTGCTCGGTCCTGATACTGCACCGCTCGGCGAGCGCACTCACACCGCACAGGTCAGCCAGGCCCAGATTGCAGCCACCGTGGCGGCGCTGCTGGGCAGGGACTACCGCCAGGCGGTACCCGCCGCCGCCGTCCCCATCGCAGACGTCCTGAGCAGCACCCGTAAGGAGTGATCCGCCCCCGGCGGCCGCTCAGCGCGGCGGGCCCACCACCTTCGCGAGCACCTCGATGAGCTGCCCGGCATCCACCGGCTTCGCGACGTGCTCATCGAAGCCCACCTCGAGCGCGCGCCGGCGATCATCGTCCCGGGCGAACGCCGTCACTGCCACCGCGGCCACGCGCGGCGTATGGCCCTCGCCCTCACGTTCGCGAACGCTGGCCAGCAGCTGATAGCCATCCTCGCCGGGAAGTCCGATATCGCAGACGATCACATTCGGGCGACGCAGCGCCAGCGCCTCTCTGGCCGAGGCCGCCGAGGTCGCGATGCGCACCCGCGCACCGGCCGTCTCGAGGAACTGCCACATCGCCTCCGCCGCTGCCGATTCATCCTCGACGATGAGCACCTGCATCCCCGCGAGCTTCGCGTCGGTGCTCGCATCCGTGTCCCCGTTGGTAACCGGCAGTTCCTGTCGTCGGGCGAGCGGCAATCGCACCGTAAAGGTCGCGCCGCGTCCCTCCCCCTCACTGTGCGCGCTGATGGAGCCGCCATGGAGCTCCACCAGCTCGCGGGCGATGGCCAGCCCCAAGCCCAGTCCCGCATGCTGTCGACTGGTCACCGCTTCCGCCTGCTTGAACCGGTCGAACACCAGCGGCAGGAAGTCGGAACGAATACCGACGCCGGTGTCGCGAACGAGGATCTGCACCGCGCCGGCGTCCCGGGTTAACTCGATCTCGATCGCTCCTCCCGAGGGCGTGAACTTCACCGCGTTGCTCAACAGGTTCAGGACCACCTGTTGAATCCGATCCGGATCGGCGCGCACCACTCCCACCTGGTCACTGAGCCGCGCTTCCAGGTTGATGCTGCGGGAGGCCGCATTGGGCAGCACGGCGTCAATCGCGCCCTGCACGACCTCCGCAAGACGAGTCTCGCGCAATGCCAGACGCAGCTTGCCGGAGGCCATCCTTGAGGCGTCCAGCAGATCGTCGATGAGCGCCTGCTGGGCCCTGGCCGCGCGATCGATCGCCTGAAAGCCCGTATCGATATTCTTCGCGGTCACCTTGCCGCCCAGGAACAGCCCCGACCACAGACGGATGGTGTTGAGCGGGGTGCGCAGCTCGTGGCTGACCGTCGAGATGAAGTCGTCCTTGGCGCGGTTGGCACTCTCGGCGCTCAGGCGCAGCTCCTCGGACGCCCGTAATGCCTCGTGAAGATGCTCGCGCGCCTGCCTGAGTTCGGTGTGATCACGCATGACACAGGCAAATCCCGGAACGGCTCCGGTTGAATCGTGAATCGCCGTCAGTGTGCCGCTGGCCCAGAAGCGGCCGGCGTCCTTTCTCATGTAAGCGCGCTCGTCGCTCGCCTTGTCGTTGTCGAGCGCCATGCGCAACTGCCGCTCGGACACCCCCAGCATGCGATCTTCGGGTGTATAAAGCATCGCCGCGGGGCGCCCGACTGCTTCGCTCTCGCTCCAACCGAGCAAGCGCTCCGCCCCGCTGTTCCAGGTGCTGATGCGGCCCTCGGCATCGATCATGAAAATCGCGTAGTCGGCCGTGCTCTCCAGCAGCAGCCTGAAGCGCTGCTCGCTTTCGCGCAGGGTCGCCTCCATGCGCTTGCGCTCGCTGATGTCCCAGAACGCGGTGACCGCCGCGATAATTTCGCCCGCGCTATTGCGGACCGGCGCCGAGCTGACCGACAGCGAACCGCGCGTGCCGTCCGCGCGCAGAAAATCCAGTTCCTCGTCGCTGACGGTCGCGCCCGATGCGAGCGTGCGGGCCAGAGGCCACTCGTGCGGCTCATACACCTCCCCGTTGGGATGCAGACCCTTGAAGGCGATCGACGCCGAGCTCCATGGCGCGCCGAGAACCGGCAGCGGGAACGGCAGGCCAAACAGTTTTGCGGCGCGTCGGTTGCCGTAGCTGACCGTACCGGAAGGGGCATCCACCATCACGATGGCGGCCGGCATCTGCTCGATGCTCGCCTGCACGCGCCCCTGGGCGGCATCGACCGCCTGCTCCGCGCGCTTGCGCGCCGTGATGTCGACGAAGGTGATGACAATGCCCTCGATGCGATTGTCGGCGGTGCGATAAGGCACCGTACGGCGCAGGTACCACGCGCCGCTGTGAGCGCGTGTTTCGGCTTCCGAGGGGATCAGGGTCGCGAGCACCAGGCGCGCTTCCTCGGTGAGATCGCCGTCGCTGAATTTGGGCTGGAAGTGATCGATCGGTCGCCCGATGTCCGACGGACGCAGCGCGATCAGCTCGTTCATCGCGGGAGTAAAGCGCCGTACCTGCAGCTGCAGATCCAGGAAGACGACCCCGATACTGGTGCTGCTCCACAGGTTCGAAAGGTCATTGTTGGCGGCCTCGAGTTCTGCGATCTTCGATTGCAGCTGTCCATTGACGGTGATGAGCTCCTCGTTCATCGACTGGAGCTCTTCCTTGCTGGTCTCGAGCTCCTCATTGGAGCTTTGCAGCTCCTCGTTGATCGAGATGACCTCCTCGTTGGAAGCCTTCAGCTCCTCGTTGCTGGACTCGAACGCCTCGATGGTGTTTTGCAGCTCGCGGCGCGCGATACGCAGCTCGTCCTGCAGCAGCGCGTCGTGCGCGAAGTCTTCCGTCACACTCGCGGCTGCTCCGGTGCGCACGACCGGGCCCGCCGTGACGGAGGCGCTGCGCGCGCCCTCAGGCTCGAAGCTCACCCTGACGTATCCCGGGCCACCCGCGCCCACGAGCGGTGCCACGCTAATGCGAACCGGCAGCGCACCGACGCCGTCTTGGATTTCGGCCGCTTCGATCACGAGACGTCTGCCGTCGGCACGCACCTGAGGCAGAGCCTCCCGTATCGCGGAGCGGATGCCGAGCTGCAGCACCTCGAACAGATCGCGCGTCGGTTCACCAAGCGGCTGAATCAGAAAGGGCGTCGTATCTCCATGGAAGTAGACGATGCGATCTTCAGCATCCACGACCACCGTGGGCGGCCCGAACTGCTCGAACAGCGCCTGTTGCACGGCGAAGGTCGCCGCCGGACGCGGGCCGTACGATGCGAGCCCGGGCGCCGTGGCAATCATGCGCGCGGCTAACGCGGGCAGCTCCGGATGGCGATGGCTGTGCGGGGCGATGCGACGGTAAATGCGATGCTTGAGGCTGACCGGCTCGAACAGGCTCTTCAGCGAGCCCGGAGTCTCCGCACTGCCGAGGAACAGCGTGCCACCATGCTTGAGCGCGAAATGCAGCAGCGCCAGTACGCGCTCCTGCAGGTCGGGCTCGAGGTAAATGAGCAGATTGCGGCAGGTGCAGAGATCGACGTGTGAGAACGGCGGGTCACGCAGGACGTTCTGCGGAGCGAACACCACCGTGTCGCGGATCTCCTTGCGGATCCGGTATACGTGCTCGTCCTTGTCGAAGAAGCGGTCGAGGCGCTCGAGTGACAGATCACCCTCGATGCCTCCCGGATACACGCCGGCGCGCGCCAATTCGAGCGACTTGACGGCTGCATCGGTGGCGAAGATCTTGACCTCGATGCTCTTGCCACAGCGAGAGATTTCCTCGGCGATGAGCATGGCGAGCGAGTAGGCCTCCTCGCCGCTCGAGCACGCCGACACCCAGGCGCGAATCGGTATATTGCTTTGCCATCCGGTCACCAGCGGCCTTACCACCAGCTCGCGCAGCGCCTCCCACGAGGGCGGATCGCGAAAGAAGCCGGTGACGTTGATCATCAGATCGTTGGCCAGCGCGCGCACCTCGTCGGCGCTGTCGTGCAGGCGCGCCGCGTAGTCAGCCAGCGTAAACAGCGACGCCAGTCCCATGCGTCGCTGCAGACGGCGCAGCAGGGTCGGTTTCTTGTAGCCGCTGAAATCGTGACCGCTGTGTGCTCGCAGGATCTCGAGAATCCCGCTCAGATGCTGGCGCTCACGCTGCAGGATCTCCTGCCCGCTCGCCGCCGCCGACCCCTCGGCATCCGAGCTCGCATACTTCACGTATTGAACGATGGCCGGCCCGATCTCCCCGGGCGCCAGTACCTGATCCGCATAGCCGGCGTGGATCAGGCTCGTGGGCATCGCCGGAAATTCGGCGCTCTCGGGCGACTGCCCGAAGCACAGGCCCCCGGCGGCCTTGATCGCCCGGGCGCCCGCCGTGCCGTTCGTGCCCATTCCGGAGAGCACGACCGCGATCGCCTTCTCCTGCTGCATGTCGGCCAGGGAGCGAAAGAAGTCATCGACCGGCCGGCGATGGCCGCGCTTCTCGACGGGCTCGCCGAGCCTGAAGACGCCGCGCTCGAGAGTCACCGTGAAGCCGGGGCGAGTGACGTAGACATGGCCGGCTTGCAGCGCCAGTCCAGCCGTCACCTGCAGCACCGGCATGGACGTGTGGCGCGTGAGGATCTCAGCCATCAGGCTCTCACGCTCGGGGGGCAGATGCTGGACGACCACAAACGCCATGCCGGCTTCCCGCGGCAGTCCGTCGAAGAACGCGTTGAGGGCCTCGATTCCCCCGGCCGACGCGCCGATTCCCACCACCGGGAACGGCAACAGGGCCCGGTCGACGAAATCATCCGCTGCCGTCACCTCCGGGGGTTCGGAGGTTGATTCGTCGGGGTGAGCGGACTTGGGACCTTTGGACGTCATTTGGGCGCGTGACCGACACGGACGGCGTGCGCCATGATGGCGCGATCAGCCATCGTGGGAGTCGAAATTTTCCATATCTGGTTCCCCCGCATCGCGGCGCTCCGTCGGCCGATCTCACCGTTTGAATCGCCGTAGTTCGCATTGTGCGCTGAATGCCGCCGAGGAGTGATGCGTTAGCTTCAGCTCGGCAATTCGCCCCGCGCTGGCACCCGCGCGTGCGCAGCCCCCGCAAGCCTATAATTGCGGCGCTTCTTTCCGTTGTCCACGAAGTGCTCACCGCATGCCTGAGACAATGACCCAGCGTTCGGCGCAGCCGGGCGAGCCGCTCGAGCCCCTGGTGCCGCTCGAGGTCGTCATTTCCACCGCCGAATTGGCGTGGCGCTCATGCCGCGCGCCGCAATACCAGGCGGAGAGTGAGATCCTGGTCGAGCTCGCCGGTCAACTGCTCCGATCGCCCGCGAGCACTCCGGAGCACCTGGCCGATGCGGTGATGAGGCTGTGCCGCGGCGGCTCCGCTGGCGTGAGCATCATCGATGAGCACCAGGGCGAGGCGCTGTTTCGCGCACACGCGTTGAGCGGCGAGCTGGCCGAGCACCGCTGGGGCACGACGCCTCGCGAGTTCAGCCCCTGCGCCATGGTGGTCGACAGCAACTCCCTGCAGTTGATGTCCGACCCGGAGCTGCACTACAGATACCTGGCGGAAGTACGCCCGAAGATCCTCGAGGCCTTGCTGTTTCCTTTCACCTCGGGCCGGCGAGTCGTCGGAACGATCTGGGCGGTGACGCACGACGCCACGCAGCACTTCGATGCTGAGGATGGGCGCCTCATCGCGGACCTCGGGAAATTCGCTTCGGCCTCCTACCAGGCCTACGTCCAGGCGCGCGCGAACCATCCCAACAGCTCGCACGCGCACGAGGGCTCCGCGATCACCGCGGCGGCGGCGCTGGATGCCGCAGCGCGCGAGCTGCGCCAGCAGCTGCGGCAGGAGCTCCACTGGCATGCACAGGCTCTCAGCGATGCCAACGCAGACAGGCTAAGGTCGCTGATCGGGCTGCTGGATGACTTGCCTGCGGTGGCCGCTACGCCAGCGCGGTCTTGAACAGCGCCAGCATGCGGTTCCAGGCTTTTTCCGCCTGATCGTGGTTATAGATGCGCGAGTCGGTCGGGCACCAGCCGTGAATGGTACCGGCGTACACCTCGATCTCGGCGGGGAGCCTTGCTGCGGCGAACGCTTCACGCAGCACATTCTTCGTCTCGGGCTGGCGCTGGTCGTCGCTCTCGGCGATGGCAAAGAGATAGTGGGCCTTCATCCTGGGTATCAGCAGATGCGGGCTGTCCGCTTTGTCGGTCACCAGACCGCCGCCGTGAAAGGAGGCACCTGCACCGACGCGATCGGGAAGCGCCGCCGCCGCGCGCATCGTGAACGGCCCGCTCATGCAGTAACCAGTCGTGGCCATCTTGCGCCTGCGGTCGACCGACGGCTGACCGTCCAGCCAGGCGACAAAGGCCTTGGCGTCCGTCACGGCGGTCTGCGCCGTCAGCGAGCCGCTCAGCGCCACGAGCGCCGCGCGGGTGGCAGGATCCTCGAAATCGGCGTGCTCGGCAGCGGTGGGCGCCCGCTTCGTGCGGTAGAACGGGTTGACGACCAGGACCGAGTAGCCTGATTCGGCCAGTCTCCTGCCCATCTGCCTGAAGGCCGGACGCAGGCCGTAGATATCCGGCCACATCAGCACAGCGGGATACGTGCCCCGGGAAGGATGCACGAAGTAAGCATCCCCGGTGCCGTCCGGCGTTTTGATGTCGACCTCCGATTCCTGCACCTCGGCCGCGGCCCCTGCAACGGGCGGCAGGAGCGAGATCACGCCGACGCCGAGGCTTAGCGCTCCAAAGCGTCGCCGCGACAGCCCGGCCGACCGCAGCTGATATTCGATCATGTCCTCGAGCGTGTCGTTGTCGCACATCGTCCCTCTCCTGGCCTGCAACGCCACACCGCCCACGGCCGGTCACGGCCGGCGGGTTGTAGGCGAATTCTGCGACGGCAGAGGCGCGCCGAGCAACCCGCTGACTATCAGCGCTATCGGCACACCGAACGCGAACACGTGCACGGCGAGGCTCGTCAACATGAGAATCAATGATTTCGGCGGCCTGAATCCGATCGCCGAGAGCGGCACCACTCCTCAGGAGGCACGATAGAGGCAGGCGTATGTTGCACGCAACGCGTCCTTCTGCACCTTGCCCATCGAATTTCTGGGCAGCTCCGCGACCAGCAGCACGCGTTTGGGGACCTTGTAGCGAGCCAGGCGCGCGCTCAGGGACTCGATGACCTGCGCTTCCGACAGCACGGCTCCGGCCTCGGGCACGATGACGGCAGTGACCCCCTCGCCGAAGTCCGGATGCGGAGCACCGAAGACGGCACTCTCCGCGACGCCCGGCAACGCCTCCAGTTCCGACTCCACTTCCCTGGGATAGACATTGCAGCCGCCGCTGATGACGAGATCCTTGACCCGACCTGCGATGTGCACGTAGCCATTGCGATCGATGCGGCCCAGATCTCCCGTCCTGAACCAGCCGTCGGCGCTGAACTCGGCGCTGGTTCTATCGGGATCTCTCCAGTAACCGGCAAAGACGTTCGGTCCCGCGATCTCGAGTGTACCGATCACATCCGGTTCCGCTTCCACCGTGCCGCTGTCCGGGTTGGTCACGCGGATCGCAATCCCCGGCAGAGCCGGCCCGACCGAGCCCGCAAGCCGCGGACCCTCGTAGGGATTGGACGCGTTGATCAGCGTCTCGGTCATTCCGTAGCGCTCGAGAATCACGTGGCCGGTGCGCCGGAGGAATTTCTGGTGGGTCTCGATCAGTAAAGGCGCCGACTCCGAGACGAACAGCCGCATGTGCGCGGTCGCCTCGCGATTCAGCCCCTCGTCCTGCAGCAGGCGGGTGTAGTGGGTCGGAACACCCATGAAGACCGTGACTTCAGACAGGTGTTGCAATGCCGAGCGCAGCTCGAATTTCGGCAGCAGCAGCATGCTCGCAGCTGAGGCCAGCACGGTATTGATCGCTGCACACAGTCCGTGAACATGAAACAACGGCAGGCTGTGCAGCAGCACATCCTGGCCGGTGAAACGCCACGCCTCGGCCAACACCGTCGCGTTGGATGCAAGATTGGCACGCGTCAGGATCGCCCCTTTTGACCGGCCCGTGGTTCCGGAGGTGTACACGATCGCCGCCGCAGCCTGTGGGTCATGAGGCCCCAGCGCCTTGCGGTCGGGGTGGCAGAGCCGTGTGAGCTGCGGCAGCGAGCCCTCCCCGTCCGCTCCGAGGGTCTCGAGGCAGTGAATGCCGGCGCGCTCGGCCAGCGGGGCGAGCATGGCTCCCTCGCCCGGCGGCACGATGGCGAGGCGAGGACTCGAGTCGCGCAGCAGGTAGTCGAGCTCGTTGGGCGGGCAGGCGAGGTTGAGCGGTACAAACACCGCACCCAGGCGCAGGCAGGCGACATACAGCAGCACGGCCTCCGGAGACTTTTCGACTCGAGCCGCAACACGATCCCCGCACACCACCCCGCGCCGCATCAGTGCGGACGCGAGACGTGCGGACTGCTCGCGCAAAGCCTCGTAGCTGAGTTGCTGACCGGCCGGGGTCCTGAGGAACAATCGGTGTGGGTGCTCGCGCGCGGCGGACTCGACCCACTCGGCAGGATCAATGACGGACGAC
>Ga0137399_10001696_pt1 | contig 10337 bp, 11 predicted proteins | sample czorhiz316metaG_FD_104810 | JGI IMG/M metagenome (GOLD analysis project Ga0137399, IMG submission 104810) | Vadose zone soil microbial communities from Angelo Coast Range Reserve, California, USA - czorhiz3.16 metaG | ecosystem: Environmental > Terrestrial > Soil > Vadose zone | place: USA...
CTGGCGCACCCGGTTCGGTCGCTTGTTTTCCTGGACGACCACCGCTTCGAAGCCGCCGCCACCAGTGAACCTGCCCGTGCGGCGCAGGCTCTGCACGGCTTGGATGCGCGCCGTGCCGCCAATGGTGTGGACGTACTTGGCAACGATGGAGTCGACGGTTTGTGCCGAAAGCGGCGCGGCGACGATGGCTAATCCGGCCAGTACTAGGACCTTCCGCATGGTGGCTTCCTCAGGCGGGGGACGGAGAAAATACCCGTCGGTCCGGCAGCCGCAACTGGCCTTCGATGTCCTCGAAGTCGCGAGTCACTCGACCCCAGTTAAAGTACTTCTCCACCGCGCGCCGCCCCGCAGTCCCGAGGCTTCGCCGTAACGCGGGATCATCGAGCAACCGGATCAACGCGGCGGCTACGGCGCCGGGGTCATACGGATCGACGAGCATCCCCGTCTCGCCGTCGCGCACCGCGTCGGGCAAGCCGCCTTCTCGACCGGCCAGCACGGCGAGCCCCGACGCCGATGCTTCGAGGGCGGCGATGCCGAAGCCCTCCACGAGCAGATCGTGCCGCCGCGAGACCAGGGCGAAGACGTCGGCGGCGTTGTACAGCGCCGGGAGATCCGCTTCGGCAACGTACCCGAGAAACCGCACGGCGTCGCCCAGCCGCAGTTCGGCCACCAGCCCTTCGAGGTGCGCACGGCACGCTCCCACCCCCGCAACCGCGTAGCGTGCGCCCGGGTGCACGGCCCGCACCGCCGGCAGCGCCCGGATGACCGTGTCGAACCCCTTGTGCCAATCGAGGCGCGCAACCGTGAGGATCCACGGGCCACCCTCGAGGGCGTATGCGCGACGGATCTCCGTGGTGGGCACGCCTGGACTGAACTGTTCGGGATCCGTGCCGAGCGGGACCACGCGCACCTGCTCGGCGAGCCGTTCGAGTCCGTGCTCCGCCAGCACTCGCCGCGTGTATTCGGCGGTCCAACGGCTGATGGCGACGAACACCGAGGCCCCCTCGAGCAGCTGGCGGCCGCTCCAGCCCTTGAGCCGGGAGCGCCGCAGCTTTTGATCTAACAGCAGCAGTTCGGCGCCGTATGTGATGATGCCGTAGGGAATCCCGTGACGGGCGTGCAACCACCGGGCGGGATAGGCCGCAGGCTTCAATTCCGCGCACCACGTGAACCCCGGCCGGTGGCGGCGCGCCAACCGGTCGACGCGCATCGTCCAGCGAAGCAGACCCGTCACGGTCCGCAGGCGCTCTGCCCGAACCGATACGCGGTCGATGGTCTGCGAGAACTCAGCGTCGCTGGCGCCGCTCCCGGCGTACGCCCCGGTCGAGACTAGGAGCGAGTAGGGAGCGTAGCGCCGGGCCAGCTCGCCCATCATCCGGGCGATACCGCCTTCGTGCGGTGGGAAGTTGAACGCGAGCAGCAGGCTAGGTGACGGCTCCTCCGTCATTCCCGCTCCCACAGGAACGCATACTTGAGGAATCCACCGATGGCGCCCATCGCCGCCTGGATGACGCCCATGCGCCCGTCCCGGAACGCGCCGCGCAGCAGGTACTCGCGCGTGAAGTGCGCGGCGGGCCGCAGCAGCAGATCGGTCCACCGCGCGCGCCGCCCCTCTGCCGCGAGCGCCCGCCCGCTCGTCTGCCCGTACCCGATCAGTTTCTCGACGTGATTGCCCAAGTCGCGGTAGGGCGTGTGATCCAGCTCCTCGGTGAGGGTCCCGACGTCGCGCAGACCCTGCAGGCCTGGATGTACCGCGCTGCCGCCATAGCGGAACTCGCGCCGGGCGAAACGCACCACCCAATCGTTGCCCCAGTGGCCGCGGCGCAGGACGCGCCCGTGGAACGCGTTGCGGCGCTTCACCCGATACGCCTCATGTGTCGCCTTCGCCCGCACCGCCATGATTTCGTGCGCCAATGCCGGACCAATCCGCTCGTCGGCGTCGAGCGCGAACACCCACTCATGCTGCGCCGCGGCGATGCCGCTATTGCGCTGCGCGGCGATGCCGCGCGGGCCATCAGCGATGATGCGCGCGCCCGCGGCACGGGCGCGCGCCACCGTGTCGTCGCTGGATCCACCGTCGACGATCACGACGTCCGCCACCCAGTCGAGGTCGCGGAGGCACCCCGTGATCTGCCCCTCCCCATTGAGCGTGGGAATGACTACAGTGATCCGTGCCCGCCCTCGGCCCCCCCCTCGTCCGGCGGCGCTCCATCGCTTCACGATACACGCCTTCGGTGCGCTCGACCATACAATCGAGCGCGTAGTCACGCCGGACACGGTCGCGGCCTGCGGTTCCCGCCCGGACGGCGAACGCGGGATCCCCGAGCATCCGCTCGAGCGCGCGGGCCCACGCCCGCGGGTCGAGCGGCGGAACGAGCAGTCCCGTTTCCCCCGACGTGACGAGGTCGGGGTTCCCTCCCGCCCGTGAAGCTACAACGGGGAGTCCGAGGGCCATTCCCTCGAGCAGCGCGAGCGACAGTCCCTCGATGCGGGATGGAAGCGCGGCGATCGTCGCCAACCGGTAGAATGCGAGGGGCTGGTCGGTGAAGGGCACGTACACGACGCGATGCCGCGACGGCACCCGGTCGCCCAGCGCGCGCAGCTCGGCGTCGGGCTCGATGCCCACGCACGCCACGACCACGGGGCGCTCGACCGCCTCCAGCGCCTGGAGCAGGATGTGTTGATCCTTGCGCCGCGCGAGGACCGCGATCACGGGACGCCCCGCGACATCACCCAGCGCCGCCGCCGCTCGCTCCATCGCAGCCGCGGGCGGGACCGCATCCACCCGCGCGAGGTCGATGCCGTTGAAAACGACGCGCAAGCGCGCGCCGGGATACAGCCGCCGCCGCAGCCCGCGAGCCACGGCGCGGCTCACGGCGATCGTGCGGTCGGCCGAAAGGCCGATGGCGATCAACTCGGGCGGCGACGTGAGCGGCATGGTGTGGCGCGTAACGACGAACGCCTGCGGTAACCGGTGACGCCACCGCAGCCACGTGAGCGCCCGACGATCGCGGGTGTCGTGGCTGTTGACGAGATCCACCCGCTCCCGGGCGATCACGCCGGCGAGCGCGGCCGACAGCGGGGCGAGCCGCTGGAAATCGAGCGGCACGACGGACAACCCGGCGTTGTGAGCGAGCTCGGCGAGCAGGCTATCGGGCCGGCACCCGACCAGCACCCTGTGCCCCCGCCCCGCCAGCGGGATGCACAGGCTGTGGATCATGAACGTGGAGCCGGCTTGGTGCCCCGCGTGCGTGACCTCAAGGATCGTAAGCGGCCGCTCGCCCACGATAAGGAGCGCGCGACCCCCCGGAACATGACAACCGCCCTATTGGAGCGTGATGACGTAACGCCCGACAGTCTCCGGCGGCGCGGTAGCGGAGATCCCCGATCCGATCTTTTCGAACAGCACGCGGCCCGACACGAGGATCCGCACGTGCGGCGCCCTGCGAGGGACGACGATGTCGTAGCTCGCTTGGCTGCCTCGGTTGTGCACGATCACGCCACCCGGATGGACGCGGTACGGCACCGACGCGGTGGGATCGATCACCAGCTCGGTGGTGTCGGCCAGCGACACGCGCAGGGCTCCAGCCGCTTGCGGCGCGTCGAACGTGATCTCCGCCGAGGGCCCGGGAACGAACGCGATGCCCTGGCCGTGTGCCGGCTGTTCGAGGGGTGGCGACGTGGGGCGCACAACGGACCGGATGCGCGCGAGGAACGCGCGAACGTACGGGCGTCCAACGGTCGCGCCGGCCGCAGTGGCGACGACGAGCGCCAGAGCGGCCGCGATGGCCCCCCACCGCACGCGGGTGCGGCGACCGCGCCGAACGATCGGGTCGATGCGCAGGTCCGGCTCGGCTGCGGGCAGCAGATCGAGCAGCGCGTGAGTCTCCTGCGAGGCGGCGTCGAGTGACGCTAGACGGTCGCGGCACCCCGCACACGCACGCGCGTGCTGCTCCACGTCCGCCCGCCGCTCGGCCGGCAGCTCGCCGTCCAGCAGCGCGCGGAGATCGCCGTCAGGTGGATGCGCCGAAGAGCTCATGATATGCCTTGCGAAACGCCTCGCCGGCCCGCACCAGCATGGTGCCGACGCTGCTGGGAGTGAGCTCGAGAGCGTTCGCGATCTCCCGATAGCGATATCCCGCGTGACGCATCAGCAACAGCTGCCGGTCCCGAAGCGGCAGCCGAGCGAGCGCCTGCCGGACGCTCTCGATGCGCTCGGCCGCGAGCGCCCCCGCATCCGCGGGCGGGGCCGCGCCGCCCAGGGGCAGATCGGCGCTGCGCGTGAGCGTGAGCCGCCGTCTCCGCGAAACGCGGCGTTGGTCGTCGCGCAGCAGGTTGTTCGCGACCGTCACGAGCCATGCCGGTGGATCGTCCGGCATGGCGCCGCGTCGATACAGCTTCACGAAGCACTCCTGCACGATGTCCTCCGCCATGGCTGTGTCGCCGCTGACACCGCTGACGTAGCGATACAGGCGCGCGGAGCGGTCGGCGAACAGGGCGTGAAACGCGCGGTCGAACCCCTCACGGCTCATGGCCAGTGTGCAAAGGATCGCGCGAAGGCGCTCCTTTGTGCCCTAGCGCGGGAGATGCCACCTCACCCGCAGCGAGAGAGTGCGAGAGAGCAGGAACACCGGTTGCCGGCCGCTGGGGGCTGCGACGAACGCGAGTGCGTTGCGGCGATTGAGGAGATTCGCGACTGTCACCGCGGTGCTGATCCGGGGCACAGCTCGCCGTCCCACCCAACTCTTGGCAAACGCGAGGTCGACGCGGGCGTAGGTCGGGAGCCGCACCCCATTGGGTATCCCCGCCTCCGCTTCGGGACTCCCCGCCAGCTCGCCCACGCCGCGTAGGCCGGTCGACTCCAGCTGCAGTCCGTCCTGCAGCAGCGTGGTCGGCCGCCCCGCACCAGCCCACAGCGCAAGTCGCACCGCCATGTTGCGAGGAAGTTGATAGCCCACGCCGACCGCCAGACGGCCCCGCGCGTCGCCCGTCCGATAGCGGATCGCGCCGGCCGTCCGGTACGAGCTGAGCACGCCGACCTGTACACGCACGTCGAAGCGATCGCCCGAGTGGGTGAAGGTCGCATCTCCGCCCCACACGGATCCGTGGCCCACGGGCACGACCACATCCGCAAACGGCCCCTGCGTGGCGAGTGGGGTGAGTGCCAGCCCCGACAGCCACCGTGCGTAGACGTCCCACTGGATGGTGGTGCGGGCGCCGAGCCGCGCGGCGATCGCTCCCGTGAGTTGGTCGGACTTGGCTGGGCGGAGTCCCCCCGATCCAGCCGCGATGGGAAAGTCCGCGCCGATCAAGGCGTCCACCACGGATTCCTCATTGCGGGCCGACTGCACGTACTGATGAAGGCGCGCATACCCCAGCGAGAGGGACGTCTCCCCTCGGCGTCCGAGCGCGACCCGCGTCCACACGCGAGGCTCGACGTACACGCCCCCGGTCGACGCGGCACTGACTCGCACGCCGGTCGAGAGTGACCAAGGTTGGTCAGGCGCCCAGCGCCGCGCCGCGAACACCGCCGCGACGACGGGCGCTGCGTCCAGGACGAGGATGGGATTGGTGCCGGGCTGCACCCGATAGGCGGTCGCGGTGCGCGAGATGCTGAAGCCCGCCTCGGTCTCGAGGCTCGAGTAACCGGCACTGATGCCGAAGTCGCGCAGTCTGGAGGCGACGGTCGAGGCTCCCCAAACCGCGTCTGCCCCGACCTCGCTGTACCACACGCGCGCCTGCGCTCTCCCGGCCTCGCCGAGCGAATCGGTCCAGACGACGCCTCCCAGAGAGCCCTCCGCGGAAAACGCGTTCTGGGGAGACGCGGCTCGTACGGAGTCCACGTCCGCACGTTCCGCCTGTGCCGGGAATGCCAGCCGGTGGGTGCTGCCCACGTAGTAGAAATCGAGCGTGCCGCGGGGGGCGGGCATCGAAACGTGGCCGAACACATCTCCGAAACCGTTCGTGCTCTCTCCGGTTTCGTCCGCCTGGCTCCAGACCGATCGATAGGTCCAGCGGCCGCTCACGAACAACGTCGCGCCGCGCCGTCCCAACGGAGTGCCCGCTGCCTGCTCCACGGCGGTGGGATCCATGCCACCCTCGGCGCTGCGATGGCCACCGATCTGTGGCCGCAAGACGATCGTGCTCGACAGCGCGTCGCCGTAGCGGGCCGGGGGCACCGCCGTGTAGGCGTCCACGGCGGTCACAGCACTGCTCGGCAACATCCCCGCCGTGCCTCCGGGCGGGCGCGGTCCGCGCCAGGGGAGCCCATCGAGGAGGATGAGGTTTTCGTCGCCGGAGCCACCCCGCACACGGAGCGACGGCGCCAACTCCTCGCGCCCGCTGATGAACGGCGCCGCCGCCAGCGCGGCCACCACATCCGGCTCGCCGACGAGCGGATCGCGCCTGGCGCCTGCCGGCGTGAGGCGGACACGACCGATCTCGGCGGAGTCCGGGAGCAGCGGCGCGACAGGAGGATCGAACGGGAGGATCGCGACGGGCGGGAGGGCGACCGGCGACGCGGCGAGGTCGACGTCCACGCCCGCGCTTCCGCCACCGCCGACCATGACATCGACGGTCAACGGCTGGAAGCCGAGTCGCTCGAACCGGAGCTCAAGGCGGGCGCCCCGTAGATTGCGCAGCACGTAGCGTCCGGCTGCATCGGTGAGGACGACCTCCGCCTGCCCACGCACACTCACCTGCACGCCCGGAATGCCTTCGCCGGCTCCGGCGGCCCGCACGATGCCGTGGAGCGAGTCTGCCGGTGCTTGCATGAGCGCGGTGGCTGCGAGCAGTGCGAAACCGATCATCTCACCCGCCCCGTGAGGGCCCGTGGGGACTCCGGATTGCTGGCACTACTACCCCACCGCAGCACAGTTACCCTGTCGGTCGCGCGCTGGCAACCGGCGGCGTACTTTCTCCGCTCATGGCGACCTCCAAGCAATTCGCGAACCTCACGGTCCTCGCCCATCCCCTGATCCAGCACAAGCTGACGATCCTGCGGGACCGGCGCACCAGTACGCGCGATTTCAAGCAGCTGGTGAACGAGATCGCCATGCTCATGGCGTACGAGGTCACCCAGGACCTCCCGCTCGAGCCGGTGGACATCGAGACCCCGCTCGAGAAGACCACGGGCCGCCAGGTGGCCGGCAAGAAGCTCACGCTCGTGCCGATCCTGCGCGCCGGGTTGGGCATGGTCGAGGGCATCTCGCAGCTCATCCCCTCCGCGCGGGTCGGCCACATCGGGTTGTACCGCGACCACGACACGTTGCAGCCGGTGGACTACTACTTCAAGATCCCGTCGGGCGAGCAGGATCGGACTTTCTTCCTGCTCGACCCGATGCTCGCGACCGGCGGCTCGGCGGTGGCCGCGGTGAGCGCCCTCAAGCGGGCCGGTGCCCCGCGGGTGCGCTTCCTGTGCCTCGTCGCCGCGCCGGCGGGCGTCCAGGCCATGCTCGACGCCCATCGCGACGTGCCGGTGTACGCCGCCGCCTTGGACCGCGAGCTGAACGCCAAGGGCTACATCCTCCCCGGCCTGGGGGACGCGGGGGACCGGCTGTTCGGCACCCGCTGACGGAATGTGTCACATATTGACAAGATGACGTAATACGTCATAAATTGCCGATGTGACGAAAAACGTCAATTACGTGGCCGTGCTCGCCGACGCCATCGGATCGCGGGCGCTCCCACCCCAAGCGCGCGCGCGCTTGCAAGCGCGGATCCACGCCGGCCTCAAGGACCTCAACCGGCGGCGCGCCTGGCGGCCGACCATCGCCGCCGGGTTCGCGATCGCTCGCGGCGACGAGATCGAGGGGTTGTTGAAGGACGCGGAGCAGGTATGGGACATCGTCCACTGGCTGCGCGGCACCTTCGCCGACGTCGATTGGATCGTCGCGTGCGCCCGCGGTCCCATCAGCACCGCGCTCGCGCCCACCGCACTCGAAGTGGATGGACCCTGCTTCCATGCCGCCCGCGCGGCCCTCGAGGACGCGAAAGGGCGGCGGCAGGTGCTCACGTTTCGCGGCTTCGCCCCCCTTGTCGACGCGCTGGCCGCATACTACTCGGCCCTGTACTGGAGCTGGACGCCACGCCAGCGGCGCCAGGCGTCGGAGTTGCGCCTGCAAGACGCGTCCGTCCTCGCGGTGGGGAACCGCCTAAACGTCCATCCCACCGCGATTTCCCACATGAAACGGCGCATGGCCTGGCCGCTGGTGGCCGAGGGCGATAGAATGTTGCGCGCCGCCATCTTGGAGGCTCGGTGAATCCACTAGAACTTGTCCCGCTGCTCGCCTACACGATCGTCGCCGTGCTCTGGCCGGCGCAGATCGACGGCCACCGCCGCGGCCGCACGCTGCTTCTCGTCGAAGCGCTCATCGTGCTCGCGGCCATCATCCTCGGGCAGTCGCTCGCCAAGCTCGTCACGCCAAGCGCGTTGGGTTATCGCTGGGGCGGCATGGGTCTGTACGCGACCGGTTATCTGTACGTGTGCATTCGCGGCATCATCCTGGTGCGTTCCGTCCTCGAGCTCCCCGCGCTCCAGATGCGGCGCGACGAGGATCGTACCGCCGGGGCCATCGAAATCGCCCGTGGCCGCACCATCGGCGCCCTGGAGCGCGCCATCGCGCTGACGCTCGTGCTGCTGGGCCAGTATGGCGCGCTGGGCCTCATCGTCGCCGCCAAGTCGGTCGCCCGCTTCAAGGCGTTGGAAGACCGTGAGTTCGCCGAGTACTTCCTGATCGGAACCCTTGCCTCCCTGCTGCTGGCGCTGGCCGGGGGTCTGGGCCTGCAAGCCCTGCTGCGCTGAGCCTTCTCCGCGTAACCCTTTCCCGCTTCCTCGTGTCAGACGGGTAGTTACGAGCGTGGCCCGTCACCTCGGAGCTCCGTGGACGAACGAGATCTGATTAACCGCGTCCGCGCCGGGGATGGCATTGCCGAGCGCGCCCTGTACGACGCCCATGTCGATCGCGTCTACCGCCTGGCCTACCGCCTGGCCGGGGACGACGCCCTCGCACAGGACTTCACGCAGGAGACGTTCATTCGGGCGTTCGAGAAGCTGGACACGTTTCGCGGCGAATCGGCCCTGTCGACCTGGCTGCATGCGATCACCACGACGGTCGTGTTGAACGGTCTGCGCAAGGTGAAGCGGTTCCACAAGCGCGAGGCGGATCTCGAGGCGGCGGACGGAGTGACCGGCGGACCACGCCAGGCCGAGCCGGACTTGAAGGTGCGGCTCCGGCAGGCGATCGACGCGCTGCCGCAGGGTTATCGGACCGTGTTCGTGATGCACGACATCGAGGGCTTCACACACGAGGAAATCGGGGTCGCCCTCGGCGTCGAGACGGGCACATCGAAGGCACAGTTGTCCCGGGCGCGCGCCAAACTGCGCGAGTCGCTCGCGGACTTCGCGGGAGAGTGGGTGACATGATGTTCGACAACGACGAAGACAAGTTCGCAGAGTGGCTGCAGCACGCCGCCAAGACGTACCACGCCCCACGTCCAACGCCCCGTGACGAGATGTGGACGCGGATCGAGGCCGCGCGCATCCGTCGCGTCCGCCCCTGGATGCGCTGGACACTTGCTGCGGCCGCGGTACTGCTGCTCGGTATCGGCATCGGCCGCTGGACCGCGCAACAGCGGACCGGCGGACCCGCCGGGACGCCGGTGGCGAGCGCCGACACCAGCAGCCGCGACATGGTCTACCAGGTGGCCGCGACGCAGTACCTCTCCCGCACGGAGACCTTCCTCACCGGATTCCGCGCCGACCTCCGGGCCGGCCGGGCCGATACGCGCTTCCCGGGTCAGGCCCGCGATCTGCTCACCACTACCCGGCTGCTGCTCGATTCGCCGGCGGCAGACGACCCGCGCATGCGCGGATTGCTCGAGGACCTGGAGCTGGTGCTGGTTCAGATCTCGCAGCTTCCGGCGGCGCGCCAACGACACGACACCGATTTGATCACCCAAGGCATGGACCAACGCAGTGTGCTGCCCAAGTTGCGCTCGGCGATTCCCGCCGGGCCCGTTCCGGTGCGCACGCAAGGAGCGACCTGATGTACGTGTTACCGCTGTTGCTGGCCGTCACGACGATCACCGCGCAGGATTCGACTCTACCGGCCCCGCAGACGCGGCGCGCCCGGCGGGCGAACGCGGCTGTGGCGGTCGCGCCCCTCGTCGCTGCCGCCGCAGCCTTGGAGACCGCCGCCGCGCCGCTGGCCGCGATGCACCTGGACTTCGAAGCGCTCGCGGCACAAGGTCCGGTCCTCGCAATGTCCGCCGTGCAGCTGGAGCAGGTGGCGCTTGCGCTGCCGACGCTCATGGTGCTGGCGGATGTCGATGACCTC
>Ga0137399_10001697_pt1 | contig 10332 bp, 8 predicted proteins | sample czorhiz316metaG_FD_104810 | JGI IMG/M metagenome (GOLD analysis project Ga0137399, IMG submission 104810) | Vadose zone soil microbial communities from Angelo Coast Range Reserve, California, USA - czorhiz3.16 metaG | ecosystem: Environmental > Terrestrial > Soil > Vadose zone | place: USA...
GACCGAATTCATGGGATTGAAGCTTGAGGTCGACCGCCGGACGTTGATTCCACGGCCCGAAACCGAGCTCCTCGTTGAGCACGTGATAGAACGCGCGCGTGACCGGGGGAGCCGACCCATCCGAATTCTGGATATCGGAGCCGGGAGCGGGAATATCGCCGTGAGTCTTGCCAGTTTGATCCCTTCTTCCGAGGTTGTTGCCCTCGATATCAGCACCGATGCCCTCGATGTCGCGCGTGGGAACGCGGCACGGCACGCAGTCGAAGGCCGGGTGAAGTTCGCGGTGTACGATATTATGGGCCGGGACGGCGCGTACGACGCTGAGCCGTTTGATTTCGTCGTTTCGAATCCCCCCTACATCCCCGCCGCAGATATACCGTCACTTCCGCCTGAGATCAGGGAGTATGAGCCTTTAATTGCCCTCCGGGACTCGGGCGATGGCCTGTCGTTTTTCCGCAGGATCGGAGAAACAGGCGCCAGACTCCTGAAGCCGGATGGCTGGTTATTCGTGGAGATCGGCTTTGACCAGCGTGGCGCCGTCTGCGCGATCTTCGGCGATCTTGGCTATGCCCAGCTCCGCAGCTTCAGGGATTACGCCGGGATCGATCGTGTGATCGAAGCGGGGGCGCCGGCTTCCGGATGAGAGCTTTGATCCAACGTGTCAGCCGCGCGAGCGTATCTGTCGGAAGCATTCTCCACAACGAAATTGAGCACGGGATGGTGGTTTTTCTAGGAGTCTCAGCAGCAGACACGCCTGCGGCGGCTGCCCACCTCGCCCAAAAGTGCGCCGATCTTAGAATCTTTGAGGACCAAGGGGGGAAAATGAATCTTTCGATAAAAGAGGCCGGTGGAAGCGCCCTTGTGGTGTCGCAGTTCACTCTGTACGCGGACAGCAGTAGAGGAAACCGGCCGAGCTTTACCGAAGCCGCACGCCCGGAGATGGCAGAGGAGCTCTACGGGAAGTTCGTTGGCCATCTTCAGAAGGAGCTCGGAGACCCGAAAGTCCGGACCGGTGTTTTCCGGGCGAGGATGGATGTTCAGCTCACGAACAGCGGACCGGTCACCGTGATGATTGAAAGTAAAGGGCATGCATCGTAAGATCTCACAGGCGGCAGCGATTCTCCTGTTCGCGTGCGCGGCGATGCCGCCTGGTGTTTCGACGGCGCAGCCAAAGAAATTCGGCGCGCTCACGACGCCGACGTTTCGTATCCGGTACGACCGGACAATTACCGCCTCAGAAATCGAAAAACTGGGAAAGCTTCTGGAGAAGACATACGGCGTATACCGGGGCAAATTTGGCCTATCGGGCCATCGAACTATCGAGGTGTATGCGCTCAGCTCCGGGAACCGAGTTCATACGGAATCGCGCTCGAGAGCCTTCGACGACGCGGTCTTCCGCGACGGGAGGATTTATCTCGATGCGCGCGCCGTCCTGAGAAGCGACACCGAGGTGCACAACCCCGCTGCCCGGGTCGTATCGGAGTCGGTTCTTGACGGATTGAAAGGGTGTCCGCGCTGGTTAATCGAAGTGTATGGAATCCATGCCGCAAAGGAGATCGACCGGTTCGGCGCTCCGGCGCGATTGAGCGTATCGACGTTCTCGGACTTGAATGAAGATTACCTCCGCGCAGAGAGTGCGAACGATCTGAGGGAAATGAACGCGAAACTGGCCGCAACAGCCCGATTCCTGATCGACCGCTATGGGGAGAAAAAGCTTGAAGATTTGTACTCTCAGTTCAAGCGCGGCGTGTTTTTGGAAGATGCCTTCGAAGCAGCCTTCGGCGAGAAGATCTCGGTCATTGAGAAAGCCTGGGCCGCCTCCCTGCGGTCGCCCCCTAAGGGGTGATGCTGCCCCCGCGGCACGTGCTGATGCTGTTCCTGGACGGTGTTGGCATCGGCACGAAGGACCCGCGAGTCAATCCGTTCTTTGCCGCGCCGATGCAGTCACTGCGCGGCTTATTGGGAGGGGCTATGCCGCATCTCGACGATGCCCATCGTGGAACTCCCGGAGTATCCCTTCTGCCCCTTGATGCCACACTCGGCGTGGCGGGCCTTCCCCAAAGCGGGACGGGCCAGGTCGCGCTCCTAACGGGCGAAAACGCCGCGCAGCGAATCGGCAGGCATTTCGGTCCATACCCCTATTCAACGCTGAAGCCCCTTCTAAAAGAGGCGAATCTTTTTTCGAAGATTGAGGCCGCCGGCAAAACAGCATTTTATGCGAATGCCTTTCCTTCGGTGTATTTCGAAAACGTTGGGGACGGGAAGCGGCCGATGACCGCCATCCCTCTTGCCTGGACGATGGGGGGCCGCGCACTGAGCAACGGCAAAGCTCTCGCCTCCGGGGCTGCAATCTCGGCAGACCTTACGAACGAGCGGTGGCCCATGCTCGGCTATCCTGCCATGCCTGCCTTGACCCCGCAGCAGGCGGGAGAGAGGTTGATGGCAATCTTGCAGCGCTACGATTTTGTGCTCTATGAATTCTCGATGACCGATCATGCCGGGCACGGCCGATCGATGGAAAGCGCTGTGCATGTGCTCGAATTATTCGATGCCTTCCTCGAGGGACTCCTGTCAGGTTACGACGGGGGTTCGACGACTCTGGTGCTCACGAGCGATCACGGGAATCTTGAGGACATCTCGACAAAATCGCATACGCGCAATCCCGTGCCCCTCCTCGTCGCCGGAAACGCTCATCGGGATTTCACAGCCGGCGCAAAAGCGATCACCGATGTAGCACCATTAATTCTCAAACTTCTTCACTGAGGTTCGCAAAAGGGGGGCTGTGGGGGCGTTCACCAACCGGCCTGCGGTGAAATTCTGCACGCCGTTCATGATCGGGATCTTGATCGGATGGAACCTCCCGGTCTGGGGCGGTTCGAACTTTGCCGGTCCGGTGGGGTGGATCTGGCATCACTTCGATCCGATCATGCTCGCCGCGATCTTCCTCATTTCAGCCGCCTTCTTCCTACAAACCTTCCTCCCACCCTCGGCTCGCATTCGCCCGGCGCTCACGTTTCTGCTCATTGTCCTTTTCGGATTCGTGAAAATCACGTTCGACGCGTGGCGAACGCCTGCGGATTCCGTGTCGAATTTCACCGGGCGTGGGGAGATCGTAATCCTAAGAGGCGCGATCACGGACGAACCAAGCCTCAACTTGAAGACAATGCGCTTCGTCGTCGATGCTGAGAGTATCCTCCTTGGCGGCCGGCGGTTGAGGATTTCCGGGGGCGTACTCATTTCGGGCAGGAAGTTGGATGTGGATACAACGCTCGTCCCGTCACTCACGTACGGCCGGACGGTGATCGTCAGCGGGGAGCTCGAAGTTCCGTTGGGGCCGCGGAACCCCGGCGAGTTTGACACTAAGGGATACCTTCATCTCAATGGCATCGTGGCGAGGCTCAACGTTTGGGCATCTGATACGATAATCCTGGGCCCGGAAGCGCGGGGGAATTTTCTTGCCTCGCTTGTATATCCCCTGCGTCGCTCGGCCGGGTATCGGCTCGACCGGTTAATCGGAGGCGATGAAGGGAAGTTCCTGAGGGGATTGATCATCGGGGACAGGACCGAGCTGTTGCCCGAGATCAAGACGGCGTTTATCAATTCGGGCGTCATACATATCATCGCCGTCTCGGGACTTCACGTTGTGATCGTCGCGATGATAATCATCGGATTTCTGCAGGTTGTCCGGGTTCCGGAAAGAGCAAGAATCGTTGTAACCTGCCTCTTGCTGATCTACTACATCTTTCTGACCGGAGCGGCCGCGTCGGTCACGCGGTCTGTCATCATGGCTATCGTTTTTCTCGGAGGAAAGCTGTCGGAACGCAAGACTGATTTCTATAATGCGCTCGCGCTCTCGGGGATCATCATCCTTCTGTTCGATTCGAAGCAATTGCTCCAGCCGGGGTTTCAGCTCTCATATACTGCGGTCTTCTCATTGGTGTACCTCTATCCGAAAGTGGACGCGATGAAACGTTTTCTCCCCTTCGGGATAGGAAAGAGAAGGTGGGTTACGCCTTGCGTGGCGGCCCTCTCGGTTTCGCTGGCGGCAGGCATCGGCACCCTACCCTTGACGTCGATCTATTTTGGAAAAATATCACTCGTGAGTTTCGCCGCCAATATTGTCGTCGTACCTCTTTCCAATCTCATTCTGGCGGCCGGGATGTTGACAATCGGCATCTCGTATTGCTCAATCTGGCTCGCGTCCGTCTACGCCTGCGTAACATCGCTCCTGACTTCCTGCCTGCTGAGCATTGTGAGCTTTTTCGGAAATCTCCCGTTCGCCTATCTTAACTCGCATTTTACAATCTGGTCATCGCTCGCTTTCTATGGCGCAGTCGGCTTCGTCATTACGTGTTTGCGAACGGAAACCAGAAAGCAATCGATTATCGCACTGCTCGTCGTCGTTGATCTGTGGACGTGCGTTGAGCTCCTTGATAAACCGAGACCTCTCCGGGTGACATTTTTGGCCGTCGGCCAGGGAGACGGTGCGCTCGTAGAGCTGCCCGACGGAAAAACAATCCTGATCGACGCGGGCCCCGAGGGCACTTCGGGAAACGCGGGGGCGCGGTTCATCGAGCCATACCTCAGGTGGGAGGGTATTAGTCGCCTCGACGATATCGTGTTAAGCCATCCTCATAGCGATCATCTTGGAGGAATCCCATACCTGTTGAGGCATGTCGCGGTGAGCGGAATCATCGACGCGGGCTCGCGGGCGCCTACCATTCTGTTTCGGGAATACCTGCATTGCATCGACTCGCTTTCCATTCCGAGGAAGGTGTTGCGCGGCGGTTCCCGCATTGAGGACTTCGACGGAATCCGGCTCTATGTCCTTCATCCATCGGCCGGCTTTATCCCAAAGGATACAACCGCGCACAGCAACCTCAACAATCAATCGTTGGTTATCAAATTAGTCTACGGGCGAAGCTCGGTGCTGCTCGCGGGCGACGCAGAGAGGGAGGCAGAGGATCGCATGATCGACATCTACGGAGCCTTCCTCAAGAGCGATGTCCTGAAAACGGGACATCACGGGAGTGTTACGAGCAGCTCGGATCGGTTTCTGGACCTTGTGAAACCGGCCATCGCTATCGTCTCCGTGGGCGCGAGGAATAAATTCCATCTTCCTTCCACGACAGTTCTCCACCGGCTATCGGCGCGGGGTGTGCAGTATTTCCGGACCGACGAGTCTGGTGCCGTCGTCATTGAATCGGATGGAGAAGGGTGGACCGTCGTGAATTGGAGGTAGGAGGAGTACAATGCTCTAAGGTCGCAATTTGCGACCTTAGAGCTGGGTTCGAAGCGCTGCCGAAATCATTAATCCTTGAATCTCTGGCCTTCTTTGTGTATTTTGGCGAGTGCCATTTCGCGTCGAATCGACACGCGCTGTTGAACCACTGACCAAGATTCCGATCCGGATGAAGAAAAAGTCTTCCAAACGCCCCAAGAAAACACGGCATAAACGGGTAGCAGCCGCGAAAGCGAAGCAGCACGAGCGAAAGGAGCACTTCCAGACTGATTCCGGCTACGAGATCGAGCGCGTCTACGAGCCGTCCGATTTCGATTATGAGCGGCGGCTCGGATATCCCGGGGAGTATCCCTTCACCCGCGGGATCCATCCTACCATGTACCGGGGAAAACTTTGGACGATGCGCCAGTATGCGGGATTCGGCAGCGCCCGGGAGACGAACCGCAGGTACCGGTACTTACTCCAGCAGGGCACGACCGGTCTATCCGTCGCCTTCGATCTGCCCACCCAGATGGGATATGATTCCGACCATCCGATGGCTGACGGCGAGGTGGGAAAGGTCGGCGTCGCCATCGATTCGCTGGAGGATATGGAGCTGTTGTTTGAAGGGATCAAGCTTGAGGAGATAACCACATCCATGACAATCAACGCGACGGCGGCGATTTTGCTCTGCATGTACGTGGCCCTCGCCAGGAAGCAGGGTGGCGGGCTGGCCCGGCTTTCGGGGACAATCCAGAATGACATCCTCAAGGAATACATCGCCCGTGGTACGTACATTTATCCCCCGGGCCCGTCCATGCGGCTCGTGACTGACGTATTCGAGTGGTGCCGCGACAACCTCCCAAAGTGGAATACGATCTCCGTGAGCGGGTATCATATTCGTGAGGCAGGCGCCACGGCTGTCCAGGAGCTTGCGTTTACATTCGCAAATGCGATTGCCTACGTGCGGGCAGCTCTCGAGGCGGGCCTGGACATCGATACCTTCAGTTCTCAACTCTCGTTTTTCTTCAACTCCCACAATAATATGTTCGAAGAAATCGCGAAGTTTCGCGCTGCACGGCGTCTTTGGGCGCGGATTATGAAGGAGCGGTTCAAGGCGAAGAAGCCGGAAAGCATGAAGCTCCGTTTCCATGCACAGACGGGAGGGTCGACATTGACGGCGCAGCAGATCGAGAATAATGTCGTTCGAGTATCTATCCAGGCGCTCGCCGCGGTCCTCGGCGGATGCCAGTCGCTCCACACGAACAGTAAGGACGAAGCGCTTTCATTGCCTTCAGAGGAAGCGGCGCGCATTGCTCTGCGCACGCAGCAGATTATCGCAAATGAAACGGGCGTTGCCGACACCGTCGATCCGCTCGGAGGCTCGTATTTTCTCGAGCGGTTGACAGATGCCATCGAATCCGGCGCGGAGGCTTACCTTGAGACGATCGACAGCATGGGCGGAGCGATCCAGGCAATCGAGAAACAGTTTTATCAGAACGAAATTGCCAAAAGCGCTTACCAGTATCAGAAGGCAATCGAGGAAAAACAAAAGATCATCGTCGGGGTGAATGATTTCGTCGCGACAGGCGAGAGTCCGCCTGCGGTGCTGAGGATCGATGAGCACAATCAGCAGCGTCAGGTGGAGGGATTGCGGGATCTCAAGCGTCGGCGGGATACAACAAAAGTCGCGGATGCGCTTAAGGAGCTGGCGACCGCTGCACGCGGCAAGGAAAATATCATTCCTCACATTCTCAATGCCGTCGAAGCATATGCGACGCTCGGGGAGATCTCGGATCAATTACGGAGGATCTGGGGAGAGTATAGCTAGAGGCCTCTTAGCCTGCGGTCTGGAGGAAGAGCTCCATGGAAGGGCAGAGATCATTGATCCCACATTCGAGGCACTTCGGCTTTCGCGCCTGACAGATTTTTCTTCCGTGCCAGATCAGCAGGTTTCCGGTCGCGATCCAGTCTTCCCGTGGGATGATCTGCATGAGATCGGCTTCGATTTTTTCCGGATCCGATTGGCGGGAAAACCCGAGCCGTTCAGAGAGCCGTTTGACGTGCGTATCGACGACAATTCCTTCCGCCTTGCCAAAATAGTTTCCCAAGATAACATTGGCGGTTTTTCTCCCGACACCCGGCAGCCGCACCAGCTCCTCCATCGTATCGGGCACCTCCCCGTTATGCCTCTCCAGTAACTCCTTGCAGCAATTGATGATGCTTCTCGTTTTGGCCCGGAAGAATCCCGTGGACCGGATCATCTTTTCGACTTCCGCGGGATTCGCGGTTGCGAAATCCTTCGCGGATCGATAACGCCGGAAGAGATCAGGCGTTACCTTGTTGACGCGCTCGTCGGTACATTGCGCGGAGAGGATCGTCGAGATCAGAAGCTCGAGTGGACTTGAGTGATCCAGGGCCGTCTTTGCATCGGGATACAAGCCTTTGAGGAGAGCGATGATCGCGGTTGCCCTTTTCTTGAGGTCCGCGGACGACTCACGCTTCTTTGCACCCGCGCGGCTCGTTTTTCTCCTCCTCGCCTTCATGCAACGTTAATATTGCCGAACACCCGGGTGATGGAAATCTTCATTCTATTAGTAGCCTGAGGGTAATTCGGAGTCAGGTGCTGAATCTCCGACGAGAACCCTCCCTTTCGCTGGCCGAAGATGACCAATTCCCCGAAGACCGAGCTTGCGGAGATCGCTGCTGCCGCATCAGCAGGGAGGAGAATTCTCGAATCGCCGAACACCCCGTGCACGCGAAGTTCATGTTCACCTTCGGCGAGCTTTGTGGAGGACAGGTCGAGGAATGACTCCCCAAAAACCGTAGAAATCGAACCACCTTTGAACTGCTGCGAGGTTACCTTGACGTCGATATTTCCAAAGACGCTGGACTGATGGACCAGCTCGCTCTCGGTTTGAGAAGAGGTTTCCGTCGGCGACGCTCCGGCCGGCCTGGGCCGGCGCCGGGCGAGGATGCTCACTCCCCAGAGAATCAGAAGCAGCGGCCAGTAGTCGCTGATAAACTCCTTGAAATCGATGGCGCCCAGATTATCGAGGAGCAGGAGGAAGCCGAAGAGAATCAGTATAAATCCCCAGTAGAAATTGCGCATAATCCTTGTCCGTTCTAAGCGTTAGTGGTTGAGAAATTTTGAGACTTCATCGGCTCCCCTGGTATTAATCACGTCTTTCTTTTCCAGCCATCCCTTGCGGGCGATTCCGACGCCGTAACGCACGTCGGTGAGACCGCCGATATTGTGCGCGTCCGGATTGATGCTGATCTTCACGCCCTTCTCCTTCGCGTACTTGCACAGCCGCCAGTCCAGATCGAGCCGAAGGGGATGGGCGTTAATCTCCATGATCGTCCCGCTATCCGCCGCCGCATGAATAACCTCGATCATGTTCACCGGATACCCCTCTCGTTCCAGAAGGAGCCGGCCGGTGGAATGGCCAAGCATTGTGACGTGCTTATTTCGTATCGCCCTGATGATTCGCTTCGTTGCCTCGCTTTCCGTCATTTTGAACTTGCTGTGCACGGATGCCACGACAAAATCGAAGCTCGCGAGGACTCGGTCGCTCCAGTCGAGCGTGCCATCCGAAAGGATGTCCACTTCGGTGCCCTTGAAAATGCGAAATCGGCTCAGGGTCCCATTTAGTTTTTCGATTTCTTTGTGCTGAAGTTTCACTCGTTCCTCGGTCAATCCCCCGGCGTAGGCCGCAATCTTGCTGTGGTCGGCGATTCCGAGATATTCCCATCCGAGGGCCTTTGCCGCCCGCGCCATTTCCTCGATGGAATTGGCGCCGTCGCTGTATGTGGAATGGCAGTGAAATGTTCCCCGAAGGTCCTTCTCTTCGATCAAAACAGGTATCTTGCCGGCACGTGCGGCGTCGATTTCTCCCATGTTCTCACGAAGCTCGGGAGGAATGTAGGAAAGGTTGAGCGCTTTATAGATGTCCTCTTCGGTTTTGCACTTGGGGATACGTTTCACCTTTTTTGCGTTCTCGAGCTTTGAAAAGGCGTACTCGTTCAAGCTCCAGCCGAAGTGTTTCGCCAACCCCCGGATTTCAATGTTATGTTCCTTACTCCCGGTGAAATACAGGAGGGCGAATGGATATTCTTCATCGCCGATGATACGGAGATCGCAATTGATGCCGGATTTGAGGATGACACTCGACTTCGTCTCCCCTTTTGCGACGATTTTCTCGACATCCGAGTGTTTCGTGTAGGAGTCCATGATCTTCGCGGTCTGAGCGCGGGCGGCGCTTGCCAGTATGTCGATGTCGCCGATGACTTCTTTCCGGCGACGCAGGCTCCCCGCAATCTCACAGCGGATCACACCTTTTTGCTCCGCCAAAACCTTGAGGATAGGGTCGGCGGCCTCACGGGCCTTCGAATATAAGTGCTTGTCGGCGTGGCTGCGGACTTGCTCTATCCCGCCAAGGATGTTTTCCTCGGTCTTCTCGCCGAAACCCTCGATCGAGCCGAGTCTATGCTCGGCGGCTGCCTTACGAAGCTGTTCGATCGTTTTGATCCCCAGTTTTTCGTAGAGAATCTTGACCCTCTTGGGTCCGAGGCCTGGTATCCGGAGCATGTCAAGAAGACCGGGGGGAAGGGAAGCCTTGAGTTTCTCGTAGTAGGGGAGCTTGCCGGTATCAACCAGCTCGACAATTTTTTCCGAGATCCCGGAGCCGATCCCCTTCATTTCCTTGAGCTCATCGGCGGCGATCAGCTCCTTGAGATCCTTCGGAGCGGCTGCTATGACACGGGCGGCGTTATGGAAGGCCCTTGACTTGAATGGATTTTCGCCGTTGAGTTCCTGGAGAGTACCGATTTCATCCAGGATGGCTGCAACCTCTTTATTCGTCATGCCGTTTGTTCCGTCGGTGAACTCACAAAATTCAGGGGGGAAGGGCACCAGCGAAGGATAATACGCAAATTACAAGGGAGATTCAAACCTGCATTCGATGAGACGCAGGAATCCGTCACCAGCGGAGGAGCGCGGCCTCGAGGGCGAGCCCGGGACCCATCGCCAGCATTACTCCCAAATCGCCCTTCTTAGGATGAGAGTGACGCATCGTTTCCTGAAGCACAAATAGGACGGTCGGCGAAGA
>Ga0137399_10001699_pt1 | contig 10328 bp, 8 predicted proteins | sample czorhiz316metaG_FD_104810 | JGI IMG/M metagenome (GOLD analysis project Ga0137399, IMG submission 104810) | Vadose zone soil microbial communities from Angelo Coast Range Reserve, California, USA - czorhiz3.16 metaG | ecosystem: Environmental > Terrestrial > Soil > Vadose zone | place: USA...
CCCTTCTGTTCCTTGGCCCCAAGTACTCTGGCAACCGCCTCTCGCAATTCCGATTGCCGTATCGGCTTCAATAGATACGCGGAAACTCCCAGCTCTTGGCAACGTGCCCGCATCCCCTCGGTGGCCCGCCGACGTAACCATCATGATGGTGGCCGTTGACAGCTCCGGCCTCTCCCGGATTCGTTCCACCAGCGCAAACCCGTCCATCCCCGGCATGTGCATGTCCGTCAAGACCAGCCCGTAGGGCTTTCCCGATTCCAGGGCTGCGCATAATTGCGCCAGCGCCTCATCGCCTCCTTCCACGCACGTCACTTTCATCTCCCAGCGATTCAGCATTCCTTCCAGGATTCGCCGGTTCGTCCGGTTGTCGTCCACCACGAGAACCTTTACAGCCCGTAATATCTCAGGCGGAGCGATCGCCCCGACTTCGATTACTTTCGTATCCGCAATCCCGAGCCGCGTGGTGAAGTGGAATTGGCTCCCTCGTCCAAGCTCGCTTTCCACCCAGATTCTCCCGCCCATCATCCACACCAGCCTGCTCGAGATGGTCAGTCCCAGGCCCGTTCCCCCGTATTTTCTCGTCATCGAGGTATCCGCCTGGGAAAATGGATCGAAGATCGATTGGAGCTTTTCCTTGGGAATCCCGATCCCGGAGTCCGCCACCGTAAACCGCACCGTGCGATCATGCTCATTGCTCGCTTCCACTTGAACCTTCAGCGCCACTTCACCTCTATCCGTGAATTTGATGGCGTTCCCGGCGAGGTTGATGATCACCTGGCGCAATCTGCCGGAATCTTCTCGCACCACTTCCGGCACTTCCGGCGCCACCTCGCACAAGAGTTCCAGGCCCTTTTCGTCGGCTCTTAGCGCCAGCGTTTTCAAACTCATTTCCAGGCAATCACGCAGGTTGAAATCGATGGCTTCCAGGTCGACCCAGGTCTACTCGATTGGGTTTCAGCGTTATTTGGTCCTGCACGTGCGAATTGAAAGAGTGTCCGGACCAGTTGGCCGGAACAAAGGCTTGGTCGATGGTCCCTACGGTTTGATCTGCATTGTGGCGATATCCTAGGCCCCACACGAGGTCATGGCGATTCCCGATCTTCAAGTGATTCTGGAACTCAAAATCAATCGTATCGCGTGCCTCCCGTGATTCCGGACCCGATCTCGTATATCGGTCGAAATAAAACTGCACCGTGGTGTCGCATCGGCTTGAAAAAATGTGATTCCATCGGGTTAAGACATTTCCGCCCGACAGTGCGGCGAGTCTCTCTAGATCGAAGTTACCGGGAGGAGAGAGGACGGAATGCACGATGACTGCTCCTTCGCTCCCGGAGTACAGGTCCCCTTCGGTTGTTAGAGAATCACTGCGCGACAAATCTGTGTCCACTCGGAAACCGCCGTGCAGCAAGTGCCAACCGTCGTGTCCGTTTTGTCCATGCAAATTCGGGAAATGATCGTTGTTGAGGTACTTTGCAAAGATTCGATAGCTCGTGTCTTCTTTGATTTTCCCTCCGTACTGCACTGTGGCGAATCCCTGCGCTTGCGTTCCTCCGCCTCCCGCCAGCGTGGCCCCCGGGGTATCTCCGGCTTTTTTCATGATGATGTTAATGACCCCATTCACCGAATTGGCGCCCCAAATTGTTCCCCCCGGTCCGCGAATGACTTCGATTCTTTCGATGTCTTCCAGCGGCACGTCTTGTGTGTCCCAGGAAACTTCCCCGAAAAGTGGTGTATAGACCGCCCGGCCATCGATCAGTACCAGCAACTTATCGGAGAATTCAGAATTGAAACCGCGCACCGATATGGCCCAGGTGTTGGCATTGATTTGTGTCACGTCCATCCCAGGCGCCATGCGCAGCAAATCCGGAATATTCGTCGCTCCAGAGTGATGAATGTCTTCTTGTGTTATGACAAAGATCGCCGCCGCCACCTGGGACATCTTCTGCTCTTTCTTCGAAACTGAAGTCACTTCCATGTTCATCAGGTTTTCGATGCTTACCTGCGTCAAATCGCCCGGTGGAGATTGTGGATCTTTCTGGGAGTCGGGAACTTGCCCCCATGCCACTCCGCTCCCCAGCAAGAGAAGCAAGATCGTCGCTCCCGCCTGCCGAACTCGTGGCGGCCGGTTCAATCGTTTTCCGCGCATAGCAAACACCCCCATGGGGCATATGCACGCAACTCGCCAGCGACGGGCGTGCGTCTAAATGCCATCTCTTTTGCAATCAGTGCTTTCCCGTTTTGGAATAACCAGCGGACTTTCGGAGTCTGGAAGTTAGAGGATTTGTGTCCCAAATTGGGTCCGTCTCTCGGCCCAGCGTTTCTGTGTCCAAGAATATCTTAGCCGGGCGCAGCTGCCCTGTTTCGCACGGATTGCAGCCGAAAACAGCATTTATTTATACGTTGTATCTTTAACGCTGTTAAAGATATAGTCTGACGCAAGGGAGAGTGGAGGTCTGCCGCATGCCTCGCAAAGCTGATGCTCGCCTGGAGGGCCGCATCCTCGATGCAGCCTACCGCATATGGAGCAAACGTGGCGAGCATGCCCTCACCATGCGCGCCGTCGCCCACGCCTCTGGCACCACTACTCCTACTCTCTATGAGCGCTTCTCCAATAAGGACGATCTGCTCTCCCTCCTGCGCCGCCGCGCCCGCCTGAATCTCTTCTCGGCCATCAAGCCCTCACGCACTCCCGCGCAAGTTTGCCGCCGCGTTCTCGACTTCTTTGCGGCCCATCCCAATGACTTCCGCCTCATCTCCGAAGATTGGGCCATCGCCTTCGCCTGCAAAGAACACATGCCTTCGTTTGAATTCTTGAAACGGCATCTCGCCGCTCAGCTTGGTGGTGAGCCCGATCAACAAACTCCCGTCGCTCTGGCCCTCGTTGCGCTCCTGCATGGCACAGCTACGCTTCTTCTTTCCGTGGACATCCATAAGAAAATCTCACGCAACTTCCGGCGCGCCTGCATTTCCGCCTGCGAATCCTTGATTCATGCCGCTTCCGCAAAAGCCGCTCGTTCAAACCGCCTTCCGCATGGCCGGCCGTAGGCTCTCCATGACTGATAGGAACGACTCTCCCCTTCCTGGTCATTTCATGCCAGAATGTGGGCGACGAGCGCCCGGCCCCAGGCGCGTGCGAATCGCAAGTCGAGAGTTCCAGCCCTGCCTCAGACGCCGTGATGTTTTTTTCGGCGGTCGCGCGCCATGCAGATGGGGGGTGTCCCCATTGGCCGGCTCACAAGAATTCCCCGTTGGAGGTGCAATATGAGCGATGTCTGGGAACAGTGCGAAGGCCAGGTGATTGACAATAAATTCCGCCTGCAGCGGTACTTGGGAGGAACGGACGACTCCGCCGTTTTCCTCACGCAGCTCGCCGGAACACCATCAAAAAAAGCCGCCATCAAATTCATTCCCGCCGGTACCACCGCCGATCTCCAGCTCTCTCTATGGCGCCGCGCAATGCAACTCGCTCATCCCAATCTGCTCCGCGTCTTCGACATCGGCCGCTGCCGCCTCTCGAACAGGGACCGTCTCTACGTCGTGATGGAGCATGCCGATGAAGACCTTTCCCAGATTCTCCCCCAGCGTCCTCTCACGGCTTCTGAAGCTCGCGAAGTGCTCGAACCCGTGCTCGATGTTCTCGTTTATCTCCACGGCCATGGCCTCGTTCATTCGCGGATCAAACCTTCCAACATTCTCGCCACTGCCGATCAACTCAAGTTGTCCAGCGACACGTGCTTCCCTATCGGTGAATCCCGCAAATCTTCTCGCAAGTTCGACCCCCACGACGCTCCGGAAACCGCGGCTTTTCCGCTCTCCACAGCCGCCGACGTCTGGTCTCTCGGCATGACCCTGGTCGAAATACTTACGCAGCACGCCGCTGTCTTGCAGCCCGGGGAGCAAGCCGATCCGATCGTCCCCGATACCCTTCCCCAGCCTTTCCTCGATATCGCGCGTCATGCACTCCGCCGCGAACCCCGGCGCCGCTGGACCATTCCCGAAATCGCCGCGCGCCTCAATCCCGTCGCCGTCGCCGCGGCTGCCGCGCAATCCGTTTCTCCTTTGGCTGTCCCGCTCTCAGCCGTTCCTGCTGTCCCTACGGCAAAGCTGCAAGTCCCAAAGTTCGACGCACCTTCGACAAGAGCGCAAGCGCAACCCCCACGTTCGCAAGCCGCGAACCCGCCGAGGCAAACTCTTGTTCTCCCCAACTATGTTGTTCCTGTTGCCGCCGTGCTTCTGGTTATCGTTGCCATCTTTGCGCTACCGAAAATCCTCGGCCATCGTTCCGACGCTTCGTCGTCCGCTTCAACGGCCTCTGCCCCGCCCGCGGGGCAGCCAGAAACGATCGAGGAGCCTGCGCGTCGGGAAACCCGGGCAGCTTCAGAGCCGTCCGCAACGTCCACGACGCGAGACTCGCTGAAAACCGCCGAGAAAAAGCGTGCGGCAGAGCCGCTGAGTTCGGCGGAGGCTGCGCCAACTCCTGCTTCTGTGCGCACGGGTACGTTCCCATCCGCAAACGCGCCGAGCGCTTCCGCGTCATCTCCCGAGCGCGGTGAAGTCCTCGAAGAGATTTTGCCCGAGGTCTCCGAGAAGGCCCGCGCCACCATTCATGGCGTCGTGCGCGTCAGCGTCCGCGTTCGCGTCGACCCTACGGGCAATGTTTCTGAAGCCTCGCTCGATTCCGCCGGCCCCAGTAAATATTTCGCCGACCTTGCTCTCAAAACCGCCCGCCACTGGCAATTCTCTTCACCCGATATGGGCGGTCACAGCGTCCCCAGCGAATGGCTCATCCGCTTCCAATTCTCGCGAACCGGCCCCAAGGCCTTCCCAAAGCAAATAACGCCATAGCATTTGCCGGCGAGATCGCTGAACCCGTGCCGGAGCGCAGTGCCCTTGCATAAGATCGATGCGTAGGGCACGCCGCTTACTCAAGTGCTCCACGGCGCAATAGGGTTCGGAGCTTTCTTGAACCGTGCACCACTCGTAGAATCTCAACTCCGTCAGGGCGAGGACGATAGAAAACGAGCATTTTTTCGAAGCCTGATACCTGGAAGACCCGCAAGGAGGCCAAATCGGGGTGCTTAAGCCGAGGATGCCAGCCTATTTGGGGCTGTGCGACCAACAGGCCAAACGTCTCATGGGCAGCTAGGAGGAAGCGATGGCCGAGATAGGGGCCTGCTTGAGTTTGCGAGGTAATACGCTTGGTCGTCGAGGTCCTGGTCGGCCTTGGGGCGGACGAGGTGGACAGCGCTCACCGTTCGCCGGTCTTCCTCAGGCGTTCGTCGAGCCGGATATGCTTCTCTTGCCAATAAGACGGCCCTACTTCGATCGGCACACCGGAGTTGAGCCCTTCGAGGGCGAGAGATTCCAGCTTCTCCGTTCCCTGCTGATCAGTACGGACAAGGCGCTCCAAGTAGGTTTCGATGGTGAGTCCCTGGGCCTCCGCTCGGGAGCGGATTTTCGATTCGAGTTCGGGATGAATGGGAAGGCTCATAATATCTCCCAATTTGCACGTTACAGAAGTGATTCTACGCCGACCGCTAAGCGCTTTTCTAGCGGAAAGGCGCGTCCCGTGGGAGTCCACCGAGGGTGCCCGAAGTGCTACACGCGATAGTTCGCAGGATACGGAAGGATCGCGCCGATTTGACGAAACGATTACAGCATATTGGTACCCTATATCAATTATTACTTGTAAGTGATTGGGATGCTAGGGATAGCGGCGTGTCTGTCTGAATTGTTGGCGGGAAAAACGCAAGAATTCCGCAATTCTGGTGCAAAGAGGCTGAACCTGTGTTGGAGCGTAGACGCCACGTCTGAGACCGGCCTGGGACCTTGCGGGATGCGACAGCATTGCCCCGACGGGGTCGGGGCAAACGCCGCCTGCGAGGATGGGGCTCTCGAGGAGTGATTGCTCCCTCGGGCGGCAGCGCGGTAAGATAAGATGGTGAATTTTGAATGGGATCCGGGCAAAGCTAGACAAAATCGCCGGAAGCACCGGGTTTCATTCCAAGAAGCAGCAACCGTATTTGGTGATCCTTTGGGAGTAACGTATCCAGACCCAGATCATTCCATATCGGAACAGCGTTTTATCACGGTTGGAATGTCGAGCGCCGACCGGGTTTTGATCGTCGCTCATATAGACCGCAACGAGAACGTCAGGATTATTAGCGCCCGAAAGACGACACAGCGCGAACGAAAACATTATGAAGAAAAAAACTGAGAAACGAGGACGGCGTGAAGAGCTACGCCGGGAGTACGACCTGTCCGAATTGAAAGGCGGCGTCCGCGGCAAATATACCGCGCGCTACCAAGCAGGAACGAATCTCGTACTCCTCTCACCGGACGTCGCTAAGTATTTCCCAGACGAACAATCCGTCAATACGGCCTTGCGCACCTTGATTCACGCGGCAAAGGGACCTCTCCGCCGCGCGCGCTGAGCATGCAGCGACGACCAAGAGCAAAGCAAAGTCAAAAGTTCCGCCCTTCAACACCGGGGACTGGGCACCCAAAGTCGTCTAGCGGTTGGCCTCCGGGCCACCTTTCGGGGTCAAAGTGTGTAGGACGATTTCCTCCTTTCTCGCCATCCGACAACAAAAGACTATTGGACAAGACATTAATGGAATAGCTAAGATGTGCCTATGTCTGAAGGCGATTCCGGCCCACATCTTCGCAAACCGATAAAGCTGCCGCTTCCTCCAGTCATATTGGGAGTGGGTTCCCTTCTGTGGAAGTTCATAGATGTCGTGGCGAAGGACCGCGGACTTACGCCGGAGATACTGGATTCCCTTCTAAAGGGCGCGTAGTCGCGCTGCGTCTTCGATACAAATGTCTTAGTCAGCGCTTTGCTCCTGCCCGACTCGAAACCTCGCCAGGCACTTGACATGGCACTGCGAAAAGGAAGAGTCCTGGTTTCCTTCGCGACGCTTGCGGAGCTCTATGAAGTCCTGAGGGTTTCAGGGACGGCGAGCCAGAGCAATGTACAAGCGAGCAAGGCGATTGCCGCTAAGCCCAGAAAAGACGCTCGGTACCCAAAATGCTGGATCAACACCCCGCCGAACGTTGTGCTTGCGGCAGCCCCGATGCCGACCATAGTCGCAAGCGATCCCGCGGCTAAATTAAAGCGGCCTGTCCCTTGGGTTCTGTCTTTAATAACCAGGATGGAGACGATGCCGAATATGGCGTTCGCCACGCCGTCGAGCGTCTGAATCGCAATTAGCGCCGCCGCAGAATGTGTAACAGTGTAAAGAACTCCGCGTATGGGAAGGACACCGAAGCCGAGGAGCAACAGTGGTCTTCGTCCGTTGGCCGCAGCCCGCTTTCCAATCCAAGCCGCTGTGAGCGCAATCACAAACTGCGTCACGATGATGCACGCGGACATGAACAGAGCAGCGGCTTTCGGGCTGCCCTTCGATAGCATCTCGCCCAGTTGCGGCAACATCGCGGCGTTGGCTAGATGAAAAAGAAAAGCGCTCGCAAGGAAGGAAAGAAGAACACGGTCCCTGAGGAGTGAGGACAATCCCTGCGCCTGGCCTTTTTCTTGGACTGCTCCTCGCGCCCGGGCGTAGTCGACTTGCTTTGGATTGATGGCTATGAGGGACGCTGCCGCGGGGATAGCCAGCAACGCCGAAACCACGAAGATGGCGCGATACCCAAACTTATAGCTGACGTAGGCGACCAGCAGAGCAGTAAATACATTGCCGGCGGAGTTAAATGCCTGATTTATTCCGAACTGCTTGTCAAAGGCACCGGCCCCGACAATCCCGAGTGTAATGGCCGTAACCGTGGGCGCGAGAAAAGTTCCTGCACCACCGATGAGGAACTGTGCGGAATATACCGATGCCGCGCTGAGATTCCTCATTAGGAGGAAGGCCGCAGCAACCAGCACACCGATACACACGGCCAGCAGCGTCCGTTTGCGATGCACTGCGTCGATCGCCGCTCCCGCCGGAGTCTGCAGCGCGACAGTGACCAAACCTCCAAAGGTCAGAGCAAAACCCACACGGTCCGGATGCCATCCATTCGAAGCAAGATAAGCCGCTAAGAATGGGCCAAGGCCGGTTTGCACGTCGGCGAGAAAAAAGTTCAGCCATTCGAGCGAGCGCAAACTCCGGTACTTTCCTTGCAGGGTATTGCTCACAGAATTTCCTTCCGTGGCGTTTTGCGCATTTTATCTCTACCCCGTATGCTGAACCACGCTACTGGGCAGCGGGAGTGATTTTCTCGACGTGAACGGTCTTCTTCGCAGAATCGAAATTGCCGGCCAGCAGTACGTGGGCGGCGGAGAAGTTCCTAACGGCTTCAGGATTTTCGACAATCCAGATTGCCTGATCCTCATCTGCTACCAAGACGGCTCGCTGGGGTTTCCATTCCGGGTGTCCCACCGAAGCACCTCCACGCCAGCATTTCTGCACGCAATCCGCGCCGCCGGGTTTCGTGTGCTGGGCTGCACAACCCTCATCGCTGATCCAACCGGCCCGGGATGCGTTCCCTGGCTGGGCCGAGACTGATCCGAGCGCCGCGAGACCGCAAACAAGGAAGAAAACAAAGGCAATCCGGCTCCTGATCATCGTTTCCTCCTCCTACCGCCGCCGGAGGCCCGCCATGAGCCTCGGCTGCTTCCGATCACGCAAGTGAGTACGGAATGGGGGCTCGAGGCGATAGCCTTGCACATTTTCATGCACGACGCTCTCTGGATTCTCAACCGGCATTTCCCGCAGGATCAACCGTTTGCGCAGTAGTATTCACCCTTCCGTCCTACCGAGCAAGGATGGGACTCGGGGAAGCAGGGAGGGGTCTTCCACATCTAGGGGGGACCCACCCTTTGCAAAAACCAAAGTCGCAAAGAGCAGGCCACGCGAACCGCAGCAGGGCATTCAGGACACCCCACCGACCGCCAGGCACGGCCGAGTGTCTTTGACACTGACACTCGATCCAACAGTTGTCGGACCGTTCGACGCCTGCGCGGGGCACCGACAGGCCGATTACATGGCTCCCGGCGCATCGAGCGTGGCGACCGATTTACATTCCTCTTTGATTCAATCACTTGCAGATTCAAGCTCCGGGTCGTGAATCTGTTTTCTTCCTGGCAGCACGCTTGCATTCTCCCCATGCCAGAAGCCAAGGACGGGCTGGCGTGGGAATGCAGCGCTTGGTTTTGGAGATTGCAATCGCAACGCAAAGGAAGAAAACAAAAATGAAGAAGATAATTTTCTTGGTGGCCGTTCTGGTGGTGGGGCGGACAGCTTACGCTCAGGAAAACCCCCGGTTCGAGGTGTCTGCGGATTATTCTTATGCTCGCTGGAACCCGTCGCAATCAACGGTGTTGAACCTCAAGTCGTTGAACGGTGGCGGCGGCAGCGTGGTCTACAACTTCACGGGCTTTTTGGGCGTCAAGGCCGACCTCCAGGGATATGGCACCCAATCGAATACCTTTGTTCTCCCCGTAGGAAGCCCGCTCCTTCCGGCGGGCGGAACGATCAACGGGAACGGCAATCTGTTCACGTATACCTTTGGCCCGGTGATCAAGCTTCGGACGCCCAAAGCGCAGCCGTATTTCCAAACTCTTTTTGGCGGAGCGCACGACAATGTTTACCGCAACCTCTTCAACAGGGCGGGCGTACTAACCACGGTTAGAACTCCGAGCAACGGCGCCTTTGCCATGGTCGTCGGCGGCGGCATCGATATTCCAGTGAGCAGGCACATATCTATCCGGCCGGGAGAAGTCGATTATCTGCTGACGCGCTTCCAGGCCATCCAGGCCCTGCCTGGGTCCATAGCTTCAACACCCAATCAGAACAGCTTCCGGTATATGGCCGGCGTCAATTTTACTTTCTAGCTAGCAGGATGCGCACGGAAGCTCTGAGAAAAAGAATCAGTAGTTACCCAGGGCTTAGGTCTGCCGGGCGACTCAGTCAGTAACTGGTCTCTGATGCAAATTTTCGGTGAACAACGGAGGACTGGGGTGAGTTCCTCGCGTGAAGTGGGAATGAGAGTGGGGACGCCTTGTTTAGGCGGTCCCCAAAAGGACAGACGTTATGCGCAGGGAACTTTTATTGATTGCATTGCTCCTCACGATCGTGCACCCGGATTTGGCACGGGCGCAATCCTTGAACCCGGCACCGATCGCGAAATCATCCCGAATCGATCTGAAAGGATTGACCAAGGATGCGAATTCGGGAAGCACCGCAGCGCAATTCCAACTCGCCGTGGCTTACCAGTTTGGCAAAGGAGTCGATCAGGACATTTATGAAGCGATCCGGTGGTATCGCATGGCGGCGAACGGCGGTGATCCCAACGCACAGAACAACCTCGGATACCTGTACCAGACCGGC
>Ga0137399_10001700_pt1 | contig 10327 bp, 22 predicted proteins | sample czorhiz316metaG_FD_104810 | JGI IMG/M metagenome (GOLD analysis project Ga0137399, IMG submission 104810) | Vadose zone soil microbial communities from Angelo Coast Range Reserve, California, USA - czorhiz3.16 metaG | ecosystem: Environmental > Terrestrial > Soil > Vadose zone | place: USA...
GCAGCTCGGGTCGGGTCTCGAAAATCCACACGCTGTACTGCGGATGGCCACAAGCTGCCTGCTCCCGTGTGATCCGCTTTTGATAAGCGGCAATCTCGTGCCGGGTAGATCCCTTCGGCGTGGTCAGCCACCAGAGTCCGCCTTGAGACCAGGTCGCCCGTCGCATCTGATGACATGCACCATGGAAGCGTCGGAGTTCAGGTCCCGTCACACCATGCAGTGCGACTGTGCGGGGTAGCAATCTATCAACTGTATAAGAGGAAGACCCCACAGCCCGTCCTTTGCGATGTGACTTATTGCGCTGTTACCGCTTCAGAAAAATGCTTTTGCTGGAGGCGCCGATTCGGAACCAAAATTTCAAGGCGCGCCCAGCGATTTTTATTTGCAGAACGCGGTGGTCGGCGCCGCCGTGACGTTCGAGTGCGCAGAGCGACCGCTTCCTCGAACTTCACCGAAGTCATCGGATAGAAATGGGTTTGGAAGGGAGAGCGAGGTAGGGCGCTGGACGCGCTGTCCACGCGCTGTCACCGCGGTGGCGTCATTGCCGGTGGCCCACTTGCCGAGTTCGGTGAGATCAAAATCGGCGTGACTTCGCACCCGATTAGGCGGTATCTTCTTCATCGTTGTACCTTTACTTAGCGGTTGAGGGACGACATTTAGCCGACGTGAGTTGACGCTCACGTCGGCGTTTTATTTTCCTTTCGGATGAGGACGGGCAGCTGGCGCGGTCGGTGATGGTGCCGCTAACGATGTCGGTGATGGCGGGCTCGCCGTCTTCAATGACCCATTATGCGAAGCCCCAAGAGTGGCATTGGTGTTGCCGGGCACCACAGGTCCAGCTGACGGGGTATTTTCGATCCTAGAGCCCGGCATAGGCCCTACAGCCGGTTTTCTCCGGACGAACTTCTCACCCATAACGTCGTATTGGGCGGCGACGCCGATCGGTGCCCGCATCGTCACAATCGTGGGTGCGTCGTCGCGCACCTTGCAGATCACTGTCGCGGGATCAGCGCCCCTCAGAAGCAGCACTCGACTGGCGTCGAGGAGAGGCTGCTGAGTTGCCTCACAGATTATTTCAACGCCGCCTTGAAGGCGGACATCGAAGCGACCATGCCGGCGTTTGCCACGACGATCAAATGCGGGCGATACAATAATGGTGATTTCGGTCATCGCACGCCCCTCTTGCGAGCGGGCAGGACCGGACGTTCATTGGTGAGTGTGTCGTTCCGAATATGGGGAGAACCTTGAGTGTCGTTTTCCGAAGGCGGAAGCACCACTATGCTGGTCGAATCCTCACGCTCGCTAATCACATCGCGCGCGCCGCTATCGCCTTCTGAAGAATTTCGACGCGGCGGGGTCAGGCGGCTGTGAGCCCAGACGAGCGGTCGCCACCCCTCAAGCCAGCTGTCGGGGTCGTAACCTGCTGCGATCAAAACCCTCGCCGCATCCAAGAAGGGCTGTCGGCTGGAACCAACAAGGACCGTTCCATCCGGTAGCGACGCGCTCGACCGGCCACGCCGATTAATCGCTTCAAGGACAATTTTGATCGTCGCAGGAGGATTTGACGGCTGACCCGCGTTCGCCTTACGGCGCTGGGCCTCAGTGGTCATCCTGCTGGAGTCGCGCTCCCCAATGTGAGGCAGCGGGGTGTTAGTCACCCCGCTCGGCAGTCCTTTAGCGGCGTAGTGGGCCTTAAGCGCCGTTAGTCGCTCTAAGTGTCTGATGCCATCGGCTTCCAGCCTTTCTGCTGGGATCGCCATTTCTAGTAAAATCAATTACTTACGCGCAGTTCGACACCATTTCGAAGAAGGGTAGACATTTACGCTGCGATTTTCCGTCCGCTTTTTTGCTTCACCTTGTGCTCAATGGCCTCGAAATCGGCGTCAGCCAAGTGACACTCTTAGAACATCGTGTTGGTGTTGGCAGCCGTCTCCGGAACCGGCTGGATCACGTCCCAATGCTCGACGATCTTGCCGTCCTTGACGCGGAAAATATCCACGATCGCACGGCCCCTGTCGTTCTCGCTTGTGGTCGAATGGTTATGCAGAAAGACGAGATCGCCATCGGTAGCACTACGCAGCGTACGCCCCTTGGCCTGAGGGTTGGCCTTGAAGAATCCGGTGAAGAAATTCACGAACGGTGCCTTGCCGGTCGGCACGAGCGGATTGTGCTGGATATAATCGTCTGCAAGAACGAGCGCAGCCTTCTCGACCTCGTGTTTGACGAACACCTGATCGTAGAAGTCCAGAACGAGTTTGCGGTTCGCCTCCTCGTGCGCGAGGTCTCGCGTCTGAGCCTGCGTCTGCGCGAAGCTTGTGCCCGATGCCGTGATAAGGCCGACGACCAGCCCGGCAACGGCGAGTGTGTGAAGAAGGTTTTTCATGAATATCCCTCTGTTTTTTTGGAAGTATGCACGCGTTGCGTGACTGACGCCGTCGTCAACAGCAAAGCAAAGTTGCGTGAATGCACCTTCCCGCACGCGCCGGTAATCTAATGTCCGGGCAATACGGCGACCCGGTCCGCGTCGTCGCGTTTAACACCGCCGAACATTGGTCCGAGGAGGCTTCTGGGCCGCTAGGTCGCAGGAGAAGTTCGCGGGCGGCACGAGGCCGCGCCAGGTTCGAGAATGGGTGCTCGCCCTCACCTCTGATCGTCCGGATCGTGGCCCGAGTCCGCAACGGCGGGACAGACACATCAAACGAGGGCGGCATTACGTCGGCGGCTGTAGCCCTGGCGATGAGAGCCATTCATTGATTTGCGAGGCAGTATGTAACTGCCGAGCCTTTCTCACGAGGGCTTCGCGCTCCTTCCCTTGGGGAAGTTTTTCTGCTTCGTTCTTGGCGTCTTCCGATTGCTGATGCCACTTCTGTTCAATCGTTATTTTGCCGGCCATGAATCGCGCTCCCTGATGTCCTGAAGGCAGGGTGTTCAGTGAAAAACTTGCGCATAGCCAAATTATCAAACCGCCCACCGGGTTCCAGCTCAAAACTCGAAATTCTTTCGGGGCGCCGCCCTCATGAGCACATCGGCGTGAGCCAGGAACCCAAAGCCGTGGGCACGCGTTGCTGCGATGTTGGGGCGATCCGGAGCGGGAGCTCAACCAATGAGCAATATTCCTCTTGACCTTCAAAGACGCTTCGAGCAGCGATGGGCTTCTCGTTTTACCCCACGGGTTGCGTCAAACACCCCAAAGAATGTTGGAACGAAAGCCACACCATCATCGGCTCGGCGCCCGCAGCAAAGACCAAAGAAAAACCCGCCGGGTTGAGACGGCGGGTTTTCGGCCGTTGCTCGCGCGGTATGCGAGGTCCGCGATTGATCAAAACGGTAGCCGCACACGTTAGCAAATATCCCGATTCCTTACCCGCCGGAGTGAACCGGCGCCTCACCCCTCATCGTCGTGAAAGTGCCAGAGGATTGGGAGGAGACCGCCAACTAAAGCGGCCTCCGCCTCAGGCCAATTAGGCCGGCGATCCGGATAATTGCGACTACACTGCTCACATTGGACGCCTGCTCTCCGGCCTGCGTCTCAGATGGCGGCGATGCGCGCCACGGTGGCGGATGATGCTTGTCGGTCCATGAGGTCATCTAATACCTCAGACATTTTCGGCCCAGGCCATGTCACCCACGCCATGTCACCGCTGAAATCTGAGGGACGTTGCCGGGCTCAGTAGCCGGTCGCGTGGCGATGGTCACGTCATATCGGGCGGACCGGAGTTCCGTTGAACCTTTTGGCCATCTTGCCCGACTCACTGGCGGGGTAGCTTTGGAGCTTCGCAAATGGCTGCTTTAGCAAGAGTTCTTGCGCGTGCATTTCCCACGACTGCGCCCGGTATCGATATTCTTAAGACGGTCGCTATGTTTTGTGGAGCCTGTCTGTTCGTGGCGCTGCTCATGGCCACTTATGGTTTGGATTTGAGCCCCGGATTTTTCTAGTGCAGGTCACCTTTCAAGATCGCCCCAAACCGATCTGCCACCGCCGTTTAAAATGTGGCGAGCAACCCAAGTTTGTCACGAGCATGCTGCGCCTGGGCGCGCGTCATGGCTGCACGAATTCGAAATGCATCGGATCCTTGCGGCCCTTGTAGTCGCCACCCCAGCGCGCGCCGTGCGCCTTGAAGGTGGCGACCACGATGTTGCCCAGCGTGGTTTTCTGCACGTTGAACCCGTTGGAGCGCGGCGACAGATCGATCGCGGCCGCCCACGAATGGTTAGACCACTCATCGGTGCCCTCAATCGGGCGGATGTTGAAACAGCCGCCGACGCGCCGGTCGCATCGGCGCGACCCTGGTCAGAAAAACCTGGTGCCAATTGGCAGCGTGAAAGTCGCCGTAGAAGGCGATCTTGGCCGCGGTGGTGTCTTTCGGCCAAACGGGCATAGCGGCATGCGCCGCATCTCGTTTTCAATTTACCTGTTGCATGCCGTCGTCGTGGATTATCTCCCCTTGCACGGCTTCACGCCGGCGCTGCAATTTCTCACAGTTGGCGGGATCGTCATTGTCGCTTCCTCGCTGACTTACCGCTGGATCGAGAAGCCCTTTATCCTGATGTCCAAGACGATGGCGCCCTATACGACGGATCGGCGCTGCCCCCGCCGGAGATCAGCGCCTGGCCGAGCGCGCCGATTCCGGCGTCATCGGGCTGGTGCCTCGAATATCACGACGCCGTGCGCCGTCGTGATCGCGCCCAGTTGCAGGTTGCTGCCGGACATCGCCAGCGGACCGGTCGGCGTGATCGCCCCGGTCATGCCGCCGAGCGAGGTGACGCCGGCGGCCGTGGTCTTGCTGGTTTGCGTCGGGATGATCAGTTCGGGATGAACCCAGACATAAGGGCCACTGGCCAAATCATCAGGCCAAGCGGGGGTCAAAAAAGGCCAGCACGAAAAAGGGCGCTAAGTACACAAGTGAACTTACTGGGCCGTCATTTTGGCCTATTTGCCGCTCCGCTCACACGCGGACGAGTTCCTATGGAATATAAAGGCGTAGAATACTCCGTTGTTCAACTGACTGGCGGCAGCGGTTGGCGATGGGAAATCCGACTTGACGCTGGCAAGAATAAATCCGGTTCAACTCCGGTTAGTCGTGCGGTGGCGATCAAACAGGCCAAACACGAGATCGACCGCACTCTAAAGAGCGGAAAGTGAAGCAAGGTCAGTTTTTTTGCTCCAATCGATTTTTAGGTCCGGGACCGAACAGACACCGAAATAATTTCATGACCGGGATTGCGTCCCGCCACGGGCACGATGCCTTCCAAACATCCGATGGGTTGGGAAGGCGGGGATGGCACGGTATCGGGCGTATACCGTTGGGATTGACGGTCACTTTGTAGGTTTCAAGGCGCTGGTTTGCGCTGACGATGCCGAGGCAATCAACAAGGCCAAACGTCTTGTCGATGGGCACGACATAGAGCTTTGGAGCGGGGCCCGCTTCATCATCCGGCTAACTCCTACGACAGACTAACGCCGTCGACAGATTCTGCGCCTTCCGCGCGCCTTACCTCTCGTCGTTCTTGCCGCGTCCTCCGCTAAAATGCCCAATCCAAAAACGGTTCCTCCCGCTAGAGCGGCCCGCTCGGCCCAGCCGGATGGTCGCAGTTCAGCGCCGGCGCCAAACCGAGGCCGACAGACAGCGGAACCGGGCTTGATCGGTCCGACCGCAGGCGCATATTCAGATGATGAAGAAGTCCGATGTCACCTGCGCCAAATGCCACGCCGGCTACCGCCGGGTTGAACTCGTTTCCAAAAGGGGGACCAGGGGCGAATTCCGCTGTCTGGTCTGCGACGAGGTCCTTGAGGTTTTCGACGGCTCGACTGACGTAGCCATGCGCCTCACCGTCCAACCCGTATTGAATGCTGGGGTCAACCCGATTTCCAAACGGACGTAGCCGCGCACGCGCCAACAGTCCGGCATCTCTCGTGAGGCCGGATCGACCGGCAATCCAGTGATCACCGAACACGAGCGGAGCTAGAGAGGCGCCGTCCTCCGAAGCCTGGTTGTAAGGGCGGCTACATGACCCTCCTGGGAGTAGGCGGCCAGGCGCCGCCGGGTTCGCGCCGACCGGGGCTGTCTTGATGATGGGATGACGGGTCTGGCCGGGACTTCGGGGCGCTGGCGGCCTGGGCCATCGAGCTGGTTCAGGACGTCGAGCCAGGCGGCAAGAAGGGTCTGGCGCCGTTGAAGCGCTCGCACTGCGGTTTTCTTGTCAGACCGGGTCCCCATGGAGGAAGAATAGTCCAATATGGTTGAGAAGTCGTTGCGACCGCAGCCACGGGGCCGGAAGGCCGCGCCTTCCCACCACTTTCCTTCCCTTCTTGAGCCCTTGCGAGTGGTCCTTGGCTGCCCCAGCCAAATCCACAGGCTATCGTCGCATGCACGAGGCCGCCGGCGGGTCGAGCAGCGCACGTCTCCCGTTCGGTGGATGACCGACGGCGCAATCTTGACCCACACGGTCAGCGTGCAGATCATGGCCTGAAACGGCTGGGAGCGCGGTACATGTTGAGAAGCTTGATCATCGCGTTCCTGCTTGGCTTTGCCGTCATTGCAAATTCCAATGCCCAGATTGTCGCGCCCGGTGCGAGCAGCACCGCCGGATACGGCGTTGGCGCGTCGTCGGCCTATCCGGCGCAATTGGAAGCCATTCTACGCGCAAGGGGACGAGCGATGTCGGTCAGCAACGCCGGGATAAGCGGGGACACCACCGGCGGCATGCTGGCGAGATTATCGAGCGCGGTGCCGGAAGGAACCAAGATCGTCATTCTTCAAATCGCCGGCAACGACGCCATGAAAGGAATGAGCCTCGCCGACGCAGCGGCAAACCGGGCCGAGATCCGCAGGCGGCTGCACGCCCGCGGCATTCGCACCATCGAAGCCGATGGCTATGTTCAGTCTGCGGTTCGAAGCGGGCACAGGCAGCCCGACGGAATTCATATGACCGTGGAAGGTCATCGCAAAGTCGCACACCAGCTGGCCGCGTCGATCCGGTGAATGACATTGGTTGAGGCCGCCTCCGTTGGCGGTCTGATTTTTTCATTGCACGGATAAAAATACAATTGCCAGCACAACGATCCATCCCACGATGACCAGCGCGGACACTGCCCCGGCAGTTATTTTAAGTTTCTCCTTGGTCGTGTAAGCGCGCATTCGATGCCCTGGTTTGCGGCCTCATTCAGCTGTAATCATATCACTGCCTATGACGCGAGGTGTGCTGTCGATCCAAAGCGGACATCAACAGGAGAAGGCTTGGCAATAGCGTTTGCCTGAATTATTCGGCGCGGCTTCATCGCCGCAGTCTTGATCGCCGCCGGCTTGGCGACTGCCCGTGCTTGATCGCGATCCAGCTGCCGACGCATCCGTCGGATCGATTGAATGTTCCGGCACCTGTATTTCCCGACAATCTTCCGACCGCGCTAAGGGTCATGCCGTTTCCGGCACCGACCGAATGCAACGTGCCATCTGGATCGACCTGCCCGCTGCCGCCCCGAACTACAATCTTCCCGTCGATAATCAGCGCAACTAGCGAGCCGGTATGCCGACACCTGGCGCTGGTAAATGTCCATGCCCCGTCGAAGCTCTTGTTGTCCTCCTCCGGCGTGGCGCGCGGCATTTCTTCGCGTGGCGAAATCACCGCAGGGCCGCGCGGTCCGTCGTCAGGCGCGGCCGAATATTTTCGTAAACTGCGAAGCTTGCCGCGGATTTCTTAGATGTGCGATCTCGAACAAGTGCCAGAGCGCGAGGCCCCGCTGTCGCAGCCGCGCCTCTCCTGTCAGAACGAAATCTGGCTCATGGGGCGGGGATGACGTTGCAGTTCGTCCTTCCCGACATCAGGCAATCCTGCATCTTGCTGGCCTCCGTCAGATCGTGAGCCAGCCACAGTCCGAGCGCCAGGATCGCAACCGCGATCGCCAGCCCGGCGATCGCTCCGCGCCGGTTTCCGCCTTGTTCGGGATCGGTCATCTCTCGGTCAGTCCCAGAAACGGTTGATATGAAACATCGTAGCGCCGCGGCTCGCTGTTGCCACGATCCCAGAAGGCCCTGACGTTCCCGCAATCGCCCTGACGCTTGGAACCAAATCCACCGACGCGATCAGCGCCCTCACCTCCCACGCGTCTGTTCATGCATCTGTGTCCGCTTCGCCACAGTTTTTTTGTTCCTCGGAAGGAACGGTCGTTTTGATTCACGGGTTTGCGCCGCTTGGATTAGCTTCTAACCACCGGGGTTGGGGGATTCATATACACTCAATTTTTACCCGGGGGCCGCAGGGCGAGCCTGCGGCCTTTTCCATTTGCCCATCGCCATACAGAGACCGCCTTCGGGCGGTCTTTTTGCAGGGGCATGTGCGGACAGACAAAACTATCCATCTCACCGCAAAAGATTCCGGGAACGATTCTTGTCCGAGCAGGTTGGATTGTCAGCGCTTGGCGGTGTCGAGCGCGCGGAACACCCGGCGAGGAACCAGCCCCCCTCCGTCGGGGGTTCTGTCAGGCGGCCCCAGGTGCCCCACGCCGGGGCCGTTTCTCTTTGCAATCGACGACGGATGAGCACGTCTGGCGAGCTACAGCCACCCAAGTCAGGGTAACTGTTGCTCCAAGTCATCAGTCAGGTTCCGATTTTCGGCGCGGCGCAAAATTCTTTCGACTGTGCGCGGCGACACGTCGTTCTGTCGGATCCGGCGTGACAAGGACAATTGCGATGATTGAAACAGTTACGATGGTTTTGGCCCTGATGAGCGCCAGCATTTTCCTCGCCCACGCATTTGATGGCTTTCGTTCAAGAGCTTGATCTCTTACGCGGCACCCTTTGCCAAACAACCGATTTCGAATTTTTAATAAGTTCGAACCAGGATCCGGGGTGGCAGGTGAACTATGCGTCATGATGACTTCGTGTCCGATGGATTCCTCGCGGTAACTGCGGCGAGCCTTGTGCTGCTTTGCTCGGGCTGTCTCGCGGCATCGCTCATCCTCCGCCTGTCTCCGCCGCATCACCCATTTTCGGAACGGAACAAACTGGCTCGTCCGCCTTTGGTTGAAACAATCAAGGGATTGCCCATGCCAAGCAGCCAGCTGAAACGCGCGGAACGATCAATCTAGGCGATCCGGGACCAGGCAGAGTTGCCGCCGGAAGCCGCGGACGTGCTGCAGGAGCTTGTCGACGTCGTCAGGACCATCGAGGGTCGCTTGTCCCAGCTCGAAGGCAAAGGACATCCGCACCCCACTGACCAAATGGAACTGCCAAACCGGCAATCGAAATAAGAACACAAAGTGACGGCCCCAGTGCGGGGGCGCAAACTGAGGCCGTCGGGGGCTTGGATGTCGCGACAGGCGCGACATCGGATGAACGGTCAAGGCTGGTGACCGTTCCGCACCGAAGCTCATTATTTTACAGTTCCAGATCGTTACGTTAGCTTGGCAAAGGCGGCGTGGGCCCGGCCGCAATATGGGGATGGCTATGATTTCACTTCTGATCGGTATTCTGATTATTTGCGTGGTCGGCGCAATTTGCTTCTGGGCCATCGACAAGTTTGTCCGGGATGGACGACTTGCCAACCTTCTCAAGCTGCTCGTGGTGCTGATCTGCCTGGCGGCTATCCTGCAGCGGGTACTGCCTCTGGCTGGAATTGGTGGGCTTTAGCCCGGCCGCCAAATCCGCTGCGGCGCTCTGGGGTGAGTCTTTCCAGCCAGATTTTGTCCCGCCCGGATTGCCGCCGGGCGGGCTTCTTAATAATGCTGCGCCGAGTTCGCGTTCGGCGAGCCCTGAGCCGCCGTTGAGGCAACGCGCGCTCGCGGACGGAAAGCTCGGCGCGCCCGGGCAAAACCCTCCACCCGTTCAAACAGCGAAGGCGCTTCAGGCGTCCCCCTCACCGGGAACTCCCTTTGGCCCGTCAGCAAGCATTGATCGGTGGATAGCGCACCGGGAAAACTTAAATCGCATTGCGTGGCCGTTGGCGTTCCGAAACACTTCGTTTGGGGAATCAAACACTTCGTTCGGGAATCCGTGCGGGGGCACGCCAATGAATCAGCAGGATTCGGAATTCGACTATCCGCGCTACCGAAAATTGCTGGCCGAAGCGGTTGACGAGCCGAGGCGGCTGGCGCTGATCAATTTGCTGATCGACGAGCGTGCCAGGGATAAACTGGCGGCGCAGGCGACACAGCAAAGGAGCGACATCATCCGCCGGATGATCGCTACGCGAGATCCACCGGATGCGCGAAGAAAATCCGGATAGCTCGGAACCGAGGGGCGGGGCCGTCAGAGCCTTGCTCGTCCTCGCTTCTTTCCTGTTTGCGTTCTGTTATTCTCTCGCGCTCGTTCAGGGCGCGTCGGAGCAAGCA
>Ga0137399_10001701_pt1 | contig 10326 bp, 6 predicted proteins | sample czorhiz316metaG_FD_104810 | JGI IMG/M metagenome (GOLD analysis project Ga0137399, IMG submission 104810) | Vadose zone soil microbial communities from Angelo Coast Range Reserve, California, USA - czorhiz3.16 metaG | ecosystem: Environmental > Terrestrial > Soil > Vadose zone | place: USA...
ATCGCTGCTTGCCAACCAGTAACATGTTCCGCCACGGCACCTCGACTTCCCTGTCCCCTCGCCTTTTCAATCTGTTCGCCGGCGGCTTACTCACTGTTAAAAGGGAGCATTAGAATTGGTCCGAGATTGCTCAGCTGTCGATTCCTTACTGGGCGGAAATTATTTCCGGCGCGGCTTCACCCTTGCTCTCACTGCCACGGTGATTAGCGTCGTCACACAGTTGGATCAGGCACTCGGACAGGAGCCTCTGCCAACGCCTATTCCATCCACGGAAACGTCGGATGTGGACGCCGCTGCGCCGCTGCCCCCCCCGGAGACAGCCCCATCGCAACTTCCGGCGACTGTTATTGAACAGGCGCCGATAGTAGAAACGAATGGACATGCGGTGGCGGAAACGCCGCGTCGCTTCCACTACCAGTTTAGTGTCGTCGTGCGCGAGGTATACGACGACAACATCAATATCAGTCAAATCGATCGACGGTCCGACTTTTATACGTCTTTGGAGCCGAGGATCGAACTATCGCTAGGTGATACGGAAGGCGAGGGATACAACTCGCTGCGCTTTATCTATTCCCCGAGCGCCGTCTTTTATATCGATAATTCCGACGCCGATGCCATCCAACATGTGATTCATCTCGAAGGGCAGCGGGTCTTCGGCAAGCTCACCGCTAGTTTGAGCACGGATGTTGCGTTTTTAAACGGAACTGATCTTCGCTCACTAAGCGATACCACTGGAAGACAGGCAAACGTTGATGTCGGCACGCGGACGCAGGAGAACATTTACACGACACGAGTTGCCGCTTCCTACGACCTCTCCCCCAAAACATTCCTTAGCGCCGGGGCAGATTATACCCGCTCCGATTATGCGAGCTTTGTCAGCTCCCAAACCGCATCGGCTAATTTCTTTCTCAACTACAATTACAGCCCGAAACTGGTTGTCGGCATGGGCCCGACCGTAGGCTACAATGACACGGATGGATCGACTCCTGCTCAATCCTTCGAGCAAGTGAATCTCCGCGTAAACTATAATCCCGGCGAAAAATTAAGCTTCTTCGGTTCGGCCGGCTTCGAGTTCCGGCAGTTTGGGGGCGACTCGAGCGGCACCCGTATTTCTCCAGTCTACGAGCTCAACGCAGTCTATCAGCCTTTCGATGCCACCAGCATCTCGATTGAAGGCGCCCGGCGGACGCAAAGCTCGGCTTCCATCGCCAACAGCGACTTCGTTTCGACCGACATTCACTTCACCGCGCAACAGCGTTTCTTCCAACGGATGTTTGTCAACCTCAGCACCGGTTTTCTTAATTCCCAATATTTTAGCGCGGTCAACGGCGTTGACGTCAATCGCTCAGACGACTACTATTATTTTCAGGTGGCGTTCGATTTCAACATCACCCGCTTCTGGAACGCTGGCTTCTATTATCTGCATCGCCAAGATGCCAGTTCGGTCGATACCTTCAGTTTCAATGACAATCAAATTGGCTTCCGTACCTCGCTCACGTTTTGATGCGTTCCCGGCACTTCCATTTCGTCTTGAACATCCTTTGTGCGATTCTTGCTACCGCTGGCAGCGTGCGTGCACAAGCCCCCAAACCGCCGACCTCGGATCCGACCGTGGACGCTTCACGCGCCCCATTCCAACCTAACCAACCTAACCAGCCAGCCCCATCCAACTTTCCGGGAGTCAATGCATTGCCTGCTCCAGTCAGTGCCCCGGCGGGATATATCCTGAGCGCGAACGATCAAATCGCGGTTGAGGTTTTCGGCGAGGACGATCTTCGAAGCAGTGCTCGACTTAATGCCGAAGGAAACGTCAGCGTTCCCCTGCTTGGCTCCATTCATCTAGCCGGCCTCACCCTGACTCAAGCGGCGGTGAGACTCACCGATTTATACGGGCGCGATTACTTGGTGAATCCCAAGGTGAATGTGATGCTGGTTGGCTACGCTCGCCGCCGGTTTACTGTGCTTGGCCAGGTGAACCGCCCTGGAAGCTATGACCTGCCCGACGGCGCGCCGGGTGGGATCGACATTCTGGAGGCGATCGCAATGGCGGGCGGTTACACCCGCATCGCTGCACCGGAGCGCATCAACGTGCGTCGTAAGAAAGCAAATGGAGCGGATGAGCTTATCCGCGTGAATGCAAAACGGCTGGCGCGGGGTAGCGGCGCCAATTTTACGGTTCAACCCGGGGATACTATCACTATCGGTGAAAGTATTTTTTAGCGATTTCAAACTCGACATCATGAACAGACAAATTCTTGTTTGCTGTTAACTGTGATTACGTCCTCCCCTCCTCAAAATTCTGTTTCACCGATCGCGGCGGCGGTGATTGATGCGACGATGGAACCGCATCGCGGTTTCAACTTCCGCCAATTTTGGCATGCTTTCCTCGAGCGTCTCTGGATCGTTGTAGTCTGTTCGCTGGCCGGCCTGTTCATCGCCCTGGGCTACCCGGCGAGGACGCCCAAGGCTTATCAAGCGCATGCCGTGCTTGAGGTGGATTTCCAGGAGCCAACGATCGTCGCCGGTGAAGAAAACTCGGCGCGAATGCGCTCGATGTTCCTGGCCAGTCAGGAAGCGTTACGCACGATCGAACAGAACTTGATCAACCGAAGCTTGCTCGCGCGCGTGGTGCGGGCGGAGAACCTCGCGGAAGATGGCGGCCGGGCGCTACTTGGGGTGAAAGCCAGCACTAGCAACGCGAAGTCCGCTTCCCCGAGTCCAACTGCATCGGCGTCGAGGACCGAGGAAAATCTCGTTACCGGAATGAAATTCACACCGATGGAGGAAGGTCTGGCGGGCGCGCTCTCCGGGATGGTGCGACCTGTCATTCGCCGAGGGACACGCCTGATCGATCTGTATGTTACCAATCGCGATCCGGTAATGGCGCAACGCCTGGCCGAGGCGGTCGGCCGGGAATATATTCGAAACTCAATCGAGCGGCGTGCCGGATTTAGTCAGGAATCGCTGCGCTATTTGTTGGAGGAGGAAGAGCGCCTCAAAACCAATTTGCAAAAAAGCGAATCCGCCGTGGCTGAATATAAGGAGAAAACCCCGGACGCTTTGCAACTCGGTGGTGGCGCGGCCGCGACCGGCTCCCAGACGGGCGCAGGTGCAGGTGCAGGAGGCGGTCGTGGAGGATTGGTTGAAGACAGACTCCAAGAGCTTACCAGTAAGCTCACGGCCGCGAAATCCGATCGGCTGAGGCTGGAAGGTGAGCTGCAGCAGATCGAGCAAGCCGGCGACGATGTCGATGCCTTGCTTTCAGTCCCGAGTGTGGCTGCGGCGCCCATGGTGATGGATCGGCGTCGGGACCTGGCGCAAGTCGATGCGGCCATTGCGGCGCTGGCGCAGCGCTATAAAGAAAAGCATCCCAAGATGATCTCGGCCCGAGCTGCCTTGCGCGAAGCGCAGGAAGGGTTGAAACGCGCGGTCCTCTCGCAACCGCCGCTACTGCGCAATACCATCGAGCAAGCTAAACGCACGGAACAAAATCTGCAATTGGCCGCGACTGAACAGGAGAAAGCAGCACTCGCCCTTAACAAGGCCGCTATTGGCTACCAGGAACTCGCCCGGCAGGCCGAAACTGATCGCGCACTTTACGAGAGCGTTCTCCGGCAAATCAAGGAGACTAACCTAACCAAGGACGTCAAAACCAACGCTGTCAGCATTGCCGAACACGCATCATTACCGCACGTCCCGACCAGCCCGATTCCATCCAAAGCAATCATGCTTGGCTTGCTCGGCGGTTTGGTCGCGGGGCTGACGTTTGTTTTCGGCGCTGACGCGCTTGATCGTTCCGTCAGAACCGTTGATCAGGCCGAGGGGGTATTCGGACTTCCAGTTCTCGCTGCCGTGCCGGAGACCAAGTCATCCGAACTTAAAGAAAACGAGCGAAAACGAGGTTCTGCTGATGGTGCGACTACTTATCGGCTGGTCGAAGAGGCGCCGGGCGGCCCGGTTGCAGAATCCTTCCGGAACTTGCGGGCCTCACTTTCCCTCCTCGGTCCTGAAGCAGAGCGAAAGACATTTCTTTTCACCAGCGCGCTTCCCACCGAAGGAAAAAGTTTTACCAGCGTGAATTACGCGCTCGCCCTGGCGCAGCAGGGGCACCGCGTTTTGCTCATCGACGGCGACCTGCGCCGACCGAGCATTCACAAAATATTTCATCCGCAAAAAGACGGGGGTGCGCGGGTGCGTTCGGACGAGATGCTCGGCATCGTCGACTACCTTATTGGAACTGCGGAACTGCGCGATGCGGCCCGTGTCGTCCTTACCGCTGAGGCGGAGACGTTCGTTGATCGACATACACGTGGAAGCGAGCCTCGTCATGGCGAACTGTCGATACTGGCGGGCGGCCGTCGCGCTCCGAATCCGGCAGAGCTCCTCAGCGGTCGTTCCTTCAAGGATCTCATTCAGGAAGCCAGTGAGCATTACGACCGAGTGATTGTGGATAGCGCTCCGATCCTCGCTGTGAGTGATACGCTGTTAATGGTGGCGCACGTGCAAACGTCCTGCATGGTGGTCCGTGCCAGCAGAACACCGCGCAACGCTGCCAAACGCGCGCTCACTTTGCTCGCCGCTGCCGGAGTGCGGCCGGCCGGTCTAATCTTGAACCGCCTGCCCCGCCGCCGCGGTGCGGGCTATTACTACTATTACGCGTCGCATGGCTACGGCGCCGGGGAAGGATCTTACGCCGGTCGCTACTCGGAGCGTCCCACTAGTCTTTCCACTCCATCGTAGTTCGGACTGGTGCTCCTATTAATCGCTCTCTCCGCAGAGCCGACCGATGCAATGGAATCAACGGCCTCCGCCAAACAGCATCGTATAGATAGTCTTCAACACAATCATCGCATCGAGCTTTAGCGAATAATGACGGATGTAGTAGAGATCGTACGTTAGCTTCTCGATCGCATCGCCTTCGCTCTCACCGTAGGGATAGTTCACCTGCGCCCAGCCCGTGATACCGGGCTTCACCAAATGCCGGAAATGATAATAGGGAATCTTTTCGCGATAACGGTTGGCGCATTCGACCCATTCGGCGCGCGGACCGATTAAGCTAAGCTCCCCTGTCAGCACGTTCCAGAGTTGCGGTAATTCATCCAGCCGCAATTTTCGCAGCCAACGTCCGAACGGCAATATCCTCGGATCATTTTCGCGTGTGTAAATTTCGCCAGTCAACGCCCCGTCCCCATCGCGCATGGTTCGAAATTTATAAACCGTAAACACGACTTCATCGCGGCCTACCCTTCTCTGCCTAAAAATGATTGGTCTTCCGCTGGTAATTAAGATGGTCAGCGCGATCGGTGCCATTACCGGCAGAGCAATGAGCAATCCAATCGCCGCCGCCATGATGTCGAATATTCGCTTGGCATAATGGTAGGGCGATGTCCGCGAAAGCTGAAACCCCGCCTGGATCGGCCAAAACGGATCGACTGAATGGACCGGTACCTGGCGCCAATGAGCTTCGTAAAATGATTCGAGGGTGTAGACTCGCGCCCAGTGAAACTGAGCTCGAATCAGCCGGTCGAGCAATTCCGGCCGGATCCGATCGATATTCTCCGTCAGGATAATTCCAGAGTAGCGCTTCGAGAAGAGATCCAGCTTGTCGGAGAGGTTGCCTTCTATAACTGGCGATCCGGGCCCAGCAATTCTCTGACCAGCGTTTTTCCCCTCTAAATCTACGAACTCGAGTCGCTGATTGTTGGGCGACGCGCGATAGGTCCGGTAAAAATCAGCCGCCGGCTTGCCGCTTCCAAGGACGAGGAAGGCGCGGCCAGCCGAAGTCGCAGTCATTCTGATTCTTAAGGCGCGCCGGTAGAGCAGCGACACGGGCGTAAAGAGAATGAAGCTGGCCAGAACCGAACCGCGGCCCGGTTTCATTGAATGATCAAACGTGGCCGCGCTGTACAAAATCAAAGCGCTTACCCCCAGAGAGGTAATCATCGCCAGAATGTGTTCTGCGGTGTAGGCCAATCCCAGCATATCGGTCCGGTGACTGTATCCGCCGATGATGAAAAGAGCCTGGACGATTACGGCCAACTGAACCAGTTCAACGGCGGCAAACTCGAACGGACCGGAGAATGACTCATCGTGCCGCACGTAGACGATTACGCCGTAGATGACCGCCCACGAAAGGACATCAAGGATCAGGAACAAAATCGCCGGTGCCCATTCTTGGTCGGCGACCTTGCCCAATGCGCTAAGATTTTTCTGAGGAAGCGGCGCCGTGCTTGGATCAGTATCGGTTGCGTGTAGCCCACTAAAACGGCCCGCATCTCTCACTTCCGGCACAACAGGCTCTGAGGTCATACCTTCCATTTATTATAGACAGGGCCGATCGAGCGCTCGCAGCGTAACGCAATTTGCGGAGTTAAGTCTGCAAAAATATTGCGATGACAGGGTACCCACAACATCACTCGCACTGCATTTGCAATGCCGCGCAACACTGTAAGCTCGTTTTTCGCGGCAGTTACAGAAGCAGTGCTACCCGCCAGCCAACAGTTCCCCGAAATCTGTCAGGAATCACAAGCTACCCGATGGAAAGCAAAGCGTTGGAGCGACTTCCTGGCGCGGAGACCAAGCCCGTCCGGTTTCCGAACGAATTGGGGCCAATGCCGCTCTTTGCCAAAAAACTTTCCAGCGCAAACAAACACCAGGCGCGATACCAACTCTTCAGGCGGACGGGGCTCTCTGCCCCGATTCGGTGAAACATATCGCGCCATTCGCCGGTAATCCATTCCTTAAACGGAAACACGAATCCCTGCTTCGGTCGTCCCCGAACCCATGAGGGAATTTCAGGAATCGCGTCAAGCAATCCACGCTTTCCCCGCTCAAGTCGGAGATGCGCTGGAATACGAGCGACTTGTTCGATCAGCCTGCTGTCCACGAAGGGCACCCGAAGCTCGAGACTCCACGCCATGCTCATGACGTCGCTGTCGCGCAAGAGCTGATTTCGCATATACCGGGCAATTTCCAGGTAGCTTACCTCGTCCTCCAGGGTCGGCTGCGGCGGCACATGCATCGCCAACTGCGATTCGCCGTTTGCGCCTTCACACCCGTATCGCGGTAGCAACTGCCGGACCTCGTCCGGCGTGAAGATTCCGCGCATCGCCCAATAAGCCGCCGCGGTAATCGGTACATCGCACAGGAACTGTCCCAGACGATTGGTCCGTGCCGAGGTGAACTTCCCCTGCAATACACGTCCCGTCACTCGTCGCAGTGGCCGCGCCGGATCGAGGAATCGACTGGCGCGAACCATGCGAGGCACGATTTGAAATGATTGATACCCGCCAAATAGTTCGTCACCGCCGAGGCCGGAGAGCACCACCTTTAAACCATGGTCGTGGGCAAGTTTCGAGACGCAGAATGTATTAAATCCGTCGATGCTGGGCTGGTCCGAGTTTTCCAAGAATTGCCCGAGCAGTCCCTTGGCCGTCGCGGAATCCAGGCGCCAATCCGAATGTTTAGTCCTGAAATGGCGCGCCGTTTTCGCGGCGACGGAGCCCTCGTCAAACTCCGGATCATCGAACGAAATGCAAAAAGTGCGTAGTGCGCGTTTACCAGCCTGAGTCGCCAGCGCGACCACAGCCGTCGAGTCGATACCGCCACTGAGAAAGACGCCGACAGGGACGTCGCTGACGAAATGACGTTCAATGGATTCTTCCAACGAAGTTCGGACGAGTTGCGCCGCATCACTCTCTGACATCGCATCGGATGCGAATTGCAAATCCCAAAACTTGGTCAAGCGTGAGTTCCCGGCGCGCCAAAACAAATAGTGACCGGCGGGGACAAGATTTACTTGGTCAACCAGCGAGAGAGGCTCCGGCACCGCTCCGAAAAGGAGATATCCACTCACCGCTGGTGAAGAAAGACGCAAGGGAACTAAGCCGGTGTTAAGAAGCGCACGCAATTCGGATGCGAAGACCAGCTGTCCGTTTGCCTCGTAATAGTATAGTGGTTTGATACCAAGCGGTCCACGCGCAAGAAAACACGATTGCTCGAGCTCATCCCAAATCGCGAAGGCAAACATGCCTGCGAATTCGCGCACACAATCCGGGCCGTAACGGGCGTACATTTTGAGAATCACCTCGGTATCGCTATGAGATGTGAAGGGTTCCCCTTCAGCCTCAAGCTCGGCGCGCAAAGCGTTGAAGTTGTAGATTTCGCCGTTGAAGACAATGCGATACCGCCCATCTCCGGTGCACATCGGCTGATGACCGGCTGCACTTAGATCCTGGATGGCCAAACGCGTGCTAACGAGTCCTGCTCGCTTATTCCAGGAAATGAAACTGCCCTGATCGTCCGGGCCGCGATGATGCAAGTCTCGCTGCATGCCGGCCAGCAGCGCATCGAGCTTCTCTGGGGCGCATTGCGAATTGATCACTCCGCCGATTCCACACATAAAGCGCTTTTTCTTTTATATGACTGCTTGTTCGATCGCTTTGGCAGCTTTTTTCTCGTGGGATAGCACTGCCTGCACCAGCTGCTGAAGCAAAGTCACGAAACGTTTGTAGCCATACGCATCTATCGTTCGATTGCGGAGCGCTTGAGGATCGAATAGCAATTGACGTTTATGCTCTCGCGCCAGGATCTGGATCAAAGCTTCTGCTATCTCGGTGACCGAATCGGGATCAATTAACACTCCGATTTCGCCATTTAGCACCGCATCAACCGAACCATCCTTGTTGCCCGCCAGAACTGGTTTTCCGCACCCTAAAGCTTCCAAAAAAACAATACCAAAACCCTCTCCCTTGCTCGGCATGGCGAACACGTCGCACAAGTTGTAATGGCCGCGCAACTCATGCTCGGCCACGTAACCGGCTAGAGTGACGCTTTTTGCTAAATCGAGCTTTTTAATTAACGACTCAATCCTTGGCCGATCCGGCCCACGACCTCCCAGGATGTAGCGAACATTGGGAAGGCGTTCGCGCACACGGGGTAACGCGCGTAGCACCTGATCGTAGCCCTTGTAACGTTCGGCGCTTGCCAGACGTGCGATGGTAAGAATTACCGGCTGATCAGCGCGAAGGCCGTAGCGCTTCAACAAGAAGCGTGGCTTGCGAACATCAGGATAGAATTGATCAGGATCGAAGGTATTGGGCAGAAGCGAGATTCGTTCCTGCGATAAATGAAGTGCTGCCGCCATTCGATTACGTGTGAAACGACTGACTGCGGCAAGCCCGCCGGCCGCCCGCAGTGCCCGGTAAATGTACTTATTCGGGATCTCCCAAACTTCAATACCATGTCCTATCGCCAGGAAGGGAATTCCCAGGAGCATCTGCATGGAGTGGGCCGCCGGTGCGAAATTGACGTGAGTCGTAATGATGATATCAGGTCTGTCGCGAATCGCGCGCCTCGCTAATTCGGCCGCGAACACGGGCGTGCGAAGGCGCCGGGACCACCAACCGAGTGGGGTAAAGCTATCGGTGGGATCTCCGGAGGGATCAGGGAAGGAAGTGTCGTTCTTGGAGAACACATCGAGCTTCGCTTTCGGGAAAATATCTCGTAGGCCGCGAATGATAAATCGCGAGAATGTCTGTATTCCACCTACCGCCGAGGTATATTCAGGAACCCAGACGTGAATTCTCATTTCTTTTGTAGCGGCGGTCTACCCGTCGCGCCGTAGTGGTAGGAAGGCGGATGACCGTCGAAGGCAATGGCTTGCCATTATTTGCCATTTTGCTCGAGACGGTGTTTTTCCGTCAGAATCCCCAGCGATAACAGGCATTCAGCGATCACTCGTTGCATGACGTAGAACCAGCCCCGCCATCCATCCAGGATTAAACCTCGGCCTAGAAGAAGGTAAAAGAACATCGCGATCGGCGCATAGAAAAGGTTGAGGCGTAGTCGATCCTGTGCACTAAGCGCCTTTCGATCACTGGCGAGAAGATGTTGCGCTTCAATAATGGAATACTTGTCCTGCGAAACTATCCAGCGGCTTAGCGGTTTGCGATCGTCATGATCAATCTTATTTGTCAGATTCTTCAATCCGCCATCGGTGTGCAATCGATGCCCATGGCCCTCGTTTTGATAGCGCGCAAGAGCAGGCCGATACAGCACAACGCGGTTGGGATAAATGGTGCTTCGCAGTGGATAGCCGAAAACGCAGTAACGAAATGCAACCGAGTATCCAGCAATGGCTGGGTCCTCAATCAGCTCCGACATTTCCTGCGCCAGTTCGGCCGGACAGATATAGTCTGCGTCGAACGACAGTACCCAGGGTGACGAGATGAGCGATAACCCATAGTTGCATTGTGTGGCGAAACTGTCGAATTCGTGCTGTTCGACGCGCACATTAGGGAATTCGCGCGCGATATCGCATGTTTG
>Ga0137399_10001702_pt1 | contig 10325 bp, 5 predicted proteins | sample czorhiz316metaG_FD_104810 | JGI IMG/M metagenome (GOLD analysis project Ga0137399, IMG submission 104810) | Vadose zone soil microbial communities from Angelo Coast Range Reserve, California, USA - czorhiz3.16 metaG | ecosystem: Environmental > Terrestrial > Soil > Vadose zone | place: USA...
CGCCTGCAAGACCTGCGCAATCAAGGAACAGTGCACCACAGGCAAAGAACGCCGCATCACGCGATGGGAGCATGAGCACGTTCTCGAAACCGTGCAGCAGCGGCTGGATCAAGATCCTCAGGCCATGCGCCGCCGGCGCGAGACGGTTGAGCATCCCTTCGGTACGCTCAAGATGCGGATGGGCGCGACGCATTTCCTGATGAAGACTCTGCCGAAGGTCGCGAGCGAGATGGCGCTGAGCGTACTCGCCTACAATCTGACGCGCGTCATGAATATCGTCGGTACAACGGCGTTGCTGGAAGCGATCAGAGCGTGAGTGTGGAGACCCCATTACGGGCCGATCTCGAACCAGACCTTGCCGAGCACTCCCCACGATGACTCGGAGGCGGCCCCTGATCGGCCAACAGGAAAAAATTGTTCAGATCCGCCGTGTCAGACTACATTGACCGGATCGTGGACGGTCGCGGGCTGCGTCAGCGCGTTATCACGCAACCAAGACCCACAGCAGAACTCGCGGTCGGGTTGCCTGTTCTTCAGGACGGCTCACGAGTGCAGCATCACGACGCAGTGTTTGCGATCGCCGGCAGGGCGAATTGAAAGCTGGCGCCACGGGGCAGGTTCGCGCTCGCCCACAACCGGCCGCCGTGCGCTTCGATGATCGAACGGCAGATCGACAGTCCAAGCCCCAAACCGCTCGGTTTCGTGCTGTAGAAAACCTCGAATTTCAACAGCAGGCCTCCGCCATTAAGCCGAGCGGGCCGCTATCAGGCCGACAACTTACTACGTTCATCTAGCCAGCCGGGCAGAAGTTTGCCATATACTAGGCAGTCTGGCGCAGATTGCCTGGTATGGCGATAGTGCTATGTTTCGGGTCTCCAGTGCGATGATTGTTGAGCCGGAGCGGCGGGTGGTTCTTCGCATATCTAAGTCACAATTTGCGGGAGCGGATCTGCATCACAAATGCGATGCGAGCGGGGCCCGCGCTTGTGCTCACGGCGAGCTATTCGAGGTTTGCCCCGAACCGGACCTCTCCGCGACTCAACGGGTATTTCGAATTGCTCGTCGGTCCAGCTCTTTTTGATTTGGGCCCTAAGTTCGATCGTATGACCGGCAACAAGCTCAGCAGGGTGGGTACTCTCGAAGATGAGACCCCTGAGTGTTTCCTCTTCTCCAAGCGAATGAGAGGCGGACATGTCACGCCACGGGGTGTCGGCGGGGCAATTTCCAGCCCGGACGGACGAAATGACAGGTATAGCCGTTCGGATAACGCTCTAGAGGTAGTCTTGGTGCTCGGGTTCCGCGTCCCAGAAGTCACCAGCGGGAGCGACTTCCGTCACAACCCTACCGGGCCAAAGGCCAGAAGCATCTACGTCGGCGATCGCGTCCTCCGTGAGGCGACGCTGCTCATCGTTGGTGTAGAAGATCGCAGAGCGGTAGCTCATGCCTACATCGTTACCTTGACGATTGCGGGTCGTCGGGTCGTGTATCTGGAAAAAGAATTCCAGCAGATTTCGGAAACTGGTCTTGTCGGGATCGAATATGATCTCGATCGCTTCGGCGTGCGTGCCGTGATCCCGATAGGTGGCGTTCTTGACGTCGCCGCCCGAATAGCCCACCCGGGTGGACACTACGCCAGGGAACCGCCGGATGAGTTGTTGCATGCCCCAAAAACAGCCGCCAGCCAAAATCGCGCGTTCAGTTCTCCCAGCCATCCTTACGTCTCCTCTCTTGAAAAACAACTTGACGTGGTTCGTATCTCTCGCTCTTCGCGGCATGATCGGTTCCTGCGTCAAACAACGCGCTGTCCGTCCGAGGCAAAAGACCCGTCGATGCCTATCCGGTACCGCTCTGCTGACGATGCGCAGGTTCGCCGCTTCCGCGCTTCAGCTCAGGTCCTTGCGGGGAATGCGGCTGATGTCGGGACAGCCGCCGCCATTCCATCTGTGCGCGAACGATTCGGGGCCATCTCGGCATTCTCGACACGAAGCGACATCCTCACGACATCCTGCTTCAGCAGATAGACCGACACAGCGAGAAGGACCAAATCCTTCATAAGAAAGGGAACGTTGCCGGCCATCGCCGGAAACCCGGCAGACGGATCCCATCCGTTCGGCGTGAAAGGGATGATCGTGACGGTCGTGATGAACGTGACGCTGGAACCGATAGCTCCAAGAAGTCCCAACCGCTTATCCCAGAATCCGGCGTAAAGGAGCGCGCAAATCGTCCATTCCGATGCACCCAGGAATCGGGCGCCTCCGCGGATACCGAACGCAGGGTACAGCCAGGAAATGAGAGGGCTGTGGCTGATGAAGGGGATCATTGCCTGGGCCCCATATTGATGCCATTTGGTATACCCAAAGAACAGGAATATGAGCACCATTGATGAACGGAGTAAGTGATACTCAAGATCCTCTCTGAGAAGACCGAGTTTCGCCAACATCCAGATAAGATACCTGATCGGAAAGCTGATGGTGCCGCCGCGCTCCGCCGAACGCGTTAGCCTCACGATATCCTGCTTCAGCAAATAGACCGATGCTGCAAAGAGCACCACATCCTTCATGAGAAAAGGAACGTTGCCAGTCATTGCCGGGAATCCCCCGGCAACCTGATCCCAGCCGTTCGGCATGAATGGAATGATCGTCACAGTCGCAACGTATGTGATGCATGATCCGATCGCTCCGAGGATCCCCACTTGCTTGTTCCAGAATCCCCAGAACAGAAGCGAGCAGATCAGCCATTCCATCACACCCAGGAACCAGCTGCCTCCCCGAATGCCGAACGCAGGATACATCCATGAAATAAGCGGCCCATTGCTGATATAAGGAATCAGCACCTTGGCCTCGTACTCGAACCATTTCTGGTATCCAAACAGCAGGAATACGATCACCATCGACGAGCGAATTAGCAGATAGTCGAGATCGTCCTTAAGAAGACCGGACCTGGAAACTGCGTTCATCGAATACTTCATCGTTGATCGCCTTGCTGGTGAAGCGGCCTCGCATCTTCCGTGAATGTGCGGGACATGGGCAACCGGACTAGGGCCTGGCATGGTACCGAACGGGCTTTGTGCAACGTGCGACATTCTTCCGATTTCAATTTGGACAATACCCGTTTCGCGGATCACGCGCTGATCCGCGATTGCTGCATTTTGTGAATCCTTGCGTCAGTCGCGCCTCCATTTAAGGATTCCAGGTTTATCCGGAGCACTTAGAGCCGTGAACTTAGTACATCGCTAATCCCGCTGCAGTTCGTCTCAGATATTTCCACGGATGAGCAAGGACGCAGCACTTGAGCAGCGACGCTCAGCAGGAAGTGACGACCTGATTTCTCAACGGAGGCTGTGGAAGGTCGTGGCTGGATACGTGGTGGAAAACGGAAAGTGGAAGTTGAGAAAGCGCACTAGCTGGGTCGTTGCGCGGTTGAATAACGCTGGGCCTTGGGGGCTGCAAAGAGCGGAGGCTGAGCCGTACTTAGTGACGCTTGCCGCGTTCACTGTGGTCGGCGACTTGGACGGATTGGTGCGGGAGTTAAGGTTGCGAGGCTGGTTCGACTCGCCGCCTGTACCCCCACAAGTGCTTAAAGCCGATGCGCAATCGCTTGGTCGGTGATGTTTTTGGCCACGCGGAGGAATGTCCGTGCTGTTTTCAAATTACTCGGCATAACTTGTTTCTGTGATCATTCCCTAGTTTGCGATTTCAGCGCGTTCTACGCGTCGGCACTTCACGGCATCGGCAAGTGAGCCAAAAGCGTTGGAATCCGCTGGCCATGTATCGCAACTCAGTTGCGCGGCAATAGACCACAGATAGTAACTAGCGTGAGCCTGTCGTCCTCCGCGAGCCATCAGTCGCGACAATCGGTTGCTGGGTTTTGGCGGCAAATTGACGGCCGCGCCTTTTTGACTGAAGCGGCGTCCCAACTTGTGGGCCAGACCTCTCTTTCTCTCTCTGCGCGAACTCAGTCCGTTCTCCTTCCAACCACATGGCACGTGCCAGTTGCCATTTGGAGGGTTGGGTCCGATGGATTTCGGCTCGGTTTTGCTCTACAGATGGGGAGCATCTGTCGGTTAAGGGCTGCCTGCCGACGGCGATTTCTCGCGATGGCGGAGTCCTTAAATGGTACCTCCGGGAGGCGAAGTCAGTGGTATTAGCTCCCTTCAGTCCGCCTGGGAGGACGGCGACCGAATCTTCTATAGAGGATTACGCGACGGCGTTAGGGGCCAGCAAGCGGTATTGGTAGTCTTTCCCTCAACTGATCCTCCGACAGTAAATGATCTCGACCGGCTCACCCACGAATTCGATTTAAGGGATGACTTAGCCGACGGCTCGTGGGCAACGCAACCGTTGGCACTCTTGCGTGAACAAGGGCAGCCCGTCCTTGTACTCAAAGATAATGAAGGCGAGCCTCTCCAGCGACTAGTGAGGACGCCCATGGAGGTGCAATCTTTCTTGCACCTTGCCATTTCCTTGTCGGTCGCCATTGGCCGGTTGCACGATCGCGGGCTCATCCACAAAGACATTAAGCCAGCCAATATACTTGCGAATCTCGCATCCGGCCAAGTCTGGCTCACCGGGTTTGGAATCGCGACGCGCCTCTCCCGCGAGCGTCAACCTGTGGAGCCTCCCGAATTTATCGCTGGCACGCTCGCTTATATGGCGCCCGAACAAACCGGGCGAATGAATCGATCGATCGACTCTCGGAGTGACCTCTATTCACTGGGTGTCACCCTCTACCAGATGTTGACGGGGCATCTTCCCTTCACCGCGAGTGATCCTATGGAGTGGATCCATTGCCATATCGCGAGAAACGCCGTCCCGCCATGCGAGCGGGTTGAGAGCGTCCCGATCGCCCTTTCCGCGATCATCATGAAGCTGCTCGCCAAGACCCCGGAGGACCGATACCAGACGGCAAGAGGCGTCGAACAAGACCTTCGGCGCTGCCTTGCTGATTGGCAAAGCCGGGGCCGCATCGAAGACTTCCCGCTCGGCGAACACGATGTGCCGGACCGATTATTGATTCCGGAGAGGCTGTACGGTCGATCACGAGAGATCGATGCCATGCTAGCCGCTTTCGATCGCAGTTTGGGCGATGGCGCTCCAGAGCTTGTTTTGGTGTCTGGCTACTCAGGCATCGGCAAGTCGTCGGTCGTTGACGAACTACAAAAAGCACTCGTTCCAACTCGCGGTCTCTTTGCATCGGGCAAGTTCGACCAGCACAAGCGCGACATCCCTTACGCCACCTTGGCGCAAGCGCTTCAGAGCCTTGTTCGTCCCCTGTTGGGGAAGAGCCCAGCCGAGCTGAAAATTTGGCGAGATGCCCTACAAAACGCATTAGGCCCAAACGGGCTGCTCATGCTCGACATTGTGCCCGAACTGAAGCTCATTCTTGGAGAACAGCCACCAGTACCCGATCTTCCACCCCAGGATGCGCAACGCCGGTTCCAGTTCGTTTTCGGGCGATTCATAAGTGTATTCGCAAGCCAGCAACACCCCTTGGTTCTCTTCCTTGACGATTTGCAATGGCTCGATGCGGCCACGCTCGATTTGCTTGAAGGCTTGCTGCTGCAGCCCGATGTGAAGCACCTGATGTTGATTGGCGCGTACAGAAGCAACGAAGTTGATCCCTCACATCCTCTTGCCCGCAGACTGACTGCCATCCGAGAGAACGGAGCCGCCGTCGAGGAGATCGTACTTGCACCACTTGCCCGCCAAGATCTGGAGCGGCTCATCGCCGACACTGTTCATTGCACGCTAGAGCGTGCCGCTCCACTAGCCCAACTGGTGCACGACAAGACTGGGGGGAATCCATTCTTTGCCGTTCAGTTTATATCTGAACTTGCGCACGAAGAGTTGCTAACTTTTGATCACCGCGTTTCACAGTGGTCTTGGGATCTCACCCGTATCTATGCGAAGGGTTATACGGACAACATAATCGACCTCATGGTGGGAAAGTTGCACCGCCTGCCCGCCGAAGCCCAGAACGCCGTAAAGCAGTTTGCCTGCCTGGGCAACAGCGCGGATTTCGAACTGCTGGCAGTGATTTGTGCGGCTTCGGAGGAGGAAATGCGCGACGCCTTGTGCGAAGCGGTCCAAGCCGGGCTCGTTCTCTCTTTCGAGCACACCTGTCGATTTCTCCATGACCGTGTCCAGGAAGCAGCGTATTCCCTGATCCCGGAGGAATCGCGCGCCGCGGCTCATCTGCGAATAGGACGTCTTCTCCTGTCGCACACCCCGCCCGAGAAGCGAGAGGAGGCGATCTTCGAAATTGTCAATCAGCTCAACCGCGGCTCTCACCTCATTACGTCCGCGGAGGAGCGCGAGCGCGTCGCAGAGCTGAATCTTATAGCAGGCAGCCGGGCGAAGCTGTCGACAGCTTATATCTCGGCGCTTTCTTACCTCGCAGCCGCGCGGGCGCTGCTGACGCAGGAGAGTTGGACTAATAATTATGAGCTCATCTTCTCCATCGAATCTCTTCTCGCCGAGTGCGAACTACTGACCGCAGATATGGTAACGGCCGAAAATCGGCTATCCATGCTGTCGGAGCGAGCTAAGAGCGCGCACGATATCGCTATCATCACACGTTTGCGCCTCACGCTCTACCAGACCATGGATCGCAGCGATCGCGCGGTGGAGGTATGCCTCGAATATCTGCGACGCGGCGGCACCGACTGGTCGCCCTCTCCCACGAACGACGAAGCAAGGCGCGAATACGATCGAATTTGGTCCCAGCTTGGGAACCGGCAGATCGAGGAATTGATTGACTTACCGTTGATGACTAATCCGGACGTCCTTGACGCTATGGACGTTCTGGCGGAGGTGATGACACCAGCAAAGTGTTGCAACCTGAACTTGCTTTCACTCGTCGCTTGCCGGATGGTCAACCTCAGCCTCGAGCACGGCAACAGTGACGGTTCGTGCTTCGCCTACGTATGGTTTGCTATCGTATCCGGCCCGTGCTTCGGCAACTACCGGGATGGATTTCGATTCGGGCAGCTTGGCTATGAACTAGTCGAAAAACGTGGCTTGGCGCGCTACCAAGCCAGAACCTATATGTGCTTCGCAAATATCGTTATGCCATGGGCCAAACATGCTCGGAGCGGACGCGACCTGATACATCGGGCCTTCGATGTCGCCAACGGAATAGGCGATCTTACCTTCACAGCGTATTGCCGCGATGAGTTGATCTCAAACTTTTTGACGGTGGGCGATCCTCTCGCGGAAGTGCAACGGGAAGCCGAGGACGCTCTTGCGTTTGTCCAGAAGGCGCGCTTCGGGCTCATCGTTGACATCATCGTCGGGCAGGTCGGATTTATCCGGACCCTCCGTGGGCTAACGCCTAAATTTGGGTGCTTCGACGATGAGAGTTTCGATGAACTTCAATTCGAGCGCCATCTGGCAAGTGCGCCGGCTTTGATGCTGGCCGATTTCTGGTATTGCGTTCGAAAGGCACAAGCTCGCTTCATTGCTGGGGACAATGCTTCTGCTGTCGAAGCTGAGTTGAGGGCGCAGCGGCTCCTTTGGACATCACCATCGCAATTTGAAACCGCAGAATTTCGTTTCTATGGCGCACTCTCCCGCGCGGCATCTTGGGATTCCGCCTCTCCCGACCAGCGGCGGCAGCACTCCGAGGCTCTGGCGGCTCACCATCGCCAGCTCCAGGTCTGGGCGGAAAATTGCCCGGAGAATTTCGAAAACCGCGCGGCTCTCGTGGGCGCGGAAATCGCACGAATAGAAGGCCGCGACCTCGATGCCATGCGCCTGTATGAGCAAGCCATCCGCTCGGCGCATGCGAATGGGTTTGTCCACAACGAAGCAGTCGCATGGGAGGTCGCGGCACGCTTCTATGCTGCACGAGGCTTCGAGAAGATCGCGCAAATGTATTTGCGGGACGCGCGGTATTGCTATTTGCGCTGGGGAGCGGATGGCAAGGTACGACAACTGGAGCAGATCTATCCCCTTCTTAGGGAGAGAACGGCTCTGAGCGATCCGACAAGCACGATCCAGGCGCCAGTTGAGCCTTTAGAGCTCGATACTGTGCTTAAGGTCTCTCAGGCGGTGTCAGGAGAAACCGTCCTTGAGAAGCTGATTGACACCATCATGCGCACAGCCATTCAGCATGCAGGCGCTCAACGTTGTGTGTTGCTCCTTACAGAGGGGATTGACCTGGTGGTTAGGGCAGACGCTGCGGTGCAGGGTGAATCGTTGGTAGTGCATCTGCTGGACGATCCACTTTCCATGGCGGCGCTGCCGGTTTCTATCGTTCACTTCGTCGTCCGAACACGCGAACGCATTATTCTTGGTGACGCCTCCGCAATTAACCAGTTTTCTGCAGACCCATACATTCGTCACCACCAAGCCCGTTCTGTTCTCTGCTTTCCGCTGCTTAGTCAGGCCAAACTGATCGGCATACTCTATCTGGAACACAACCTCGCGCCCGGCGTCTTCGCGCCCGATCGGATGGCGGTGCTGAAGCTGCTCGCCTCCGAGGCCGCGATATCACTGGAGAACGCTCGGCTTTATGGCGACCTTCGGGAAAGGGAAGCGAAGGTTCGACGCTTGGTCGATTCAAACATCATCGGCATCTTTATCTGGCGCTTTGATGACCGGGTGGTAGAAGCAAACGATGCCTTTCTTCGTATCGTGGGATACAGCCGTGACGATTTTGTCTCGGGCAATTTGGAGTGGAGGGAACTGACCCCTGTTGAGTGGCGTGATCAGGACGATCGGCGATCCGAAGAGCTAAGGGCGACAGGAATTTCCCATCCATACGAGAAAGAGTACTTCCGAAAAGACGGCAGCAGAGTGCCAGTACTTGTCGGAGCAGCACTTTTCGAGGAGAGGGGAGATGAAGGTGTCGCTTTTGTTATCGATTTGACCGATCGGAAAAAAGCGGAAGAAGTGGAGCGGCGGTACATGCAAGTACAGACCGAACTTGCGCATGCAAACCGTCTCGCCGCGATGGGACAACTATCTGCCTCAATTGCGCACGAAATCAATCAGCCGATAGGATCGGCAATCACCTATGCCAATGCAGCTTCATCTTGGCTACGTGCCCAACCGCCAAACTTAGAAGAGGTTCAGCAGGCCCTTGGATTTATCGTGGAGAGCGGCGTGCGAGCGGGTGAAGTTATTGACCGGATTCGCGCGCTCGTAAAGAAGGCACCTCCTCTGAAGGCGCCACTCAACATCAACGAAGCGATCTTAGAGGTCATCGCGCTAATTCGCGGCGAATTGGCAAAGAATGGCATTTCCGCAAAGACGCAACTTGCGGATAGCCTGCCTCCCGTTTGGGCAGACCGCGTTCAGCTGCAGCAAGTAGTTCTCAATTTGCTCCTTAACGCGATCGAAGCGATGAGCGGAATGACCGAGGGAGTACGCGAATTGCTGATCCGCACTGAACAGACACACTCGGATGCTGTGCTTGTATCCGTGCAAGATTCCGGCCCTGGCTTTCCTCCCGAGGGCGCACAGCGGCTATTTGAGTCCTTCTACACGACCAAACCCGGAGGTCTAGGATTGGGGCTCTCAATCTGCCATTCAATCATTGAGGCTCACCAGGGCCGATTGTGGGCGAGCGCGAACCTATCCCGTGGTGCAGTGTTTCAATTAACGCTGCCGGCGCTCCTGTCCGGTGAGAGGGACAAAATAGTGGGATTCACGTCCGGATGAATGATTGTATATCAACCGCTACGTGACCTTAGAAGGTCCCTTGGGCCTGCTCAATGCCGCCTGCAGACAGTCGGCCACGCGTGGCCCCTGCAGGTCGAGCGGTTTATGCAGGAAGCAGACGGCCCCCGCGTTGATTGCCTTTGTTCGTACGGCGTCGTTCGGGTATGCAGTTATGAAAATGATGGGTATGTCGAAACCCAAATGAGATAAACGTTCCTGAAGCTCGAGACCGCTCATGTTCGGCATTTGTACGTCCGCAATCAGACAGTGGGTTTCTTTCAGCCACGACGATTGCAAATACGACTCAGCGGAGGCAAATGTACGGGCTGTCAGCCCGAGTGATTTCACGAGCTTCTCTATAGCCGCGCGAAACAAATCGTCGTCGTCTACGATCGATATGAGCGGAACCTCTGCCAATCCTTCGTTCCACCATCGCTAGAAAAGCTACTGGCCTCCTGGCAGGGCAAATGGTGCCACGGACGGATCGTTCTGGATATACTACCTGGGTGTTAGTCCTTGCCCCCGAACGCCGAGGTCCTCGGCAATGAGCACCAGATCGGCCAGTGATTTCATGCCCATCTTTCGCATCATGTGACCACGGTGAATCTTAACGGTCATTTCGCTTATGCCGATTCTGAAAGCCACCTCCTTGTTCATAAG
>Ga0137399_10001704_pt1 | contig 10320 bp, 9 predicted proteins | sample czorhiz316metaG_FD_104810 | JGI IMG/M metagenome (GOLD analysis project Ga0137399, IMG submission 104810) | Vadose zone soil microbial communities from Angelo Coast Range Reserve, California, USA - czorhiz3.16 metaG | ecosystem: Environmental > Terrestrial > Soil > Vadose zone | place: USA...
AGCGCGGCCTCCAGGAACCCGCGCAGCCGCTCGGCGTCGAAGCGCTCTTCCTCCCGCACGTCGTCCGGCGCATCGATGGACAGCGGGGGGTGCACTTCGCTCCTCCAGCTCAGTCAGAACACGATCACGCCGCGCGCGTTCGCGCCGGAGGTCATGTCCGCGAACGCCTCGTTGATCTGGGCGAGCGCGTAGGTGCGGGTCACCAGCGCGTCGAGCTTCAGCTTGCCGGCCCGGTAGAGCGCGAGGAGTCGGGGGATGTCCCGGTGCACGTCGGCGCTGCCGTACCAGCAGCCCAGCAGCCGCTTTTCCAGCAGGGGGAGCATGAAGAGGTTGAGCGAGACCGATTCCTTGATGCTGCCGAGGCCGATCACCACGCAGGTCCCCGCCTTGCGGGTCGCCTCGTACGCCTGCTCCACCGTGCGCTTGTTGCCGATCGCCTCGAACGCGTAGTCGGCGCCGCGGCCGGCCGTCAGCGCGCGGATGGCTTCGACGGGGTCGACCTTGGTTGCGTCGACGACGTCGGTGGCGCCGAACTTTCGCGCCAGCTCGAGCTTGGCCGGCTGCGCATCGACGGCGACGATCCGCTCCGCGCCGGCGATGGCGGCGCCCTGGATGGCGTTCAGCCCCACCCCTCCGGCGCCGAACACCGCCACGCTGCTGCCCGGCGTCACCTGCGCGGTGTTGAAGACGGCGCCCACGCCCGTGGTCACCGCGCAGCCGAGGAGAGCGCACTTGTCCAGCGGCGCGTCGGGCGGGAGCTTCACTGCCGCGTTCGCGGGCGCAACCGCGAATTCCGCCATGGTGCCGATGGCGGAGAACACGTTGAGGTCCTGGCCGTCCTTGTGGACCCGCGTGCTGCCGTCCGGCATGCGGTTGGTCTTGTTGATGCGCTCGCCCACCTCGCAGAGGTGCGGCTTGGCCAGCCGGCAGTAGAAGCAGCGACCGCAGGGTGTCACCCAGGACAGAACCACCTTGTCGCCGCGCACGAGGTGCGCCACTCCTTCGCCGACCTCATCGACCACGCCGGCGCCTTCGTGGCCGAGCACGCACGGCAGGCGGCCGGGGAGGATGCCCGTGACGAGGGACAGATCGGAATGGCACACGCCGGTAGCGGCGAGGCGGACGCGGACCTCGTCGCGGCGAGGCGGGTCGAGCGAGACTTCCTCGACGCGCACGGGCTGGTTGCGCTCGTAGCAGATCGCCGCTCTCATCAGTCGCCGCCCAGGGGGCGGCACTGTCGTACCACAAGCGTTCACGTCTGATAACCTCCGCACCCGAGCGGAGGCAGCCGTGCGCATTCACGAGCAGCTCTACATCGACGGCAGTGGGTCGCTCCATCCGGACGCGGCAGCATCGACGTGATCGACGCCTCGACCGAGGAGGTCGTCGGGCGCATCCCCAGCGGCGACGAGCAGGACGTGGACCGCGCCGTCCAGGCGGCGGCCCGCGCGCTCGAGGGCTGGGCGGCGACGCCGGTCGCGGAGCGCGCGCGCTGGCTGGAGCGGCTGAAGGCAGGCCTCGCCGCGCGCGCCGAGGAGATCGCGACCACCATCTCCGCGGAAGTCGGAACGCCGATCACGGTCGCGAAGACTGTGCAGGCAGGGCTTCCGGTCTCGGTGACGGGAAGCTATCCCGCCATCCTCCGGGAGTTCCCCTTCGAGGAGCGAATCGGGAACTCGCTGATCGTGCGCGAGCCGGTCGGAGTGGTGGCGGCGATCACGCCCTGGAACTACCCGCTGCACCAGGCGATGGGAAAGGTCGCGCCGGCGCTCGCCGCGGGCTGCACCGTGGTGCTCAAGCCGAGCGAGGTCGCGCCGCTGAGCGCGTTCATCCTCGCGGAGGTCGTGCACCAGGCCGGCCTGCCGCCGGGCGTGTTCAACCTGGTCACGGGGCTCGGGCCGCCCTTCGGGGAGATGCTGGTCCGCCATCCGCGCGTGGACATGATCTCGTTGACGGGATCCACCGCCGCCGGGCGTCGGGTCGCGGAGCTCGCCGCCGCCTCGGTGAAGCGGGTCGCGCTGGAGCTGGGCGGGAAATCGGCGGCGGTCATCCTCGAGGACGCGGACTTCGACAAGGCGGTCGGCGTCTCGGTGGCGAACGCGTTCCTCAACGCCGGGCAGACCTGCTCGGCGTGGACGCGGATGCTCGTTCCGCGCAAGCGGCAGGAGCAGGTGCTGGAGATCGCCAAGCGGTCGGCCGCGAAGTTCAAGCCCGGCGATCCCCGCTCTCCGGAAACCCGGCTGGGCCCGCTCGCCTCGGCGCAGCAGCGGGAGCGCGTGCGCAAGTACATCCGCGCCGGCATCGAGCAAGGCGCACAGCTGGTGACCGGTGGCCCCGACGCTCCCCCCGGCCTGTCGAAGGGCTACTACGTCCAGCCGACCATCTTCGCCGGGGTGAAGCCGGAGATGACCATCGCCCGCGAGGAGATCTTCGGCCCGGTGCTCTCGGTGCTGCCCTACGAGGACGACGACGACGCCGTCCGCATCGCCAACGACTCGATGTATGGCCTGGCCGGCGGCGTCTGGTCCGGCGACCCCTCCCGCGCCGAACGCGTCGCCCGCCGCCTCCGCACCGGCCAGGTGGACATCAACGGCGGCCGCTTCAACCCCCTGGCCCCCTTCGGCGGCTTCAAGCAGTCCGGCCGCGGCCGCGAGCTCGGCAAGTTCGGCTTGGAGGAGTTCCTGGAGGTGAAGTCGCTCCAGTTCTGAGGGATCGCGCCAAGGGGCTGTGATGAAGGAGTCCGCGCGCGCAGGAGCCGCGAAAGCGAGCCCGATGAATAGCCCGAGCGCGGCTACTCTGCTGCGCGCACTGCGCCTCACACCACGCCCTTGCGCCGCAGCTCCGCTATGGCGTCCCCCCCGTACCCGAGCTGGGCGAGGATCGCATCCGTGTGCTCGCCGACCAGAGGCGCGCGGCGGCGGGCCGCGGGCGCACTTTCCGACAGCCATACAGGGATGCGTGCGACTGGGGCGGGACCCGGCAGACCCGGGTAATCCACCGGATCGAGGACACCGGTTGCCTGCACCTGCGGGTCATCCAGCACTTGCTGCGGGGTGAGGACGGCCGCGCCAGGGATGGCAGCCTGTTCGAGCGCGGAGAGCGCCTCCGCCGTCGTCCGGTCCGCGCACCACGCCGCCATGCGCTCGCTGATCGCCGCGCCGTTGTCGCCGCGGGACGAGTCGTCGCGGAAGCGCGCGTCCGTGCGCCACGCGCCCGCGCCCACCAGTGTCGCCCAGCGCGCGAACATGGCGTTGCCGATCACCTGGCAGAGGATCCAGCCGTCGCGGGTGCGGAACACGTCGGACGGAGCGACGAGCTGTCCTCGGCTACCCGACGGCTCCCTGCCGCGCCGCAGGACCGCCTGCTCGGTGAGGAACACGCCGTTCAGCGCCACGGCGGTGGGCAGCAGCGCCGCTTCCACCACCTGTCCCGTGCCGGTGCGCGCCCGGGACATCAGCGCCACCAGCGTGCCGAACGCGGCGTGCAGGGCGGTGGCGAAGTCCACCCACGAGACGGCCGCTCGGGAAGGCCGGCCGGGCTCCCCGCCCATGTACACGGCGCCCGACATCGCCTGGCCGATGCCGTCGAACCCCAGGCGCTCCGAGAGCGGCCCGCCTCGGCCGTACGCCGAGACGGTGGTGAGGATCACGTCCGGCTTCACCGCGCGCAGGCTCGCGTAATCCAGCCGCAGCGCCGCGAGCGCCGCCGGCGGCAGGTTTGCGACGACGACGTCCGCCGTCGCGACCAGCTTCCGGACGATCTCCCGCCCCTCCTCGGCCATCGGGTCCAAGGTCAACGACAGCTTGTTCCGGTTCATCTGCAGGAACAGCGCCCCGTCGCCGCCAGGCGCGACGGGCGCCACGAACCGGTCCTCCCCGCCACCGCGCCGCTCGACGCGGATCACTTCCGCGCCGTACTCCGCGAGCAACGCCGCGCAGTACGGCCCGGCGATGTACCGTCCGAAGTCGAGCACCCGCACGCCGTGCAGCACGGCGCTCACACCTCGAGCCACTCCTTCCGGACGGCCTCGTTCGCGCGCAAGTCCTGCGCGGTGCCCTCGAAGACGATCTGCCCGTGGCCCATGACGTACAGCCGCTCGCAGACGTCGAGCGCGATGGTCAGCTTCTGCTCCACCAGCAGCACGGAGATGCCGCGCCGCTTCACCTCGGCCAGCAGCGCGCCGACCTGCTCGATGGTCTTGGGCGCGAGCCCCTCGGTCGGCTCGTCGATCATCACCAGCTCGGGGTCGCCCATGAGAGTCCGGCACAAGGTCAGCATCTGCTGCTCGCCGCCCGAGAGCACGCCGCCCGGCGTGTCCGCGCGGGCCTGCAGCCCGGGGAAGATCCGGAACACGTCCTTCATGCCCCACCGGCCGCTCTCGGCGCGCCCCTTCATCCCCAACATTAGATTTTGGCGCACGGTGAGATCCGGAAAGATCGCGCGGTCCTCGGGCACGTACCCGACACCGCGTCGCGCCACTTCGTGGGCTTGCAGCCCGAGGATGTCCTGCCCCTTGAAGCGGACCTTCCCCTGCGCGGTGACGAGGCCCATGATCGCCTTCACCGTGGTCGAGCGCCCGGCGCCGTTGCGCCCGAGCAAGCTGACGATCTCGCCGCGCCCGACGGAGAAGCCGACCCCCTGCAGCACGTGGCTCTTGCCGTAGTACGCGTGCAGGTCGCTGACCTCAAGCATGGGCGCGGCTCGTCCCGAGATAGGCTTCCTGCACGGCGGGGTTTCCGCGGATCTCGTCGGGCGTTCCGGTGGCGATGATGCGCCCGTACACCAGCACCGAGATCCGATCGGCCAGGCCGAAGACCACGCCCATGTCGTGCTCGACCATCACCAGCGTCTTGCCTTCGGTGACGCGGCGGATGAGCGCGACCGCCTCCTCGGTCTCCGATCGGCTCATGCCCGCCGTCGGCTCGTCGAGCAGCACCACCTCGGCGCCGCCGGCGAGGGTGATGCCGATCTCGAGAGCGCGCTGCTCGGCATACGTGAGCGTGGAGGCGAGGGTGTCGCGCCGGCGCCGCAGTCCGATGCGCTGGATGACCTCGTCCGCGCGCTCGCTTGCGTCGGCCAGGGCCGAGAGGCGCTGCCAGAACGAGTATCGATAACCGAGCGACCACAGCACCGCGCAGCGGACGTTGTCGAACACCGTCAGATTATGGAAGATGTTGGTGATCTGGAAGCTGCGGCTGAGCCCCCGCCGGTTGATCTCGAACGCGCGCAGCGAGGTGATGTCGTCGCCGTTCAGCTCGATGCGACCCGAGCTGACCGGAAAGCGCGCGCTGATGAGGTTGAAGAGGGTCGATTTCCCCGCCCCGTTGGGGCCGATGATCGCGTGGCGCTCGCCGCGCGGCACCGCCAGGTCGACGTCGCGGACGATCTCCGTGCGGCCGAAGCTCTTGCACACGCCCGAAAGACGCAGCGCCGGAGCCATCATGTCCGCTCCTGGCGCAGGGTCGCGTACGCGCGATGCCGCTCGTCCGACACGGTCCGCGCCACCTTGCGCAGGAGCAGGATACCGATGGCGATGGCGGCGGCAACCGCGATCCAGAACAGCCCGCGGCTCGCGTCGAGGGTGAAGCCGAAGACGTGCAGGTGCGCGGAGGCGGCGTCCTCCTTCATGAGCCGGTAGACCATCTCCACCACCGCGACCAACCCGGCCCCGACGAGCAGCACCGGAACGGCGGCGAGCAGGTACGCCGGCGCGAGCCTCCCGAGGACGCCGGCGTGCCACAGACGGCGGTGCTCGACGACCACGCTGGCCACCCCTCCCGGCGCGTAGAGGACCACCACCAGGAAGAGCAGGCCGAAATAGAAGAGCCAGGCGGCGGTGAGGCTGGACACCGCCATCTGCAGCACGGTGATCAAGAGCGCGCCGAGGATCGGTCCGAAGAAGTACCCGACACCCCCGACGAAAGCCATCATGATGACCAGCCCGGAGGTGTACGCGTGCAGCGACTCCGAGGTGACGATCTCGTAATTGAGGGCAGTGAGGCCGCCGGCGACGCCCGCGAAGAATCCCGCCAGCACGACCATCAGGAACCGCACCACCTGCGGGTTGTAGCCGATGAACTCGGCGCGCTCGGGATTGTCGCGCACCGCGTTGGCGATGCGGCCCAGCGGCGTCTGGGCCAGCGCGTACATCGCGACGACGCACGCAAAGCCCCAGAGCGCAATGAGATAGTAGACCTGGATCTGCGGCCCGTACGTGATCCCGAGCCAGCCCTTCCCCGTGACGCGGTTGCTGGAGAGGCCGCCCTCGCCGCCCGAGAAGGCGGGGAACATGAGCGAGCTCGCCGCCACCATCTCCCCGATGCCGAGCGAGATCATCGCGAAGGTCGTCCCTGCCCGGCGCGTCGTGACGTAGCCGAGCAGCACGCCGAAGAAGAGACCCCCGAGACCGCCGACCAGCGGAAGGAGCGTGACCGGGATCGGCAGCACGTGGTGGTTCACGGCGATGAGCGCGTGCATGGTGATCATCGCGCCGAGCCCGTAGTAGACGGCGTGGCCGAAGGAGAGAAGCCCCGTCTGGCCGAGCAGCATGTTGAAGGAGAGCGCGAAGACCGTCATGATCGCGATCTGCGAGAGCAGCGAGAGCCAGTAGCCCGACCGCGACAAGAGCGGCGCGACCAGGATGAGCGCCAGGTACGCGCCCCAAGACAGGAGCCGGCTCGCGGTCAGGACGGGCGCAGGCTTCATGTCTCGCGGGCCCCCATCAGCCCCCGCGGGCGGAAGATGAGAATCGCGACCATCAGCACGTACGGCATGATCGCCGCCAGCTGGGTCAGGGAGAGCCGCGCGAGCGCCGGGGCGGAGTGGATCTTGATCCCGACCGACCGCGCGAAGTCCACCAGCGAATAATCGGTGCCGACCATGAAGGTCTGCAGGATTCCGATCAGCAGCGAGGCGATGAACGCGCCGGTGAGCGAGCCGAGCCCGCCGACCACCACCACCACGAAGACGATCGGCCCGAGCGCGTCGGCCATGCCGGGCTCGGTGACGAAGGCATTCCCGCCGATCACTCCCGCGATGGCGGCGAGCGCCGATCCGCCTCCGAAGACGAGAGTGAAGATGCGGGGCACGTCGTGGCCGAGCGCCTGCACCATGTCGGGGCGCGACAGGGCGGCCTGCACGATCAGGCCGATGCGCGTGAAGGTGAGCAGAGCATAGAGCGTCAGCAGCATCCCGACCGATACCGCCATCATGAAGCCCTTGTAGACGGGGAACGACGAGGAGAAGAGCGTGAACCAGGTGCCGGAGAGCGAGGCCGGGACGCGGTAGTCGACCGCGGCCTTTCCCCAGACGAGCTGCACCACCTCGATGGCGAGGAAGGCGAGGCCGAAGGTGAAGAGCAGCTCGGCAACGTGGCCGTACCGGTGCGCTTTGCGGATGCCGTACCGCTCGATCAGCGCGCCGACGATCCCCACCAGGACCGGAGCGATCAGCAAAGCGGGCCAGAAGCCGATCTTGGTGCTGATCTGATACGCGAAATACGCGCCCAGCATGTAGAAGCTGGCGTGTGCGAAGTTGAGGATGCCCATCATGCTGAAGATCAGGGTCAGGCCGCTGGACAGCATGAACAGCAGCAGCCCGTAGGTCACCCCGTTCAGCAGCGAGATCAGCGCAAATTCCACTTGCACCTCCGGCCGGAGGGCGAGGCGGTCGAGTCATGTACCATCGGCCGTCGGTCGCGGACAACCTCGCGGGCGGGCGCCGCCGTCGCCGACGTTCAGCCTGGGTTGCCGATGGCTCCGGCCTTGCGCAGGCGCGCGATCTCGGCATCCCCGAGCCCGAGAGCCTCGCGCAACACCTCGTCGGTGTGCTGGCCGAGCAGGGGCGCGGGAGACCGCACCCCGCCGGGCGTCTCGGACATGCGGAAGTAGGGCGAGACGGATCGCATCCGGCCGGCGGCCGGGTGCTCGTACTCGGCGAGGACGCCGCGCGCCTGGATTTGGGGGTGCTCGACGACCCGGTCGACGGAATTGATGGCGCCCAGCGGGATGCCCGCTGGCAGGAGGAGCTGCTCCCATTCCTCGTATGACCGGGTGAGGAACGCCTCCTGCAGCCGGGCGATGAGCGGCTCGCGATTCTCGCTGCGCGCGCGGTTGGTGGCGTACCGGGGGTCGTCCCGCATGTCGTCGATTCCGAGCAGCGGGCAGAACGTGCGCCACAGTCCGTCACTGCCGACCGCGATCGCGATGTCCTGCGTCCTGGTGCGGAACGTCTGGTAGGGGAGCAGCGCCTTGTAGGCCGTTCCCATGGGCCGGGGCACCTCGCCGTCGGCGAGGTAGGTGGCGATGGCGGAGTCGAGCAGGCCGAGTTGGCTCTCCAGCATCGAGACGTCGAGGAACTGGCCCTGCCCCGTGCGCCTCCTGGCGTGGAGGGCGGCCAGGATCCCGAACGCCGCGTGCATGCCCGCCGTCATGTCTGCGATCGACACGCCGCAGCGCACGCCGTGGCTGCCGGGCTCGCCGGTGAGGCTGATCATCCCGCTCTCCGCCTGGACGATGAGGTCCATCGCGGCGCGATCGCGATACGGCCCCGTCTGGCCGAAGCCGGAGATGGAGCAATAGACGATCGCGGGGTTCCGCGCGCGCACGGCCTCGTAGTCGATGCCGAGCTTCCGCACGGTGCCGACGCGGTAGTTCTCGACCAGCACGTCCGCGCGCTCGGCGAGGCGCAGGAGCAGCTCCTTGCCCTCCGCGTGCTTCAGGTCGATCTCGACGCTCTTCTTGTTCCGGTTCAGGTTCACGAAATAGGTCGAATCGTGCCCATGGAAGGGCGGGCCCCATGCGCGCGAGATGTCCCCGGAGCCGGGCGTCTCGACCTTGATCACGCGCGCGCCGAAGTCGCCGAGCAGCGTGGTCGCGAGGGGCCCGGCCAGCGCGTGGGACAGGTCCAGCACCGTCACGTCGTCGAGGGCAAGGGGCATGGCGCCGAATCAGGATCCATCCCATACTAGCCGCGCTCTGAAAAGCGCAGCGCCGCCTTGTCGGCGGCGGCTGGAGGTAACGAACATGGCCGAGCTGAACCTGGTTGCCCCTCCCCGCCCCGACTTCCAGACGGCTGCGCAGGAGCGCCTCCACCGCAAGCAGCGGCTGGCGGCCGCGTTCCGCCTGTTCGCGCGCTACGGATTCGACGAGGGAGTCGCCGGACACATCACCGCGCGCGACACGGAGAAGCCCGACCACTTCTGGGTGAATCCCTTCGGGATGTACTTCGGGCACATCCGCGCCTCGGACCTCCTCCTCGTCAACCACGAAGGCGACGTGGTCGAGGGCAAGCACCCCGTCAACGCGGCGGCGTTCGCCATCCACTCGCAGGTGCACGCCGCGCGCCCCGACGTCGTCGCCGCGGCCCACGCGCACTCGATGTACGGCAAGTCCTGGGCGTCGCTCGGGCGGCTGCTCGACCCGCTGACGCAGGACTCGTGCGCCTTCTTCGAGGACCACGCGCTGTTCGACGACTACACGGGCGTGGTGCTCGACACCTCCGAGGGGCGCCGCATCGCGAAGACGCTCGGGGAGAAGAAGGCCGTCATCCTGCGCAACCACGGCCTGCTCACCGTCGGCCGCACGGTGGACGAGGCCGTCTACTGGTTCCTCGCGCTCGAGCGCAGCTGCCAGGCGCAGCTCCTCGCCGAGGCGGCCGGGAAGCCGGTGAAGATCGACCCGGAGCAGGCGCGCCTCACGCGGTCGCAGGTGGGCTCGGAGGTGGCCGGCTGGTTCAGCTTCCAGCCACTCTACGAGAAGGTCGTGCGCGAGGAACCCGACCTGCTGGACTGACATGGAACGTCTAACCCAATGGCAGTGGCGGATCTACCCGACGGCCGCCGCCACCCCAGCGAGTACGACCGGAAGTGACCAGGCCCAGTCTCCCAGAAAGTAGACCGCGGCGGCGCCCGCAACGCAGCCTGCGAAGAAGCCAACGAGGAGCCTCAAGGTCTTTTTCAGCCGCTCATTGGCGCCTCCCGTCAGCGAGCGGCTCCGCGAGAGCGTGTCCAGCAGCGACAGCACGGTGTTGGTCAAGTTGCCGGTCATCACGGCCGTCGAAGGCGCGCCGGGCACGGCGAGGCGCAACAGAGCGAACTGACACGCCATGGCGGAGACCGCGATCATCGCGGCGATGCCCGCCATCAATCCCTTCGGGTTGGCCGCGGGATCCTGGATCACGCTGAAAATCAGGACGCCGGAGAGCAGCAGGAAGTGAACCAGGAGGAGCGGCCGGGCCAACGCTGGACCGCGTCTGTCGGACGCTTCGGCGATCAGCCAGACGGCGGCGACGGCGACGATGAACGCCGGAACAGCCAGCACC
>Ga0137399_10001705_pt1 | contig 10319 bp, 9 predicted proteins | sample czorhiz316metaG_FD_104810 | JGI IMG/M metagenome (GOLD analysis project Ga0137399, IMG submission 104810) | Vadose zone soil microbial communities from Angelo Coast Range Reserve, California, USA - czorhiz3.16 metaG | ecosystem: Environmental > Terrestrial > Soil > Vadose zone | place: USA...
CATGCGTCTTCCCTGCGGGCACATTTCTCCGGGCGCTCCCGCCCGGGACCGGCGCCGTCAATCCGCGTGCATCCAGCGCATACACCGCCACGTTCGATTTGTTGCAAGCATCGATGGTCGCCGTCAGCTCCGATTGATTTTCGGATGTCAGCGGAAATCCACCGGAAAAGAGCACCACCATTTTCCGACCCGGAATGCTCCGCAAATTTTTCGCCAGGCTGCGGACGGCCAGCAACATGCTCCTCGCTCCGAAGTCCGCCGCGGCATTTCCGAGAGAGGGCAGCCCCGCGGACGCCACCGTGACGGGCACATCCGACGCCGGCGCGTTGGGATCCACGGAAGAACTCTTCACTCCGGAGACTGCCGCTTGCAGCAAGTTTGCGTTCGCCGTGAAATTCTGCACGATGCGCAACGAGCCTCCAAAATCAACCACCGCCATCATGCGATCCGGCCCGGCATTGGCCTCAATGAATTTCTTCGCCGCGCCCCGCGCCTGAATCTGGTCCGGCATGGCCATCGTCGAATTGTCAAAGAAAAGAATCAGATAGCGCCGCTGCCCGTTCACTTGCGTCGCCGCATCCACGCCAGCGGAAAAAGCAGAAACCGGCTGCTCCTTGTTATCCTCGTAAACTCTGAAATCCCTTTGCGACAAATCGTGGATGTAGTTTCCCTTCTTGTCTGTAACGACTGCGTCGACCAGCACCAGCTTCGACTCCTTCTTGATCATCGCTCCAGGCTGCGGCGCACCCGGCTGGGCCACTTGCGGCGGTGGCGCCGCGGGCTGCTCCTGCGCGCGCACCACAATGGGCATCGCGCACACCAGGCCAGTGGCCAACCACGCGGCCACATGAATTCTTCGGTTCCAGCTGCTATTCGTAATCATGAGAACCTCCGTTGGAACAACTGCGTCCTGACCGACCTAGTAGGGTATGACCACTGCCCCGTTCCGGGCGGCCATCTGCGCGCCTTCATTGTCGCGCACGACGAGCCGCACCAGGTACGTCCCCGGCTTTACGTCAAAACTCGATTTCACGGTGAAACCTGAACGGCTCAGCCGGTCGTAGGTTGTGTCTCGCAATTTCATCTCGATGATTTTCTCTCCGCCCGTAATGTAGTTTCCATTTTCGTCGAAGATCCCGGTGACAATTGTCAACTTGTCGTTATTGCGCCCTTCCGCTTTCTTGAAGCGGATCCCTTTTACGTCCAGACGAGTCAAGACCGCGAGCTTCGCCTCGGCTTCACCCTTTTTGAAAAACTGCGTCTGTAATTCGACGGGCAGGTCGCGGATCTCTTCTTGCGAAAATAACGCTTCTCGAATCTCCTCTTTAGTCGCCTCCGCAGGATCGGCGATCGACCGCGGCGCAAAGTACCCGTGCCGCGCCTGAATCTTGAATTTTTCCTTGTTTGCGAGGGAAACTTTCAGCGCGTGGTAGCGCCCATCGATTTTCAGGTTCTGCGGAGAGAAGCCCAGTAGATAGGATAACGCCGGAGCCGCGCCCGCTTCTCGCATGGCTGCATCCACGTCATTGCGGTTGTGAAAAAACGTACCGCCCGTTCCATCCGCCAATTGCGCCATCACGTCGTCTTGCGCGGATTGCGCGGCCACTCGGTAGCCGGTCTTGTAGCCGGCAGTCCTGAACGTGTCTTGCGACGGGCTCGAAATGTCCCCCATCACGTCGGGCGCATAAAGACCGCGCGCATCAATTGTATTGATTACGATGTTTGCGCGCGTCGCGCGATCCACGAGCTCCGAAGCCTCGGACTGAATTGTGGTTTGCAGAAATCCAGGTGAGACAAATACGAGCACCCGTTGCCCCGGCATGCCCGACAGCCGCCGCACTATATCCTCCAAATGCCGATAGGCATACTCAGACGCGGCATCCCCCGCTGCCAGGCCCCGAAACGCCGCGGCTCTCGCCAGGCTTTGTGCCTGTACCCTCATCTGCTCATCCCCGCTGAAAGCGCACTGCACGGCATCTTCGGTGGCCACGTCAAGCGCCTGCCCATCGGACTTGTTCACGATCAAATCTGCCTGGTAATAGCTCACGTCCGGGCAATCATGAAAACCGACGGCTCCGAGCGGCCGCGGGATAATCCCGAACAGCGCCTTCTTCAACGCCTCGTGGTCGTCCGTGAACTCCTGGGTGAACTGTCCGGAAGTTGTGTTCATGGACACGCGATCGCTGGGCGCAAGCGAGCCAAAAAAACGCGTGGCCGAATCGCGGACAAACGTCGCATCCTCCATCGAGAGATGGACATCATCAAAAACCATGGACACAAATCGCTGGGGCAAAACAACGGCCTTCCCGGCAATGGGATCGGCGCTCGAAGAATAGCCTGCACCAGCACTTGGGGAGGCCACCGCAGAAGCCGTGTGGGTTTCAGGGGTTTCTACGTTGAAGGACGAAATCGTTTGCATCTTCCGGTTATCAAACAGCTGAAAATCTTCCTTTTTCAGTCCACTGACCACCTTGCCGCTCGCATCGCGGACCACCACGCGCACGAGCACCAGGTTGACCCTGACTCTGAACGTGGTCGGCGTATCGCGGGTCGACACCTCTTGGTTGTCACTGGATGGTGGCGACTTCGCGGGCTTGCTAGCAGCGTCGGTCTTGGGCGAGGTGTCTGATGCAGGTGGTGCCGGCGCGGGTGCTTGAGCGATCGCACGCCGGCCCGGAAAAAAAACACAGCAAAGGAAGGTCAGGATGGTGAGACGCCGGAAGACCTGGAAAAAACTTGCGTGAGACATCACGGCCCTTCTGGCACCCGCATCCTCAAGTGGCCGCGAGGTCCAGCGCACAGGGATGCCCTACTGCAGACTAGTGACTTGACTATACGCTTCCCATAATTTTTGTGTCAACGCATCAAGTTAGGGGGTAGTGGTGTCATTTGAAGGTGCCAAGTCTTAGATTACCATGAGTTTTGAGGCTTCAAATGACACCACTACCAGTTCAAACTGACCCACTACCAGTTAGGGCTGGAAAGCATGCTTAGTAGGGGATCACTACCGCGCGATTCATTGTCGCCATTTCCCCCATTTCCGATCCCCGGACCACCAGTCTGACCAGGTAGGTGCCCGGTTTCACGTTAAATTCCGATTTCATGATGATCCCCGTCTTTTTCAGGGCGTCCAGAGTTGCATCCTTCAACTTCATTTCGAACACGTTCTCGGAAACGGTCATCAGGTTCCCGTTGTCGTCGAAGAGCGCAATTGCAACCGCCAAGTTCTCTTTGTTGCGATCCTCCTCCTTGCGGAATTGCAGCCCTTTGATCCCAATCCGTGCCGATACGGACAGATGTGCCGTGTCTCCCCTTTTGAAGAACTGGGTTTCGCAATCCATTCGGAGATCGTGAAGCTCATCGCGGGAGAAAACCGCTTCCTGCATCTCTTGCTTGGCGGCCGTCCCGGGATCGAGAGCCTTGGAGGGCGCGAAATAGCCATGACGCGCCTGGATCGCAAGTTTCTCCTTGCTGGCGAGAGTTACTTTCAAATGGTGATACTTGCCGTCAAGTTTGAGATTCTGTGGTGAGAACCCCAGGATGTAGGAAATTTCTGCCTGAGCCGCAACTTGCGCCACGCCCTGATCGATATCGTTGCGGTTGTGGATGAACTGTCCACCTGTCCCGTCCGCCAGCTCTGCGAGCACGTCATCCTGCGCATGTTCTTCCTGCGTCATGAAGGATTGCCGGAGGGGATTGGCGCCCAGGCGGCTCGAGACGTCATAAACGCCCGAGACGAAAAGGCCGCGCGCATCCACCGAGTTGATCACGATATTCGCCCGAGTCGCCCGATCAATCACCTCGCTTGATTCTCGCGTGGAAGGCGTCACGAAAAACCCCGGCGACATCATCACGATTGAGCGTAGACCCGGCAGTGACCTCATTCGTCGAATGAGAGAGTTCAGGTTGGCAAAGGATACCTGCACCTCTGATTCCCCAACCGTCAATTCCCGCTGCGCAGCGGACTCAACCATGATTTGAGCCGATCTGGGATCAATTCCGCAGGCCACTGCATCTTGAATCGCCAATTGCATCGCCTGGATATCGTGTTGCTCCGAGATTAGGTAGGCTTCGTAAAATGTCATGGGTGGGCAATCCCGGGCAGCCAGTGACGACGACCCGCGTGGACTGATACGCTGTATCGCTGCATTCAGCTTCTCGCGGTCTGCCGTGAACTCCTGCTCCATTTGACCGGAGGACGCGAAGATCCCGAAGCGGTCAGATGGCTGAAGCGTCGCGAGCAGTTTCGTGGCCGCCTGCCGGGAAAGTATTGCGTCCTGAGTGGCCAGGTGCAGATCGTCAAAAAACAAAGCGACGAATCTTGCTGGCAGTTCCGCTGCTTTAGCGCCTTCTGCGGCCGCACTTGTTTCATTCGAATCCGTGGATATCTGGGCTGCTCGCGAAGCCGGAGTCTCCACGGCAAAAGTGGAGATGACTTGCGGCTTGCGATTGTCTGAGAGTTGAAAATCCTCCTTCTTCAGATTGGGTATGGGTTTTCCATGAGCGTCACGTACGACAACTCGAACCAGGACCACGTTAACTCGAAGTTTGACGATAGCCGGGGTGTCACTGGTCACTACTTCATTTTTGTCTCCGGCGGCAGGCTTATCTGTTTTCTGAGGGGCAGAGGCAGTCTCGGGTTCCTGCGATTGAGCCGGAAGCAGAAGGGAAATTCCGAAAAGAAGCAAAAGTCCGAATACTCTGGCAAAAAAAGAACGCATCTGACCGAGTGGAATAGTTATCATGGACTCCTCACTCCGTCAGCATTTGCCAAATCTAATTGGGCAGAACCGACGTGTCAGTGGAGCGCTTCATTGCTGGTCTTTCCGCGGTAAGCACAAAGGCTCCACACGTCCTGTGCCTCCTCGTGCCGGAGGATGTACCGCTCGCCGCCCTCTACGAGCACACGAAAAAACGTCGCGCCGGGCGCATACCAGCGGTCTTCCGTCTCCACGATCTCGAGGGCTTTCTCTCGAAAGTACAGCCGCACCGGGCGCTCATCGCCCATGTAACCGGCGTAGCACGCCACCCGTACAATCTGCTCACCCACGAGTTCGCACTGCTTCCCGGCGCTCCTCGAGCTCCGCATTCCAGGCCGCTCCGAGGAAAATGATCACGGCAGATAGCTGCATCCAGATAATCAGACCGATCACCGCCGCCAGGCCACCATATACCACGTTGTAAGGTACGCGCCGGACATAAACACCAAACAATACATTCGCCAGCCACCAGAGCAGCGTCGCCAGCATGGCTCCGGGCAGGACGTTTCGCAAACTATGCTCTCGCGGCCGGGCCACGCGATAAATCACCGTTAAAGCCATCATCGCCAGCACAATCGCCACCGCCGGAAAAAAGAAATTCCACCAGCCTTGCAGCATCGTATGTTTTCCGAATTCCAGCACAATCCATCGCCGCAGCGGCTTTCCAAGAATCCCGAGTATCGCGGCCCCCAGCAGCGGCGCGATGGTCACCAGCAAAAGCATCAACCCGCGCACTTGGCGGTGCAGAAATCCCAGCGGCTCTTTGTCCCCGTAAATACTGTGAATTCCTTGCATGACCAGCTTCATTACCTGCGAGCCCGCCAGCAACGTCCCAGTCCAGCCCAACGCCGCGATCTTCCACGTGTCCGGGCCGCGCTTCACCAAGAACTCAGAAACGATGGCCTGGCTCCCCGGCGGCAAGAACCGCGTCAGATCCGTAATGAGGTCAAGCAGACTGGTTTTGCCCCCGATCCGGCTCGTCGCCAACGCCACCGCGACCAGCAATGCCGGGAAAAATGCCAGGAACAAATTGTACGCAATCGCCTGCGAAATCATGCTGCAGCGCGGGAACACTCGCGCAAACGTCCCATATATCCGCCGCAAAATGTCCGCCGCTGAAATCATCGCCCGGCATTATACCCGCCGGAACCCGCGCCTGTCCGAATCCAATGGCCTGGCAGGATGTCCAGGTCCCCACTCCCTGGCATGAGACTTCAATAGCAATTCTGTTGTAGGCGAAATCTTACGCCCGCTTCTCCATGTGGATCACGGGGAGCACTTCGCCGTTCGTCAGTGGAATGGAAATCGGTTTCACGGCTACGTATCCTTTCACGCCGAAGAGCTTGGCTCCCGTCAGCGTTGCGCCCATCTCGTATCGTGTGAACCCCGATGCCCGCGCGGCCGCTTCGCAAGCTTCCAGAATCATTCCACCAATGCCCTTGCGCGCCCAATCCGGATGGATGAAAAATGCCCGAATCTTGGCGGCATCGCGCTGCGGATCGAGAAGCTCGTCTTCCCTGCCGGTCCAGCGGTCGCCGCCATAGAGTGTCTTGCGCTTGCTCCAGCCGCCGCATCCGACAACCAAAGCCGCACCTCGCTCATTCTCCGGCTCTGCGGGCTCCGTTCCACCAGGTATCGCCTCCGCCACGATGTACGTCCCGTCGGCAATCAATTGGCTATCCACGCCAAAAACGGTCTTGAGTGCACCTTCGATCTGCGCCGGGGTGTAATCCTGCGCCTGCAAGCCGCGTACGGACGCATCGATGAGCGCCTGCAAAACAGGAGTATCGCCAGGAATGGCGAGCCGAAGGTGAATGCTCGTCTGCAAGGCTCTTTCACCGCGCAAATGCGGCCGCCTGCCTCTTCGCCTCTGCCGCCGCGGCCAGAGGGCCACTTTACCAAATCATGGGGGGAGAAGCTCCCTGCGCCTGTTCGCATGAGGTATAGCCAGTTTGAATTTGAGAGAATTTATGTGCATTCCAGAAGGGAAAACTGTCCTCGTAGAGAAAATATCATTGAAAAACTAAATGCTGCGACGCCCCACTCCCATGGCCTCGGAAATGGCCCGGGTATGGGTCGTCCGCTTAAGATGCGCTCGGCGTTCGCGGCACTGCACGAATCCTCGATAGCAACGCGGCCAGGCACGGCCGGTCTTCCTCTCTTACGGCCCTGAATTTGAGTCCGATTTCCGTGCCCGAAACCGCGTGTCGCACGATGGCATCGGCACGGACTTGTCCTTCCCGAACGAGAAAACTCAAGCTGACGGCTGTGCCTTCAGCCGTTCGCCGCGGTGTTTCGATAAAGAGACCGCCTAATCCGATATTCTGGACATGCGAAAGATCGTCTAGTCCGTCGCAGCGCCAGTAAACCCACACGTCGTCCGGTGCCTCGACACGCGACGTAAACCTTCTGGAAGGGGAAGTCAGTTGGCGCAAACCTTGCTCTCTGAACCCTGTGGACCCGCCGTCGTGAATCACAGCATTGAGACTGGGTCTGTGGCATAAACATAGTGTCAAAAGGCCATGAAACGTTTCGGAGGAACTCGGCAGAGAAAATGCAGAGGACTCGAGAGCTTCTCTCCTCGCTATTTACTCGGATTTGTCCCCGTTCGCCCCTCCAGAGAAGCCGCCGATCTCATCACCTCTGGACTCTGGTCACCGTACGATCGACTTTCTCCTGTTCCTTCCGTACACTCGAAAGTTGGTGGCGTCACCAGAACTTCGGCCGCCAGGCCAGCAAATTTCGCAGCCCGTTTGAAAGCGAGCAGCTACCGAAGAGATGAAATCGCATCGTTTCATCCTCGCCGTGGTGATTCCAGCGCTGGTTTTCGCCTTGAGCGCCAGCTTGCGCGCAGCCGAAAAGGCGCTCTGGAAGCCCGTTGCCTTTGCTATTGTGAAATTCAATGGCGAGGCCCCGAAATCCTGGAACATGTATCACTCCGAGAAGAAGGGCCTCCTCTTGGTGCATCTCTGGAAGCGCTACTTGCTCCTCAACATGAAAGAGCAAGAGGTCTACGAACTCGATCCGCAAACCGTGAAGCCGCATGGCGAAGAGGTAGAGTGGTCGGATTCCGATGCGCCGGATCAACCGCTGGAAATTTCAGAATGGAAAGAGCGCAACGTCGGGCGATTGCTGCGCGTGTCCTTCCGCCTCGGCAAGGATGGTCACGTCCTGGAATTGCAACTCCCCCTGAAACCCGACGGCAAGCCCATATACTAATATGCGGCGCAGCAAGAACTAGCGACGATAGACGCCATAATACCAGGGAATGCCAAGCGCCCCCGGCTCGACTCCCACGACCACGGAATCGCCCGCCTGAAAACGGTCGAAATCGTCGGCATCCACCGCCAGCCGTTCGTACTTCTGTCCCTCACGCCACGAGTGCACGAAGAGCCGTCGTGTGCCGCGCACGACTCCCGGCATATTGTAGCGGCCGTCCACCGTGGCTGCGTGGTAGGAAAGTTTCTTGGGTGTATCCAATCTCCCATTCAGGAATAACGTCGCGGCAAGTATCCATGGCAGTGGAATGAAACCCGCATAGATGCGCTTCAGCACTTCCAGATCCTGTCGATTCCGCGCCCGCCGGTCGAGCACCACGGCAATGGCCAGCGCGATGAAGAATATGACGCCGAAGAACACCAGCATCAGGTCTAGATCGAGCGGAGGATAGATCTGGCTGACGTAGGGAAACGCCAGCGACCCGGCAAGAAAAAATATCGTGCGCTTCAGGAATCTCCTGCGGAACATCACTTCGGCGGCCGCGGAAGTCAGCCCGCACGCGGAGCACTGATCCGCCGTGCGCTCGGAACCACAATCAAGGCAGCGTGTCATTCTTCCCCAAGCCAGAGGCCCATCAGGCAGCAGCTCTCGACTCTAGTATAAATCGCTCTCAGGGGTGGGGGGAGGAGAGCCCGGAAAGAAGTTCCTGGTAGATTCGCTGGCTTTCGGATTCGGCGAGAGCCACGGAAACGCCCATGCCCCGTCCCGGTTCGATTCGCTTCACGGAGCAATCGACCGTTAACGGCTGTTGGAGGTTCAAACGCGCGGTGAAGCCCGCGCCAATCCACAGCGGATCCACCGCTTCGATAAACATGCCATTGGCGCTGATATCGCGCGTGCTCGCTCGCAGCACTGCGGAACCCCATTCGATCTCGAGGTCGGCGCGAAACGAGTAACGTGGCGCCCAGCGTCGTTCGAGACGCCGGGCCGAATGTTCCCCATTGCCCATGATTCTGGTGCAACCCCCTGCCAGGGATTACGTGCCGCGGCGCCGGGACGAAATCGCCGTTCCTTGAGTCCAAGCATACGCTATCTTTCCCCACAACACATACGACGCCGCCCGTGGATGTTTTGTTCCCGGCAATTACATTTCGGTAACAAGCGCCTTTTATTCTGACTTGGACGCGGAGGGATCCTCCGAGGCAGCTCTCTGCCTCCCCCCTCTTCCGCCGGTGCGCATGCGGCGTTGCACTTCGGCTTGCAAATATTTTCGGAGGCTCTCGGAAACGATTCCGGGCGCGGCGAGTTCACGCAAATCCGATACCGTGATTTCGGGTAGGTACGCCAGAATCGTCGCCAGCGGCGACAACGGGTGGCGCACCAGCGCCAGACGCACGGTATAAATAACGGCCCACTTTCGATGCTGCGCGATCGCGGGAATCAGCGCCAGGGGAAGCTTTTCGCGTGAGAGCACTCTAAGTATTTGTGATTCGGTGACGTTCGGGTTATCCAGCGCCACGGGAATCACCTTCGCGTGGCCATCGGCGAGCAGCGCGCCCGCCACTCTTGCCGGCCCGCGCCGTGCCAGCGTGATTTTCTGTCCCAGCGGAAGTTGCGGCAGCCGCGCAAGCAATTGCTCCTCTGCGTTGCGTTTCAACTCCGCCAGAACCCCCGGCGAAAGTGTAATCTGCACGAGGTCCATGAGATACAAATCGCGTAGCAGCCGCAAACTGATCAGTCGCGGCGCGCGCGGATGAAATGTCAGCGCCCGCTTCACTCTGTAATTCTTCAGCAAATGCTTCCGCCTCCCCACCTCTTCCAGAATTTCTCCCGGCAGGTCTTTTCTATCGAGCAACAAACAAAGTTTCGTTTCATCGAGCGCGGGATTGTCCAGCAGCGCCATCAGCACGTCCGCAGACGGGTGGTGTAAGAGTGCCGCAAGCTCTTCGCCCGCAGCGACTAGTGCGCGTGCGCGATTTGTTGCCGCGTCGGACATCCTAATATTTCGCGGCGTGCGCCGCTGCCTCCGCTGGCGACATTTGCAACTCGCCGATTTTCGCGTGGGGCAAGACTCGCCTCAATGCCTCATCCACTTGCGCATCATAAAACCCAGACCGGCCCACTGTTCCCCCCGTTTTCGCGATCGCTACATTTTCTCCCTCTAGACCAGCATGATTGGCGACAGCTTTCACCAGTGCGGCCAGCTCGCGCGCCGCTTCCTGCAAAATCTCGCGCGCCGTTGAATCTCCACCATCTGCCGTAGCTGCCACAATCGGAAATATCATCGGAAAGACTTGATCCGGCTGCGCGCTGGCGCGCTTCCGCAGCTCAGGCCACGCG
>Ga0137399_10001706_pt1 | contig 10317 bp, 9 predicted proteins | sample czorhiz316metaG_FD_104810 | JGI IMG/M metagenome (GOLD analysis project Ga0137399, IMG submission 104810) | Vadose zone soil microbial communities from Angelo Coast Range Reserve, California, USA - czorhiz3.16 metaG | ecosystem: Environmental > Terrestrial > Soil > Vadose zone | place: USA...
CCCGCCGCGCGGGGATGTAGCACGCCAGGAAGCCGGCAACCGCTACCACCCCAGGGGCGGTGACGGATCTGGCTTATCTACCTCTCTTTTCTTTGGAAATTTTTCGCTCTTCCGCCGCCGGCCTACTGGAGTAGCGAACTCGGACCAAGCGCCAATGGTCTTGTCCCTTCCGATATACCTGTATTTCCCTGCCGTGGTTCGTAACGAGCGAGCCATCTCTTTCGAACTCGGCGGCCCAAGCTGCATCCCCGTACTGTCTATAGAAACGTCGCGAACACTGAGCTTTCGTTCGGAGAACTGTCGTAGACCGCTCCGGCATGGGTTTGCGCACCGTATTGAGAAACTCCCGTCTGAGAACATAAACAAGATACGTCGCTTTCGCTGAGAAGCCTTGCCGTGGGAAGCCGCTTTTCCCCGCGCGCGAAAGCGACTTGGTGTAGAATTCCCGCCGTCTTCGAACCCAACAAATCCCGACTAAGACAAACGGGTGGATGAAAATTCGCCCATTTGGACAACCGAGGGGTCCGCTAGGAAAACAACAATCTGGAGGTGGAGTACATGCGGCTAACGAAGGGGACTACCAAGCAGGATACAGACACGAGCGTGCAACGCGCGAGGAAAATGCGCTGTTTTTTGCAGGCGTGCGCCTCGCTGGCGCTGTTAATCACCTGTCCGTTCGGTGTAATGCGTGCCCAAGGGCAGAAACCTCTGCTCTTGCGCGATCCTTCGGTGAGCAAGAGGCAAATCGCGTTCAGCTACGCCGGTAGCATCTGGATTGCCGGCCGCGACGCCGGCAATGTTCGCCGCCTGACCAGTGGAGGCCACGAGGGAAAACCTATTTTTTCACCAGATGGCTCGCAGATCGCCTTCACCGGTGACTACGACGGAAACCGCGGCGTGTACGTCGTACCGACCGCCGGTGGTGAGCCGCGCCGCCTCACCTATCACCCAGCCGACTTTGATGTCGTGGGCTGGACGCCTGATGGAAAGCGAGTCTTGTTCAGTTCGGCGAGGATCGCTTTTGCCGGGGGCGTGGTTCAACTTTTTACCGTTCCGATCGAAGGCGGCTTTGCAACGCAGTTGCCATTGGCGAGAGCTTCGGAAGCGTCGTTCTCTCAAGATGGAACGCGCGTCGCCTATGTGCCGAACATCCAATGGCAAGAAGCTTGGAAGCGCTATCGTGGCGGACAAACCAAACCTATCTGGATCGCGAATCTTGCCGACTCCAGCATCCAGGCCACCATTCCTCGCGATAATTCCAACGACTTCAACCCCATGTGGGTGGGCGACACAATTTATTTCCTCTCGGACCGCAATGGCCCGGTGACGCTCTTCTCCTACGACCTGAAGTCGCGGCAAGTGAAGCAAGTCGTCAAAAACGATGGTTTTGATATCAAGTCCGCCTCCGCCGCGTCCGATGCTATCGTCTACGAGCAATTCGGATCGCTCCACCTTATGGACCTCAACTCCGGAGGCGATAGCGCTTTAAGCATCCAGCTCGTGGGCGACCTTGCCGAGGTCCGGCCGCACTTCCAGAAGATTGAGCCGAAGCGGATACGCTTCTCTGATATCTCGCCGACCGGCGCCCGCGCGGTTTTCGGTGTCCGCGGAGAGGTACTGACGGTGCCCGCCGAAAAAGGCGACATCCGCAATTTGACAAACACGACCGACGTTGTCGAACGCGATCCCGCTTGGTCGCCCGACGGAAAATCCATCGCCTATCTTTCCGACGAGTCTGGCGAATACAACTTGCATATCCGCGATCAGAGCGGGCTCGGCGACGTCCGCAAAATCGATCTCGGCAAGCCTCCTACCTTCTATTATTCGCCGAGGTGGTCGCCCGACTCCAAGAAAATCGCATACACCGATAAGCGTCTGAACTTCTGGTGCATGGACCTTGAGAAGAAAACGCCAACACACGTGGATACCGACATATACACCGACCCGGCCCATCGCCTGCAGTTGGTCTGGTCACCGGATAGCCGGTGGATCGCCTACACCAGGCAATTGCGAAACCACCTGCACGCAGTCTTTGCCTACTCGCTCGAACAAGCGAAGAGCTACCAACTGACTGATGGCATGAGTGACGCGCTCTACGTTGCGTTCGACAAGGAAGGCAAATATCTCTACTTCACCGCCAGCACAGATGCCGCGTTGAACACCGGGTGGTTGGACATGACCAGCTTGCAGCGCCCGGTCACGCGCAGTGTATACGTCATCGTTCTCAAAAAAGACGAACCGTCGCCCTTGGCTCCGGAAAGTGACGAAGAAAAGGGCAAAGAGGCAGAAAAGACTGATAAGGATAAGAAGCCTGACGCTGACAAACAAAAAGACAAGGACCAGGAAAAACCAACCGAAAAAAAATTGGTTAGGATCGATATCGATCTCGAAGATATTAGCCAGCGTGTTCTCGCAATGCCCATTCCTGCGAAGAACTATCGCGGACTTTTTGCGGGCAAGTCGGGCGTTCTCTATCTTATCGAGGGTCCTGAGCTCGATCCTATCGACTTTGACGATGGCGGACCCACTGCGAAAATCCACAAGTTTGAGCTCAAAACCCGCAAAACCGAGCAGATTCTCGACGGCGTGACTGCTTTCCATCTCTCTTTCAACGGCGAAAAGATTTTGTACGCCAAGCAAAACCAGTGGTTCACTGGCCCTGCGGGGAAACCTCCCGAAGGACCGCCGCAACCCGGGCAGGGTGGCCCGCTGAAACTTGACACGATGGAGATCTATGTCGATCCCCGCGCCGAATGGAAGCATATGTACTACCAGGTGTGGCGCGACGAGCGTGATTTTCTCTACGATCCTGGCCTCCATGGGCTCAACTTGGAGACCGCAAAGAAGAAGTACGAGCCCTACCTCGAAAACATCGCCAGCCGCGATGACCTCAATTACCTCTTCACCGAGATGTTGGGCGAAATCACCATCGGCCATATGTTTGTCGGTGGCGGCGATATTCCCGAGCCGAAGCGCGTCAAGACCGGCCTGCTCGGCGCCGACTACTCCATCGAGAATGGCCGCTACCGCTTCTCGCGTATTTACAACGGCGAAAACTGGAACCCCAAACTCCGCGCTCCGCTCACTCAACCGGGAGTAAACGTAAAAGTCGCAGAATATCTCCTAGCGATCAATGGCCGCGATGTTCGACCACCCAGAGATGTCTACAGTTTCTTTGAAGAGACCGCAGGGAAACAGGTCGTGCTAAAGGTCGGCCCGAAGCCCGATGCCAGCGGGTCTCGCGACGTCACCGTTGTTCCCGTCGACGACGAAACCTCGCTCCGAAACTACGCCTGGATTGAAGACAACCGCCGCAAAGTCGATGAATTGACCGGCGGCCGCGTCGCCTATGTCTACTTGCCTGATACCTACGCGGGTGGCTATACCAATTTCAATCGCTACTACTTCGCGCAGGTTGGCAAAGAAGCTGCCATCATCGATGAACGCTACAACGGCGGCGGCGACATCGCTGACTACATCATCGATTACCTGCGGCGTCCCCTGCTCAGTTACTGGAACATGCGCGAGGGCAAAGACATCACCACTCCCTTAGAGGCTATCTTCGGACCAAAGGTGATGATTACCAACGAAATGGCCGGCTCTGGTGGCGATGCCTTGCCGTGGATGTTCCGCAAGACAGGGATCGGTCCGTTGATAGGCACGCGCACCTGGGGTGGCTTGGTTGGCCATTACACCAATCCGATCGATTTGCTGGATGGCGGCTTCACTGGTACGCCAAATTTGGCCTTCTACAACACCAATGGCTCCTGGGATGTGGAGAATCACGGCGTCCCGCCCGATATCGAAGTGGAATATGATCCGAAGGCCGTGCGCGCCGGCCACGATCCGCAATTGGAAAAGGCCATCGAGGTGGTGATGGAACTGCTGAAGAAGAACCCGGTTCCGCCGGAGCCTCAGCATCCGCCTTATCCCAACTACCACAAAACCACGGCCAATTAGCTCGCCTTTCCTGTAGCTGTAGCTGGCTATGAACACGAGCCTTCTGCGGGCCGATCAACGGTCATCTGCTGCTTGACGAAGGAAACTGAGGAGCTCGTTCACTATCACCACAGCAGGCGGTTCCGTTCCATTGAGCGGGTCGCCTTGCGGAAATTGCTCCAACTTCACGCTGCGACGGAGCTGCGCGTGTTGGCTTCGCCGCCTGGAAATCAGTTGGAAGCACTGCGAGGCAATCGGAAAGGGCAGCACTCGATTCGGATCAATGATCAATGGCGAATCTGTTTTGTCTGGCGTGAGGGCCATTGCTACGGTGTGGAAATTGTCGACTATCACTAGCGGAAAGAAAAGATAAATATTAGCAAGTCGGAAGGGTTAATGCCTCCTGTGCATCCGGGTGAAGTCCTCCGTGAGGACTTTATGAAGCCGCTCGGCCTGACAGTCAACAGGCTTGCACTCGAACTGCACGTGCCTGCCACTCGCATCGGTGAAATAGTGCACGAGCGGCGACGCATCACGGCGGAGACCGCGCTGCGCCTGGCACGATACTTCAACACGAACGCCGAGTTCTGGCTAAACCTGCAAAATTTCTTTGATCTGGAAGTTATAAGGCGTTCTGGCAAGATCTCCGAGATGGAGCGTCAGGTGCACCCTGCGCCTGCCCTAGTGTCCTGAACCGTTCACGGGACCGCGAATGCGAGCGACGGTGAGGTGGTGTGTAGCACCATCACGGATGGGGCACGTCAAGGTGGCCAAGGACACGAAATTCCGCAGGGAAGTTGCGGAGCGAATCGGATTCGATTTCTTCTGACTGCAAGCGCCATCACAGGAACTCTCGATAGTCCCTACTTCTTCACTAGCCTGCTCTCCGCCAGTTTCACTGCTGTCTCCAGCGCATCCGCAGCCTTCACCTTCACGTCCGGCTCCACGCCCGTTACTGCCCAGTCGGGTTGTGAGTAGGGATTGATCCCTTTGGTCTCACGAATACTCATTCCGAAGTGAATGTCAATCCGATGAAAAATCCCCGCGTCTGAAGCACCCCCCGTCGTCTCACCCACCAGCGTGCCGCGTTTCAGCATCTTCAAGTTGTAGCTGAAGTGCTCTGCGCCGGAAAAAGTCCTGGCCGAGGTCAACACGTATACGGGCTTGTCCGCCAGTCTGTTTCCTTGGACAGGTGATCGCGTCCAGGACCGCTCTGTCGTATTCTCCCTTGGGTTGTACATATACTCCGGATGGTCGAAGAGGTAGTCGGTGATCAACATGACCATGCTCGGGTATCCGCCACGGTTGTCCCGCAAATCAAAGATGATTGTATCCACGTGGTTCAAAGAAGCCATCGCAGCGGTCGCCGTTGACAGGCATACAGAAGTATCGCCGAAAAAATTGAGCTTCAGATAGCCGATATTGTGCGGCAGGATCTCGACCTTTTCGAACATGCAGTTTTCCTGCTCCATTGCCTTCCTGTAACGCGCAAGTCCTTCGGGTGTTTGTCCCGTCGGGTGCTCAGGCAAAGGGACCCGGCTGTAGACCACGTCTAGGTGTGGATCATGGCTCACATTCCTCAGCTGGCTGGTTAGCAGAGCGGCGAAGGCCGCGCCATCCGTTTTGCCGTCGTAATCGCCGGCTTTTTCGTGCACTAGAAGTGCCTCCGCCATCTTTTGCGCAATGTCCGGATAGATGTAGTGCTCCTTCAGATTCGCGGCCGCCCCATCAATCACGCGTTGCCGCTCGGCGGCGTCGAGATTAGCATTCCGGACCGCCGCAGCGGTCACTGGTGCGGCATCAGGCTGCGTTGGGCTGGTATCGGTACGTATTGGGGTGGCGGCATCGAGCGGCTGCGGAGTTGCCGATTGGGGACGTAGTGAATTGTTCGGCGCGAGTAGCACGTTCGATTGTGAGTCGCGCGGCGTGGCGTTGATCGGCCTCGCGGCAGTTGCGGCCGTCGTTGGCTGTTGGGATGTTGACGCGATTGTTTCGTGTTCACCACGGGCGGAAAAGTTCGCATCGTTCGCGGCCTGCCGTACCGGATGCCCGGACTCCGATGACGACCGATAGGCTGCACTTTGAAGTTGGCGGGACGAGGCACTCAGTGGCCGGTGGTAACTACCCTGGCTGAGTAAAATCGAAAATGTGACCAGGGCGCCCAGCGACAGCATACTTCCTAAAACCAGCGCGCCAGGACGGAGGGATTCATCTCTCAGAACATAGAACAAAGGTGTGCCATTGAAAGGGCGCTGGGCCGAAGCGGCAACGAGCTCCGGCTCGGCGTAGAAGTACTCGCGGGGGACGGAGACTGCTAAATCAGCGAACAGGTCCAGCCAGAGGCGCAGGCTGAGTACGAGTCCTTTTTCGTCGCGCGAACGGTCGCGGAAGAGTTGGAGGGCGTCGTCACTGTATGTCTCGCGGAAACGGGAAGGGTAGAGGCGCAGAAGCCAAGCGTAGATCTTCTCAGACATATTCCCCCCTTAGGAGCTTTTTGGCGCGCGCAACCCGCAACAAATCGGCAAGTCTCTCGGCTTCGGAGCGTGCGAGTTTGCGTCCAGCGGAGGTCAAGCGGTAATACCGGCGCCGCTCATGGCCGGGCTTTGCGTCCTCACGCTGGTCAAGCTCTTCGATCAGTTTCGCTTCGAGTAGAGTCTGAATGGAACTGTAAAGTGTCCCAGGGCCCAGTCTCATGCGGCCTTCGGTCTGCTCCGCGACTTGCCGCATAATTCCGTAACCATGCAGATCCTCGCCCGCCAGCGAGAGCAGGATTTGGAACGCAGCCGAAGGCAATGGATCAAGCTTTCGTTTGGGCATGGTTAGTCGATAGTCGGTATATCGATAAACGACTATAGTCGGCCACAACACAATTTGCAACACATTTGACCACACGGGGCCTTACCGGTCCGAGGACTGCTTCGGCCAAAGCCTCTCATTGCTCTGCACTTTTACATGACTCTGTGATTTTCTGAAAGCAAAACGCGAGAATGCAATTTCACAAGCAATTCAATTTAAGAGTTTACCTCCCGGGCTAGATTCGAACTAAGCTCTTTCCTGACGACTGCCTGCTATATTGGGATGATGAGCGAATTCGTTGCCACTCGTCCAGCAATTGCCCAGCACGGAAAGCGGCTGGAGTATTTCACCATTGCTTGGAATAGCCTCGAAGGCCTGGCTGGCGTGGTAGCCGGGCTGGTTGCCGGTAGCATCTCGCTCGTCGGTTTCGGATTAGACAGTTTTATCGAGGTCACGTCCGGCGCAACTCTGCTTTGGAGAATGTCGGTGGATGCCGATGTGAAGCGCCGGGAACGGAACGAAAGGCTGAGCCTCAGAATTGTGGGCGTCTGTTTTGTCGCCCTTGCTGCTTACATCGTCTATGAAGCTGTATCAGGCCTGATCGCGAGAAAAGCTCCAGAGCACAGTATTCCCGGGATCGTGCTGGCGTGTGTCTCGCTCATCGTGATGCCGATTCTCTCTCGGGCAAAGAAGCGACTGGCTAGCGAGCTAGGCAGTCTAGCGATGAAGGCCGACGCCAGGCAGACCGATTTCTGTGTCTATCTCTCGGTGATCTTGTTGGCAGGCCTCGTACTCAACGCAACCTTAGGATGGTGGTGGGCCGACCCAATCGCTGCCCTAATCATGGCTCCCATCGTTGCGAAAGAAGGTCTAGACGGAGTCAAAGGCCAAGCCTGCTGCACTCCCGTCACTCAAGCGGATGGACCGAATTAGTTAAACATTACGGCCAAACTTGTTGTGTATTTCTTGATGGGACAGAGAGTCACCGGCAAGGAGAGGATCGGCCGCGCCACTCCAAAACCGGCTCAGCCCTACAGTGATGGCTTAACAGCAGCCCTCACCTGGGCAGCAGGGTCCAGGACAACATGAACTCATGGTGAACCTCCTTTCCCGACTATCATGACGGCCGAAAACCAACAATACATTTGCCGCCCCGGCGCAGCTTCTGACGCGAGCGGAGCCGTCGCAAATCATCTTGAATATCAGCGCAACAGCAAACGGTCTCGATGCAGCAGCGAATGCTCTTGAAGAAAGGATGGTCGGCGTCATTGAGCCGGTAATACACCCATCGCCCATCACGGTCCTCTTCCACCAAGCCTGCTGCTTTCATCAGCTTTAAGTGCCGGCTGGCGCTCGGTTGCGACACGTTCAGTGCGTCGACGAGTTCGCAGACGCACAGACCGTCCTTGACTGTCAGTAAGCAGCAGGCTAAGCGCAGCCGCAGGCGGTCGCCCAGCGCCCCAAAAAGGTCTTTAGATTCTGCTAGATCTGATTGGAGTTGCCGCGCGATGCCAATCTGCATTGCTTTGGCTCCTTTCTTGAGGCGACACTGGAGTACAGTCCAGAGTCAAGCGCTCTCTTGGGTCTGCAAACCTGGAGTCAGGGTAATCCCTCTGCACTTTGGTCGGTCGCTGAAATCGGACTGCTGTCGAGACAAAAAGGGCCCAGACTGAGTCACCGCCCACCGCTGGAATTCTGAGCATTCGTTGAATCTTTTGCTCCGCAGCACCTGTCTCATATTTTGACAATGCAGAAAGACGAGCGACCCAAACACGACGTTCCGGACAAGGACGATTTTCTCCTCGTAGCGAGCGTGTTGGCTGGCGACCGGAGGGCTTTCGAGCCGCTTGTTCGAAGGCATGAGCGGCGAGTCTTTCGTGTGACCCTGGCTGTTCTCGGAAACATCGAGGACGCCGAAGAAGCCATGCAGGACACATTCGTCAAGGCCTTCCGGCATCTCGAGCAGTTCCGGAAGGAGTCGCTCTTCACCACCTGGCTGACGCGAATCGCCATAAATGAGGCTATTCAGAAGAGAAAGACGCGAAAGAATTTTGTCCCGCTAGCGCAAGCGGAAGACGCGGAAAAGAACTTCACGCCGAGGCGGTACGAACCGTGGAAGAGCAATCCCGAACAGCTCTATGGCAAACAGGAAATTCACCGCTTCGTCGAAGAAGCCATTCAGTCCCTGCCGGAGATTTACCGGGAAGCTTTCGTTCTGCGCGATGTCGAGGAGCTGGGCGCGGAAGAAGCAGCGGAAGCTCTTGAGATCTCGGTGCCGGCTTTGAAGTCACGCCTTCTTCGTGCCCGGCTCATGATGCGTGAAGCACTGGCGAAAAAGTTCGAAGAGCCGCCAACACTGAAAACGAAGATTGTGCATACGGCTATGGATGCCGGGACCGCGGTAGCTATGCGGCTGATGCGTGCTGCAGGGCGTTGAGGGAAAGTCTATGAAAACGATGGACTGCAAAGATGTGCTTGAGAATCTGTCCGGCTACGTCGACGGCGAAGGCTCTGACGAATTGCGGCAGGCGCTTGAAGAGCATATCTCGCGATGCCGGCGCTGCCGGGTGGTGTTCGATACCACCGGAACAATGCTTAAGATCGTGACGGATGCCGAACCGTTTGAAGTCCCTCTCTCTGTTAGCGCCCGGCTGTATGCAAGGTTGGAGAATGTCCTGTCTGAAGAGTGACCAGCGCAATCGCCACAGCAATGCAAGAGAGCTTTTTCAAGAAGTAGATCGATCATAAGGAGGAAACAAATGAAGAAGTTCGTGTGGAGTGTTGCTGCATGCACTTTGTTGACCCCTGGTTTCGCGGCGGCGAAGGATCAAACCTTCAGTGGCGAAATCATGGACAGCCAATGTGCGAAAAATGGCTCGCACGCAATGATGTTGAAGAAAGAAGGCCATGGAGATATGGATCCAAATGCCCCTATGGCTAGGAAGATGTGCACTGAGAACTGCGTGAAGATGGGCGGGAAGTACGTCTTGTACGACGCCGCGAAGAAGACCGTCTACGAGTTCGACGATCAACAGAAACCGGCCGAGTTCGCCGGGCAGAAGGTTAAGGTCACGGGAACCTACGATAAGACTACCAAGACCATCCACGTGGCCACCATTCAGGCAGCTTCCTGAAGTTTGCAACCAGGGCCCGCCTGCCCGCGGGCCCCTCCTGGGCTCGACACGCATCCATTTCATGGAGCTGGCAAATGAAGCGCCTCGTCTGGATTGCCATCACAGTTCTCACCCTGCTGTTAATCGTTGGCGGCGTGATGGCTTCTCAGTTCAACCTGAGTGCGCTGCCCGAGCCGGATAAAACAGAGACGTTCATTGCGTCTAAGGCCAAGCATTATCTTGTTCGAAGAGCCAGTCGTGTTGGCATCCCTCCCGCGCTGGCTGACATGCAAGCAAGTATCGAGGAAGGGGACAAACTCTTCGGCTCGGAATGCTCGGAGTGCCACGGCGATAGCGGGCGAAGGCCAACTGATGCGGGGAGATGGATGTATCCACGCGCAGCGGATCTAGGTTCTGTCGAGGTCCAGAATTATTCGGACCGGGAACTCTTCTGGATTGTGAAGAACGG
>Ga0137399_10001707_pt1 | contig 10316 bp, 5 predicted proteins | sample czorhiz316metaG_FD_104810 | JGI IMG/M metagenome (GOLD analysis project Ga0137399, IMG submission 104810) | Vadose zone soil microbial communities from Angelo Coast Range Reserve, California, USA - czorhiz3.16 metaG | ecosystem: Environmental > Terrestrial > Soil > Vadose zone | place: USA...
AACAGCTCCACCGTCTTCTCGTCGAAGCGGCGGATCCGGACCATCACCTGATAGAGCGTCTCGAGCGCCTGGCGTTGCAGTGGCATGTCTGGTCTCCTGAATTAGATCTCGAGTGAGTCCCGAAGCAATTGGGCCGGATGCCGCGCGCGCCTTCCGGACAGGTGCTCGATCTGCTGGCGGCAGGAAATGCCCGGAGCGACGACTTCCGTGTCCGCGGCCGCCGCCTGGACGGCGGGCGCCAGGCGCCGGTTGCCCAGCGCAACCGAGATGTCGTAGTGCTCCTTCTCGAAGCCGAAGGAGCCCGCCATGCCGCAGCAGCCCGAGTCCACCTCGCTGACCTCGTAGCCGGCCCACGCGAGCGCCGCCACCGTCGGCGCCGTGCCGACCATCGCCTTCTGGTGGCAGTGGCCGTGGAGCAGCGCCCTGCGCGCGCCGGGCCTGAATCGCAGCTCGAGTCCGCGGGACCGCTCACGCAGCAGGAATTCCTCCAGCAGGAAGCTCGACCGCGCAACCGCCCGTGCTTCGTCCGTTCGGAGGAGCTCCACCCACTCGTCGCGGATCGTGAGGAGGCAGGAGGGCTCGAGGCCGACGACGGGCACGCCGCGCGCGACCCACGGGTGGAGGCGCTCGACGTTCCAGCGAGCGTGCTCCGCAGCTTCGTCGAGCATGCCCTTGGAGATGAGCGGACGTCCGCAGCACTTGCGGTCCACCAACACCACCGCGTAGCCGGCCCCCTCGAGCAGCTCGACGGCGGCCCGGCCAATCTCGGGCGCGTTGTAGGTGACGAAGGTGTCGTGGAAGAGCACGACGGAGCCGCGCGGTGCGGACGCCGGGGGCCGGCGGCGGTCGAACCAATCCGTGAAAGTCTCGCGCGCGAAGGCGGGCAGCGGGCGCCGCCTGTCGATGCCCGCGGCCTTTTCCATGAGCCAGCGGTTGGGCGCCGAGGCGGCGATCCAGTTGGACAGCGGCGCGAGCCTGGATCCCCACCACGAGAGGCGCCCGATGTGCCCGAAGAGCCGGTTGCGCAGCGGCAGGCCGTTGGCCTTGTGGTAGTGGTAGAGGAACTCGTACTTCATCTTGGCCATGTCCACGTTGGACGGGCACTCGGCCTTGCATCCCTTGCACTCGAGGCAGAGGTCCATCACCTCGTAGAGGCGCCTGCCGGCGAAGTCGGCGGCCGGCACCTTACCCGAGAGCACGGCGCGGAGCGCGTTGGCCCGCCCGCGCGTCGAGTGCTCCTCGTCCCGCGTCGCCATGTAGGAGGGGCACATGGTCCCTTCGAGCTTCTTCCGGCACACGCCCACGCCGTTGCACATCTCCACCGCCGCGGCGAAGCCACCCTGGGCGGAGAAGTCCAGCAGGGTCTTGGGCTCCCACGTCTTGTATTCCGTCCCGTAGCGCAGGTGCTCGGTGACGGCGGGACCGGCCACGATGTTGCCCGGGTTCATCAGGCCCTTCGGGTCGAAGGCCGACTTGAATTCGCGAAAGGCCTGGAACACCACCGGACCGAACACGCGCTCGAGGAAGGGGCTGCGGGCCCGGCCGTCGCCGTGCTCGCTCGAGATGGCGCCGCCGTACTCGAGCACGAGGTCGAAGATCTCGTCGGCCATGCCGCGCACCTGCTCGAGCCCGCGCGCCGTCTTGAGGTTGACCAGCGGCCGGATGTGCAGGCAGCCCACCGAGCAGTGCCCGTAGTACGCGCCCTCCGCGCCGTGCTTGGCCATGATGTCCTTGAAGCGCGGGACGAACTCCGCCAGGTGCGTGGGATCCACCGCCGTGTCCTCGATGAAGGCGATGGGCTTGGCCTCGCCCTTCGTTCCCAGCAGGAGCCCGAGCCCGGCCTTGCGAAGCTTCCAGATGGACTGCTGCTCGGCCGCGTCGAGCGCGATGTGCGCGGCGTAGCCGAAGCGGGCCGCGGCGCGCCTGGCCTCGAGCGCCTCGACCTTGGCCTTGACCTCTGCGGCCGTGTCGCCGGCGTACTCGACGATCAGGATGGCGCCGGGGTCGCCCTGGACGAAGCCCATGCGCTTGGACTGCTCGATATTGCCCCGCGCCAGGTCGAGGATCATCTTGTCGGTCAGCTCGACCGCGTAGGGCCCCGTCTCGAGGATGGCCTGCGAGGACTCCAGCGCCTCCTGGATGGCGCGGTAGTGGATCACGTCGACAGCCGTGGCCTTGGGGCGCGGCACGAGACGCATCTTGGCTTCGACGATGCTCAGCAGAGTGCCTTCCGATCCCACCACGACCCGCGCCATGTTGAGCGGCCGATCCTTGACCAGCTCATCGAGGTTGTATCCGCAGACACGACGCCAGTGCTTGGGGTAGCGCTGCCGGATCTCGCCCGCGTACTGATCGCGGATCCGCGCGACCTCCCGGTAGATCTGCCCTTCCAGCCCCGAGGCGCGCATCTTGGCGCGGAAGGCTTCGGGCGTGACCTCGCCGAACACGGCGCGGCTGCCGTCGGCGAGCAGGACGGTGATCTCGATGACGTGCTCGACGGTGAGGCCGTAGGCGATCGAGTGGGATCCGCCCGAGTTGTTGCCGAGCATGCCGCCGATGGTGGCGCGGTTCGACGTGGAGGTATCCGGCCCGAAGAGGAGGCCCAGCGGTCGGACATGGGCATTGAGCTCGTCCTGGACGACACCCGGCTGCACGCGCGCCCACATCTCCTCGCGATTGACCTCGAGGATCTCCTGCATCCAGCGCGAGAAGTCCATCACGACCGCCCGGTTGACGGTCTGGCCGGTGAGCGAGGTGCCGCCGCCCCGCGGCAGCACCGCCACGTTCTCCCGGTTCGCCAGCTCCAGCACAGCCTGCACGTCGCCCGCGTGGCGCGGGATGACGACGCCGATGGGCTCCATCTGGTACATGGAGGCGTCGGTGGAATAGAGCAGCCGCGAGTACTGATCGAAGCGGACGTCGCCCTCGACGGCGCGGCGCAATTCCCGTTCGAGATCGGTCATGGCGGCGATTATACTATGCGGCGTGATGCGCAATCTGGCCGCCGCAGCGCTCGTCGTGCTCTCCTTCCCGGCGCCGGTCGCCGCCGCCCCGCCCGCCGCGCCGGCCGTTCGCGTGACGGTCCTGCAGGACGGCAGCACCTTCGACTCGCGCTCGCTCATCGGCAAGAAGGTCCTCGTGCTTCGGTTCCAGGCCTCCTGGTGCAAGGCCTGCGCGGCCCAGGCCGCGGGACTCGAGCGCGTGTACGAGCGATACAAGGCGCGCGACGTCGAGGTCGTCGCCATCCACGTGGACGACCCCGAGCCCAACGCCCGCGCCTTTCTCAAAGCCCATCGCGCCGGCTACCCCGCCGCCCTCGATCCGGGCCTTCTCGTCGCCAACCGCTTCGGCTTCAAGCGGGCGCCCTACACGGTGATCGTCAACAAGCGCGGCGAGATCGCGACGAGGCTCGACGCGACGGCAGACGAGGGGCGGCTCCGCGCGGCGATCGACGCCGCCCTCAAGCCTCCGCCCCGCCGAGGGGCGCCGGCCCGCCCCTCCTGACCCGGGCGGCCACCGCGCGTGGACCTTTCCGTCTTTCTGCGCGGGCTCGCCATCGGCTTCGGGATCGCCGCACCTGTCGGCCCCATCGGCGTCCTCTGCATCCGCCGCACGCTGGCAGACGGCCGCGCCGTCGGCTTCGCGTCAGGGCTGGGCGCGGCGACGGCCGACGCGGTGTACGGTGCGGTGGCGGCCTTCGGCCTCACGCTCGTGTCGAGCGCGCTCGTGGGTCAGGGGTTGTGGCTGCGGGCGATCGGTGGGCTCTTCCTCTGTTACCTCGGAGCGCGCACGTGGATGGCGCCGCCCGCCGTCACCCCGGGCCCGGCGGGCCGGAGCCGTGGGCTCGCGGCGGCGTGGGCGTCGACCTTCGCCCTCACGCTCACCAACCCCACGACCATCATCTCCTTCGCGGCTGTCTTCGCGGGACTGGGCCTGGGCGGCCGTGTCGGCGGTTACGGAACCGCGGCACTCATGGTGCTGGGCGTCTTCCTGGGCTCGGCCCTCTGGTGGCTCTTGCTCAGCACGGGCGTCGGCCTCTTCCGTTCAGCCTTGACCCGGGATCGGCTCCGATGGGTCAATCGCGGTGCAGGGGCAATCATCGCGGCCTTCGGAGTTGCGGCTCTGGCAGGCCTGGTCGTCTGAGGGGCCGACCTGCCAACACCGCTTGCCCGGAGGGTCCATGGGCCCATGATCATTGATGTCATCTACGGATCGCTTCCCGACTTCCCTACGCTAGCTTGCGCCGCGCGAGTCCGAGCGCGGCCATGCCGAAGACGAGCAGCGCGAGCGAGGCGGGCTCCGGCACGGTGGTGCCGCCGCTGCCGGCCGGGCCGCTGCCGGCCGGGTTGAGGTAGTCGAAGCCGGACGCGCTGCTGAGGGTGACGTCGAAAACCCGGTGCCCGGTCACGTCCACGATCATCGCGGGTTCGAATTTCCCCGTATGCGACAAGTCGAATATTGCGTCGCCCCCCTCACGGCATCCGACAACGGTCGAGGGATCGCAGGTCAGCCCCACGGGGCTCGGGAGGGTCATCTGCGCCAAGATCTTAACGATCATCTGGACGTCAGTCTCCAGACCGATCACGAGTGGAATGGTCATCAGAAAGGTCTGGTCCACCGCCTGCGGATCGCTCATGTCGGGGACGGTCGAGGAGATCTTCCCGTGGCCGCAGTCGCCACCGGTGGAGCCGATGAAGCCAGCGCACGTAAACGAGAACTCGTTCAGCACTTGGGGGAGCGCGACGCCGAAGCCGACGGGGGCGGAGAATGAGGCGCGGAACGCTCCGGTGAGGTGAAACGGCACGACGAGCGTAAGATGCGTCCCGACTGCGACGGGTCCGGTCAGTGTGATGGCGTCGTTGGTCAGACCAATCGCATCGGCAAAGTAGGTCGTCGAATTCGGGATCAACGTGGCGCCGCCAATCTGAGCCAATCCCGAGAAAGCCCCGACGCGGATACCCAGGCTCGCGTCGCCGGATAAGATTGCAGAGCTCCCCTTCGAGAATGCCGAGGTTGCCGTCCCGGTCGCGTCGGTACACTGGGTGGCACCGTCGTCAAACAGGATATGGACGACGCTGCTGGAACAAATGGTAGTCGCGGTGGCTTGCTGTGTGAATGCGAGCATCGCCAGCACCGGCAGAGCAAGCATGACGGTCAAATTCTTGCAGCTCACGATGCCCCATAACCCTCGGACGATCGACATGTGATGTTCCCCCATATGACGAACATGATGTTTTCCGCTGAGTGGTCTTCCGCTTGATGAGAGGGCCCTGGATGCGCGGGATCGGGCCGCTGCGCTGGAAGGGCGTGAGGTGTCTTCGTGCTCGGCCGGAGGCCCCAGCAGGCGTAAGAGCCGGCCGGCCTGCCAGAAGCCTGACTCGGAGGTGAACGCTTCTCTCGGCAGGCGCACCCGCGAAGGATCGGCGAAACTGGGGCTGTCCGGTGGGCGGCTCTCCGATGGCGTACGTTGTGTTGTCATGCGGGCAGACTAGTCCCGCGCGATGACGGATCGTGTTCGGATTCGAGAAAAGAGGCGGGGCTAGTCCTGGCGTAAGGCCTTGAAATGCCGATCGGTCTCCGGAGACGGGGTCCCACCGAGGCGGGCGATCAGCGCGGCTCGGCAGCGGCCGTAGACATCCAGGACCTCCGCCCGGCGCCCAAGGCGCTGGTACACGGTCATGAGGCTCCGGGATACGTCCTCGGCGCAGGGATCCACGCGGAGCCCTTCCTCGTACCAGTCCGCGGCCTTTTGTCCGTCCGCCTGTTCACACCCTTGCCCCTCGCGGACGAGCTGGCGGAGCAGTCGGCGGCGCAGGCTGTCGGCCAAGGCCACCACCTGGGGAAGCTCGGACGCGTCCCCATCGAGGAAGGCGCCCCGGTAGAGGTTAGCGGCCTTTCGTATGTCACCCTCGCGACCGGTCGCGGCCTCTGCATGGGCCAGCAGGCGCTCGACCCCCCAGACGTCCACCCAGCAGTGCCGCGGGTCCAGGCTCAGCAGCCCTTCCTGGCGGAGGACGGCCCCGTCGTGGCCGAGAAGCTCGCGCAGCCTGTGCAGAGCGCTGGCCAGCGCCACGCGGGCGGCGTCGCCTTCGGCATCGGCCCAGAGCGCGTCCATCACCAGGTCTTCGCGCACCGCGCGACCGCCTAGAGCGATCAGCGTCTTGAGCAGCGCCATGGGCTTCCGCTGCACCTTGCGGGAGAAGCGGACAGGCTTGTCCTCGCGGAGCACCTCGAAGCGCCCGAGCGTGAAGACCTTGATGGCCCACGGCCACGCTTCGACCTCCACAGGCGGCATCTCCGGTACGAGCCCGCGCTTCTTGACGAGCCCGCGCACATACTCCACCTCGATGCCCGCCTCGAGGGCGCGGGCGCAGAGCCTGGCGATGACCGCGGGCATCCATATGTGCGAAGTGACATAGCCCCGCTCGCGGCCCAGCACCATCGCGGCGGCGAGTGCTTTGAGCGCGTCGCGCTCCCGGCCAACATCGAAGCAGAGCTGCGCCTCGGTGAGGCGGGCCATGAACTCGATATAGGAGCTGCGGAGCGCGCGCGCGATGTCCAACGCCCTTTCGACGTGTGCCGAAGGCTTGCGCCTGTCGCCGCGCGCGTGAAACGCCTGGGCCGACATGAGGTGCGCGATAGCCTCGTCCAGGGGACGCCCTCCCGCGCGTGCCAACCGTAGCATCTCGGGCTGATAGTTTGCCGCGCGCTCGACGTCCCCGCGTATGAGCGCCTCCCACACGACGAGCCAGTGATGCCAATAGCGGAACCCCTGCCCGAGGAGATGCACGTCCCGTTCGAGCTCTCGAAGCCACGGCGCCGCCGTCTCGAGGTCACCGTCGCTGATGGCGCCCATGAGCCCGCCGCAGAGGACGACGTGTCGCGCGGTGTAGAACATTCCGGTCGTCCGCGCCAGCTCGAGCATCTCGGCCACGGTGCGGCGGTAGGACGGGAGCGCCTTCGCCGCCTCGTACCACGCCACGGTCATGCTCGCGTTCACGGCGATGACGGGCGAGATGTCACGGGCGCGCATCAGGGCCCGCATCTCGTCGGCCACGACATCGACACCCGAGAAATCGCCGACCTGCCATTGATACATAAGCCAGTTGACGGCAGTCATCGTCCGCAGGGCGGGGTCAGGATGGCGCCGCGCCAGGCCGATCGCGCGCTCGGCCCAGTAGGCCGCCTTCGGGTGTCCTGATTGCCGCCACGTCAGCGCGACCAGCATGGCGGCCGCGACCCGCGTCTCGACTCCCTTCGTCGGGAACTCCGGGGCATCCTGCCTGATCTCGTCAAGAAGCGCGATCCAGCGGTCCATCGGAGCGGCCTCGCCCTCGCTGGCGTAGGCGTAGACCGCGCCGGACCACGCCAGAAACATTCCGATCGTATCCCCCTGGCGCCGGAAGGCGGTGAATGCGTGCTCGAGGGCGCGCTGGCAGTCGGCGTGCCTCCACGCCAGCCAGCCCATTCCGCGCCAGAAGAGGAGCCACGGCTGATCGTCGAGAATCGCGGGAGGAAGGTTGCCCAGCCAGTCCTCGATGGTCTGCCCGCGGCCCTGGCTCAGCAGCGTCGCACCATGACGATGTATCAGCTGCGCGAGCCCCTCCCAGTCTAGGGCGTCGCGCAGGAGTCCGGCCGCTGCCTCGACCCGGCCCGCTGCATCGAGGAGGCTCGCCGCCGTCCGGCGGATCTTCGCCAGCTCCTCGGGGGAATAGGTCTGCGCGGCCCGCACCAGGAGAAACTCGCGGAAGAGCGGGTGATACTCGTAGGTGGGCGGATTGCCGGCCTGTTTGTTGGTGAAATAGTTTTGCTTGTGGAGCGCGGCGAGCGTGTCACCCGCCGCCGGAAGTCCAGTGAGCGTCTGGGCCATGGCCGCCGTCACCTGCGGCAGAAACGCGGTCCGCAGCAACACATCCTGTACATTCGGCTCGGCCTTTTTGAAAATCTCGCCCGCGAAGTAGTCGAACAGAACCTCCAGCGACGGTTGACTCGGTCCCCGCAATGCGCGGCCCCCGCTCCTGAGCTGATCGAAGAGGAGGATCAATCCGGCGCACCACCCTTCTGTCGTGTTGTACAGGGAACGCAGTGTCGCGCCAGGCCAGCGCCCCGGAGCGAGCTTCCGGACGAGTCCCGTCGCTTCGGTGGGCGTGAAGCGGAGCTCGGGCCAGCCGAGAGTCTCGATCATCTGATGCGCGAGGGGGCGGGCCAGTGCGGGCGGGGGTTCACTCCGGCTGATGAAGATCACGCGCCCGTGCTTGGGGATCTCGCCGAGCGCTTCCCTCATGACGCCCTGGAACGCCGATTCGCGCGGCACCTCCTGGTAGTTGTCGAACACCACGGTGAAGGGTGCGTTCAGCCGGCCGTAGAGCTCGCGGAAGAAGCCCCGGGTGAACACGGCCACGTCGTGGCGGTACTCGGCAGTCAGAAGCGGGAGCGGCCGGCGGCGCCGGGGCGCTGCCAAGCCGAGATAGTAGAAGAACGTCGCGGCGTCGGCGTCGCCCGCGTCTGCCTGATACCAGAGGACGCGCTGCCTGCGGGCGGCGAGATAGCTCGCCACGAGTGTCGTCTTGCCGGCGCCCGGCGGCGCGCACACCCAGGTCACCGGTCGCCGCCGCGCACGATCAAGGAGGCGGAAGAGGCGCGGCCTGGCCAGTGTGCCGGCCAGAGTGGGGCGAGTCGTCTTGGCGAATGCCATCGACTTCGGATGATCTCACGAGACGCCGGCCGACTCTCGCCCTAGCGTCCGCCTGGAAAGGCGACAGCCTCGCCGCTTCTGCTAATATGGCAGCCCCCGTTCACGGGAGGACACACACTGAAGACAACTCAACGAGCTGCTGCGCCTGAGGACAATTGATGCGCAAGTGGTGGCTGCACTGGGGCTGCATGCTCGCCGGCGTCGCCGCCCTCACGGTGGGATGCGCTTCCCGTGGCGGCTCTTCGGGCTCGTCGGCCCGCCTGTCCCCTTCCGCGGTGGCCAAGCAGGAGGCCGACGAATTCAAGGCGCAGGCGCGCCAGGGCCTCGTCGATTTCCTGCGAGAAAAGCCGAGGCCTCCCATGTGCGAGATGGGCTTCGTGACGGGACGCCAGCTCACGGTGCTTGCCACGTCGGAATGGGTCGAGCGGGCCGGACTTCGTCGGGGCGATCGGATCACGGCCATCGATGGGGTCCCGGCCGCCAACCTCCAAAATCAAGCGCACCCACCGTCCCGCGCCGCGCCCGGAACGCCGTTCAACGTGACAGTGGCGCGCGGCGGTCGGGACATCACCCTCACGCTGACCTGCATACCCAGGCCCGATGTCTGGATGGCGGCTCGACGGACTCAGGAAGCGGCAGCCGCGGGTGACTGGGACGCCTGTCAGTCCGCCGCCATCGACTACATCTTCGCCATCGGCTACATGGAATCCCTCGCCCTGGAGTTTCACGGCCGATGCGGCTTTCATCGCGCGAGGGTGCGAGGCGAGCGATTCAACCTGGACCTGGCGAGGGATCTCTACGACTGGCAGGGGTTCCGCATCCGTGAGAAGAGCTATGAGCCCGGCGGCCTCGACGACATCCGGGACTCGGTGGCTGGCGGCGTCGCGATACTGCGTCGCGAAGGCTTTCGTGAGCATGCGGACAACCTGGAAGACCAGATGCGGAATGCTCCCGCGCGAGTCGCCGCTGAGCTAGGCGCCCCTGTCCCGTCCCCTCAACCAGCGCCGCCGGTCCAGGCTCAACGCGTACCGCCGCCTCAACCTCAGCCAGCCCCGGCGCCCCCGCCTCAGCCCGTACCGCCGCCTCAGGCCGCGCCACCGCTCCCGCCGGCTCCCCGGCCCCAGATCGCCTCGCCCCCCCGCCTGGCCCAGGGCACCGCGTTCTTCGTGCGGCCGGACGGCGTCCTCCTGACAGCCCTTCATGTCGTGGAGGGCGCCCGCAGCATTGCCGTGGCATGCCCGGGCCGTGAGCCGGCTTCCGCGACCCTCGGCAACAGCGCCCGTGGCCGCGATCTCGTCGTGCTCAAGACAGCCCTCGCCGCTCCCGCCTATCTGAGCCTTCGCGACACGCGATCGCTCCTGCCTGGCGACCCGATCTTCACCGTGGGGTTTCCGGCTGCCGGCACACGCGACGCTGCGGCGAGATTCGCGGGTGGCGCGGTGAGCGCCGTATCCGGGCCGGATGCCGAGACAGCCTTCCTCCAGATGACCGTCCCGGTGCAGCCCGGCGAATCGGGTGCTCCGGTGATCACCGCTGACGGCTCGGTTGTGGGCGTGGTGAGCTCTAGCGCCGCCATCATTCTTCTGCTGAGGGAGCCGGGGATCTTCCCACAGAACGTCAC
>Ga0137399_10001710_pt1 | contig 10309 bp, 8 predicted proteins | sample czorhiz316metaG_FD_104810 | JGI IMG/M metagenome (GOLD analysis project Ga0137399, IMG submission 104810) | Vadose zone soil microbial communities from Angelo Coast Range Reserve, California, USA - czorhiz3.16 metaG | ecosystem: Environmental > Terrestrial > Soil > Vadose zone | place: USA...
GGATCGCTCCTGGTAAGCTCTTTCTAAGAACGCAAACGCTTTGTCTTTCTCGCCAAGTCCAGCGTATATTGTTGCGATCATATACGGCGAAACATAGCCACTTTTCGATTTTCGCTCGAAGTCATGAAGGATCTTCTCCGCTTCGGCTCTTCTGCCGATCGCTGCAAACGCGTGCGCCAGCGAGGCGATGGCATCGTGATCACCATTCGATAACTCAATTGCCTTCTGATACTCAGAAATCGCTTCCAGTAGTTTTCCTGTACCTTCATAGCCGACGCCGAGATTATAGTGTTCAGTCCATTCATTCGGAGAAGAAACCACTCCTCTTCGGCTTGCTTCAACCAAACTTTGGTAATCCCGCAGTTGATAGTAAGCCGCTGATTCGGCCATAGCGGAGCTGGGACCAGGATCCAACTCGTTGCTCTTGGCGATCTCAGCTAGAGCCTCGGCGCGCCGGCCAATAAAACTGAGATAGACGGCGCGATCCTCATGAGCGCAACTGTAACTCGGGGCCAGAGCAATTGCGCGGTTGAACTCTCTTTCGGCGGCGTTCCAGTTCCACTCAGACCGCCAACTCAGTAAACCAAGGGTATCGTGGGCTTCGCCTATGCTGTCGTCCAGTTCCAAGGCTTTGCGCAAGGCTTCCTTCGCAGGTCTATAGGCACCCTCTGGCGATAACTGACGGACGAACGCCAAATAGACATAAGAATCTGCCAGCCCCGAGTACGCCAGTGCAAAGCCAGGATCCTCTCGAATGGATTCTTCGAAGTAGCTCTTCGCCATATTCAGTGGCTGCTCCGTCGTGAACTGGTTTGATAGGTAATAACGGCCCTTGAGATAAGCTTCGTAAGCGTCTGGATTCACTGAACTGGCCGAGCGGAACCGGGCCTGCTGCTGCGGAGTTAACTGTGCGCGGACTTGCTGCGCTATCGCCTGCGCCACCTCATTCTGTAATCTGAGGACATCGCCAAGATCACGCTCATACTCCTCTGCCCAGAGGTGCTTATCTGTCGGTGCATGGAGCAGTTGGGCCGTGATTCGCACACGGTTCCCCGACCGCATAACCGATCCTTCGACTATGCCGTCCACGTTCAATTCCCTTGCAATCTCCGGCAGACTCTTCTTTGTCCCTTTGTAACGCATCACGGTAGTTCGGGAGATCACACGCAGGGCGCTAACCTTGGCAAGGTCCGTGATCAACTGCTCCGTCATGCCATCCGCGAAATATTCCTGTGAGGCATCGCCAGATAGGTTTTCGAGTGGTAGTACCGCGATGGAGCGTAGGCGGGGAGCTGCACTTGTCGGACGCGAGACCACGCGCACCAGCCAGAAAGCTGACCCGGTAGCGGCAAGAATCAACAGCATGAGCACCAGGGCTGCACGTGTCTTGCTTTGCCGCGCGGTTGCCGGCGCGACTGCCGTCGCTTTGCGTGTCTTGTTGCCATTTGCTTCCGAAATCCGGGGCGCCTGAACTTCCTCTACACGCCCAATGAATCTATATCCGCGGCGCGGCAACGTTTCGATGTATCGGGGTATCTCCGCCGAATCACCCAGCGCTTCGCGAATGCGCCCGATTGCGTTGTGGAGACTGTGGTCGAAGTCCACGAAAGTCTCGACCGGCCAGAGCTGGCTCCTTAGTTCCTCGCGAGTCACAAGATTGCCGGCACCCTGCAGTAATATCCCAAGTAGCTGTAAGGGTTGGCCTTGCAGACGCAGCTTGACGCCGCGTTTGCGCAACTCGCCCGTGCGCAGATCCAGTTCAAAAGTGTCGAACCGCAGTACACGCGCCGCTGGAGTCGGAACGGACGTAGAAACCTCTAGAAGTTCCTCGAAGAGTATCACAATTCTTGCTCTGCGGAGTCTTGTCGGCAGGAGGTGCGAAGTCCCCGCCTTTCATTAGGTTACGAATGGAGAAAACTTTGGGAGCAAATAGGGGCCGCAAGGATTGACACTTTCGCCCTTCCCGACGAAAGTTGCCGCTGTTTTTGCGCTCGAGACTCAGTAACCAACGGCCATGCACATCACAAGCCGCCGGCGCTTCCCCGAGCGAATTCCTGAACAAGAAGGAAGGAGAACCATGAGGAAAATTACCGTAACAAAGTTCGGTTTACTCGCTGGCGGTTTGATGTTCGCTGGCGGTTTGATGTTCGCTGGAGGAACCCAGGAAGAAGATCCACCAAGTCTCGCACAGGTGGTGGCCTTGGACGAATGCGATCCGGCCACCTTCAATGCCCCGACCGCGGTTGGGCCGGACTTTTGCAAGAATGTCGCGCTTGGAGCATCCACCAAGTTCGCCGACTTATTTGCAAAGGCAGCTCATGGAACTCCGGACCCGAACTGGGACTTCGAACCTGACGCAATGATAGTGAAGAAAGGAACCGTTCTTAGCGCTGTCAACCAGGGTGGCGAGCCTCACACTTTCACCGAGGTAGCAAGGTTTGGCGGAGGTTTTCTAGGCCCCCTCAATGGAGGAGAGGAGACGGTTCCCGAATGTGCCGGCGGATTTTCGAGAGTCGAGGTGGCCAAAACCCGAATCCTTCAAGGCAGCCAACTCCAGATCACCGGTCTGTCGAAAGGGGAACATCTTTTTCAGTGCTGCATCCATCCTTGGATGCGCACGAAAGTCGAGGTGAAGTGATCCGAGGCAGGGACGAGAACGAGAGCGCGTCCCGCGCAAGAAAAACCACATAACGCGGAGCAAAGCTAGCAGATCGGACGGAGGCGAACCGTCTTGCCTTCATTCATTCGGCAATGGGGTTCGCCAACCGGACGAGTCGGCCGGAAAGACGACCAATTGCTTTAGCGGTGACTTCCAGTGTCGTTGCATTGCTCACCACCTTGGGCCATGGCGCACTCTGGGCGAATGGTCGGCAATACAGAAACTATTTACAATCGCGGTTCGAGGAGGTCATTGGCGATGTCCTCGAACGGGGCTTGAGTCGTTGTATCGAAAGCGCGCGAACCCACCGTGCTCGTGCATGCGCCTTGCCCCTTCGCGCTTCCGATACGGATGATGTTCCTTGGGAGTCGGCATGTCGTCAGGAAATCAAGCACTGACGAGATGCGCGTACTGCCAACCCGACAACTGCTGCCCGGATAAATTCGCTGAGTTGATGGAATACTTCATCTGCTCCATCAATAACATCCGAGAGTCCCCGATCAAACTGCGTGGCCGCATCGTGCAATCCGAGCTGCCTTTTTTTTGCACGAATGTATTGCATTATTGATGGAGAGCAAGAGGACTAACGGAGAAAATCGCCCAGGCCCTTGATTCTTTGACTCAAGCTAAACGCACCGCGATGCAAGCCCAAAGAGACCATCGTGATTTGCGCTTGACAGGAGGGGAGCGCCGCCGTATGGTTTGGCCCACAGATAAAGTTGAAATCGGAAATTTCGGCTAATGGGAAAAACCTCTGATCTGGGTCTGATTACCAGGCGTGATGAGTTGTCATTATGCTGATCCAGTGAAGGATCCCGTAACTTCGCCCAGCCTGCAGACCAAATAACGATCTGGAGAAGTCCCCATGCTGAGTTTCCGCCGTCTCGTCTTCCTAGTCGTTGGCATCCTGCTAGTTCTCCCTTCCAATCTTCAAGCGCAGTGCGGTGTTGAGCGCTGGTCGGTAAAAACCGGAACTGACGCCGATGCAGGCATGGTCAACCTCAACGCTCCGATGAATACCACGATAACGAATATGCGGGCCTTTCCTACGCCCAATCCCATCCCCGCAAACAATCGTGTGTCGCCCGCCGAAACCACGCTATGGGTCATCAACGCCACTCTGACTGTTTTCAAGCTGGAGAGCGATTCCGACTATCACCTAGTTATCCAAGATGCATCCGGTAACACCATGATCACGGAGATTCCCGCGCCCTCATGTGTCGGCTCGGGTAGCCCTTTCCTAAGCGGCATTAGCAACGCGCGCTCGGAGTTTGATGCCAGATTCACGGCGACCACTAGCTTCCAGACCGCGAACATCCCGGTGCAGATCACTGGTGTTGGGATGTTTGATTTCCCGCACGGACAGACTGGGGCAGCCCCCAACCAAATCGAGCTGCACCCCGTGCTGAATGTCATTTTCAACCCGAGCACTACGCCGGACTTCAGCCTGGCCGCTTCGCCTGCTGCACTTTCGGTGACGCAAGGGAACTCGGGCGCCACGACGATTTCAACCGGCGTCAGCGGCGGCTTTAACTCCGCGATTTCATTGTCAGTGTCAGGGTTGCCGGCAGGCGTTACCGCCAGCTTCAATCCGCCCTCCATCTCGGCGCCAGGGAGCGGCAGCTCCACTCTCACCTTTTCATCCAGCAGCACCGCGACGACAGGTACTTCGAATGTGACGATGACGGCCAGCGGTGGCGGCACTGCCCATACCACGACCGTGGCTCTGACCGTTAACGCAGCGACAGCACCCGACTTCACCGCAACCGCAACGCCCTCCGGACTGTCGGTAACACACGGCAGTTCCGGCAGCACTACGATTTCAACGTCGGTCAGTAATGGCTTTAGTTCTGCGGTGTCACTCTCCGCAGCGGGCCTGCCCACAGGCGTTACTGCGAGTTTCAGCCCCAGCCCAATCCCTGCACCTGGCAGTGGCAGCTCTACGCTCACATTTACTGTCAGCAATACAGCCATCACCGGGACTTCGAATGTGACTATCACTGCCAGCGGTGGTGGCGTTACTCACACCACCGGCGTGTCCTTGACGATCCCACAAACAAACATTTTCGGAATCACTCCGCCTGACAGTGTGGTGATCGTAATTGAGGAAAACCACTCTTTTTCTTCCATCATTGGTTCCTCATCCGCCCCATTCATCAACAGCCTTGCCCAGCAGGGAGCGCTGTTTACGCAATCCTTCGGGGTTGAGCATCCCAGCCAGCCGAATTACCTGGATCTGTTTTCAGGAGCGAATCAGGGCATTACCGATGATTCCTGCCCGCATACTTTTTCGACAGTCAATCTGGCCAGTGAGCTGGCCGCTGCGGGCCTGACGTTCACGGGTTTCTCAGAAGATCTGCCGTCAGCTGGTTCTACAGTGTGCACCTCGGGAGCCTATGCGCGGAAACACGCTCCGTGGGTAAACTTCACCAATGTCGTCACCAGTGCGAACCAACCTTTCACCAGCTTCCCGACGGATTTCACGACGCTGCCCACGATCTCTATCATCGACCCGAATCTCAACAATGACATGCATGACGGTACGATCTCGCAGGGCGATACTTGGCTGCAACAGCATATGAATGGCTACGTTCAATTTGCCCAGACTCACAACAGCTTGCTTATCGTGACCTGGGATGAAGACGACAGTGCCAGCGGTAACCAGATCCCGACGATCTTTGTGGGACCAATGGTGAAGCAGGGGCAGTTTACCGAGACCATCAACCACTTCAATGTTCTGCGTACACTCGAGGACTTGTATGGTCTGACGCACGCGGGCAGCGCTGCGACCGCCACGGCCATCTCCGATGTGTGGAAGTCGCCGACGCCGGACTTCGCGGTCAGCGCTTCGCCGGCCAGCTTGTCGGTGACCCAGGGCAGTTCGGGCACCACAACTATCTCGACTACGGTGAGCGGTGGCTTCAACTCCGCGGTTTCTTTGTCGGTTTCGGGATTGCCTGCGGGGGTAAGCGCCGGTTTTAGCTCGGCCTCCATCGCCGCCCCAGGAGCCGGCAACTCTACGCTCACATTCACGGCGAGCAGCACCGCGACAACCGGTACGACGAATGTCACGCTAACTGCGAGCGGCGGCAGCGTTACTCACACGTCCATCGTCGCTCTGACGGTCAATGCCACGGCGACCCCGGACTTTGGGATCAGTGCTTCCCCGGCCAGCCTGTCGGTGACCCAAGGCAGCTCGGGCAGCGCGACGGTTTCTATTACAGTGAGTGGTGGGTTCAATTCGACTGTGTCCTTGTCGGCGTCGGGTCTGCCTCCGGCCGTGACCGCCAGCTTTAATCCAGCCTCAATCACCGCGCCCGGCAGCGGCAGCTCAACCCTAACCTTCTCGGCCGCCAGTACCGCGACAACCGGTACGACGAATGTCACCGTAAATGCAAACGGCGGCGGTGTTATCCATACCGCGACTATTGCTCTGACCGTCAATGCCTCCGGAGGTGGAAGCACCACGACTCAAATACTTAGCAACCCGGGGTTCGAAAATGGATCTTCCAATCCAAGCCCCTGGACGGTCACAACAACGCAATCGACTAACAGGGTGATCAACAACACCAGCGCCGAACCGCCGCATTCGGGGACCTGGGACGCGTGGCTGGACGGTCATGGCTCGACGACTACGGATTCGATCATGCAGCAAGTCAGCATACCTTCGAACGCTACCTCGGCCACACTGAGCTTCTGGTTGCACATTGATACTGCGGAAACCACGACAACCACAGCTTACGACAACTTGACCGTACAGGTTCGCAGCCCCTCGGGTACGGTGCTGTCGACCCTGGCAACATTCTCCAACCTGAATCACGCTGCGGGCTATCAGCAGCGCACGTTTGACCTCACTGCATTCAAAGGCCAGACTATCCAGATTTTCCTGCAAGGCAAGGAAGACTTCACCTTGCAGACTTCATTCCTGGTCGACGACTTCGCGTTAAACGTCACTACTCCTGGAGCGGATACGATTCCTCCGACAACCTCGATTGCCTCGCCAGCCAATAGCGCAACCGTGTCCGGCACCGTTGTGGTCAACGCTACCGCTTCCGACAATGTGGGCGTGACCCAGATGCAGATTTTGATCGACGGCAGTGTGGTGGCCAGCAACACCAACTCGACATCGCTCTCCTTCAACTTCAACACCACGACTGTGTCTAATGGGTCGCACGCCATCGTATCGAAGGCATTCGATGCGGCCGGGAATGTGGGTACGTCTTCCACAGTAACAGTGACCGTGTCTAACAGCGGCACGGTGACCGAGCTGCTCGGCAACGGCGGTTTCGAAAATGGGGCCTCGACTCCAGCCCCCTGGCTGCTCACTTCCACGCACAGCCCGCTGGAGATCATCAATAGTTCCAGCTCCGAACCGCCACACTCCGGCACATTCGACGCTTGGATGAACGGTTGGGGCACCACCACGACGGATACGGTCATGCAGCAGGTCATGGTACCCGCGAATGCTACGGCGGCCACGTTCAGCTTCTGGTTGCACATTGATACCGCGGAAACCACGACCACCACAGCTTTCGACACCTTGCAGGTACAGATTCGGAATTCTTCGGGCAATGTACTGCAGACGCTGGCAACATTCTCCAACTTGAATCACGCTGTGGGCTATCAGCAGCACACGTTCAATCTCAACTCCCTGATTGGACAGACCATCCAGGTCTTTTTTGTCGGTAAGGAAGACAGTACATTGCAGACCTCATTTGTACTGGACGACGTTTCACTAAAGGTGACTCAATAGGAAGAGACTATGAAGAGACTCGTATTTTACTCTCTGTTGTTCGCTGGCTTGGCAACGCTGGCGTTCGCCGCGCAGCAAGGAAACAAATCCGCGGATACTCCGCCCGCCAACACCAACTTTGTGGGCGATGATGACGGTGGTCTTACGGAGATCGTTCCTGCCGATCCAGCAACCCAGGGGCCTCGTGCGTCGGGAGCAGTGCCGGTCATGAAGTCGGTTCAGCAGGTAAGTATTTTTCTTGGGGCCGCCTGGGGCGATCAGCAAGCAAGGACCCGCCAAACCGGACTCCCTGACTTCGCGGGAAATCGTCGCGAACTCGCCCTTACTGAGCTCCAGAACCATAACGTGGAGGTCCTTCCTACTGCTCCCCGAGTGGAGGACTTCAGTGACCTCTCTAAGGGCCTGGTCAACGACTTAACCATCCAGCGCAAGCTAGTCGAGATGCTCGGAAATCACGCCCTTCCTCCGCCGGCTGCCAACACGATTTACGTAATATTCCTCGCTCCAGGAATCACGTCCACTCTTGGGGCCAGCAAAGCTGGCATTGACTACGCCGCGTATCACAATTCACTTCATCTAGATACCAGCGAAGTTCGTTATGTAGTGGTTCCATACCAAGAAAATGCTGACCGGCATAACGCAGCGGCGGCGCAGGCCTTTGTTAATACGGCTTTCAATCCCACCGGTGGCCCCAACTGATTCACGACCGCAATCAAGGGATAACTGCTCTCGTTCAAGGACGGAACTCAGAGGTTTGTATTGTTGCTCCACAAGAGTGGATCGAACACGCACCCTACAGTCTTGAGCTGGGCTTCGCCAAAATTCTATGCGCACTGAAAATAGAGCGATTCCCGGCCGCGACGGCTGTCCCGTCCAGGTTATTCCTGCACCCTCGAGCGCCAAGAATCTCTCCCAGAAGAACGCCCGCACGGTATGCCTTTATGAATATCGATCTACATATAGAGTGCCAATAGGAAGGAAGCACGCCGGTGGACGGCCGTTAGCGATCTCCGACAAGTGACTGATCGACGTCACGGTCCAGAAACGGCGTTGGCGGAAGCGAAAGGTGTGGTTCTGGATGAGTGGTCGGCAGGAATTGCCTGCCCAGCGGTCCGCGCGCAACGAAGGGCGTCCGTTCCTTGTAACGCGGCAGCTACCCGCCATTTAACTCCTTTGGCTCGCGTCCCTTCATTTCTGTTGGCGTGACGCGCCACTCAACAAACTGAGCTAGTGCCTCCATCGCCCGTTCCACTCGGGCACGGTCTCCCGTCGCGCAGAGGTCCAAAAGGAGACCGCGGGTCGCCGCCAGGAGCAGCGTGGCCTCGACGCCGTCCGGCTTTGCGGGAATGCCAGCTTTTGCTGTGAGCTTCTGCCAATAAGCGAGCGGATCTTCGAGGACACCGGGGTATGCCCGCGGATTTTTGAGCGCCAGCGCGTACAGTTCGAAGATGAGGCGCACCGCAGGTCGCGCGCGGGGTGCGCTCAACCGTTTCCAGTACCAACTCAGAAACTCGGGCATCGTGCGCGGCTTCTCCCCGCTCTGGAACCAAGCCTGGATGCGAGCGTCCTCGAGTTCACGTAAGCGGCTCAGGATCTCGCGCATCAATCCTTCCCGCGAGCCGAAGTGGTAGACCAGCATTCGAGCATTGGTCTTCAAGGCCCTTGCCAAGGGGCGAAGGGTTAAGTCTCCCACCCCATGGGAGAGTACATAGTCGACAGCTTGGTCGCGGAGTCGTGCGCGGATGCTGGGATTGCGTGGCCTCGCCATGTGGAGCTCCTTGCCTATTACTGTAACACATGTTACAGTATCGAGATGACTGAGCTTTGATTCTGAAGTTCTACTTTGTCGATTCCTGGGAATCTGAACACGGAGAGACTCACCAAAACGAAGGAGAATCGTATGCGCAAGAGTTCGCTTTTGCTGTTGTTGTTTGTGATCTGCGTGCCCGCGAAGACGCAGGAGACCAGAGTACAAGAAAGAAACAAGGAAGTTGCCCGAAACTTTTTCGAAGAGGTGCTCGGCCAAGGGCACCTAGACAAGTACGCGGAGTCACACGCCAAGGACTTCGTGGCGCACGGCGAGAATCACGAGTACACCCTGGAGGAGGACATGGCCGCAGCCAAAGAGGAACGCAAAGCCTTGCCAGACATGAAAGTCGAGGTCAACCAAATCCTCGCGGAGCGAGATCTCGTTGCGGTGTATTGGATTGCATCCGGCACCAACACTCAGGCAGGAATGGGATTTCCGGCGACGGGCAAAAAGATCAAAGTTGATGGCATGACCATTTTCCGCTTCAAGGCGGGGAAGATTTGCGAGGAGTGGAGCGTTTGGGACATGCTTTCCGTCATGCGTCAGATGGGTTTAATCTCTTCGCCGCAGTGACCGGCACAGGCAGCCGGAACGGCCAATGCTTGGCCGGGCCTTCAGCTCATTGGGCGATGCTTTCCGTCTGTCAAGGAGTGAAGGCCTGCAGAAGTGTCCACCACGCCAAACATGCCGGGCGAGTAGTCGGCAACTCTAACCTAATCCCGTTTACTTCTGGTTTCCCGTAATCCGGACTGGCATCCTCGGTCGTGAGGTCTGAATCCACCTGGACGAAAAACGCGTTTTGGTTAGAAGTGCCTAAGAGGTGCTGCACCGGGTGAGCAAACAAAATTCGTGCTTACGAAGAAAGAATGCGCCCGAACTACGTGTGATAGAAGACGCATCTGGTGCACTAAAGCTTTTATCCCAACTTATCCCAAGACGCTGCCAACCGTGCCCAAACCGCCCAGAGCCAGCCGAATGTGGTCCATACTTATCAATGGTTTAGGCGCGAGCCGAGGCGCAACCACCCGCCTTGAAAACCGTTAGACTCGAAAGGGTCTCGGGGGTTCGAATCCCTCCTCCTCCGCCA
>Ga0137399_10001711_pt1 | contig 10304 bp, 11 predicted proteins | sample czorhiz316metaG_FD_104810 | JGI IMG/M metagenome (GOLD analysis project Ga0137399, IMG submission 104810) | Vadose zone soil microbial communities from Angelo Coast Range Reserve, California, USA - czorhiz3.16 metaG | ecosystem: Environmental > Terrestrial > Soil > Vadose zone | place: USA...
ACAAGGCCCGGCAGCGACGCATTGAGTGCGTCCAGTGCCGGCTTTGATTTTGCGGCTCCGCGGCTCGATTTCTGGCCGGCGTTCCTTTCGGCAGCTACTGTCGAGCCCTCCTGAAAGGGGATGCCGGACATGAAGATCTGGTTGATTGCCACCGCGGCGCTCGCGGGCGCCGGGCAAACGCGGGCCGACGAGGCTCCGCTCACTTTCATCACCACCGCCGACCTGCAGACCAAGACCGCCGCGGCCCCGCCCGCGCGCTGGCCGTTCACGGTGGTCGATGCCCGCACGCGCGTCGAGTTCGAGGAGAACCACATCGCCGGAGCGATCAGCTGCCCGGCCACGCAGACCGCGGCGCTCTTGCCGCGGCTGGTGAAGGACAAGTCGCGCCAGCTGATCTTCTACTGCAACGGCCCGAAGTGCACGAAGAGCCAGAAGGCGGCGCGCGTCGCCATCTCGCTCGGATACCGCAAGGTGCTCGAGTACAACGAAGGACTTCCCGCCTGGGGGAAGGCGAACCTGCCGGTCGCCGGCAGCCCGCTGCCGCCGGTGGAGATGACGTCGATCAGCCCGGAGGACCTCCGCGCTCGCATGGAGGCGGGGAAGGGTCCGGCGGTGATCGACGTGCGCGACGCGGCCGAGTTTGCCTCCGTGCGCGTCGCGGGCACCATCAGCATCCCGCTCGACGAGCTGGAGAAGCGGTCGCGCGAAGTGCCGGCCGGCGAGGTGGTGGTGATGGACCACGGCGGCGGCCAGAGCCTGATCGCCGGCCGCGTCCTGCGGAAGGCCGGCCGGCGCGGCGCCTCGCGCCTCGAGGGCGGGCTCCTCGCCTGGCAACAGAAGGGGCTGCCGGTCGAGGAGAAGGCCCTGGCGGAACGCCGGTAGCCGACGGGACGGCCTCGCGAATGCGGCTCAAGATCGGAGCACGGGTCCGGCTCTACTTCGGGACCGTCATCGGCATCGTGTTCGCCGTGGGCGCGATGGGATACGCGACGATGTCGCGCATCTCGCGCGAGATGAAGGGCTCGCTGAGCGACGCGTTCCAGGCCTCCCTGGAGCTGTCGGACCTCCGGCTCCTGGCGCACGAGGCCCGCCGGCTGCTCGCGGCCTCCGCCGCCGCGGGCACCACCTCCGATCTGCGCAGCGTGGACCTGCTCGCCAATCGGTTCCAGGAGGAGCTGCAGGCGCTGGCTCCGCGGCTTGCGCCGTCGATCCAGCCGGAGGAGCTGTCGCAGCGGATGGCGGCCGCCGTGTCCATCGGGCGCCAGTACGCGCAGGCGAACGCGCAGCAGCAGTGGAACCGCGCTGGTGAGCTGGGGCCGCAGTTCACGCGCGCGGCGGTGGCCATCGAATGGAACCTGGAGGAGGCGCAGAGGGCGGAGCGCTCCTGGGTCGAGGGCCGCCTCGCGGACGCGTCGTCGGAGCTGCGGCGGCGCGCGCTCGTCTTCGGCGGCGGAATCGCGGGCTGCCTGGCGCTGGCGGTGGTGCTCACCTTCTCGCTGCAACGCAGCCTGGTCACGCCGCTGGGGACGCTCAAGGACGCCACCGCTCGCATCGTCGAGCATGGCGATCTGACGCAGACCATCGCGCTCGGCTCCGGCGACGAGATCGGCGAGCTGGCAGGGTCCTTCTCCCAGCTCCTGGTGAAGCTGCGCGAGATCCCCAACGGCCTCCACGAGGCCTCGCAGGTGCTGGCGCGCTCGGTGGGCGCCCTGGGCGTGACCACGAGCGAGCAGCGCGACTCGATCCTCCGGCAGGCCACCGCACTCGACGAGACGCAGGTGACCGCGAACGAGATCCGCCAGACCTCCGCCGCCGCCGCCCAGAAGGCCGAGCACGTGCTGCAGGTGGTGGCCCGCGCAGACGAGGTGAGCCGGGCGGGCGCGGAGTCCCTGGAGCGCAGCCTGAGCGGGCTGTCCCAGATCGGCTCCACCGTGGTGACGATGGCCGAGAAGATGGAGACGCTCAAGGAGCGGATGCGCCAGATCGACGGGATCAACATCACCGTCAAGGACCTGGCCGACCAGTCGAACATGCTGGCCCTGAACGCCGCCATCGAGGCGGTGCGCTCGGGCGAGCACGGCAAGGGCTTCGCGGTGGTGGCGCGCGAGATCCGCAGCCTCGCCGATCAATCCATCCAGGCCACGCAGCGGGTCCGCGAAATCCTGCTCGACATCTCCGGCTCCATCGAGGAGGCGGTGACCATCAGCGCCGCCGGCCGCCGGCTCACCGAGACCGGTCTGTCCGAGGTGCGTTCCGCGGGGGAGACCATGCTCGCCCTCTCCGCCATGGTGAAGGACACCTCGGACGCGGTCCGGCAGATCACCGCCTCGGTGTCGCAGCAGAACGCGGGCATCTCGCAGATCTTCAGCGCGGTGAGCGACCTCGGCGAAGGCATGCGCGACACGCGGACCCGCCTCGACTCGACCGGCGAGGCAGTGGAGCGGCTGCAGAGCGTGACCGACCACGTCTCCCGGATCGTCACCAGCTATCGCACCTAGCGGCCGGCCCGAACCGCCATGGCGCGGTCGTCCGCTCAGCGCCGCAGGAGCAGACGCACGTCGGTGCGGCCGGTCTTGACGCCGTCCAGGCGCGCCTTCGGATCGTCCGGCGAACGGGTGGTGGGATCGCCGTCGGAGTCGAGGCGGGCCTCGATGAGGAGCCGATCCGGCAAAGCCTGTCCCATCATCGAGTCCGCCTGGGTCAGCTCGAACGCCGCCGGGAACTTGGCGGGCAGTCGCTTGACGGCCACCGGCGGCCCGCCCGCCGCGCCCGCCTCGCGCGCGAAGACGAACAGGATGCCGCCGGGCGCAACCGTGCTCTTCAGCGACGCCTCGAGGTCCACCGTTCCCGCCACGCGAGGTCCGCCGCCGCGGGCGGTCGCCGGCGTGCCGCCGGTTCCTTCGCCCTGAGTGGGAAGCCCCTGGTGCGGATCGCCCTGGCCGGGGGCCACGCTCGCCTGCGCCACGGCCGCCTGGCGCTTCTGCTCTTCGAGCAGTTGCTGGAAGTCGGTTGCGCGCTCCGGGAATCGCTTCGATCCTCGAGCGGCAGTCGCCTCCGCCTCCTGGACGCGTCCCGTCCGGAGCTGCCCGATGACCAGATAGGCGTAGGCCACCACCAGGTCGGGATCGGCGGCGACCGCCTTGGTGAGCATGTTCACGGCCACGTCGCTCTGCCCCATGACGAGCCGCACGATCGCTTGGTACGCGAGCGCCTCCGGGTGGCCGGGGGACTGCTCCAGGACCCCCGCGCTCTCCTTCCACACGCGCATCCAGTCCTGGCGATCCGCGGACACGCGGACCAGCGCGAGGCGAGCGTCGAGGTTCTGCGGATTGCGCGCGAGCGCGGCCTGAATCTCTGCTTCCTCGCTGTCCACCGCCGCGTTGCCGGCGGCGGTCCGGCCGCCCATTCCCACCTCGCCGGTCACCGAGCCGCCCCGCTCGCGCGGCTTCGCCGACTGGTAGACGAACACGCCGAGCAGCGCCAGGGCGGCGGCGGTGCCCGTGCCCCAGAGGAAACCGCGCAGGCCTGCCCGGTCTGGACGTGCGGGAGCCTCTCGCCCCGACTTCCCGGGGGCGCGCCTGTGCGCGCGCCTGGCACCCTCCGAGGCTCCCCGCCCGTCGAGCGCGAGCAGAACGTGGGCCGTCTCCAGCTCGAGGGCATACCGCTCGCGCGCGAGTTGCTCGGGCGTGCGCTTGCTGGCCGTGTCCTCCAGCTCCCGCAGCTGCCGCAGGAGGGCATCGCGCTTGCCCGCGAGGTCGCGCACCTGGAGGTCAACCGCACCGGACCGCGCCGCACGGCGCGAAACGGCGACCAGGCGCAAGACGGCCAACGCGCCGGCGACGAGCCCCACTGCGAGGACGGTGAGGGCTGGGACCCAGTCGACGCTCTGGCCGGGGTTCATGACGGCAACGGCCGCGGCTTGGGTGGAACGCCGCCGGGCCAGTCATAAGCCAGCTCTCGCGTCCGGCGCACGGCTTCGGCGAGCCGCGCGTCGGCGGGCAGCGTGTCCCGCGAGGGCAGGTCGGAAGGAACCGAGCCGGGATCCGTCGCTTGCGCAGCGCCGGAGTTGCGCGCCGAACGCTTGATGGCCCAGGCGACCACGCCCCCTCCCGCGACGAGAACGGCGACCGGACCGAACCAGACCAGCCAGTTCACCCCCCGCATCGGCGGATCGAGGCGCACGAACTCGCCATAGGAGCGCTCGAAGTAGGTGAGGATCTGCTCCCGGTCGTAACCCGCGGCCAGCTTGTCGCGCACCTCGGCCTTCATGTTGCGCGCCATCGAGGAGGGCGAGTCGGCGACGGAAAGGCCCTGGCACACCGGGCACCGGAGCAACCCGCCGATCTCGTTCGTGCGCGCGTCGAGCTCCGCTCCCGAGAGCGGCCCGCCGCGAGGCGCGTCGATTCCACCGGCAGGCGCAGGGGAAGTCGGCGCCGCCGCGAGCGACGGAGCGGCGGCGAGGAGCAGCGCGAGCGCGAGCCGGCTCACGGTCCGCCGCCTTTCGCCTTCGCGATCAGCGAGGCGATGGTCGCCCGGTTGAGCGGACCCACGAATTTCTCCGCGATGCGCCCGGCACCGTCGATGAAGAACGTCTCCGGCACGCCGAAGACTCCGTAGGCGATCGCCGTCCTGCCGTCCGGATCCAGGAGGGCGGGATAGGAGCTGCCCCGGTCGGCAAGGAACGCCTTCGTCCTGGCCTCGTCGTCCTCGTACACGACGCCGAGGAACTGGACGTCGCCGAAGGTCCGGGCCGAGGCGGTGAGCGCCGCGTGCTCCTCGAAACAGGGGACGCACCAGGTCGCCCAGAAATTGATGACCACGGGTCTGCCGCGGAGGGAGGCCAGGCTCACGGGAGCCCCCCCGCCGACGGGTGCGAGGGAGAAGGCAGGCGCCGCCCGTCCGACCAGCGGCGAGCGGATGGAATGCGGATCGCGGCCGAGGTTCAGCACCAGGACCGCGAGGAGCGGAACGACCACCGCCAGGCCTGCCCCCAGCACCCACGGATTGACTCGCGACGCGCGCGCCGGCGCGTCGGGAAGGGGCGCGGTCGCCATCAGCTCGAGCCTTCGGGAGAAGCGGTAGCGACCCGCGCGCGCTCGGTCACCGGCACGCGCGCGCCGCGCCACGCCGGCATCAGCGCCAAAAGGCCGCCGAGCGCCATGATGGCGGTGGCGATCCAGATCCAGCCCACCATCGGGTTCACCAGCACGAGAAGGCCGACGGTGCGGCTACCGGGGTCGATGTTGTGGATGGACAGATACAGGTCCTCGGTCAGGCTGGTGCGCACCGCCGGCGTCCCGATCGGTTCGCGCTGGCTCTCGTACTGGTTCATGCGCGGGTACAGCGAACCGATCGGGCGGCCGTTCTTGCTGACGTCCATCCGGGCAAGGACCGACTCGCGGTGCGGCTCGGAGACCCGCTCGGCGTTCACGAACGTGAGCGAGTAGGCGCCCAGGGTGGTGCTCTCGCCCTGGCGGAGCTGGATCTCCTTCGAAGTTCCCATCGTGCTCGACACCGCGATGGCGACGATGGCGAGCAGGGCGCCCGCATGGACGATGTAGGCGCCGAAGCGGCGCTGCCCCCGTTGCCGCGCTTGCCCGAACGCCTCGAGGAAGCTCTCGCCGTGCGATCGCATCCGCTGGCGCACGGGCAACAGGAGCTCGGAGACCGTGACCTGGGCGGTGAAGCCGCCGAAGAACAGGGCCAAGAGCGTCCACGGGTTGCGGACACCGAAAACGAAGCCGAGGACGGCCAGCGCGGCGGCGGTGAAGAGCGGCGGGAGCAGGGCGCAGCGAAACTGCCGGCCGGTGGCTCGTCCCCAAGGGAGCGCGGGACCCACGCCCATCACGAAGAGAAGGCACACTCCGATGGGCACCGACATCCTGTCGAAGTAGGGCCGCCCCACGCTCATCTGCACTCCGCGCGCGGCCTCCACCACCAGCGGGAAGACCGTTCCCAGGAGCACGGTGAAGGTGAAGAGCACGAAGAGCAGGTTCTGCACCAGGAAGACGACGTCGCGGGAGGGACCGGTTTCCAGGCGGCCCTCCGGCGCCAAGGCGTTCACGCGCAGGGTGAGCAGGACGACCGCGAAGATCAGCGCCGCGGCCAGGAACACGAGGATGGTGGGCCCGATCGCGCTCTGGGTGAAGGAATGGACGGAGTTGAAGACCCCCGAGCGGGTCATGAAGGTGCCCAGGATGGTCAGTAGATAGGTCCCGATCACCAGCGTGACCGTCCACGCCTTGAGCACGCCCTTGCGCTCCACCAGCAGCGCTGAATGAAGCGCGGCTGTGGCGGTGAGCCAAGGGAGGAAGGAGGCGTTCTCCACCGGGTCCCACGCCCAGTAGCCGCCCCAACCGAGCACCTCGTAAGCCCACCAGCCGCCCAGCACGATCGCCACCGTGAGGAAGATCCAGGGCAGGAGGAGGAAGTTGCGCAGCGGCCGGATGAAATCGTGGCCCAGCCGGCCGACGAGGAGCGCGGCGCAGGCGAGGCCGAAGGGGATCGTCATCCCCACGTACCCCGAGTAGAGGAAGGGCGGGTGGATGACCATCAAGAAGTGGTTCTGCAGGAGCGCGTTGGGACCCGGCCCGTCCAACGGCGGACCGGGCACCGTCGCGAACGGCTGCGCCGGACCGGCGAGCAGGAAGCTGAAGAAGGCGCCGCACGCGAGCCAGACGCCGACCGCGTACGGCATGTACTCGGGATGCTTGTCCCGGTTCTGCCGGGTGGCGACCGCGACGTACACGCCCATCACCAGGCCCCAGAAGAGGATCGATCCTTCCAGCGACGACCAGAGGCTGACCATCGAGACCCAGGTGGGCACCGACCGCGAGCCGACGTGGGCCACGTAGCTCACGCTGAAGTCGTGGCTGAGGAGCGCGTACTCCATGAGCAGATTGGCGAGGGCCATGAAGGCCGCGAACGCGTAGGCGAGGCGCCGCGCCCACAGCCAGCCGAGGGCGGTCGGACGCGCACCCGTGGCGAAACCGACCAGCGCCCCGCCGCTGGCGGCGAGGAGCGCGAGGAGGACCAGCGCGCGGCCGAGCATCGGGATCATCTGGACTCGGGCTCCGGCTGGGGGCTCGACGGGGCAGAGGACCCCGCCACCGCGGGCCGCGGCGCGGGAACGTCGTCCAACCCCTGCGTGGAGCGCATCAGCGTCTTCATGTCCACGTTCTTGTCGGCGGGAGCCCGGTACTTGTTGTCGTGGGAGACCATCAACCGCTGGCTCTCGAACGCGCCCTGCGCGGTCATTGTTCCCTCGACGACGACCCCGATGCGATCGCGGAAGAGCTGGGGCGGGACGCCGCGGGAGACGACGTGGACGAGGGCCGTACCGTCGGTGACGTCGAACTCCAGGTTCGAGACGCCGTCTCCGAGCTTCACCGAGCCGGGCGCCACCTGCCCGCCGAGCCGGATGGTCGCGCCCACCGCCTTGCGGCCGGCGGCCCGCAGCTCCTTGGGCCCCCAGTAGTAGACCAGGTTCTCGCCGATCCCGCCGAAGGCGATGAACACGAACGCCCCCGCCGCGACGGCCAGGGCGGTGATCGCGAACCACTTCGTCCTCCGCGATTTCGGTGCGGGAAGAGTCGTCCCAGCGCTGCTGCTCATGTGGTCCTCCCCCCTCCGGATTCCGCCGCGGCACGGTTCCTCTCGGTCCTCCAGCGGAGGAAGACCGAGGCTGCGTAGCCGCCGAGAACGACCGCGGTCGTGGCATACGCCGCGATGACGTACTCCCACCCTCCCGCGATGACGCCGCTCACCAGGCGCTCCCGGAGGCCCGCGCGTCGGTGCCTCGGGCGCTCGGCGCGGGCAGAGGTGGCGCGATCTCGCTGCGCAGGCGCAGCGCCGCGACGCGGGTGCGCAGCGCCACCAGGCCGGCCCAGAGGAAGAGGATGCCGAACGCGTTGATGCGCAGCGGCCAGTGGAACGCCTTGGAGACGGTCGCGGGCGTGGACTGCGCCTGGTGGAGCGAGTTCCACCACTTCACCGAGAAGTAGACGATGGGCACGTCGGCGAAGGCGACGATGCAGGCCACGGCGGACCAGACCGCGCGCTTCATCGGATCGTCCACGAAAGCGCGCAGCGCCAGGATCCCGCCGAAGGCGAACACCATCACGGCGGTGGTGGTGAGGCGCGGGTCCCAGTCCCACCACACGCCCCAGGTGGGCTTGGCCCAGATCGCTCCCTGCGTGCAGAGGAGCAGCGAGAGCACGACACCCATCTCCATCGCGGCTTCCAGCCGGTTGTCCCACTTCCAGGAGTTGGTGAAGAGGAAGAAGACGGCGCATACGAACGCGAACGTCAGCGCCAGCATCGCGTTCCAGGCGGTAGGCACATGCACGTACATGATGCGTTGCACGTCGCCCATGAAGATTTCCCCGGGCGCCTGGGCCAATCCCCAGTACGAGCCGATGCACAGGAGGACGGCGCCGACCGCCACGAGCCCCTTGGGAAGGGGACCTTGTGAAGCCGCTGCCATCAGTCCTCCACGACGCGCCCGAAAAGCAACCCGCCGAGTGCCCAGTGTACTACCGCGAACGCCCCCAGCAGCGAGGCCCATGGACGGAGTTGTCCCATGGGGTCCCCCAGGATCAATAACGAGGTCGCCTTGACCGCGGCCAGCAGAACGGGAACGACCAACGGGAAGAGAAGAAGCGGTAGCAGCGTCTGGCGCGCGCGGGTTTGAGCGGTCATCGCGGCGTACAACGTGCCTGGAGCCGAAAGACCGGCTGTCCCCAGGACGATCACGCCGAGGAGCGACAACAGGCGAATTGTGCCCGCGTCGTACAAAACCACCATGACGGGCACCAGCGCGGCGCCGATCACCGCGAGCTGGGCGCAGTTGGCGACAGCCTTGCCGTAATAAAGCGCTCGCGCGCTCGCCGGCAGAAGGAGCAGCCCCTCGAGCGCTTGCTCTTCCATCTCCCGCTCGAAGCTCTCCGCCAAGGAAAGCGTGGAGGCGAGCAGGAGCCCCAGCCAGAGGAAGCCGGCGGCGTGCTGGCGGAGGGCGACGGAATCGGGGCCGATCGCAAAGCTGAAGAGGAGAAGGGTCGCCGCGCCGAACGCGAAGATGGCCACGATCTGCCCGCGGCCCCGCCACTGCAGGAGGAAGTCCTTTCGCAGCGCCGTGAGGAAGGCGGTCACGCTCCCTCCGCGAACCCGGCCCCGTCGCTCCCCGCCGGCTCGGGCATCTCCGCGGTCGCCCCGGCGAACACCAGGCGACCCGCGTCGAGGACGAGGCTCCGGTCGCACAGCGTCCGGCCGCGCTGCAACAGGTGGGTGGCCATCAGCACCGTGATGCCGCGGGCGCGCAACCGGCGCAGCACGCCGTCCACCAGCAGGAACCCCGGCGGATCGAGGTGGCCGTACGGCTCGTCCAAGAGCACGACCCGGGCCTCTTGCTGGAGGACGCGCGCGAGCGCGAGGCGCTGGCGCATCCCGGCGGAAAACGTCTGCACCGCGTCGCCGGCGCGGTCGGCCAGCCCGACCTCCTCGAGGCGCTCGAGCAACGCCGCTCGCCGCCGATCGCCGCCGAGGAAACGGGCCACGAGCGCCAGGTTCTCCAAGGCCGTCAGCGGCTCGTACAGATGCGTGCGGTGGCCGAGGAGAGCGGTCCTCTCCCGCACCGCTTCCCGATCGGCGCGCAGGTCGTGCCCGAGGATCGTCGCCGTCCCCAGATCGGGGCGGATGGCGGTCGCCAGCACCCGCAGGAGCGTGGATTTCCCGGAGCCGTTGCGGCCGCTGACCATCGCCAGCGCGCCCCCGGGCAATTCGAAGCTGACGTCCGTCAGCGCCCAGCGGCGCCCGTATCGCCTGGAGAGGCCCGCCGCCGCGACCGCGATCATCCGGCGGATGCTATACGCCCGATCCCGCAGGGTGGCAGCTTTCATCGCACCCTGCTGACAGCGCCGCACAAGGGGCGATGGCGGACGTATCCTCGCATTGCCGTCGAGCTCCGCACGATGGTCCCGCTTTCCGTAGCGCACGTACATCGCGATTCCTGTCGATCCCCGCACCCAAAGGAGAATTCGCCGGACGGCAGCGCTGGCGCAGGACAGGAGCACGACAACTCTGGAGTGATGCTGCTTTGCACGGATCGACAGGCTTTACGGTCGTTCGCGGCCGCAACTATCGTCGGTCGAGGCCCCGACGGGCCCGGAGAAATGCCTGGACCTCTGGCTCACCCTGAGCGGGCTCGAACGCCGGCTGCCGGAGCTCTGGCGTCGGCTCTGCGGGCCTCGGGGCCCCCTGCTCCACCCGTGGCGCACGCTGCGCGGCCTCGCGCGGTCGCTCGACCT
>Ga0137399_10001715_pt1 | contig 10289 bp, 11 predicted proteins | sample czorhiz316metaG_FD_104810 | JGI IMG/M metagenome (GOLD analysis project Ga0137399, IMG submission 104810) | Vadose zone soil microbial communities from Angelo Coast Range Reserve, California, USA - czorhiz3.16 metaG | ecosystem: Environmental > Terrestrial > Soil > Vadose zone | place: USA...
AGTCGAGATCATTGGGGAAGCAGGGACGCCCGGCGAAGATCGTGAATGGATCAGCGCAGAGTGCGAACTCGCGATCAGCACCTCACGCCCTCCAGTGCATGAGCGTTTCCGTGTCCACTCTTATGGCCAGCTGCCTCCATTTCAGCCTACGCACTTTTGGATAGAACAGCGGCCCGCACGATTTTAATCTTGGCGTCGGGGGCATTCCAAACCGCATGGCGCATAAGCGATTCGGCGTTTTGGCTGCAGTTCGCCTGGGAAAAGGAGAATCCCTCACCGATTGCCGTGACAGAAGAGGTATGCCTCTGAAGGTTTCTAACGATGAGCCACTACATTCTCGCTGAATTTACCTGATAAACCCTTTGATTTCGAGCCTCAAAAACTAGAGTGAGACCCAGCTTCTCTCCGACTATCTGAAATGGGAGCTCAGCTGACGCGACATCTAGGACATGTGATACGTTCAGCTCCCGGAGATGCTCAAGTGCCTGCGGACTAGTGGTTATACCAGGGAGTGTGCGTTCGCCCCACTGCCCGAAGGGTTTGATATAGGTTTTATCTAAATAGTAAGAGGGAACGTAGGGATTGAGAATTAATACTTTTCTGACGTTAGATTCGTTATTCAAAAACTTGAAACCCTCCAAGAACGGCACCTCTTCCAATCTTTTCTGTAGGGCAAACGATGGGGAAATTGCTGCTCGGACATCTTCAAACCTTCCTCTTCCAACCATAAACAGACCATAGAAAACCGAGATCGCGACGATAGTTCCTGCAAGCACCCGTGAAGTGCTTTGGCCACTCGACGCGGCGTGGCGCCAGCCGATCACTGAAAAAACAGCACCGATAACATATACGTGAATCAAGAATCGGGATTCCTGCTGCGTAACAAACCACATGGAGAGAAGAAGCAGCCCCAAGATTCCCATCACTCTCACAAGAGTGTTCCTCAACGCGGATATCATTCCCAATGGGCCGAGGGCTAAGGGAGCTAGACCTATCCCTCCCGCCCCGTGGAAATTAGAAGTGTGGTACGTCAGGTTGAACGGAAGGAGCAGAAAAGCCGTCAGTCCTCGACCAAGCCCTGCCCCGCGCTGGCGTATGTAGGTATGAAATGCTGCCACAGCTTCAGGTGGGAGAAAGCGCGGAGAGCAAAAATGAACTAATGCCAGGGGAGGAGGGTAAATGGGACATCCCAGCATAATCCAATTTCGAATGTAATAGGGAGCAGCAATTACACCAGCAATTGCAATCACAATTCCGGAATTCCTGGCGGCGCCCTGCCAGTTTTCGCGTCTTTGACCTATGCTCATCAAGACAGTGCAAAACACCAAGGCGAGGAGTGCCAACAGACCTGTGTATTTCGTTCCCATAGCAAGCCCACCAAAAACTCCGCAGAGAACCCAGTGACGCGATTCGGCGGCGTCAAAAGCGACCCTTGCAGCTACGAGAACAAATGCTGCGTATACGCCGTCGACAAAACACCTGGTCGAGCCGGCGTAAACGGCTGGCATGGTTGCAACAAGTGCAGCCACCCACCAGGCCTCTCTAACATTGAGCCCACACCGTCTTGCAAGCGACGATGATACGAGCAGCAGCAACGAAAAAGTGACAACACTCAAAAGGTCTGGTGCTCGAGTTTCACCGATCGCCAGTAAAGCTCCATAGAGAGTCTCCATGGTCTGTGGAAATGCGGTATGACAATTATCAGCAAGCGGACGAACTATTCCATTGCGAAGCCACACTTTTGGTCCCAGCAGGTGATATGCAACCGCGTCATTGCCGTAATTTCCGGTGATCTCGCTTAGGCTAACAACGGCCGTCAAAGACAGAGTTAACAGGACGATCACTAGCGGAAGTGTTGGAACATGGCTCCGTGAAATAAAACTCGAGGCGATTTCTGATCTTAGATGCCAGAGTGATTTCACCCCGGCGATAAGCGCAATAGTCAATACAATCTCTATTAACGTGTGAGTAAAAGCTATCTGGCCAACCAGAAACAGAACCAACGACAAGATTCCAAAACCACCCAGTAATTGGTAGACGGCGCAATCTAACCGGCAAAAACTCACGGGCATCAGTTTTGCGATTGAAGTCCCTGCCCCAAATGCTGCAAGGCTGAGGAAAACAACTCCGAACGAAGCCTTCAAGGCGAGTACCCACATAGATTAGTGGGTTCTCCACCAGATAAGTAACTGTTGAACTGTTCTAGACCCTAACACTCGAATCACGAAGAATCCCAGGAGAACCGCAGCCATCCAGAACTGCGTTAGGAAGGAAGCTGACAACCTTTTCCCCTCGCTTCGATTTTCCATGGCCATTCTTTCCGAGAACATACCACAATTCAGTTTCATTTAGGATTTCTAACTCTACCAATAGTGCAAGCTCCGTCGTGAAGAGCTGCTGGGAGAAGCACATCGCGCCACTAGCGAACTGTGACCTTCTGCGTCATCGGGCATGATCCGCGTCGAACTTTTCAAGGGACATCAAAGAGCGCAATTTCCAGCGCGTCCAGTTAAGTGCTCTGCGGATTCATGGCCATCTGCATTTCGTGAGGACGTGCAACCGTACTCGCCATGTGATTGGCATCAATTGCGTGCGGCTGGGCTCTCCGTGCCACCGATACGCCAGGCTCAAAGGTCTCCTGAACTATTCTGCGCTTGCAGAGTCCCGGCCCACTGCGCGCCTTGAGTTGTGAGCAAATTTGCTGCAAATAATCCTTTACAGTTGTTCGCAGCGACCGCCGACGCACCTCAAATACAAAGCTTGAGATCCTGTTCATGCTCTTCGCCGCAGTCCCAGCGGATGACGAAATGGCCTAGTTGCTTTCAGGACCGAGAACCAAGCCCAGTCGACGCCACAAATGACTCGCGACCTGATAGGTCCAAGCCATGCCAGTCGATTGGCCTTCAGCTGCCCTCGCACAAGTATTTCCGTTGCGGAGTTTACCGTGTAGTAGTGCCACGAGGGGCTGTCTCCAAGATTCAAGTTGTAGTTCGCCTCTTCGCCACTGTGCAAAGCCGAGGTTCCCTGCTTCAGGTAGGCGTAGTCATGGTTTTGATGGACGGCCACCACCATCTGGCTAGCGTTAATCAGAGAAACTTTATTCTCGCTAGCGAACCAAGTCAGCCAAGGATCCCAACCGTGACGACCAATTAAGAATCGTGGCATCTTTCCGCGATAGAGATCCCGGGAGAAGCAAAAATAGTCAACCCAACTCGGCCCTTTCTGTTTGCCTTGGAGCAGGGCGAGGGATCGCAAACGACGATCCCAATCAGATTGGCTAAAGTCCCATGGTTCGGTGACGTCCGTATCCCACCGTCGCCCAATCATAAGAAATCGACTGTGGGAACTGGAGACTAATTCCAATGCTCTGTTAAAGTCAGACATTAACATTATGTCGCAGTTTGCATAACAAAGGAATTTATGGCGGGAGATTTCGTAAGCCCGGTCAAAGATATAGTTAAGGTATTTAGTGCCGTACTCATTGCGATGGACATTGGGTTCGTGTCGAACCCCCAAATCCCGGCAAGCCTCGGCGGCGCCGTCCTCGTCTCCAAATAGGATGACCTCCACATCTGGGTGCAGTAGCGTCCAGCTCTGGAGAGCGTTCCGCTGAATGACGTTACTGTGACCACGAAAAGGCTTAGCGGTTGAAAAGATAGTCAGCATGCGAGTGGCATCCTCCCGACTCTTCCGGGTTGTTTAGAACCGGAAACAACAATTTTCTCAAGAACTCAATCTAGAACATAGGTCAAATTCCGCCGGGGAATGTGATCATAGAGCCTAGCCTGTTATACCCCTATAGACGCTAAAAGGTTGTCACCGGGCGATGCATAACATGTGGTCGAAAAAATATGGAACAAGGAATTCTGGTGTTTTCTGACGGAACATGCTCAGACGGAGGACGTCTCCTCCAAATAACTCTACGGCCCAGTGCTTGCCGACTCCGCGCAGCCACCCGCTAGCAACCGAACAGCTCCTCAGTCCGTGATGAACCCTTTTAAATTTGAAGCTTGAGAAGCCCGCCTGGGTTAGCCCCTTCCTGAGCGAACGTGGATTATAGAAGGATAGATGTTCCGGGATGCACATATATGTCCAACGGCTTCCGGACGCGCGAGCAGCAAAACAACCGGCGTCGCCTGTGCCAATGAGGAACCATCCACCGGGCTTCAGGATTCGTCGCGCCTCTCGGAACATCGGTATCGGATTGGGCAGATGCTCTATGACGTCGAAGGAACTTACCACGTCAAAGGACTCTTGACCGAATCCCGCGTGGGCAATTTCACGCTGATGGACTAAGATGCCGGAGCGCCTTCGGGACCGCTCCGCGGCCAGAGCGGAGACTTCAAGACCTTGCCGATTCCAGTTCTTCCCGAGAGATTCCAAGAAAAAGCCGCTGGCGCAGCCTAGGTCGAGGATTGATCCCCCTCTAGGAAAGGCCTCGTACAGAAGCTGCCTGGCAACACGGAAATCCTCGCGGATTCCCGTATGTTCCTCTGCGATGCTCTCCAGATAGCTATCATTTGAATTGGCGTAGAGTTGGCGAAGATTGGCCGCCGAAGGCTGCTTCCTCTTGAATAGGAAACCGCATTCAAGGCAAGCAAAGATAGAAGCAATCGAGTAATCCTGCTCTAGCGCGAAACAATGGAGTGGATCGTCAATGATATGTCGGACGTCAAACTTGGAGCGCAGCTTCTGCCCCCCGCAAATGGGGCAAGCTTCAATGGCTTCGAACTCGAGGCGGCTGGGATGATGCTGGACGGCTTGGTTCATAATCAGCCTATTCCTAACTTTGGAGCTGAATGCAGAATGAGTGGCCGATCAATGGCACTCCGTCAGCCTACACGCGGGCTCTTCAGGAAAGGCTCCTGTTCCTTCACCGAGCCTTCTAACTTTTCCACTTGAAATTCCCAAGGCATGTTCAGCAGACCTTGCCACTCCTCTTGCGGATGGGTAACGGGCTTTGTGCCGACGATCATGTCAGGCACACATGTCCAACTATCGAAACACTGGCCTCCATCCCAGATGCTCACTTGCCAGTGATAGACACCGGGCCGCACCGGAAGTGATGGAAGTTTGAAACGCATAACGTGCAAACCGCTCATCAGGGTCAGCTTGTACACAGCCGTCGCCCAAATGAGTTGGTGATCCGAATTGTATAGGGCAATTCCGTGGTGACCGTCATGAATGTCTTCTTTTACAGAGAGCGCGAACTCAAATTTGACGCTACCAAACCCGTCAAGCACGTTCGATTCCTCGCCTTCTGGTTCCGCGATGCGCCAGTTCACGAATCGCGTTGTTTGGTTGCGCACTGCCCCTTCATCATTGTGCGAGGAAGGGAGAGAGGAAAAGCTCATTTCATAAGCACTGACGACTTCCAGCATCGGACCGGCAAGCCGGATCTTGCCCTCATTTATCCAAATGCAGCGCTGGCAAAGACGACGGATCTGGTTCATCTGGTGGCTAACGAACACAATCGTCCGGCCACCCTTAGTCACTTCGTCCATTTTACCGAGACACTTCCTCTGAAATTCGAGATCCCCGACGGCCAGCACCTCGTCAACGAGAAGTATCTCAGGTTCAAGATGTGCCGCGACGGCAAAAGCTAGCCGCATCTGCATTCCAGTACTAAAATGTTTTAACGACGTATCGATAAATCGTTCAACTCCGGCAAAGGAAACTATCTCATCGAACTTGCTGTCAATTTCTGTCCTCGACATGCCCAGAATCGCTCCGCTCAGGTAGACGTTTTCGCGCCCGGAGAGTTCCGGGTGAAAGCCCGTGCCCACTTCCAGTAGGCTACCGACCCGGCCGCGGATTTCAGCATATCCAGTAGTCGGGCGCGTGATACGAGAAAGGATTTTGAGTAAAGTCGTCTTTCCTGCGCCGTTCCTTCCGATGAGACCCAGAACCTCGCCTTGCCTTATATCCAGATTTGCATTCTCAAGCGCCCATAAGTATTTAGCGCGCTTACGTTTCCCGATTCTACGAAATAGCCCTTCAAAAGTGTTTGCAAGAACATCTCTCAGAGCGAGATATCGTTCGTGTGTTTCAATTCGGTACCGCTTTCCGAGGCCCTCTACGTGAATCACAATATCACTCATCGATTCGACCACCCGCGATTATCATTTCCATCTCCCAAAAAATATGCGACCGCTCAAAAGAAACGCAAACACCAACACCAACCCAAGACAAACACCAACCAGTCCTTTTGGTGGCCGGCCGCTATGCGTATCCGGTCAATGGGTGAACACTTGCGATTGTCTATAGAAATTGGGTACCTCGGATTGTGGAGCGGTTTGCGTAAGTGCTTGAATCAGAGTGACTTCCTCGAACATGGCCACCCGTAAATTTTGCATCATGGGCGTGCAGATCCAAACGCAGTACCCGACGTTTGCGCGCGATGGCCACGAGCACATAAACGTTGATGCAGCCCAGTTTTAAGTCTCCACACCGTTCTCGGAAAGGCTGTAGAACGCTTTGCTGCGCATGTGCTCCTTGATCCATTTGAACCGTTGCAGAATAGTGAGCGTGACGGTGTGGAGTTGCAGTACAACTTGCTGCCGAAGTCCCTATGGGATGCGGCGTCCGGTGTGGTCGGTCCAAGACCAAGTGGAATAAGAATGTCGCTTCGATCGTACCCGGTCTAGTCGCTTCGGAACCCGCATTGAATTTCAAGCGATACCTTGCCCTCTCAGCTTCTCCAATAGTTTAAGGGAAATTCAAGAGAAAGAGAATGAGTGCGGCGGCAGTTCCGACCCACGGAGACCGTTTCAGTCTATAAGAGTTGAATGGCTACGCCTTGACTCCACAATTTCGCTCCGCTATAAACTCTAGGGCTCTGCCGATTCGTCGACAGATTTCTAAGGACGCCGAACCAAAACTAATGATTAGAGACCGAGCAAGCGAAAGCGATTCACTGGACCAGCACCTTCGGCAAAAATATCGCATCCGGCTCATCACGCCCCATAAGAAGAACCGAGACCGGAAGAGTACACGGGACGACCTCGAATTACGCCACTCCTGCCGCCGCTGGAGAATCGAGCACTTGTTCGTTTGGCTTCAGGTCTTCCGCCGACTGGCAACCCGCCGGGAACATTATGAAGCGAACTTCCTCACCATGCCCCAGGTAGGCCACGTCGTCATCCTCCTGAGGGATTTATGAGATATTCTAGAGTAGAAAAGAAGTTACTCAGCGACTTGGGCGCGAAGTCCATGGCGGTCGTGCTTTTCGTCATTCTCTTTGTGACATTCTACGCGTTTCGAAGCAAGACCTACATTGGAGATGGTCTTCGACATCTTCCCGTACTAAGGACGATCACGGAACATGCACCCATTGCTTTCACGGCGAAGCCGTGGCTGGAGGCGTACCGCTCTCACTACGAGAGCCTAGTTGTCCACAATCATTTCTTATTTGCCCTCGTCATGCGGACCGCTTTTGCAATACAGCAGAAGCTTGGCATTGCAGGTGATGCCATTATTGCAATGCATGTGGTTAATGCTCTATCAGCAGCGATTGCTGGCGGGCTTTTCTTTCTTCTTGCACTTCGAGTAGGGGTTCCTAGATGGATTTCCCTGGCCGTAACAGTGGGTGTCTGTCTTTCTCCGGCGTATCTCCTTGCAGCGACGAACGTGGCGGAGGCGGCTCTTGCACTGCCGTTCTTTGTCGGAACCCTACTTGTGTTATCGGATTGCGATATATTGGAGCGTGGCGCGTTCGGGGCGGGCGTTCTTGCTGGTCTGGCCGCATTAACATATCTGCTGGCTGGATCGTTAGTCCCCGGCATTGCGGTAACGTTGGTTGCTTCACGACTCTCCGCTCGATCGACAATTCGGCCGCTTCTGTTATTCCTTTCTGCGTTTGCGATGGTATTCCTCGGCATTTGGGTGGGAGTGCTCTTCCAGAGCGGCCTCAGGAGCCCAATTGATCTTGTTTATGCGATCGTGCGTTTTCCCGCTCAAGGCACCTACGGCGGGTTCAAGCTCGGTTCCTTGGTCGCCACGCCCGTGGGTTTGGCGGAAGCATTTTTTCCGGTTCTGCCGGATGATTTCCGCGGACTCAGGTTTCTCTATAGTGAGCAGCCCATGCTCGCTGCAAGCGCCGCGATGGTTAGCCTCATTATATGTGCCTTCTTGACGAGAGCAGTTTATGTGCTATTCCGACGCGGTATGATTCGACAATTGTTGTTTCTTTCTTCGCTGTTGACCTTCCTGGCCGTAGAAGCTGCGTGTGTCGAGTGGGATCCGTATTACCAGAAGCTGCAGCTATTCGGTCTTATTCTTTTTTGGATGATAGTAGTCGCCGCGTTTGCGAACCGTCAAAACGACAGGTTACACAAATGGCTATTGATATCTTTTGTTGCGGCAGTAGTTTTGAGTGGATTGGGCGCGCTGAGAAGGAATGTTCAACCCAGCCAGCCTCGCGAAAACGCGGAACGATTGTATTCGATCATAGGATCAGGCACGTTGGTTACTTCGTGGTCTAGCGACGTGGCTCATTTGTGGCTTTATTCGGATGGCAGCAACATTATATCCTTACCTGATTTCGTCCTGACCCGCAATCTACAAGTTAGTCGAGTCAAAAAAGATTTGGACGCTGTGATAGAACAAAATATCGCCGAGGGAAGAAAAGTATATTTTTATGGTGTGTTCGATGGAGATGACGCAAATCTGTCGAATATTTACGAAACAAGATATAAGCTGATCGGTTTCGTCCCGTATCTGCGGAGCTTGCAACGCAAAGCCCAACCGATCGAGTATCTGAGGCAACCGGGAGACCATTTGAACGGCTTGTATGTCTACACTCCTCAAACCGAGATGGATTACGGTGCCCAATAGACTAGGGGCAGGGCACGATCAGTATTGTCCTCTTGCCTGACGCGGTGTCCTTAGCATTGCGATGTCAGAATTCTCTCATCTCGGCCTGAACAAGAAGCCTTCCTCGTGGACGCTACAGAGTTTACGTCCGGCTGCTAAATGTGGCCGAGGGGACATGAGAAACAAGCGACTCGACATCCTGAGGCGCATCGCTGTGTTTTCTGTGATGATCCTTCACGGAAACATCTGGCCTTTTTTCGGCACCATTGGATGGGTGGGTGTGGATTTGTTTTTCGTACTGAGCGGTTTCCTCATTTCGGGACTGCTTTTTAGCGGAATACAAAACGCGGAGCTCGATCAGCTTTAAGCGTTTTTTCATTCGCCGTGGTTTGAAAATCTATCCCGCTTTCTACCTTTTCCTGTTTCTTACAGGTATGCTCTCCCGTATCGTCTTTCGCACCATTTCGCCGGCGACCCATTATCTCTGAAGTTTTCTTTGTTCAGAATTATTGGCGCGGAGTTTGGGATCATACTTGGACGCTCGCGGTTAGAGGAGCATTTCTATGTTTCCTACCGGTTTTGCTGCTCCTTCTGGTGAGACTCTCCTCAAATCGACAGGATCCATTCCGCGCCCTCCCTTGGACCTTTGTCGTGGTCGCGGTATTGTGTATTGCTTTCCGCGCTGCTTCCGTGTACCTGGGGATTCCCAACTATCACACTTCTTACACCGCATCTCATGATCGTATAGACTCGCTGTTTTTCGGGGCACTACTAGGGTATTTCTATCATTTCCGTCCCCAGCTTCTCAACAATTTGCTTCATTCCACGAGGAATCGGATATTCATCGCGGTGTGCTCTGCCGGCTTGCTTTCGACGATATGTTTCCTTCCCCGGGACAGTTGGTTTTTCTCCGCGTTCGGTTACACCTGTCTTTATCTTGGATTCGGCGCTGTTTTGCTACTAAGTCTTTATGTGAAGGGGATTCTGCGGGGTAAGATCGCGCGGTGCCTCGAGTTAGTCGGGACCGCTGCGGCCTATGTGGGGATGTACTCCTACTCGATCTACCTCTGGCACGGTCCCACCGGAGCGTGGTTTCCAGGCCTCGTGCGCCGGATCCTATCGCGTTTCTCAAGGGCAGAACGAGCGGTTTGTGACTTATATGATCGGAAGCCTCGCAATTGGGATCACGATGTCGAAGATAATCGAATATCCGATTCTGCGGCTGCGAGATCGAATCTTTCCCTCCCGACAGGGTATAGTCGCGCTCACTTCGGATGCCGCCCACCCGCGAACTCCTCCTCTCTCCAAGCTCACTGATGCTGCCACCTCCAGATATTGAACGAATGCACTCACTGGCACTTCCCACGTCCTTGGCAAGCAATGTGCGACCTACGCCGAAGCATATCCGTTGTCGACTCTTTCGTCTGTCGGTGCCTCAATAGCTGGACCATGCTGCCGTCTTCACACCCCGCTCA
>Ga0137399_10001717_pt1 | contig 10288 bp, 8 predicted proteins | sample czorhiz316metaG_FD_104810 | JGI IMG/M metagenome (GOLD analysis project Ga0137399, IMG submission 104810) | Vadose zone soil microbial communities from Angelo Coast Range Reserve, California, USA - czorhiz3.16 metaG | ecosystem: Environmental > Terrestrial > Soil > Vadose zone | place: USA...
TCTTTCACACAGTTTAGGAAGATTGTCTGGTATACCCTCGTGAAAGGTTACTCTTGCGCGCCTGAATGTGCGGTGGGATGCGACAAATCCCCACGGTCCTTGTTCCCTGTGGCGGGCTTCACTCTGAAGCTTTTGGCCATGTATCCTGGGGACTTCGCCCCGAGCAGCCTCGGGGCTACCACATCCGAGGGAAAGAGCAAGTTAAACTGGTCTACTCTCTGGCAAGATGATACGAGCTTGAAAACTCCTCTGTCTCACTCTCCGCGACTGACGACTCAGCGGATGCTCCTTCGGCCTCTACGATCAATTCTTCTTCGGCAAGGCATTTTAGGATCACGGTAGTCGCTGCGAGCTGATAGAAAAGGTCGAAATAGGCGAATCCCAGAAAGGCCCCGCTGGTTGCGAAGGCGAGTAGGCTGACCGTGATCATGTCTGCGTATGCGGCAGGCCAACGCGCCAAAGCGTTCGTTGCAAACTGTCGGCGGATCTTTCTACAACTCAGCAAGCATGAGCCGATGAGACCCAAAAAAATCAAAAGACCAGGAAAGCCGTGTTCACCCAACACCTGAAAATAGATGCTGTGCGGACCGAGGATGACGGGCCCCTCGCGAAGACCGTAGCGCTCGTAGACGGGCGCGGTAAACGTCTGAAAGCCGCCTCCCATGATTGGATAGTCGAGTGCCAGCCGAGTCGCGAGTGTCCATGCGTTGATGCGGCTAAGGGCGGAAGGGTCTATGTCCTTCGCCGTTTTCAAGGTCTCCATCCGTTTGGTCCACTTCGTGGGTGCCAGGGCAACGACAAGGAATGCCGCGACGATTACGACAGCCAGGGCGGGCAGCTTGTATTTCGACTTGAATGCAAGAGTGATCAAAACAACTGCAAGGCCGATCAGCGCCCCGCGCGAATAGGTCAGTATGACTCCGGCGATTGTGAAGAGAAACGCAATTCGAAGTATCATCCGAAGCCGACGCGATTCCTCCAGCTTTGCCAGGTAGAAAAACATCGGCAGACACATGTTCAGGGCCAATCCAAAAGCGTTGTTGTCCCCCACCATGGACTTCTGTGGCCCCATCACGCGAAACTGTCCAGCCGTGAGCACGCCAAAGAGGACGCCTTTGAATGCCAAAACGGCGAATGAGCCGGCGGTGACGAGATACCAGGATCGTAGCCTGTGTCTATCTGTCACGAGCATCATGGCGAAGAACGTCATCAACAGCATCTTCGAAACTGAGCTCAGACGGTCCAGGGAGTCTGGGAAATGATGAAAAAACTCCCGTGAGAAATATACGCTTACGGTCGTCAATGCAAACCAGATCCACAACAGCAGAAGCAGCATGGTTTCCCGCTTCGTGGGGGGAAGGCGACGATTGCTGCTAAATACGAACCCCGCCATCGTCGCAATCGCAACGACCATCGCAGCCGGGAGTTCCTGTGCAAAACCCCATGCGAATCGGTGGGGATTAAAGTAACTGATCCAGGTCCAAGCGAGTATCCCAACAAATGGTCGGAAGAAACAGACGGGAACTAGAGCAATCAGAAAGGCAAGAAATAGATAGTCCCGCATCGAGTCTTCACCAAGACAACTATCCCGCATTCTATATAACTCGCGCGTGCATCAGCAATCCATGCAGTCACACGGAGCGTTGTAGACACTGGTGCGCTCACTGAGTGAGAATTCCTGAGAACACGGCTTGGAATCGCAGCGTACCACGAATTTCAAGCGATCACAGGACAAACGGCAACCAGTTGAGAGCCGACGACGGCTCGTTGAGAGTGAATTCGCAATGTCCAAGCCACTGCACTCTCCTACGCGGCCTGAAAGACAGGGCGTAGGCCTTATTGCTCAATCGGAATCTGACTAACGGCGGAGATTTTGCCACTGGGCACTTTCCTGATAGGCTGAAATGTCTTTTCTCGCGGTGACGGTTCAACTTAGAAAGAATGAGCAATCCATCCAAACGTGTCGTGCTAACCGGTGGGGCTGGATTCATCGGATCCCACGTCGCTGAAGCCCTGCTCCGGCGCCATGTCCAGCTCGTGATCGTGGATAGCTTGGATGATTTCTATGCCAAGGCCTGGAAGAAGGCAAACCTTGAACAGATCCGTTCTGTGGATGCCTACGAATTCTCGAATGTAGACATCTGCGAAATCCCTCCGCTGCGTCAGGTGATCGCGCGGTGCAAACCGCACGCGATCATCCATTTGGCGGCTCGAGCGGGAGTGCGTCCATCGATCGAACAGCCACTTCTTTATGAACGTGTCAACGTCGCTGGCACACTGAACCTTCTGGAACTCTGCCGCGAATTCCGCATCGATAGATTCATCTTCGGGTCTTCAAGCTCTGTCTACGGGGCCACCAGTCGTGCCCCGTTTTCCGAAGACCAAGTTGAGTTGCGGCCGATCTCTCCCTACGCTGCGACGAAATTGGCCGGGGAGATGCTTGGCTACACCTACGCGCATCTGTTCGGCTTGTCAGTCATCTGCTTACGATTTTTCACAGTTTACGGTCCGCGACAGCGGCCCGATTTGGCCATTCACAAGTTCACTTCACTGATCGAGGCAGGCAAAGCTCTGCCGGTATTCGGTGATGGCTCAAGCGGCAGGGACTATACCTATGTGGACGACATCGTTTCAGGAGTACTCATGGCGCTCGATTACGAATCTCCTGCGGGGTCCAGTACGCAGTTCGACGTGTTCAATCTGGGCAACTCCTACCCGGTGAAGCTCACTGAGCTTATTAAGGAGCTTGAGCTCGCCACCGGCCGCAAAGCGATCCTCGAGCAGAAACCTCCACAACCAGGCGACGTGCCGCTCACGTGGGCAGACATCCGCAAGGCGGCCCGCCTGCTCGGCTACCGGCCTGCCACGCCGCTCCAGGAGGGGCTCAAGCAATTTGTGGCGTGGTACCGGTCTACCGATTCCAGTCGCCGCGCCTAGTTATCGTATGGCTATCTTGCGCCACCCCGACTGCCTGAAGAGATGAGAGCAGCGGGCACTGGCCAACACCGGGAACTCACGGCATGCGTGTCCTAGCCTTTACCAGTCTGTTTCCAAACTCTAGACAGCCGCTGCTCGGTATCTTCGTCTACCAACGACTCGCTCATCTTGCTAAACGACCTGGCAATGTCGTCCAAGTCGTCGCGCCGGTGCCTTACTTTCCGTCCTGGATACGCTGGTCGCGGTGGAGCGCATTTGGCCAGATTCCCAGGCAGGAGAATATCGGTAACCTGGTTATCTACCATCCCCGCTATGCCCTCTTGCCGAAGATCTCTATGCCTTTGCAGGGCTTGCTGATGTTTTTGGGCAGCTTTTCCCTGGTGTACCGCCTGAACAGGCGAATGAATTTCGACTGTATCGATGCCCACTACGTTTATCCCGATGGCTTCGCAGCGATCCTACTAGGGAAGTTAGTGAGACGACCGGTAATCGTTTCTGCGCGTGGCACTGACATGAATCTGTTTCCCTCGTTTCGGCTAATTCGGCCCATGATCCGCTGGACAATTCGGCGCAGCAACGGTCTCGTGGGCGTTTGTAGTGCGCTCAAGGACGCCATGGTTGAACTCGGGGCACTGCCGGAGAAAGTACAGGTCATCGGCAACGGCGTTGATGTAGAGCGCTTCGAGCCGCTGGACCGCCAAGAGGCACGACGCAAACTCAAGCTGCCAGAGGAGGGGCAGATCCTGCTGTCGGTAGGCGCGCTAATTCCACGCAAGGGATATCAATACTTGATTCCTGCCTTGGCTGCGATCGCGCCACAACATCCTACTCTTCGGTTGTACATCGTAGGAGAAGGACCTTTTCGGAAAGAGCTGGAGGGGATGGCGGGTAAGCTGGGCGTGCGGGACCGCGTCTTTTTCGTGGGGAGCCGCGCCAACGATGAACTCTCGCTCTGGTACAGCGCTGCGGACGTGAGCTGCTTGGCCAGTTCTCGCGAAGGATGGCCCAACGTTCTCTTGGAATCCATGGCCTGCGGCACGCCCGTCGTGGCCACGCGAGTGTGGGGTGTGCCCGAAGTCATTGTCACGCCCGAATTGGGCCTCATGGTGGATCAGAATAGTCAGGATATTGCGGCTGGGCTAAGGCGCGCACTCGAGACGCAATGGGATCGCGAGACGCTCGTTCGCCATGCGAGGAAGCGTACGTGGGAAGTGGTCGCCGAAGAAGTCGAGGAATTCCTGGCTGCGCGATCGTCGCCGTCGACGCATCCTCAGCGAGCCTCCGGGATCCGCCGCCCATCGTGAATTGTCGGCCCTGAACCACCAAGGCAGAAACGGGGAAAGGACCCCCCAACGGCCTGCGTCCTCACCACGCCCTACACTACCTTACCCTGCAGGACTTCTTGCTCAAGTGGAAACACAAAGTCCAAAAAGGCAAAGGGTCACTAATCTAGTGGACGAGTAGGCCTGCATGCCGGTGCCAAGGAATCCGATGATATACTGGGCCAAGAATCCGATATCGAGGTGCATGCGGGAATTCGTTGATACTTGATTCAGCCCGCTTATGACCGGAGTATACTTGGTTGGCCAAGAACGCCGAGAGCCCAGCCCGCAAAATGACCCGCAGGCTGGCGACCCTACGCTTTGCTCAGGGACATTTTCCGACTTACGCATGCGCGGCGGAGCAAGACCGATTCGGATTCTACATGTCTTAAATCGCCTGGAGTCGGGCGGAACAGAGTATGGCGTCCTGAAGATCATAGCGGGCCTGGCGGATAACGCCTTTGAACATGGACTGTGCACGCTTCGAGGCTTCGAACCGAAACTGGCGATGCACCCACTTTTGCAAGAGAGATTGTTCGTGGCTGGCAAGTTAAGAGATGGTCCACAGTATTCCGTGTTCCGCCTCGCTCGCGTCATGAGGGAATTTCGTGCGGATATTATTCACTCTCGCAATTGGGGTGGCATTGAGGCGATCCCTGCTGCGCGGCTGGCGCGTGTTCCCGTTGTGATCCACAGCGAGCACGGCTACGAATTAGATATGCTCGCCGGCCTCCCCGCCCGTCGAAGATTTCTTCGTCGGGGCGTATACGCGATGACCGATGCAGTTTTCACCGTCACGCGCGACCTTCAGCACTACCATGCCAGGCAAGCCTGGGTCTCTCCTGACAAAATCCGAGTGATATACAACGGCGTGGACACACGCCGCTTTTCGCCCCGGCCAGAATCACGGGATCGGCTTCGGGCGGAGCTCGGCATCCCGGCCGAGCGCTTCGTGATCGGCAGCATTGGGAGGATCGTACCGATCAAGGATTTCCTCACGCTACTGCAGACCGCGGAATCCCTGGTCCGTCGCGGAATCGATGCCTGCGTACTGCTGGTCGGCTCGGGACCCGAGATGCCCCATCTTCAGGCGTATGCCAAGGGGTCCGCAGAAATCAGCGGCCGGGTATTCTTTGTCGGCCCGTCTGACCGGGTCCCCGACCTGTTGAATGTTCTTGACGCTTACGTCCTTACGTCAATTTGCGAGGGAATGTCAAACACACTTCTGGAGGCGATGGCTTCCGGTCTGCCAGCTGTCGCAACTCGCGTGGGCGGGAATCCCGAAGTTGTCGAGGAGAATCGGACAGGTTGGCTGTTTTCACCTAGAGACGTGGGTGGTCTGACCGAGCATCTGAGTGCCCTAGCTGGGCGGAAGGATTTATGCGCGGAGTTTGCAAAAGCCGCTCGTCGAAGGATCTTGCAACACTTTGCTTTGGAGAGAATGTTGCACGACTATCGGCATCTCTACCTCTCGCTCGCCGAACAGCACGGGCTATTCGTGAGAAGATAAGGGAATCTCGAATGTGCGGAATCTGCGGCCTGCTCGAATTTAAAAGCGAGCGAGAAGTCTCCACCGACCTGGTCCGGCGCATGAGCGACACCCTGCGTCACCGCGGTCCGGACGATGAAGGGATCCAGGTTGGCCCCGGGATCGGGTTCGGTTTCCGGAGGCTGAGCATCATTGACCTGTCAGGGGGTCATCAGCCGCTCGCCAATGAAGACGGTAGCGTCTGGGTGATGCTCAACGGCGAGATCTATAACTACGCGGAGCTCCGTCAGGAGTTAGAGAGCCACGGACACCGCTTTGCCACTCACTCTGATACCGAAACGATTGTTCATCTTTACGAGGACTACGGCGAGGGGTGCTTCGCACGCCTCCGGGGGATGTTCGCCATCGCGTTGTGGGACTCTCGCCAGCGCAAGCTGCTGCTGGCGCGCGATCGTCTGGGCAAGAAGCCTCTCTACTATCACGCGACGGCCGAGCGGATACTCTTCGGTTCCGAGCTGAAGGCCCTTCTTGCGGCCGGCGGTGTGCCGCGGGAGATTGACGCCGAAGCGCTCTCCGATTACTTCTCCCTCGGCTACATCGCAGCTCCCAAGACGATTTACCGTTCCGTACGGAAAGTGCTGCCCGGACATTACCTAGTCGCGACGGCAGGCGCCATCCGAGAATCAGAGTACTGGGATATCTCGTTCGCAACGACTGAGAACCGAACTGAAGAAGAGTGGTGCGAGCGGCTGCGACATGAACTTCGTGAGGCCACCCGCGTACGCCTCATGAGCGACGTTCCTCTTGGAGCGTTTCTGAGCGGGGGAGTGGACTCCTCTGCAGTCGTGGCCATGATGAGCCAGCTTTTGAAGAGGCCTGTAACGACTTGCTCAATCGGCTTCCAAGAGCAGGAGTACAACGAAATAGACTTTGCGCGGCAGATCGCCCGCCAGTTCGGGGCCGATCACTACGAGCATGTGGTTCGTCCTGACGCGATCGAAACTGTTAACAAGCTGATCTGGCACTATGATGAGCCTTTCGCGGACTCGTCGGCGATCCCAACCTACTATGTGTCCTCGGTGGCGCGGCAACATGTCACAGTGGCGCTCGGTGGCGATGGAGGCGACGAAACGTTTGCTGGGTACCGCCGCTACTTCCTCGATCAATACGAGAACCGGCTCCGGCGGTTCGTGCCCCGATGGATGCGCCGAAACGTTTTTCGCCCACTCGGCCAATGGTATCCCGGGCTGGCCTGGGCCCCGCGGATTTTCCGCGCCAGGGCCACATTCCAGAGCCTTTCGCGGACTCCGCTGGAAGGGTATTTCAATTCTCTCTCCATATTTCGGCCCGATGAGAAGTTTCACGCATTGACGGGTGATTTTCGCCAGTCTCTGCAGGGATATGACTCGATCGAAGTTTTCAGGAAATATTATGACCGCGCGGGAACCAATGATCTGCTCTCCCGCATTCAGTACGTGGACATGAAGACATATCTGCCCGACGACATATTGGCCAAAGTGGATCGCGCCAGCATGGCTGTGTCTCTTGAAGTACGCGCCCCCCTACTGGACCACCACCTGCTGGAAACCGCGGCGAGAATCCCCTCCACCATGAAGCTGCGCGGACGGCAAGGAAAGATCATATTCAAGAAAGCCATGGCCCAGATCCTTCCTACAGATATTCTCGACCGGCGCAAACAAGGGTTCGCGATTCCCCTGAATCGATGGTTTCGAAAGGAACTAAAAGACATGGCCTACGAGGCGATCTTTTCTTCGCCTGATGGAATTCTGGATCCTGTGTTCTTGAAGAGAGTCTGGGACCAGCACCAGAAGGGATACTACGACCGATCGGCCCATCTGTGGGCAGTGCTGATGTTCCGTAAGTGGAAAGAGAAATTTGAAGCGTAAATGTACTGAAAGAGGGCTCAAGGCCGGGAAGCCTTTCCTTTATGTTGCGCGCGGAATCGCAAAGGGAGCCTCTTTGCAACCGAGGTCGAGTTTTCGCGCCGACGCGAAGGCGCACCAACAGCATTCGTCGTTTCAGACAAGGGCGCTCCGCGTGGGGTTCATAATTGAAGGCATGAAGCAGTGAGATGATCCTAGCGCCTGCGTGAGAATCCTTTTCCATCACCGGATTCGCTCCAAGGACGGTCAGTTCGTCCACATTGAAGAGCTGACTCGCGCGCTGAAGGGCTTGGGGCACGAAGTGTTTCTCGTCGGGCCGTCCGCAATCGAGACTGAGGCCTTTGGCGCGGATGCTGGGATCATTGCGTGGCTGAAAGAGGTTCTGCCGGGCGTCATCTACGAGGTGTTCGAGTTCGGCTATGCCTTTCTGGCTTATGTCCGCCTGCGTCGAGCGGTCCAGCGATATCGCCCCGACTGCCTATATGAACGCTACAACCTGTTCCTGCCCGCAGGAGTATGGCTCAAGCGCCGATGCAAGCTTCCAATGCTCTTGGAGGTAAATGCACCGCTCTTGGACGAGCGGAAAAAATACAACGGTTTGTCGTTGATCCGATTGGCACGGTGGACCGAAGAACATACGTGGCGCGGGGCCGATTGCGTGCTGCCCGTCAGTCAAGTACTGGCCGAACTTGTGCGACGAGCAGGCGTCCCCGACTCCCGGATCGTGGTGATACCAAACGGAGTGGATCGAGAGCATTTTCAGAACATATCGGACCGGAGCGAGTCAAAACGACGATTGGGGCTGGAAGGACGTCTCGTGCTCGGATTCACTGGCTTCGTGCGCGAGTGGCACGGTCTAGATCAGGTGGTGGAGATGCTCGCGCAGAACAGCCTTTCCAATTCTCTTCACCTTCTGCTCGTCGGCGACGGCCCGGCACGCCAAGAGCTCGAAAAAAAGGCTCGGGCACTCGGTGTAGAAGGAAAGTTGACGATCACCGGAGTAATTGACCGTGACTCCGTCGCACACTACCTGTCGGCCTTCGACATCGCCTTACAACCGGCCGTGACCGATTATGCCTCGCCGTTGAAAGTGTTCGAGTACATGGCCATGGGCTGCGCAATCGTCGCCCCCGCCAAGCCCAATATTCAGGAAATCCTCACGAGCGGCAAGGATGCTGTTCTGTTCGATCCTGGGGACCGAAGTGGTTTCCGCATGGCCGTAGAAAGAGTCTGTAACGATTCTGCCCTGCGCGAGCAGATTTCCAAAAGAGCACAGGAAACCATTATCGAGCGCGACTTGACTTGGGAAAGCAATGCCCGGCGGGTCATAAGTATCTACGTCCAACTGGGAGTGCGAGACACGCGCCCGAACGCAGACCAATAGAATCGAAGTCGAATCCTATCTCGCGTTCACAGGGAGGTGCCGCGTTCCTTCACAGCAAAGACCATAGTCCCGGAAGTGCCGAGATGCGCCAGCCATCGAAGCATCGGTACGCGCCGAATAGAAGTGACGACCCATCGCGCCAGGCCCCTCTTGCTCGAAACGTCGATGACGTCGAAGCGGTCCAAGCAATGAAAACCATCTCTGCGCAGCAAGGCCCGCAAGCTATAAAAGCTGAACCAATTCACCGCGGGATACTTCGCGTAATTGGCTAGGTCGGGTCGCGATTTTTTGGCCAAAGACTCAACTTGACGTTTGAGTGGCCCGGGGTACCAGCTGTACAGAGGCAAGTTGAACTCCTGCTGAATCGGGCACAGGAAATTCGTCGTGGTCAGAACCAGAATCCCACCCGGTCGCAATATTCTCGCGCATTCCGATAAGCATTTTCCCCAATCCGCCACATGTTCGAGGAGTTCGAGCGTGAGGCAGATATCCATCGATGTATCTGCCCACGGCAGCTCCACCGCCGTGCCAATCTGGAAGTCGATGACCCGGCCAGCGCTGGCTGCGCGTTCCGAGGCGAGTTGCAACAACGGCTCGTTTACATCCAGGCCGTGCACTCGATGACCGAGTTCCGCCCAAAGCAAACACTGCGTTCCGGCACCACAGCCGATGTCAGCGACCTCCAGCGGTGTGGAGTCCTGCCGCCGTTCTTCCCACACCCGTACCACTGCGTCCCGAATCGAACGCAAGCGCCCTAGCGTCTCTGGACTCTGACTTTCCTTGGCATAGTATTCGAAGAATTTCTCGTGGCTGGAATGATCCCACGCAGGTAAACCAGATTTTGCGTTCTTCAGGGTATCTTCATCCTTGTGTCTCGTTTCTCTCATTGCGCGATCGCAAGCGAAATTCACACGGTTCGCTCAATCAAGTCTCGCCATATTTTACACTATTGCCGAAGCCTGAGTGAAGGCAGGGCTTCGCATGTAGCGTTCGAACTTAGCTTGGAGGTTGCTTGAGGCATGCGCAGAACGACACGAGCTGCCATCCAGAACTCGGCTCAGAAGCCGTGCGTTGCCGCGGGAGAGGTGGGTTAGTTAGGAAGAACTGTCTGGCTTACCTGACTATCAAGGTGAGGTTGGTGGTGCGGGTCGCGCCCTGGGCACTTCCTGTGACCGTCAGGGTATACGTGCCTGCGGGTGTCCCTCCCGACGTCGGAGGGGGCGGCTTGGTCCCGCTCGCCAGCCCGGCACAA
>Ga0137399_10001718_pt1 | contig 10287 bp, 5 predicted proteins | sample czorhiz316metaG_FD_104810 | JGI IMG/M metagenome (GOLD analysis project Ga0137399, IMG submission 104810) | Vadose zone soil microbial communities from Angelo Coast Range Reserve, California, USA - czorhiz3.16 metaG | ecosystem: Environmental > Terrestrial > Soil > Vadose zone | place: USA...
ATCCCAATCGCTGGATCAAACGGTGATCGAACCACACTGCTCGCATAGCTGAAAGATACAAGTCCAGCGATGATTCCGCTGTCGGATCTGGCGAAAGTATGTCCTGCGTCCGTGGATCTCCACAAGCCTACCCCGTGGTCCGAGGTTGCCCCAAGAAATCCCTCGAAGGATACGAGAATATCTGAACCGATCACACTGACATCAGTGACGCCGTCGTACAAGCCGACCTGAACGTCGGACGGCGGTAGCCCAGGCGATCCGAGGTATTCCCAAGCTCCTGCCGCCCGTATGTTTCTCCGATACAGTCCCCTCGGACCTGCGCAAGCGTACAAATATGGGGCGCTCAAGACTAAGCGAGTTACTCGAACAGTGTCCAAGCCAATCCCCTCCCATTGGGAGGCACCTTGGTGGCCAATCATTAAAGGCTTCTCGCAACCGAGCTGTAGCCCTAATAAAATGATTGCCACGATCGAATGAGTAGTCCATCGTGATCTCGATCGGACACCACTATGTTTCATTACGCATCGTCACATGGATGAAATCAAGGTGAGGATAGCTTATAGTTGATGCTTTTCCTCTGGAAGCTCTCCCATGCCCCCTCGAAGGCAAGGGTTCCACGTCTCAATATCGCGCAAAGTATATCATCGCACAGCCGTTGTGTGATCGCAAGGTGCCGCCAGTGGGTGCGCGCAGCGATCTCGGTGAGGAACGATATCAAGTGCCTCCCCCTAGTGGCCTAGCCCACATAGATCGCGCTGGCTCCTGTAAGATAGAGAGCCCGAAATAGGAGAAAACAGAAGCTTCACCCCGAGGCTGAGAAGGCAATCCAAAATAATCCCCTTCGAAAAGATCTCAGTGTGAAAATGAGGTCTAGCGTATCTCCTTCTGCGGGCTTCGCCGATCCCCTAAAATTAGTGGCTATCTACTGCTCGGCCTTCTTGAATCGAGTTCTGCGGATAAACTTCAGAACACCTATACGTCCAGGGATTGTTTCCAGCAAGCCTGTCCTTGGGCGAAGTGGATCAGTGCAAGACCTCGTCGACCAGCCATCCCAAGACGGCGGCTTCCTGGGAGTGTTCTGGCTTTGCTGTCGCAGCGATTTCGAGACGAAAGAGGAGAAGGGCAATAAGGAGAGATTTGAGCCCTTTCATGAGGGGATCTTCTCCCCAGATGCCGCAGAGCTCGTTGACCCAGCGGACGAACTAGAACGGAGTAAATTGTGTGGCATAACTCCTCAAGCCTCCAAACCTGGTTCCGGCTTGAATCAATACACAGGGCATAAGCCCGACTACATAAGTTGTGAATACATTGCCAGGCCCGTCTAAACTCCCCCCTGAGTAACTGTAATGTAAAGCATTCATTCGTGAAAGTCAACACTAATTCGCAAGCAATGGGAAATTTAATCTAACATGTAGACTGATCTTAAGAATCAGCGGCTGACTCCAAGGGGTTATTTTATCGCGGAACGCGATCCACCCTCCTCGTAGGTCTGCCCTAGGGAGTAACTAAGCGCAATTGCTAATCCTTATCTCGACGGCAGCTCGACGTACCCCATCCACCTCTCCGTCCCGCTCGTCGAGACCAACACGCCTGCGCTGCGCGTCCCCAGCGAGGCACAGCTCGATGGCGCGACTATCTGTTTGAGCGCAATTGAGGGTTGAGAAGTGAATTCATTCGCGTCACGCGCTGCCATCGACCTTGAGGTGTCTGAACCTCAAAAAGATTTCCGGAATTAAAACAAGAGCCAGCCCGAAACCACGAGCTGGCTCTCTTTTGTATGGGGCACGAAGAAATTACTTGGTAAGCACCATCTTCTTCACGTCGACGAATCTCCCCGCCTGGAGACGGTAGAAATAGACCCCGGTCGGGAGGAAACTGGCTTCGAAGGCAACCACTTTATTCCCTGGACTTTCGATCGCGTCTACTAGCTTTGCCACTTCTCGGCCGAGCACGTCATAAATTCGTAACGTCACATGGCTCTCCGCCGGCAGGCTGTACCTGAATGAAGTCGTGGGGTTAAATGGGTTTGGGTAATTCTGATCGAGAGAATATTCCTCTGGTTTAGCGGACAGAGGTCCCCCGACTATCTTCACAAAGGAAGCCCCAGCCAAGGAGCTTGACGTTCCTCTTTTCCATCTCTCTGACATAAGGATGTAGTCTCGCATTGCGCTCACTGCCTGACTGTCGATGCTCATCCCTCGCACGTATGAGGAATTAAACGTCGCTTCCGCTCCGGAAAAGTCACCCAGACCCACGCTGGCAATCTCTTTGCTCCGCTGACAAAACCACCACAAGTCGTCGTCAATTGACGTCGCGAGCACAAGGTCGGACGACGACCGCGAGGTTCTGAACTCGCTCCGGTCGAGCTTTGCCTGCAGTTGTAGGGCGATGGCGTTTGTTCTTAGAACTGGGGAACCTGAACCGGCCTGTGTTCGAGCCAGTAACGTGTCCCAGGGGATCCCCATCGCCTCAGGGTAAGCTCCGCCCGGTCCTACATACAATGCTAACTCGTGGAGCGCGTCAAGGGCGGCTGTCGAATCGCCTTCCACCTCGGTTCTGAGTTGCCTAAGCCACGCCAGAATCGTCGCGTCTTGAGACGCGAAGTTCATACCCCCCCGATCCCCCGATGTAACAATCTTCGCCGGCGTCGATACGGGGCTTCCGAGTTGATTGATCGTATCAATGGGGCCGCAGAACCTGTTACCGCTGCTCCCCCAATACGTGAAAGCGCCACTCACGGTATTGGTGGTCGTATTGTTCACTAGGCGACATGTATTTGTGTAGGTGTTGAAAATGTTGTTCCAGCCGCCGTGCGGACCCAGATTGTTCGAACCACTGAAGGCGGTGGCGGAACTGGCCACGTACAGCTCGGTTCCGTAGTGTTGGTTGATTGTATTATAGCCGGGCGCGACTTCATCGGCGCTCAGAGAGACCCTGGAATTCAGCCCTGACACGTAAATCCCGCGGGCGCCGCTCGTATCGATACGGCAGCTATCCATGTAAACGAGGGCACCATTACCTACCAAGATACCTGCACAGGTACCGCCGATATCCATTGTACAGTTCTTTTCGATCCTTGTATAAGTGATGGTCACCTTGGCATTATTCACCTGCATGCCGAGGGTCCAGTTGTTATTTATCCCGCATTTGTACATCCTTAGCGCTGTGGTGGCCGTTCCAGTATTGGAAACGTATAGGGGTTTTCCGCCACTGCTGCATTGGCTGATCGTGTCGTTTTGCATGTAGCTTGTACCGCTCGTGTTGGTAAGTGTGAGACCGGGACCTGCGTATTTGATATTACAGAAGGTGAGGGTGTCAGGCCCGCTCCCCGAACAAGCGATGCCTAGCCAATCCCCGGCCTGGGGCGGTATGCTGCTTGACGAAAACGAAATGCGCGAAGTTGATGTCCCGACGGCCTTGAGGTTTCCAGATGTGGTGATGGAGGAGGGATAGCTCATTAGAAAGCTCGTACCTGGGCTCACACTGACCGTACTGCCCGATGGGAAGGTCAAGTTTCCGCCGTCTGTAACTTCGACCGTTCCGGCGAACTGGAGCGTCGAGTTGGTGCCGAACGTGAAGACTGAGCTTGGCCGCACGCGAAGATAGGCGGTGCTGGGAAAGCTCAGGGTCACGTTGCTGGCCACATTGACCGTTCCGTAAATTTCGAGTTTGGCGTTCGTGCCGAAGACCCATGTTGAGCTTGCGTTCCACTGCAAAACACCGGTTGAGTCGATGACGAGCGTCGAGTTATTACCAATTTGTATCGTGCCAGCCGATAGGCTCGCAATCAACCCTCCATTGTTGACATGGAAGGTTGCACCATCGGCTATCCGGATGGTTCCTCCTTTCGCGCCCACGCAACTCCCGGCACCTTGGAAGATGACGTTGCTGTTCCCCAGGACGGCGGTTCCCCCTGCTTCAGGCCAGATTTCACCCTCCTTCTCGATGATCGTCCTCGTTGTATCCAGTCTGTACCCGCCCGTTAAGAATCTGAACCGTTTCTCGATGACAAGAGGAGTGTTCGTAAGCGTGAGATTGCCGGCAAGGCGACCGTAGGCGAAGTTTGAATATGCGACGCTATCAGGGTTCTTGAAGATCACAAAAGTGTTCGATACCGTGCCCCCCGGGATGGAAGTCGGGGTTGCTTGATTAGTATCTCCTACGTATCGATACGGGATGGCAGCTTTAAGGGACTTGTACACATTCACACGCCCCCACCCATAGTCGTCAGTGCGATTTTGGCCGCCCATGTAGGATACCTTATCGGCTGTATTCCTCAGAATGTCTCGAATCTGCCGCCACTTCAGATTCGGGTTGACCGTTCGTATCAGTGCCGCTTGGCCCGAGACGGTTGCCGCTGCTTCCGATGTTCCCGTAGCCCAAGTATTATGCAAACCCCACATGGTGTAGTTCTGAGTGGTCGGTATCGAAAACCCCGGTGCCATGACGTCCAACTGAGGTCCTGCGGCACTGCCTTTGCTGGAGTCCAGGGCCCCAATCCAGCGTTTGTCCAACAAATCGGTCGCTCCGACAGCAATAGTATTCGTATCAGTCGCCGGGTAGGTTATCTGCGAAGATCCTCTAGCATAGTTACCCGCGGCTGCAACGATTACACAATCACCGGAGTCTGCGGCCTTTTTTATGGCGGTCTTTAAGGCAGCACTGGTGGCTGCCCAACTCGCGTTGATTACCTTCGCATGGGCCCACCTCCACAAAGTATCAATAGCTCGCGCGCACCAATCGGGCCCGACGGCATCCTGATGCGGATTGCAAGTGGTACACCAGTACCCTGCTCTCATATTCATTATTGAAGTCTTCGCGAAGGGCAGGCGTGGCGCACCAAAACCTTGAGTTGTGTCCCAGCCACCGAATACACCTGAGATGTCGGTTCCATTGTTAGTCGAAGCTCCCAGGATGCCCATTACGTTCGTGCCATGTTTAGCGCTGTCGATGGCATCAGGGCTGCCATCGTTATCCACGAAGTCCCATCCCACTGGTGAGGAGTAGTTCTTTGTGAGATCCCGGTGAGTCAGATCGACTCCGTCATCGACGACCCCCAACAGAATACCCACCGATCCCGTCGATACCTCCCAGGCGTCCTGCATGTCAATCCTCCGCAAGTTCCAGTGATAATCATACGAGTCAGCAGGCATTGGCGTCGTGCCCCACTTGGGATCATTCGGCTCTGTCAGGGTGACCCCGAGGGTCTCGAAATAGATGTCTTCGAAGACTCCCGTGCTCTCCAGTCTATGGGCTATACTGAATGCATCGGAATCGGGCGGGAGTGTGACCATATAGAAGCCATCTACGAATCTCCCCATGTAGATCGGCAGGGGATTGAGTCCGCTCCTGGAAAAGTCATGCTTGCCAACGTCGCCTCTGTCCTTGAGCCTCAATGTCAAGTGGCGGAGGTTTGCCTTAAATCCTGGAAGCCCATGCTCTACTGTGAACCAATCCATGCCGACTTTAATGTACTGATTTCCACCGACAGTCCTAGTCTCATCTGAGAAAGAAGAGGTTGTGCTGAGAACGAGAAGCGTCGCTGCAAACAGAACAGAGGATGTGATAACTCTACTCGATGTGAGATTTTTTTTCATGACGATTTCTCCTAATGGCTCAATTTGTAAGTTCCGTTAGTTAAGCCGACCAGTCCGACTTTGATTTTCAATCACCGATTATCCATAATAGGGCTCGACCCTCAAAAAACCTGAGGAAACCCGTTTAGCATAATTTCCTCATTCGAACTGGGGGTCGAGGTAAGCATCGAAAAGATGTTGATCGTGCTTTTCCCACCACTTGCAGTCTTCTTCCAACCACCGGTGGTACATCCCTACCAAGTAGCCCACTACCATTGCTGCGAAGGTGATCAGAATCAGTGTCATGGTTGGTTTCTCCTCTCGCCAGGCAAGTTCTTGTTAATGGATCAATTGCAACCGTCCGCGGGTGGTCAAGTAGCTATTTGATCCATGCATGGTCACAAATGCATCAGCAAACGCCGTACCAACCACATGGGATCGAATAGTTTCCGAGTCGATGCGCTTCTTGGGGAGTTGGAGGGAAATTGAAGTGAGTGCTGCGACAGCTTTGTCACAGCGAGACGCGCGAATTGGCAAAGGGGGTGACAAATGAGGAGTTACGGGTGCGACAAATCTGTCGCACTTAGATAAACAGTTGCCGCAACTCTTGGCGCTGTTTTTTTCACCGGTCCTTGCCGGATTTGCTCGCTTGTACGCGCCGAGCGTCTTGGGTCAAGCAAATTTCAATTGTTTTGCTGTAATAGCTGGACAATATAAGCTCCCCAGAGACATCTGACCGCAGCGGCTCTGACTTGCCCCAGTGGCACTTAGCCTAGGCAATAAGCTTCGTCCATACGGTACCACAGATGGCGGAAACGAATCGTTTGATTCAGAGTGCAGTCAAACAGTGAACAGCTCTAGCGCGCGACTTTTTACCTGGCCCGGATACGTGAACACTCATACAAACTGCGTCTGTCCAAGTGACAGGCGGAATGTCATGATTTACTAGGAAGAAGTGGAGATTTACTAACGAACCAGCCCTTACCAAAATTCTGGGCATTTATTTCTCAAGTTAGTACATATCAACTGAGCCTCTGGATCCTAAAACTATTCTGCTGCTTCCATATTCCCTGGAGAAGTCTCTGGGCGTCATTTGGCTTGTGGTTGCCCGGTTGCGATGAGTCTACCACTCCCGCTACACCACATTTCAGATTGATTTTGAAGGGCCCGCGGAATCAAGTGTGGCGACTTACCCGCATCTCTGTGCTGCCATCGCGTGGTCATATCTAGAATAAGCGGTGGAAAAAAGCATAATGGCCTTCTCGTGTTGGCATGGAAATTGCACATGCTCTGTTAGGTATGATATGGCGTCCCGAAGTAAGTGCCAGAAGGGGCGCGCGAATAGATTGGAGCGCCCGGCCTTGGCCACTCAAAGATTAACCGACTGTTTTGGAAACGTATTGCAAACCGATATAAGTGCACGAATGATCATGACGGATTTGGCATCGGGAGCCACGCGAAGAAAATATTTGCCATGATAATCACACACACCGGTAAACTGGGCGATTTCATCTACTCCCTACCAATAGCTTCGTGGATATACAAGCAGTCGCGTGAAAAGATCCATTGGGTGTTGCCCGCCAGTTTCGAACCCTTCACTAAGATCGAACGACTCCTAATGCTGCAACAAATGACTGACAGGGTGACTTTAGTCGATTTTCGGACCCAACACTACAAACGTGGCGGCCAGCCCTACCGTCTAATCCCCTGGGTGTACGGAATCAAAGGAGAATACATTAATATTGGCTTCAGGAACTATACAGGGAAAGGTCTGTGGCGTTTTAAGAAGGACCTGCCTACGAAGTTCATAACAGAGTACTACGCGGAAGAGTACGGCTTGAACTGGGACCGAGATTTTCAACTCGTGCTTGGCGATGTTGAGCGAACCTCCGAGATCCTTCAAACTGAGCAGCTTAGGATTCCAGGTGCAATGACCATTGATTTAAGCAGAGACATCCTCCATAATGCCCGCAGAATGAAAGCAGCTTCCGAACGGCACTGTGCCTTCAGCGGACTTGCGCCCATCCTCTATTTCGGGCGAATTCCATTTGTTCTCTACCGCAACTTCAATAATCCCCGAACTGAGTACTATTTTCCAGAAACTTGGAGGTATACCCTATGTTTCCAAACATACTCGAGTGGATCGACAGGGGTCTTCCGACCTACGTCAAGGGGCACGCTATCCCCTTCAGTCACGATGTCGACAACTCCGGCACGGTAAACGATCGATCACGGCTGAGAGAGTACATTGAATTCATCGATGAATTACATCAGCCGGTGTTAGATATCGGTGGGGAGAACTGGATAAACGAGCAAATCGAGACCCAAATGAAGTTTAGATCGTACAGAACTTTCGAGACGAACTTCAACGATGTAGTTGAAGCACCAAGAAAAGATTTTGGCACCATCTTCTGCTTCGAAGTGGTTGAGCATGTTATGAATCCGCTGAATTTCATGCGTGATATTCTCAGGCTAACAGCCCCCGGAGGTGTTGTTTATCTCTCAACACCTCGGATCTCGATCATTTCGATTTATCACACAGAGATGCATTTCACAGAGTACAAGGAATCGAAGTTGGACACGCTGTTCGAGTATGCAGGTTTTGCCGTTGAGAAGAAAGAGCTTTTTTGTAATATCCCTCTGTGGTGGGCTGTCACCGGATTTCGACCATTGTTCAGAAAGATATTTCACCGGAGTATTGTCTATAAGTTGAGAAAGTCAAGAAACTCAGCCAATGTTCCTGAATCAGGGCGACCTCCTCCACCAGCATGAGAGCGTATAGCTTCCGATTCGGTGTGCGTCTGGAGGACTTGCAGGGAAATTGTGCTGAGTGCTGCGACAGCTTCGTCACTGCAAAACGCTCGACAAGTAGGGAGGGCGAAAGATCGGGAGTTAAGGGTGCGACAGGTGTGTCGCACCTTTACGGGGGGTTGTCGCAGTGCTAATGAAATGTTTCTTCATCATCCTTTGCAGGGAACGCCTGCTTGTTCCCGCCGAGTGCGCTGCGCGAGAAATATTCCAGTTGTTTTCCCCTAATAACTTGAGGAGATATTCCCCCTCGAGCTTGCTGACTGCAGTAGCTTTGATCTGCCAGAATGGGAGTGAATTCGGCCGATAAGCTTCTCTGAGCACATCCAGGTCGATGTCCTCCGGGTGGATGATATTCGAGGGGGCAAACACAATCGCTTTCTCGATCACGTTTTTCAGCTCGCGAACATTTCCCGGCCAGCCATATGACATGAGTTTTTCCATCGCGTCACGGGTAAAGTTCATTATGCCCCGAATGTGCACCTTTGAGAAATGGTCGAGGAAGTGGTCCGCAAGTAATTGGACATCTCCATCTCGATTTTTCAGGGGGGGCAGTTCTACTACTAAGACACTGATCCGGTAATAAAGGTCATCTCGAAACCGGCCTCCCCTGATCTCATCGGGGAGGCTGACGTTTGTTGCGCAGATCACTCGCACGTCCGCTGACAAGAGGGTGGCACTGCCAAGAGGTTTGTAAGAACGATCATCCAGGAAGCGCAGTAGCTTGACCTGACCGGCCTTACTCAGTGAATTTATTTCATCGAGGAAAAGTGTTCCTCCATTTGCCTCAGAGATGACCCCACGGCCACTCGTCGAGGCATCGGTGTAAGCACCGCGCACATGACCGAACAACTCATTCTCGATCAGGTTTTCAGGGATGGCACCACAGTTGACGGGGACGAATGGTTTGGTCGAGCGTGGACTTAAATCGTGGATAGCTCTAGCGTATGACTCTTTCCCCGTTCCGGATTCCCCGACAATGAGCGCGATCGCGTCGGCGCAAGCGAGCAGTGGAATACGTCGAATCGCGTGCAAATAGAGTGGAGATTGTCCGACGAACTCGCTCAAACCAGGACCCGTAAGCAGGTACTCCTTCAGTTTCTTAGTATCAGAAGATCCTCCAACACCCACCAACTGCTCTACAGTATCCATAGTTCCTGGCTAAATCCTCAAGCGGTTACCACTTATGATTGCCTAAGAGATTTTGTACATTTAACTCCTCATAATTTGACCCTTCTGCACTTCATCGGCAATCGCCGACCCGATACGAGGTCACCCAATCCATTCGCCGGTCGGTATTTCTACAGAGCCTTTTGCCGTTTGGCACTATCTCCAAGCGGAGCAAGCGTGCATGAAATCGCGGAGGATCCATCCGCGGGCTTTGACTTTTCTGCATTTTCTTGTGCCTGGTGCTGGCGCGAATTCTAGATGCGGAACGAGACTATCTAGAAGGGAAGACGAAAGCCTTTTCATGAGGGAAGCTCCTCGCCCCTTGTGGAGCGGGTTTTATCGGCTCGACGAGTGCAGAAAGACGGGAAAACTCGTCTGCCACATCGCCTCGACTCGGAGAGCTTAATTTTGTCTCTTCAATCGAGAAATAGGAGGGATGCCCAACAACAGAAGTGGGGATGTGTTCGCAGGACTGTCTGAGCTTCGCCCCTGTGGGGTATTTCAATCTAGAGCATTCATTCGTGAAAGTCAATAGTAATTCGCAAAAATTGAAAAATTAATCTTTCTCCTTTATTACATCCTCGCGGCAACGACGACGGGGGCCTTCGACGAAAGAATGCACTGCCCGTCGGCGCCGCGGGCTTCGAGCAGAACAACGAAGATCCCAATAGGCACTCTCCTTCAGTCATTATCAAAGCCGTCCCGGACTAGATCAACTCCTGATGCGCTCCAT